>Ga0116228_10000089_pt1 | contig 55746 bp, 49 predicted proteins | sample S1TSphfallax_2_FD_89694 | JGI IMG/M metagenome (GOLD analysis project Ga0116228, IMG submission 89694) | Host-associated microbial communities from peat moss isolated from Minnesota, USA - S1T2_Fc - Sphagnum fallax MG | ecosystem: Host-associated > Plants > Peat moss > Unclassified | place...
GGTATGGGAACTGAATACAGGAAAGCAACTCTTTACCCTGACTGGTCATGATAGCTGGGTACAAGCAGTAGCAATAACCCCAGATGGTCAAAAAGCTGTTTCTGGTTCTGATGACAAAACTCTGAAACTGTGGGATTTAAAGACAGGACAGGAAATCTCTACTTTCATTGGTGATAGTTCTATAAATTGCTGTGCTATTTCCCCAGATGGATTGATAATTGTAGCTGGCGATCGATCGGGTCGTATTCATTTCCTCCGATTAGAATCTGGTTTAGAGAATGAATAGCATCTCCCCAAACAACGTCATTATTCCCAGATATATCCCAGAATTTCAGCAAGTTATCGCTACTAAAAATTATAACTTTGTCGGTCGTGATTTTGTCTTTTTGGCGATCGCCCACTTTCTCAACCAATGCGATCGCGGCTACTTTACAATTATCGGCGATCCTGGTATAGGTAAAAGCGCCATTTTAGCTCATTATGTCAGCCAAAATCCTGGTATTGTTTATTATAACGTAGAAGTTCCAGGCAAAAATAACACAAAGGAGTTTTTCAGCAACGTTTGTACCCAATTAATCCAGATTGTGCAAAAACAAGATGATCAAAACATAGCTGAAAATTTCACAAGTTCCATTTTAGCAAAGACTGATTTTTTATCTTTATTACTACAAAGAGTTAGCGATAAGTTAAATCCTGAAGAAAGGCTAATTATTACCATTGATGGGTGCGATCGCCTGGAGGTTGATAATTTAACGCCGGGAGCAAATATATTCTACTTACCTCGTTACTTACCAGAGAATGTTTATTTTATCTTGACTCGTCGCCCTTTTTTGTCCCATAAATCCGGTTTATTGATTGAAACTCCATCTCAAAGTTTAGATTTATCTCATTACGACGCACAAAATCGCTCTGATATCCAAGAATATATGAGCAGGTATTTAGGAGATCACGAGATTAATTATAATTCAGCTACGCAAATTAGTCAAGATGAAACCAATTTTATGTATGTTAGCGGAATTTTGACAGATGGCGATGGAGATATTTATCCCAAAAGCTTACAAGGTTATTATCAAAATCACTTAGAAAAAATGATTTTGACAACTAGGGAACAAGGAGAAATGGCTTTAGATGTGCTAAGTATCTTAGTACAGGAGGAATCAATATCAACGGAAGTTGTTGCTGAAAGATTAGATGTAGATGAATACGAAATTAAAGTGATTTTAGACAAGTGGCGAGAGTTTTTACATTTAGAATCCAGAGAATCGAGAATCTATTATAGCTTATATCATGCTAACTTTCACGACTGGTTGAGGGCGCAGAGAGCCTAAAATCGCCCTCACTACGCCTGGTATGGTCAAATGAGGCATACGCTCTGATACTATGCACCCCCATTGTTTGAGTTGCTCGTTTTTCAGCATTTTTCCCGACAATACATCTCTTTCTTACTTGATTTTCTCACTTTTTTTGCTAATCTCTCACTTCTTTGTAAAAAACCCACACCTGTCAGGGCTAGGGGATGAGGGCGATTTTAGGCTTTTCAAGCGCTTTCTTAATCTTTTACAAACAGTCTCTCGGAGGATTCCTCTTGGATAATCTGAAGACCGTTTTCTCGATTAAGCTATTCAGTATATCATATTTGTACGTGATAATTATAACCTTGTTGTCCAGTCCATATTATCTACATAAAACTGACATATTTAAAGTTAAACTTTCTAGAAAAGTCACGAGTCTAAATTGCTGTTGAAATGAAATCGGTTAATGAAACCCAATTAATTCAACATTTAATTACTTGAATAAATTTAGCTAGTGGATAGAACAGTTATCATGTTGAGAAATTTAACTGCTAAAGGTTTGGTTGGGGGAATTTTGTCTTTGGGTATGCTAGCAGCAAGTAATCCTACTCTAGCTGAAGTTCACGGTGTTAACTTCTTAGTTAGATCTAAAGAAAATCCCCAATATTGCTTTGACGCGAGTCTTGATAAAAAGGTAGAAGGTCGGGAAGTTTATCTGTTTAAGTGTCATGGACGGGAAAATCAACGTTGGACTTTTACTGATGGAGCAGACAACGCTAGTGCAGTTGTTGGTCTTTTTGGTTTGTGTCTTGATATTCGTGGTCGTTCTGTTGGAGATAACACACCAGTACAACTCTGGCGTTGTCACTATGGTGCAAATCAACAATTTAGAGTAACTTCATCTGGACAAATTAAAGAACTACAATCAGGTAAGTGTCTAACTATCAGGAAAGTTGGCGATCGCCAACCAATTTTCATTGATGAATGCAAAGTCAGCGATAAGAAACAGCAGTGGTTACTTCGTCGGTAAGTAAACCGGCTAGGAAGCAGGAGAAAAACAAATTCTTTCCTCCTGCGGCTTTTACTTACAAAAGCTATAAATCTGTTGTGTTTCTATCTGATTTATGATCGCTGAGGGTAATCTATCAGCAGTAAATGTCTGTCGATCTAGCTGAATTTGTAAGTTACTCAAGGGGTCATTACCAGCAGAAATGAGAAATTCTAATTTTTCGACTTCTGGTAAATTGATCATATCATCCAAAACTCTGGAGATGGCGTTTAGGTAGGGATGACCAGTTTGCTGATACCAATTATTTTCAGCAACTTCTGGTTGATCTAACCCTAAATGTATAATTATTGATGGTTGGTCAAATAGAGCGATCGCCAATGGGCGTGCTTCTTCTTGCAATAATAAGTCATAATACCTAACCAAATAGCGCAATTTCTCTAATCGTTCATAGCGTTTTGTAGCATTCTGTGTTTCGTCTCGCCAGTGAATAGCTACTACAATCAAAAAAGTTTGTAACAGCATATGTCCTAGCTTTTTAGCTTTAGTTTCTAAATAATAGGAGTTGTAATCATTAGTCTCAATGAGTAAAGGTACTCGATCTACAACTTCTAAACTATAGCCTTTCACTCCAGCAATTTTGCGCGGGTTATTTGTAATCAGACGAATTTTCTTAACTCCCAAATCCACTAATATCTGCGCCCCCATACCATAATCTCTCAGGTCAGCAGGGAAGCCTAAACGCTCATTCGCCTCTACTGTATCCAGTCCCATATCTTGTAAAGAGTAAGCTTTCAATTTATTGATTAAGCCAATACCTCGTCCTTCTTGGCGCAAATAAACTACTACACCTTGACCTGCTGCATCAATCATCTTTAATGCGGCTTGTAGTTGCATTCTGCAATCACAACGCAAAGAGCCTAAAGCATCTCCAGTTAAACATTCCGAGTGCATCCGTACCATGACAGGTTGGTCTTGGAAACTTTCTGGATTTCCCTTGACGATCGCCACATGTTCAGCATTATCCAAAGTGTGACGATAAGCATATATTTGAAAATAACCAAATTGGGTAGGTAGCTCGGCGACGCTTTCGCGGACAATTAAGCAATCGTGTTGCAGTCGATAACTAATTAAATCAGCAATACTAATAATTTTCAAATGATGAAATTTAGCATATTCAAATAGCTGATGTAATCGAGCCATAGAGCCATCAGGGTTTTGAATTTCACAGATTACTCCAGCCGGGTACAAACCAGCTAATCTCGCTAGGTCTACCGCAGCTTCCGTATGTCCTGCTCGTTTTAGCACACCTCCTGTCTTGGCTCGCAGGGGAAAAATATGTCCGGGGCGACGCAAATCACCAGGTTTGGTTGAGGAATCGAGGGCAAGCTGGATAGTGCGAGCGCGGTCTTCTGCGGATATACCAGTGGTAACACCAAGATGGGTAGCACCATCAATGCTGACTGTGAAAGCAGTTTGGTTTGGGTCAGTAATATTACTAACCATTAAAGGTAAATCTAACTCGTCTAGGCGATCGCCTATCATGGCTAGACAAATCAACCCTCGTGCTTCTACCGCCATAAAATTGATCATGTCAGGAGTAGCAAATTGAGCGGCGCAAATCAAATCGCCTTCATTTTCTCTATTTTCATCATCTACTACCACGATAGAGCGACCAGCTTTTAGATCAGCTAAAGCAGCATCAATGGAATCAAATTTAGGATCTGGGGTAATCTTAAACTGCGACACAAGAAAATTCCAGCTATGTAAGTAAACTTTTTTAACAATTTCTTATTTTAAATTCTACCCCTTTTATTGAATACTGTGGGAGAAAGGAAGGTAGAGTGCTTTAATTTATGGCTAGTCACTGATATTGTGGATAGCTGAGAATTAATTAATCAAGCATCAGATAAGGATTTGGTAATTATGGGAAACAAAAGACGCGTACCCGTTGGCATCGTTGGCGCGTCAGGTTACGGTGGAGTACAACTAATTCGACTGCTGATGGATCATCCAGAAGTTGAAGTAGTCTATCTAGGTGGTGAAAGCAGTGCGGGAAAAACCTTTGCTGATATCTACCCCTTTTTAACTGGTATAGTTAATTTACCAATTGAAACAGTAGAACCAGAAATTATTGCTAATCGTTGCGAAGTAGTATTCCTTTCGCTTCCCAATGGTCTAGCTTGTCAAATCGCTCCTCAGTTACTCACTAAAGGGTGTAAGATCCTTGATTTGAGTGCAGACTATCGATTCAGCAATCTAACCACATATACAGATTGGTATGGTATAGAGAGAAAAGATCTATCAACTGCTAAATTAGCAATTTATGGATTACCTGAACTATACCGCGATCGCATTTCCGAAGCACAACTTATAGGTTGTCCTGGTTGTTACCCTACAGCTAGTCTCTTAGCACTTTTACCTCTACTTAAACAAGGATTAATTGAGCCAGATACTGCCATAATTGATGCTAAATCCGGGACTTCTGGCGGTGGAAGACAAGCTAAAATAAATCTACTTTTAGCGGAAGCAGATAATTCCTTGGCTGCTTACAGTGTGGTTCGCCATCGTCATACCCCTGAAATAGAACAAATTTGTAGTGAATTAGCAGGACATGAGTTAGCTGTCCAGTTTACACCACATCTTATACCAATGGTGCGAGGGATTTTAGCTACTGTATACGCCACGTTAAGAGATCCTGGTTTAGTCCGAGAAGATTTATTAACAGTTTATACAGCTTTCTACAGGAATTCACCTTGGGTAAAAGTTTGTGCTAGCGGGGTTTATCCCCAGACTAAATGGGTAAGTGGTAGCAATCTTTGTTATATCGGTGTCGAAGTTGATCCCCGCACCAGACGTGTGATTGTGATGTCAGCCATTGACAACCTGATCAAAGGTCAGGCGGGTCAAGCAATTCAGTGTCTCAATCTGATGATGGGTTGGGATGAAACCTTGGGCTTACCTAAATTGGGGTTTTATCCCTAGAAGAGGCAGGGGAGCAGGGGAGCAGGGGGGAAAAAATTCCTTACCTTACTTCCCTACCTTTTTATTTATTTGTAGTTTCCTGCATAAATAGCGCTATCGCCTAGTTCATCTTCAATTCGCAGTAAGCGGTTGTATTTTGCTACCCTTTCGCTACGACAAAGTGAGCCAGTTTTGATTTGACCTGCACGCGTAGCAACAGCTAAATCGGCGATCGTCGTGTCTTCAGTTTCACCCGAACGATGACTAATGATTGACCGGAAATTATTCCGAGTCGCCAGGTCAATTGTTTGTAGAGTCTCTGTGAGGGAACCAATTTGATTCAACTTAATCAAAATGGCATTACCAGCTTTTTCTTTAATACCTTTGTTCAAGCGAGTAGTATTTGTCACAAATAAATCATCACCGACTAACTGCACGCGAGAACCAAGTTTTTGGGTAAGTAATTGCCAGTTTTCCCAATCTTCTTCATGTAAACCATCTTCGATAGATATGATGGGATACTGATCAACTAGCTGACCTAAGTAATCAATAAATTCACTAGGAGAATGGGGTTTGCCATCATAAACATATTGTCCATCTTTGTAGAATTCACTAGCAGCTACATCTAAAGCCAGAGCTACTTCTTTCCCTGGCTGATAACCAGCTTGCTCAATAGCTGCTACTAATAGCTCCAAAGCTACTTGATTAGATTCTAGATTAGGCGCAAAGCCACCTTCATCCCCTACACCAGTCAACAACCCTTTTTCGGCTAACACTTTGCTCAGAGTAGCAAACACCTCAGCACCCCAGCGTAAAGCTTCTCTGAAGGAAGCAGCGCCATGAGGTACAATCATGAATTCTTGAAAGTCCACATTATTAGCTGCGTGTGCTCCACCATTAATTAAATTCATGAATGGAACTGGGAGTAAATTCGATAAAGGTCCGCCCAAATATCGGTACAAAGGAATAGCTAAAGATTCCGCACTGGCTTTAGCAGCAGCTAGAGAAACTGCTAGAATAGCATTTGCTCCCAAATTAGCTTTGTTAGCTGAACCATCAAGAGCAATCATTGTGCGATCTAATAGGTCTTGATTCAGAGCGTCTAAATTTAATAATTTAGGAGCTATCACTTCTTGAATGTTCCGTACTGCTCGCAATACGCCTTTACCCCCATAACGGCTTTTGTCGTTATCTCGCAGTTCATGGGCTTCAAAAGTGCCAGTAGATGCGCCACTAGGAACTTGAGCTAAACCGATGGCTCCATTCACCAGGTGTACTTCAGCTTCTACTGTCGGTCTACCTCTAGAATCAAGGATTTCACGGGCTACAATTAACTCAATAGCAGTATCAAGAAATTTAGTCATTGGCGTTTTTGGTGTTGTTCTACTGTAATTTACACCGGATCTGGAGCTAAAGAAGTGGCTCCGCTACCTGATCGCTAGCATAGGCGTTAACCGTGACTTTATGACTTGAGATTAAAGAAGATTTTGGGAATGTCGATTTCTCTTCTAGAATTAGTACAGAATTAATCAGGATTTGACTATGCGGTTACTACACACTATGCTCCGGGTTGGCAATTTAGAAAAGTCTCTGAAATTTTACTGCGATATTCTGGGAATGAAGTTATTGCGCCGTAAAGACTATCCAGAGGGGAAATTTACTTTAGCTTTTGTAGGATATGGGGAGGAATCTGACCATACAGTTATCGAACTCACCCACAATTGGGAAGTAGAAAAATATGATTTAGGTAATAGTTTTGGACATATTGCTGTTGGTGTAGATGATATCTACAGCACCTGTGAAACTATCAAACATCTTGGAGGTAAAGTAGTACGTGAACCAGGTCCAATGAAACATGGTTCAACAGTCATTGCTTTTATTCAAGACCCAGATGGGTATAAAGTGGAGTTGATCCAACTGAGGAGCCATCAATCAGGAGTACAACAGGAATCGCCAGTAGAACTTGCCAACAAATAATTTTTGCTGTTAATTTTGCTGTCCAAGTAACCTAACATAACTATAATTTTTACTTTGGGAGAAGGGAAAAATCTGGAAAAATCATGACTGGTTCTTCCCACCTCCAAGAGCAAAAAATATCTGATTAATTAAAATAAATTCAGCCGATCTCTAAAAATGCAGCCTACAGATCCAGATAAATTTACTGAAACAGCCTGGGAAGCAGTAATTAAATCCCAAGATATAGTCCGCGCTTATCAGCAACAAGAGTTAGAAGTTGAACATTTGATCATTGCGCTTTTGGAAGAACAGACAGGTTTAGCTATAAATATATTAACTCGTGCTGAAATTGATTCTACCCGTCTAAAACAGCAGCTAGAAGCATATGTGCTGCGTCAACCTAAGATAGCCAAAAGCGATCAAATATATCTGGGACGTAGTTTAGACTTATTGTTGGATCGGGCTGATGAAATTAGAGCCAAAATGAGAGATACCGAAATCTCGGAAGGACATTTACTCTTAGCTTTTGCGGATAATGAACGCATTGGTCGGCGGATACTCAAGGGATTAAATGTAGATGTGATTAAGCTAGAAGCTGCTGTAAAAACTGTTCGTCCTAGCCAAAAGTCTCCAGAAGCAGCAACAGATAGCAGCTATGAAGCTTTAAAGAAATTTGGTAGAGACTTGACAGAACAAGCAAGATCTGGAAAATTAGACCCAGTGATTGGACGAGATGAGGAAATTAGACGGGTGATTCAGGTTTTATCCCGCCGCAGTAAAAATAATCCGGTTTTGATTGGTGAGCCAGGAGTTGGGAAAACAGCGATCGCCGAAGCCCTAGCACAAAGAATGGTAAATGGTGACGTACCAGAATCTTTACAAAATCGTCAACTCATCTCTTTAGATATTGGTAGTCTCATTGCTGGTGCAAAATATAGGGGAGAATTTGAAGACCGGTTGAAAAATGTGTTGCGGGAAGTCATTGAATCAAATGGTCAAATAGTCCTGTTTATTGATGAGTTGCATACAGTTGTGGGTACTGGTTCCAATCAACAGGGAGCAATGGACGCAGGTAATTTGCTTAAACCTATGTTGGCGCGAGGTGAATTACGGTGTATTGGCGCAACTACATTAGACGAATATCGCAAATATATTGAAAAAGATGCAGCGTTAGAACGTCGGTTTCAACAGGTATTTGTCGATCAACCAACTGTAGAAGATACAATTTCTATTCTGCGAGGCTTGAAAGAACGATATGAAGTACACCATAATGTCAAAATATCTGATTCTGCGCTTGTAGCTGCTGCAACACTATCAGCCCGCTATATTTCTGACCGCTTTTTACCAGACAAAGCAATTGACTTAGTGGATGAAGCAGCAGCTAAGTTAAAAATGGAAATTACCTCTAAGCCAGCAGAATTAGAAACTATCGATCGCCGACTCATGCAGTTACAAATGGAAAAGCTGTCATTAGCTGGAGAAGATAAAGGAGCATCCCAGACTAGAGAACGTTTAGAACGGATCGAACGCGAAATTTCGACACTAACTGCTAAACAGCAAATATTTAATGAACAATGGCAAGGGGAAAAGCACTTATTAGAATCTATTAGCGTCTTAAAGAAAGAGGAAGATGTTCTGCGGGTACAAATTGAACAAGCAGAAAGGGATTATGATCTAAATAAAGCAGCGCAACTGAAGTATGGCAAATTGGAAGGAGTACAGCGCGATCGCGAAGCTAAGGAAACTCAACTGTTAGAAATTCAAAGTCAAGGTTCTACCTTACTGCGAGAACAAGTTACAGAAAACGATATTGCGGAAATAGTCGCCAAATGGACAGGAATCCCGGTTAATCGTCTATTGGAGTCAGAAAGACAAAAACTGCTCCAACTAGAAAGTCATTTACATGAGCGAGTGATCGGACAACAAGAAGCTATTGGCGCAGTAGCTGCTGCTATTCGCCGAGCCCGTGCTGGAATGAAAGACCCCTCCCGTCCTATAGGTTCATTTTTGTTTACCGGACCTACAGGAGTGGGAAAAACAGAATTGGCTCGCGCTCTCGCTCAATTTCTCTTCGATGCAGATGATGCTCTTGTTCGTCTTGACATGTCTGAATACATGGAAAAACACTCAGTTTCCCGTTTGGTGGGCGCACCTCCTGGCTATATTGGTTATGAGGAAGGTGGTCAACTTTCCGAAGCAGTACGTCGTCATCCTTACTCTGTAGTATTGTTAGATGAAGTGGAGAAAGCCCATCCAGATGTATTTAATATTTTATTACAGGTGCTGGATGATGGACGGATTACAGATTCTCAGGGGCGCACGGTAGATTTTCGTAATACCGTGATTGTCATGACGAGTAATATTGGTAGCGAATACATTTTGGATGTGTCTGGTGATGAAGCTAAATATGGTGTCATGGGCGATCGCATTACAGATAGTTTACGCAGTCACTTTCGTCCAGAATTCTTGAATCGTGTGGATGATATTATTCTGTTCCATAGCTTGAGTCGGACAGAATTACGCCATATTATCCGCATTCAATTAAAACGCGTAGAAAACCTCTTGCGAGAGCAAAAAATCTCTTTTGAAATTACCGCAGCCGCTTGTGATTACATTGTAGAAGCTGGTTATAACCCAGTTTATGGCGCTCGTCCATTAAAAAGGTCGATTCAGCGAGAAATAGAAAATCCCATTGCGACCAAGTTATTAGAAAATACCTTCATTTCGGGGGATACAATTTACATCGACAAGGGAGAAGATGGACTTACCTTTAGCAAAAAAACAATGGTCAAATTACCTGTTACCCCAACAGTCGTCCAACTCATAGAATCCGGCGCGGAGTCTTGAAATGACATAGCTGAGTAGGGAAATCCGCATTCTCCTTATAGGGAAAACAAACCCGGAAACATCACTCTTATTGGCTAACTATACCCTTAAAATCTCTGAATAGAGCGATTCCTATTTAATCAGAAGTTATGTTAGAGCAAGGCACTATCAGTATTCATACTGAGAATATTTTCCCAATCATCAAAAAGTCTCTTTATTCAGACCATCAGATTTTCTTGCGTGAACTAGTATCGAATGCTGTCGATGCAATTCAAAAGCTGAAAATGGTATCTCGTGCTGGTGAGTATCAAGGCGAAGTTGGTGAACCAGAAATTACAATTGCCATTGATAAGAATCATAAAACTCTCTCGATTTCTGACAACGGTATTGGAATGACAGCGGAGGAAGTTAAAAAGTATATTAACCAAGTTGCTTTCTCCAGTGCGGAAGAATTTATTCATAAATATGAAGGTAAATCAGACCAGCCAATCATTGGTCACTTTGGTTTAGGGTTTTACTCCTCCTTTATGGTAGCGACAAAGGTAGAAATTGATACCCTTTCCTACAAAGAAGACGCATCAGCAGTCCACTGGAGTTGCGATGGTTCACCACAGTTTACCTTGTCAGAATCGACAAGAACCACTGTAGGTACTACAATTACCTTAACTTTGATGCCTGATGAAGAAGAATATTTAGAATCAGCCAGAATTAAGAATCTGGTGAAGACCTATTGCGATTTCATGCCAGTAGCAATTAAGCTAGATGGTGAAGTATTAAACCAGCAAAAAGCTCCTTGGCGGGAAAATCCTAATGGCTTGACGAAAGAGGATTATTTGGAATTCTACCGCTATTTATATCCTTTTCAAGAAGAGCCTTTGTTATGGGTGCATTTGAATACAGATTATCCCTTTATCATCAATGGAATTTTGTATTTCCCCAAAATGCGTCCTGATGTAGATGTGACCAAGGGACAAATTAAGTTATTCTGTAATCAAGTTTTCGTTAGCGATAATTGTGAAGAAATCGTCCCCCAATTTTTGTTACCCATGCGGGGGGCGATTGATAGCACTGATATTCCCCTGAATGTTTCCCGCAGTGCTTTACAGGGCGATCGCACTGTGCGTAAAATCGGAGATTATATTGCGAAGAAAGTGGGCGATCGCCTGAAAGAAGTTTACCGTGACAATCGAGAGCAATATATCAGCATTTGGAAAGATTTGAGTACCTTTGTCAAATTTGGTGTACTCAACGATGAAAAATTCAAAAAACAAGTTGAAGATATCATCGTTTTCCGTACCACAGCCAAAGTGTCAGCCAAGGTGTCAGCTAAAACTTCTGAAACACCTGTAGTAGAAGTACAAGCTGGTGAAGGAGATGCTTGGCAAGATGTAACTCCTCAAGCAGATGATGCTGAAAATACAGGACTAAGTACTCCTTACACTACCCTGAAAGAATATCTTGATCGCAACAAAGAGCGTCACGCCAATCGAGTTTTCTATTCTACCGATGAAGCCAACCAAGCAACATATATTGAATTGCACAAAAATCAAGGCTTAGAAGTCTTGTTCTTGGACTCCTTCATTGACACGCATTTCATCAACTTCCTAGAACGGGAATATCAGGATGTTAAGTTTACCCGTGTAGATTCCGATTTGGATAACACCTTATTGGATAAAGACAGTTCCCAGGAAATTGTTGACCCCAAAACCAACAAAACCCGCTCTGAAGTAATTAAAGAGTTATTTGAGAAAGCACTGAATAAACCCAAGGTCAACATTCGCACCGAAGCTTTAAAATCTGATAATCCTCAAGGGACACCACCAGCAATGGTGCTGCTACCAGAAATTCTGCGTCGCTTGCGCGAAATGAATGCGATGATGCAACAGCAAAATACAGAATTTCCTGAAGATCATATTTTGCTAGTCAATACAACTCACCCACTAATTCAAAATCTCGTCCACCTGAGTCAAGGTAGTATTATTCAGGCTAGCGGGGAATCGCCTACAACCCAATTAGTCAACATGATTTGTCAACATGTTTACGATTTGGCGCTGATGTCTCAGAAAGGTTTTGATGCTGAAGGGATGAAATATTTTGTGGAGCGTTCCAATGATGTATTGACTAAGTTGACCGAGCAAGCTAGCAAGTAGAGCTAGGAGGTAGGGGCGCAAGGCCTTGCGCCCCTACTTGTGTGTACACCCCTTGCTCTACACCTGCTCCCCTTCTTCCCTGCTGTTACCTATTTTTGCTACAATTTAATCAGATTCCAGGAGAGCTAAGGAGAATAAAGTGAGTTTACTAAAGGGCTTTGAAATTGAGATATACACTGGTACACCTCAAGGTGAAATTGTCGGACTCTCCGACAAAATTATCTCGGCGTTAGATGGTTTTGTCCGAGAACCAGATAGCCGAAATGTAGAATATACGACTAGTCCCTCTCCTAGCTATGAAAATCTTTTATGCGCTCTCCTGCGTCCTCGGCTGCAACTGCGTCACTATCTTCAGCATTTAGGAAATTTCACTTTGATCCCTGGTAGTACTCTATCTTTAGGAGGTGCTGACCATTTCTTGCGTTCCGACCCGACTAATCCCTATCACGACTATATTGAGCAAACCTATGGGACAAAAGTTGTTACCGCCAGCGTTCATATTAACATTGGTATTAGCGATCCAGAATTATTAATGTTGGCTTGTCGGGTAATTCGTTTAGAAGCACCACTGTTTTTGGCTTTATCAGCATCATCACCTTTTTTAAATGGTCAAGCCACTGGTTATCACTCTACCCGTTGGCAGATGTTTCCCCAAACTCCCTCCCAAGTACCACTATTCACGGGACATAACCATCATATTCAATGGGTGAACGCACAATTAGCATCTGGCTCCATGCAAAATGTCCGCCATTTGTGGACATCAGTTCGACCAAATGGCGATCGCCGTCCCTATGAATTAAATCGTCTAGAGTTGCGCATTTGCGATCTAGTAATTGATCCTATCGCTTTATTAGCTATTGCTGCAATGTTGGAGGCGCGTATATTACAAGTTATTGCTCATCCTGACATTGACCCTTTAACTCAAAGCCAGTTTTCTCCGGAAGAGCTAATTGCTTTAACCTTACAAAATGAATCCGCTGCGGCGAGAGACAGCCTTGATGCTGAATTACAGCATTGGCAAGATGGTAGGAAAATAATTGCTAGAGATTGGATTACAGAACTTTACCAAGAAGTTTGGGGAATTGCTAAACAACAAGGATTTAGTTGTTTTCTATCTCCCTTAGCCAAAATCCTCCGCGGTGGTAATGAAGCGCAACAGTGGTTACAGTTACATAAAGTGGGATTTGACCCCCAAAGAGTAATCGTTCAAGCAATTCTAGCCATGATCGAAAGAGAGAAGGAACTGGAAGATAGCCTATGTGTGTCACTCTTAACAGAGTAAATTTCACCTTTAAGTTTGACCTTTAAGTTTGACCTTTAAACTTCCATGCACAATTTTGACACAATTTACTCTGGGTTTTAAAAATCTAATCAGTGGCGATCACTGACTATTGATTAATAAAACCTATATATCACACCTAGTTTTGTCTGGAAAATTTCAGAGAACCTATAGTTTTTTTATACAGCGTTCCAAGTTGATCGAACATGCCTCAAGTAGTTTTAGTCAATCCACAAATTCCCCCTAATACAGGTAATATCGCCAGAACTTGTGCCGCTACAGGTACAGAACTACACTTAGTAGGTCCCATAGGATTTGAAATTAGCGATCGCTACTTGAAAAGAGCGGGCTTGGATTACTGGCCTTACGTCAAATTGCACTACCATGAATCCTTAGAAGCATTTAAAGTCATACATCAACAGCGTGGTGGTAGATGGCTAGGATTTAGTGTAGGTGGTGATGTTAATTATATTAACTTCCAGTTTCAAGCCGAAGATTGGCTACTATTCGGTAGCGAGACCCAAGGTTTACCATCTGATATTCTGACTACTTGTGATGCTACTCTTCATATTCCCATGGCTGAACATGGAGTTCGCAGCTTAAATTTGTCAGTGAGTGTGGCTATAAGCTTGTTTGAATCACGGCGACAGCTAGGATACTTGCAAATCAAACACGCTCATAGCAAGTAAAGTTCCCTGTTCCCTGTTCCCTGTTCCCGATATATAAGTAATTTCTATATTAATTTTAGTTTCAAATTCGTTTTGCATGATAGTTTTTGATAAATTAGACAAATAGCACATCGTTTCCATCAGAGTCTCGAAATCAGCTAAAAGCTTGAATATAATGCTTTTGGATAAGTTAAGTATTTAGCAGCACAGTAAGTAGTGTAGAAAATAGCATAAAATTAAGTACGGTTGTTTTTTGGTAAAAAATCAGCGTAAATTTTCATCTTGATAGAACGGATTAGGACAAAACATCTTTGAAGATATCAAACAGTATCGTAGAAAGTGTCAACAGACAAGCAAGCAGCCAAAATTTAGAATTTACTAAACTCGGCAAACTTGTCTAAACCAGAGAATCAAATTAATCTTGCATAAATATCTCTGGGGAATGCGATCTTAGTGTATAGTTTGATGTGATCTAAATCTCTAGATTGGTTCTAAACTGAAGAAATCAAGATCAGTTAAGCATGATCATGATTATAGGAGGTCGTCTTTGAAACGAGCATTGAAGAAGAGAGTAAAAGCTGTGTTGAAAACTACCACCCAATGGGATAATTCACCGGCAAATCAGTTAAACGAAGTTCATCCCAAAGTGACCCGTCGGGCACAAACTAGAGCTGCTATGATTGGTTTAGCCATCTCAATGGGAGCAGCCAGTCTTTTGATGACTCGGCAAAGCGATCAAGCCCAAGCATCTGCTCCTGTTGGTAGTCAAAAAGCAGCCTCATCTATTCCTGTTGTTTCTGAAGCTGAGACTAAGTTTACCCCCGTAAAGTTGGTATCGCTAGGTGTCTCGTCAGCAACCGTGGTAGATAATTCTGCAGTTCCAGCATCACCAACAGCAGCTTCACAAGTATCTGGGCTTGAAGCTAAATGGCAAATCGCAGCTAATGACAACACTGTGGAAATTCCTGCATCCTCTGCAGTTTCCATGGCTAAGTTAGCTGAAAAGAATTCTATTAACTTGCAGCCACAGTTAACACCAGCATTGAATGATCAAACAGTTCCATCCAACGAAACTGCAGATAATTCCCCCAATGCTAAATCAAAATTTCAACGTCAAGTAACTGTAAATTCTCATCCAGTTGCAGATGCTGAAATTGCAGCAGTCGATGATTCTCATGCTGTTCTGCGTGCGCGGCTCAAATCACAGCAAGAATCCGCTCTTAACCGCTTACAGGAAAAATCTCATGTTTTAAGGGAAAGCCTGGCACAGCTACGTCCTGAAGCTAATAAAAATTTGCCATCACTAGCAGAAGCTAATCCCTCAATTGCTCCAGAAAGCTTAACAGATAAACAGACTGTAAAAGCAATTTCACAACCGGGTAGAGACACTAGTGTAGCAATGCCCCAACTACCTATTCCTGTAGCATCTACAGTAAACCTTGCTAGCCAGTCAGTCGATAAAACCTATAGTGTGAAGCCTGGAGACACTTTAGCAGCGATCGCGAGTAACTATGGAATTACAGTTGCGCAATTAGCTCAGGCGAATAATCTTAAAAATCCCAATCAGCTACAAATTAATCAAAAACTGGTTATTCCCGTAAAAGTTGGAGATAGATATTACACAGAACCTAGCAGAGGAATACAACCTGCGGCTGTTCCGACTACTGTAATAGCTATGTATCCAGCCCGTAACTTGAACACAAGGGTAAATTCTCATAATTTTTCCCAGCCAGTAACGACTTCCACTGAGGCGTTTAACCACAAAAGTGCAGTTATTCCCACTCTTAGTATAGTCGCACAAAATGTACCAAATCAGTTGCGCCAAAATGTATTGGTAACTCCAGGAGGAATTAACTCTAATTCTGCTGCTTCTGGCTATGCTACGCCCTATGGTATAGGCGGTGATAGTCCAATACCTCAGACTTTCCCCAAATTGCATCTACCCCAAACGTCAGAGCAGAAAGTAGCTAAGGTAACCAGAGGCAATACGCGTCTCCGTAGCCTACAAGCAGAAATCGAACGGTTGCGGGAGAAATATCGCGCTCAAGAGGCTGGGATAGTTACACCTGCGGTTCCTGAAGAAAATACTGAAAAAGTGATTTCTAATTCAGAATCAAATCTAGAAAATAAAAATTCTGTCTGGTCTCATCCCAATCTACAACTGAACGCAATTCAAATAACCGTACCACAGCCAGTATTACCTGGTTATAACAGACCTCTATCCCATACAACAAGCCCCCTGCAGGAGCCGATTAATCCAGAATTTCTACCTAATTTGCCCAAAGTATCTACAGCTAAACATTACAAAAATCGGATATCGTATGCTCCTATAGGCGTAAATCCTCCGGATTCACTAGGCACAATGAGAGGAACTACTGTTGCTCCAGAGTTACCACCTCTACCACCAGTAAATCAGTACCTACCTCAACCAGGTGAAGAAAAGACTTTTATGCGTCCCGTTGCTGCTAAAGATTACATTTGGCCAGCAAAAGGCGTGCTTACCTCTGGTTATGGTTGGCGCTGGGGTAGAATGCATAAAGGGATTGATATTGCTAATTCTATAGGTACACCAATCTACGCTGCGGCTCCAGGTGTCATAGAGAGAGCAGGTTGGAATAATGGTGGCTATGGTAACGTAGTTGATATTCGTCACCCAGACGGTAGTTTAACCCGTTATGGTCACAATAGCCGGATTCTGGTGCGTGTGGGACAACAAGTGCAACAAGGAGAACAAATCGCTGCTATGGGAAGCACTGGTTTCAGCACAGGACCCCACAGTCACTTTGAAATTCATCCCGCAGGTAAAGGTGCTGTTAATCCCATTGCGTTTTTACCCAACCGTCCACATTCATAATTCCTGAATGTTGTAAGAGTATCTACGAGGGAGGTAGCAAACTCCCTCTTCTAAATTCCACTGGGAAAATTTTCATTTGGGACTTTACTGTTGTCTAGCTTATGTGCTAGATTAATAAGGATGAAGAAATAACTAGATAATTAGGCTCAGTAGCTCAGTTGGTTAGAGCACGGGACTCATAAGCCTGGGGTCGTTGGTTCGAATCCGACCTGAGCCATTAAAAAAATTAATTACTATTTAAATTCAACTTTAAATTCAACCAATCTCATTCTCTAGATAGAGTCAAATCGGAAATGAGCAGGGTTATCCTCAAGCTATTACTAATGTAAAATGGCAAAACAGAATCAAGAACATCTGGGTGTAAGTATACAAGCAGCATTAACACAACAGGAGATTGCGTCACTATTAGATGCATTAATAGCAACCCTGTCTGATGAATTATGGAAACAGGCTTTAAGCCAACTTCCACTAGACACACAAAACACTTTGCAAAAAATTGTAACTCCAGCAGCATCAGTTGTAGACATACCACCAGTATCACCTTTACAGAAGTATGCGCCTGATAATTTAGAGGAATTAGCACCAAAGATGTATCAGAAGATATTAGCAGAATGGCGAGTTAAACATGTGAGACGACGTAATCTGTGGAAAGTTTTGCCATAGCCATGAGTAAAATACAGTTATCATCCAGCTTAACCCTATGCTATAGTAAGTAATGCATCCAATTGCAATGAACACTGCTGGAAAACATAGTTGACAGCAGCAAATAGCTCGTCTAAATCCTGAATGAAGTAGCGATCGCTATTTTGAGTAAAAAGCGTTGTCTCTAACTTGCCAAATTCCCAATACTGACCATTAGAGACAATTGCAAAAATAGTAACTTGTAAATTATCATTTAACCTTTGTGCTGCGACCATTTCTGCGAGACATTGCGCCCAACCTTCCCAGAACTTATCTTGTTTAGCTTCAACCAAAAGTAGGTAAGGTTTATCAAAGACTACTGTTCCCAAAGGAGAACGTTTAGCTAAAATATATTCAGGAAATCCTGAAAGTTTCTCATCCCAACTCAATGACTTATGACCCCATAAGACAAACTTTCTCCGATAGGATTTCCAAACTTCTTTCAAAACTGGGTAAATCAAATTCTCGCAAATGGAAAACTCTGAAGCATCAGGTACTCCATCTTGCATAATAATTTCCAAGTCTTGTCGAAAGTAATCAGGTATACTAAACTCGACTTCATGCATGAAATTGGCTTTAGTATAGGTAATTTGAAACTCCTGGAGAACTAAGCCAACATCCTTATAGCTACTGAACGCCATACTGACACCCCCAAAAAATTCCTGCTCTCCTCAAGTTTATCTTAACATTGTTTGATCTTTGGTGGAATGACTAATCTGTTATCGGAGGCGATCGCCATCTCCGGCGTTGCATAAATACGGGATGAATTAGAGACTGGAAAGACTGAAACTTGGTTTCGTATTAAACAAAATCATCCTATAATTCAGCAACGCCCAATTTCGCGACCCATGGTGCGTTATATTTCATTAACGCACCCTACGACTACTCAATAATTTTGGGGATTCCCAAATACCTACCTTTAAAAGGGTAGGAGCCTCCTATGTTCAACTAATTAAACAGGTCTAAATCAGTAACAGCACCAAGACTACTGGACGATACCAGTTTGGCATATTTCCCTAAAACGCCTTTAGTATATAAAGGTGGGCGGGGCTCCCATACTGAGCGACGACGAGCTAATTCTGCATCAGATATATTAATCTGTAAAAGACGGGCTGGAGCATCGATAGTAATGCTATCACCCTCCTCAACTAAGGCTATATTCCCGCCTACGGCTGCTTCTGGCGCAACGTGTCCTACTACCATTCCGTAAGTACCACCGGAAAAGCGCCCATCTGTGATCAGTCCTACAGCATCTCCCAGTCCAGCACCAATAATCGCCGAAGTAGGCGCGAGCATTTCTCTCATTCCCGGTCCGCCTTTTGGTCCTTCGTAACGGATGACAATCACATCACCAGCTTGAATTTTACCTGCTAAAATAGCTTCTAAACAAGCTTCTTCTGAATCAAATACTCTAGCAGGACCTGTAATTATGGGATGTTTAACTCCTGTAATTTTTGCAACTGCTCCTTCTGTGGCTAGATTCCCTCTCAGAATCGCTAGGTGTCCTTCAGCATACATGGGATTGTGCCAAGGGCGGATGACATCTTGATTGCTGGGTGGTTCTACTGGGACATCTGCTAAAATTTCGCTGATGGTTTTGCCACTAATAGTCACACAATCATCATGTAATAAATTGTGAGTAAGTAGCATTTTCATCACTTGAGGAATACCACCAGCTTTGTGCAAGTCAGTAGCTACATATCTACCACTGGGTTTTAAATCGCATAAAACTGGTACGCGCTCCCGGATGGTTTCAAAGTCGTCTAAAGTTAGTTCTACACCAGCAGCATAAGCGATCGCCAGAAAATGCAAAATTGCATTTGTGGAACCGCCAACCGCCATAATTACAGAAATAGCATTTTCTATAGATTTGCGCGTAATAATCTGGAGGGGTAGAATCTGTTGACGAATAGCCTCTATTAAAACAGATGCAGATTTTTCTGTACTATCCACTTTTTCATCATCTTCAGCCGCCATAGTGGAAGAATAGGGTAAACTCATCCCCATAGCTTCAAAAGCTGAAGACATGGTGTTAGCTGTATACATCCCCCCACAAGAACCAGCACCGGGACAAGCACGACGTTCTACTTCTAAAAGTTCATTTTCGCCAATTTTACCGGCGCTATATTCCCCTACAGCTTCAAAAGAACTGACAATAGTTAAGTCACGCCCATTATAGTTACCTGGTTTAATCGTTCCACCATAGACAAAGATTGCTGGAATGTTCATCCGAGCGATCGCAATCATAGCACCTGGCATATTTTTATCACAACCGCCAATAGCCAACAAACCATCCATACTTTGTCCGGTACAGACGGTTTCAATAGCATCAGCAATGACTTCCCGTGACACTAGGGAGTATTTCATCCCTTCGGTTCCCATAGAGATACCGTCACTAATCGTGATTGTCCCAAAGACTTGCGGCATCGCGCCAGCGTTTTTCACGCCGATTTCAGCTTTTTGGGCTAGACGATCAATTCCTATATTGCAAGGGGTAATGGTGCTATAGCCATTAGCAATACCAACGATCGCTTTTTGAAAATCTCCATCTTGGAAACCTACAGCACGCAACATGGCGCGATTGGGCGATCGCTGTACCCCTTGTGTAACCACCTGACTTCTGATGTTTTCTGTCATTTCATCCCTTCAAATCACAATTGCTGTCACAGCGATTGTCTTATATTAGATGTCTTTTGGGAAGATTGACACTCTCAGGTCTCAAGACTCTGAGTTTCACCCAAGCCCTGGCTTTTCTATAAATCAACAAGCTTTAAAAAGGTAATAGTGGTAGGAGAAATGACCCCAGACTGTTCACAAAGTCAAAGAAGGTAGGTTTCGGTACCGACATATCTTCTTTATAAGGTGTTTTTAATTCCTTGATAAAGGCTAATACTGCGACATGACCTTTAGGATCTTTATTTGATATGAATAACTTGTCAGCAGATAAAGCATCTATTAAAGCGTCTTGTCTATCGAGGGACTGATAGTGAGCCACACCGCGAGAGAAATAAGCATTAGCATAATTTGGTTTCATGGCGATCGCTTGACTGAAATCATCAATTGCGGTTTTGAGATTACCTTTTTCTGCTTCTGTTATACCCCAGTTATAAAAATCTTCTGGCGTAGTATTTTTAACAGTTATCCCAGTTGCACCTTGCAAATTAGCTGCTGCGATCTGCTCCTGAGTGAAATCTACACTTGTCAGATAAGCATCCCTGAGATCAGTACCAGCCAGATTTGCTCCCAGGATTTTTGCCCCGATTAAGTTAACTCCATATAAACTTGCGCCTGTCAAATTAGCGCCTGTCAAATTAGCACCTGTCAAATTAGCGCGACTGAGATTAGCTCCACTTAAATTAGCTCCACTTAAATCGGCTCCTGACAAATTAGCCATGACTAAGCCAGCATCACTCAAATCACAACCTGAGCATTCTTTAGTCGCAAGTAACTTTTTTATATCTTGATCATTAGCTGCTCGCGCAGTTGCTTGTAGACTAACCACAATCAAAAAAGCAACTAAGGCGAACCACAGTTTCTGTTGATTCAGCATAATATCAGCAATCTCCATGAATTAAAAACTCAAATATAACTGACTTTTAATTACTCATGACTCCTAGTATATGCCTGTTGTCACTATAAATATACCTTGTAATATAGATTTAGCTTTACGCCAAAGGATTGATGAAAGCCCAAATCATATAGGTAGTAATAGAGGTATTCCCCATAAATAGTCTCAGTCTTCTAGTGGGGATACATTCTTGCTATTTTATTTGTTGGGGAGATAAAACAATGGTGATAGAAAGACATAAGCGTGCCGTAGGAGTCTTTCCTAGTAGTAATGATGCGCAACAAGCATTACAGGAATTAACAGATTCGGGCTTTCCCATAGAAAGGATTTCTGTCCTAGCTCGGGATGGAGATGGTAGCGATATAATACCAGTAGATACTGATGCACTAGATAAAAGCAATACCAAGGTAGATGAAGGAGCCAGAATTGGCGCACTTTCTGGTGGTGCATTAGGTGGTTTGACTGGTTTATTAGTTGGTCTTGGTACTTTAGCTATTCCAGGAATTGGTCCCATTATGCTGGCTGGCTCCTTAGCAACCGCACTAGCGACAACCATTGCTGGAGCTGGATTGGGTGCTGCTGCTGGGGGACTGATTGGTAGTTTGATTGGTCTAGGGGTTCCCGAAGAACGTGCTAGGGTTTACCACGACCGAGTGCAAAAGGGAGATTATCTCGTAATTATTGACGGTACAGATGGGGAAATTGCCAGAGCGCAAACCATTCTGCATCAATGGAATGTTGAGGAATTTGGTATTTATGATTTTCCCAATGAGACTAATGAGACTGTAAGTAAGACACTAAGTAAAACACCAAGTAAGACCGTTGCTGCTCCTAAGTTAACCCCCCAACGAGCGATCGGCGTTTTTCCTGGACGACCTGAAGTAGAAGCAGCCTTATCAGACTTACGCTATGCAGGTTTTGCCATGGATCGAGTTTCCTTAATTGCTAAAGATAATGAAAGCAATGGACAGAGAAACTTAGATCGGGAGATGAGATCTGAAGAAATTGCGTCTAGAGTACCAACCGATGGTGCTGTCAGCGGTTTATCATTTCCTGGGGTGGGTCCTGTAATTGCTGGTGGTAGAGCAGCGACAGCAGTTGCAACTGAACTCTCTAAAGCTACTATCGGTAATGCAGTTGAGGGAATTTCTGGAGCATTGGCTAGTTTGGGAATTACCAGCGATCAGGCACGCATGTTTAGCGATCGCTTCCAAAGAGGAGAATTCCTCCTAATTATCGATGGTACAGCCGATCAAATTCACCAAGCCGAAACCATCCTTAAACATAAGAGGATCGACGGGTTTACTGTTTTCTCTACTGTTGATGATATTCAGCACAATTAACTTTGCAGGGGTACTAAAGCTGACTTTTCCCGTTAAGTCAGCAAATCCCTAATTTGGAGACTCCTGCCTCAAAACCGCTCCCCTGTACATTTAGTAGCCAAAATTTTAAGTATATGAAAAAGCCAACTTATCTCTTAATAAGTGCCCTTCTACTTGTCGGTGCAGTTGCTTGTGAGAATCCCTCTAAAACTACTGTCTCTGCACCTAATCCCAATGAATCTCCCGAAGCTCCAAATGCCCAAACTACCCAAGCTGCTAGAGAAGATGCACAAAGCATAGTTCGCCGAAATCAACTCAATGCTGATATTCGGGCTAGAGAACAACGAAATAATATTACAGGAGGTGGAACACAGAGAGTCAAAGGCGATATAGCCAGCGAAGTCCGTTCTAAGCTAGAAGCTAATTTACCCGATTCCCAATTAACAGTCAATGCAGTCAAAAATGGTACGGTTGTTGTATCAGGAACAGTGAATAATCAGGAACAGCTAACTAAGATTCAACCTGCTGCTAAAGAAATCAAAGGAGTTAAGGATGTAGTTGTCAGAGTAGTGGTTGCGCCACCCAAAGGCTAATGCGCCGTAATTCTGTTATATTTATTACGTGCAATCGATAATCTAAATATTGTTTCTGCCGAATAGCAACCATCATGGAAATTCAACAACAGCAGCCGGAACAAATCAATTCAGTCTCACCAACGAGTGTAGTGGGTCTTGAGAGAGAACAAACCGACAACTTCCCCAAGTTACCAGCAACTGAAGGAACTAAATTCCAGTTTCAGCAAATTAGCCAACAGGCTACCCAATTTTTAGATAAGTTACCAGACTATGTAGGTAATTTTCTGAATGAGAACAGACAGGTAATCTTTACTTTGCTATTTGTGGTCTTATCAATCATTTTAGCTAAGGCGGTAATAGCTATACTTGGTGCTGTTCAGAGCATACCCATATTGGCACTTTTTTTTGAGATTATCGGATTAAGTTACACCGCTTGGTTTACTACACGTTATCTCTTACAATCTCAAACTCGACAAGAATTAATCCAAAAAATTAGTGAATTGAAACAAAGAGCTTTCGGATAATTATTTGGCTGTATGTGGGGTTGATCGTCACAACCCTACGTCCGGCGATAGAAAAGAGTCGCTGTAGTTTTTCTAGAATCCACGTCTTGCTCATGCAACCCAGTTAGGCACTACCTGAGGTAGGCTAGATGAATATCTATTTATCGCCTGGTTTGACATATTATTCTTATGACAGCAGTTTCTAGTTCTGTGCGCACTATTCGTATTGGTTCACGTAAAAGCCAACTTGCCTTGGTTCAAACACATTGGGTCAAAAAACAACTCGAAGGTAAATTCCCCGAAATCAAGTTTGAAGTCCACGCTATGGCTACCCAAGGCGACAAAATCCTGGATGTAGCATTAGCAAAGATTGGAGATAAAGGATTATTTACTAAAGAACTAGAATTGGGCATGATCAATCATGAGATTGATTTCGCCGTTCATTCTCTCAAAGACTTACCTACTAATCTACCACAAGGTCTAGTATTGGCAGCAATTACTGAAAGAGAAAATCCTGCAGATGCATTAGTCCTCGCCCAAAAGTACCAAGGAAAGCAAATCGCGGATTTACCAGATGGTACAGTAATTGGTACAAGTTCTCTCCGCCGGTTAGCCCAGTTACGCCATCGATTTCCCCACTTTACTTTTAAGGATGTGCGCGGTAATTTAAATACGCGCATGGGCAAATTAGATGCTGGTGAGTATGATGCGCTGATTTTGGCAGTGGCTGGTTTGGAAAGATTGGAAATGAGCGATCGCATCCACCAGGTGCTTCCCCCAGAAATTTCCCTTCATGCTGTAGGACAAGGTGCTCTGGGAATAGAATGTCGCGCAGATGATATTGAATTGATTTCCCTGCTCAAAGCAATTGAACATCCTGAAACACGCGATCGCTGTTTAGCCGAGAGAGCATTTCTGCGAGATTTAGAGGGTGGTTGTCAAGTACCTATTGGCGTAAATACAGAAATTCAAAATGGTCAATTAACCTTAACAGGAATAGTTGCTAGTGTGGATGGAAAAAACCTAGTAAAAGATAGCGTGACTGGCGCACTTGCTGCGGCTGAAGCTTTAGGAACGAAATTAGCCCATATTTTGCGCCAAAAGGGAGCTTCGGAGATTCTATCACAGATCTTTGCTGAGATTCAACGGGATACCTCAGCTAAACAATAGCCAGATTATGGTTAGATGAGAAGAGTATAGGCAGAACTGGGGAAATCAAAACTACCATGCGGATTCTATTTGTAGCAGCTGAAGCTGCTCCCATTGCTAAAATTGGCGGTATGGGCGATGTTGTGGGTGCATTGCCAAAAGTCCTAAGACAAATGGGGCATGATGTCAGAATATTCATGCCTTATTATGGGTTCCTTCCAGATAAGATGCAGCTTCCTCAAGAACCTATTTGGTTGGGATATGCGATGTTTCAAAGCTTTGGAGTTTATGAAACCGTTCTGCCCGGTACTGATGTTCCTTTGTACTTATTTCAACATCCAGCCTTCACACCTCGCCGAATTTATTCTGGAGAAGATGAAGACTGGAGGTTCACCCTGTTTTCTAATGGTGCTGCCGAGTTTTGTTGGAATTACTGGAAACCAGAGATAATTCATTGTCATGATTGGCACACAGGGATGATTCCTGTCTGGATGCACCAAGACCCAGACATCACAACCGTTTTTACTATCCACAACTTAGCTTATCAAGGTCCTTGGCGCTGGTATTTAGAGAAAATTACTTGGTGTCCTTGGTATATGCAGGGACATAATACTATGGCGGCTGCTGTGCAGTTTGCTGATAGAGTAAATACTGTTTCCCCAACATACGCTGAACAGATTAAGACACCAGCTTATGGAGAATCAATAGAAGGTTTGTTGTCTTTTATTAGTGGTAAGTTATCTGGGATTATCAATGGTATAGATACAGATATGTATAATCCTGCTAATGACAAATATATTGCAGAAACTTTCACGGTTGACACTTTAGATAAACGCAAGGCTAACAAAATAGCTCTGCAAGAAGAAGTCGGCTTAGAGGTGAATTCTCGCTGCTTTTTAATTGGGATGGTCACAAGGCTGGTGGAACAAAAGGGTCTGGATTTGTTATTGCAAATCTTGGATCGGTTTATGGCTTATACAGATGCTCAATTTGTTTTGCTGGGGACGGGCGATCGCTACTACGAAGCCCAAATGTGGCAATTAGCATCGCGCTATCCCGGACGGATGGCAACTTATCTATTGTACAACGATGCTCTTTCAAGGCGCATTTATGCCGGAACTGACGCATTTTTAATGCCCAGTCGATTTGAACCTTGTGGTATCAGTCAAATGATGGCGTTGCGTTATGGTTCTGTGCCGATTGTGCGCCGGACAGGTGGATTAGTTGATACTGTATCACATTACGATCCGGTGAATGAGTTAGGTACTGGATACTGCTTTGATCGCTACGAACCTCTAGACTTATTTACTTCTTTAGTACGGGCTTGGGAAGGATTTCGGTTCAAACCACAATGGCTGGAATTGCAAAAACGTGGTATGAGTCAAGATTTTAGCTGGCATCAATCTGCTAAACAGTATGTAAAACTGTATAGGTCGATTTATGGTTTACCAGAAGAAGTTGAGGAACCTGTAGCGCAGCCAGAATTAGTTTAAGCATTTAGATTTGGATCGGATGTAGGGGCGCAAGGCCTTGCGCCCCTACATGCAGAATCATGTAGGGTTTCGCTGTTGCTCAACCCAACCTACGTTTCTATTCCTTTGGGAAATTCCTTTGCGATAATCTCTATCTCCAGAAGGAGGAAAAGTAATCTAGGCTGTAATTACTATTAGAGGTATCTTCCTTCATCTTCTCCTCTCAGATTAAGATACCACTGAGAGGGCGGTTGTTAGGATGCATATTCTTTCCCTTCGAGCCCGTGCGGGTTTGGGGGGAGAGAATTTGGCTTTTTTTAGGTTGTCCGAACCCTATTGAACTATACTCCTTGCCAAAATGCTGTTGGCGAATTCACAATGGTCATATATCCTTTATCCTCGATCATTTTATGATAGCTATTCATCAGCTACTCACCTTTAAGGAATTCGTCGATTGGCTACCTGAAAATTCGGGAGTCCGCTACGAACTACATAACGGAAGGATTGTGGAAATGGCGCAACCAGTAGGTGTACATGAAGAAGTTAAAAGCTTTCTCGGTATTGAAATTCCTGGAGAAATCAAACGGCTAAAATTACCCTACGGTATCCCCAACCAAGTTATAGTTAGACCACCGACAAAAGATTCTGGTTACTTTCCCGATTTGTTAGTCGTAAATCGGGCAAATTTAGTCAATGAGAAATTGTGGAAACAAGAATCTACTCTCAGCTTGGGTGCTTCAATACCTTTGGTAATTGAGGTTGTCTCAACTAACTGGCGGGACGATTATTACTTAAAGTATGCTGATTACGAAGAAATGGGTATTCCCGAATATTGGATTGTTGATTATGCTGCTTTGGGTGGACGTAATTTCATCGGTAATCCCAAACAACCGACAATCTCTGTTTGTAACTTAGTTGATGGAGAATATCGGATTAGTCAGTTTCAGGATAGTCAGCGCCTTGTCTCCCAAACATTTCCTGAATTGAATCTTACCCCAAACCAGATTTTTCCAGATGGTTTAGGGTAAAATTCCTCAATCATGACTTACTTTCACTTATTTAATTTCAACCCCTTACGTTCAAGAATGTCGCGTACTTCTGGAGTAGGAGTATAGTTGTAGCCATAAGCAGAATTTTCTGTATCATCCATAACTTGCGGTGTGAGCAATACAACTACCTCATTACGAGTATGGGTTTTGTCCGTTTTTCTAAATAATGCACCTAGTAGAGGTATATCACCTAAAATAGGAATTTTGGTGACGCTTGATTGGTCTTGATCCTGGATAATACCTGAGAGGATTAAAGTTTGTCCATCTCGTAATCGAATTAATCCAGAATTAAGAGAGCGTGTGGACACCAAGGATATGGTTTGGGTGTTTTCTCCTACACTAATACTAGCTGAAGCTTGGGGAGCCTGAATTACAGGAGCTACAGACAACGATACAAAACCATTATCATCAATCCGCTCAATTTTTACAGCTACAGTTAAACCTACAGTTTCTTTATCAGCTGTCACGGTTTGTGTAGTTGTATTACCTGTAGAAGTAGTTGTATTGGTAATATTTGCTACTACTTCTTGGGTTAATGCAACACTGGCTGTTTGACCTTCTTGCACGATTAAAGTTGGGTCAGTCAGTATTTTAGCATTTTGATTCACAAGTTGAGTTTGCAATTGGGCTAGAAGACGCTTGGGAAGTTGATATAGATCAGTACCTAAAGCAGGGTTTGTAGAAATTGTCTGATTTACAAGTGGATTAGCGATAGTTGGCGTACTAGTTACGCTGCTTGTTACATTAGCAGCAGATGCAGGTGCAGAACCACCAAAATTAGCAGTTAGTTGACCGTTATTAACTGCAAAGTAGTTATTCCCCACCCCAAAAGAAAAGCTAGTATTAGAAGTTAATTCTCCTGAAAGATTGACATCGATTACTTTAACGTTAACTACAACTTGGCGACGGCGCAGATCTAGTCGAATTAGTTGAGCAGCAGCCATGTCAACCTGTCTAGGAGAGCCTATTAACGTCACAGAGTTAGTGCGTTCATCTCCTAATGCTTGTAATCCTCTGAGCAAAGGTACAGAATCTTTATAATCAATCCGTTGCGTCTCTAATTTAGTTTCTGTAGTAGTCTGGCTTTGGGTAACAGGCGCGGTGGTAGTACCTACAGGTATAGCATCAACGCTTGTAACTAGTCGTTCCCGACTAATTGCACTTTCTGCTCCTAAAGCAACCAAGAAGTTGACAGCAACACCCACAGTTAACTGGTTAAGCCGTAAGCTCCGCATAACAAAATCGCGAGTGGAATTAGGCAGCTTCGCACCCACAAAGATTGTACGTCCACTACGGTTAGCCTCCAAACCACTCAAGCGCAAGACGTAGTTGAATACATCCTGCACTGCTTCATTTTCTATGTCTAATGAGACTGTCGATGAGATTTGAGGTGTACCAGGTTGCTGATTACCAGATGGAGCTGCTGGTCCCTCGCCCCCAATATAAGCTAAGTTGAGCCCAGCAGCACGAGCCAACAGCGACAAAACTTCTCTGACTGGAGCATCACGCAATACTAGGCGAGGAACGCGTTCTTGAGTTCCCAGGTCAATGGTAGTGGGAGAAGTGTCGAGGTTGGATATTGCAATATCTCCTACTGGTGGAGCTACTGCTCTGGGTATGAAAGGAGGAGCTATATTACCTCGATTAAAAAGTTGATTTGGGCTGACTGATAGTGCTGGTTTGCCGTCAACAGTTAATTTGGGATTAGGGACAAGCACATCTGGTTTTTGAGGAGATGTGTCTGCCGCATCTGCTGTAGATGTGGTATTTCCAGCAGGTTTTGCCGGATTATTTGCTGTGGAATTTGCGGTATTTTCAGCAGAAATAAAGCTGAGAGTAATGCCATCTTCATTTCGGACTACAGGCTGGTTACTGGGAACATCATTAGTACCAATTACAGTTACTCGCAAGGTTTTAGCATCTAACTTACGAATATCAACAGATGCAATTCCTGGAGCAGGGTTGTCCTGATGGAAACTACCACCTCCAGGTAGACTTAACTGAGCATTAATAATGTCTGCAAATAAAGTTTTGCTATTTTTGCCATTTTTGCTTGTGATAATTGGGAGACTTTTACCTGCTGTTGTCTTCAGATTCAAGTTCAATTCTCCGTTAGAGACACTAGCTTCCACCGCAGTAATTTGAGTAGTTTGAGCCCATGCTGGTTGAGATACAAAAACTACCAAAGCGATCGCACCTAATATTAAACCATTGTTATGAAACTGTTTCACAGTTCATTCCTCACCTAAAAATAAAATCTTGGATGAATACTTATTGCTTTTGTTTGTCTAGACTATATCTAGGTTTTTTCAGTTGCGGGCGATATCGCCACTAAGATTGATTTTGTAACAAGTTAAACAGTAATCAATTTACCAAGTTCTAAGTGTTACTTTTTAGGAGCTTTCGCAGCATCAGCTATTTCCTCTGGTGTTAGTGGCATCAACGCTTCTAATTGGAAAGAGGTTGATATTAGTGTAAGTCCAGGTGGGGCTCCTTTATCCACTGGAGCTTGGCTCGACTGGTAATTTTTTACAATTAAAAGAGGTCGCAATCGCTCAAGATTTCGCATAATTTCTTGAGTTTGGGCGAAAGTTCCCACGATCTGAGCATCAAACCGTCTACGCTTGAGCTTGTTATTGATTAAGTCTCCATAACTACCATCAGTAATTATTTCTGGCTTATTTCCTCCTACGGGAGTAAACTTCAGTAGTTTAGCTTGAGACTGATTATCAGAGAGACTACTACCATTACTAGACTCGATTAAACGGTTTGCATCTATTAATAAGGTTTGCATACTATTTTGATCAGCAAACAACCCTAAAATATTAGTCTGCTCCTGCTTCACCTTGTCCAACTCTACTTGTGCCTTGTCAATTTCCTTGGCTTGGAGTCTTTTTTGTTCAACTTGCCCTTTCAACTCATTACTCTGAGATTGCTGTTTCTGGTAAGTGTCCCAAGCTGGCATAATTACATTTAATACCAGATAAAGGCTGGCAAGTATGCCTATTCCCCCAACCAGACCACCAATTATAGGTGGTGTAAAAGTGATACCGAAAGCAGTCGGGTAGGGAGAACTGGGTTCATCTCCTGTGGCTTGTGCGGCAAAATTTAAATCATCACTCAGTGTCATTTAGTTATGACTCCTGTTTTTTTAATATCTAAAAGTCTAGTTACTAATCCTGTACTACCTTCCTGCGCTAACTCCTTAATTAATGAAGAAGCTGGCGCATCAGTCAAACCCACATTAATAGTATACTTAACCAAAGAAATTGGTTGCAGGTGATTTTTCGAGTTTGATACAGGTGCAGGTATTAGATCTGCTGTAATAATTTGTCCACCATTGGGATTAAGGAACTTAGATTGTTGCAGAATCAGTAGAAAGTCATTGACATCGTTAAAAGAGCGTGCATACCCAATAATTTCTAAGCCTCCATTTGGGTTTTCTGGTAGTTTGTCCGGTGGTGTATTTGGTGGGGGTGGGGGTGGAGCTGCTATCTGTTTGATACTCTCAATTTGAACTTTTTGAGGTATACGACTACGTAAATCTTGCAAAAGTGCTGACCAAGGATGAATTCGGTCGAATACAGTAACTAGCGCATTAACCTCATCCTGAGCAGCTTTAACATCACTCTTAAGTTTAGAAACACTGGCTATCTTTTGGTCTAATGCTGAGATTTCAGTGTTATATTGAGTAATTTGTTGTGCTACTTCCGCAGTTTTTATCTGCACAATCCACCAAGCACCGCCAACTATGGCGAGAAGCACCAAGCTGACACCAGAGCCAATCCAGATAGGAGTTAAACTGCCCAAATCAATTTTTGGCTTGACTTTGGCACTAGACTTTTGGGTAAAATTGCGCTCTTTGAGAAAATTAATATCTAGACTGTACATACTATTACACCTCCCGCATTCCTAAACCAAGTATTATTCCCAACCCAGGACGTTGTTCTGGGGGATATTTTTCTGGGTCAACTTCCAGAGATAAAGAGGCTATAGGATCTATCTGAGTGGTAGGTAAACCCAAACGTTGAGTAAAGAACCCGTCTAACTGTTGCAGTCCACCTCCGGGTCCAGCTAGTAAGATTTGTGCCACTTCCAAATTTTCACTTTGATTGAGATAAAAATCAATGGAACGGCGTAATTCATCAGTGAGTTCTCCTAAAACTTTCAACATGGCTGCCATACCTGGATTAGTACCAGTTACACCGGTTTTTCCCCCATCCATAGAGCTAGCAGGAATACTCATTTCCATCAGCATATCCATTTCTCTGGTTGGAGGTAGACTCATAGCTCTAGTTAGAGCTAGTTGGAGTTGATATGTACCTATAGGTACTGTACGAGAAAATTGTGGTACTCCGTTGACAAGAATGGCAATTTCTGTATTATCAAACTCAATATCAACTAACACAGCTGCTTCTTGGGGACTAAATAGTCTTAACTGGTCTCTAATTGTCCGAATCAACGCAAAACTGTTAATCTCTAGAACGTCAACTACTAATCCAGCTTCCTCGAATGTCCTAATATATGTATCTGTTACCTCCTTACGCGTCGCTACCAAGAGTACATGTACTTTCTCTATACCATCTTCATCGACAAAGTACTCAAGTTTCTGATAATCTACATCAGCTTCCTCCCGGGGATAAGGTAAATAAAGAGCAGCTTCATGCTTCATTACCATATCGTCTAACTCTTTATCGTCTAATTCTGCTGGTACAGATATTATTCGTACAAGGGCATTTTGTCCCGTTATACAGGTAGCAACTTTTGTTGCTTTAATATCAGTTTGGGCTAGGGCTTGCTGAATTAGTTCTGTCATTGCTGGAGGGTCATTGATTTGACCATCAATAATTAGTCCTTCCGCAACTGGTAAGCTGATCAAGGATTCCAGCTTTAAAGTTTGACCTTGCTTGCGCAACTGCACAACATTAATTCTTTCCGCTGATACTTCAATACCAATCCCTTTATTAGATCTGCCTAAAAAATTGGCAATGTTTCTCAAGCCTTTTAAGCCTTGTAAGCCTTTTAGGTTTTTTAAGCCTTGTAAGCCTTGTAAGCCTTTAAATTGAGTTTTAGAGAATACCATAGTTTTAACTACTAGGAGGTAATGAAAGGTTGTATGTCAATCGAATGAAACCAAGTCCCATACTAAGTAATGTGTATATCTTAATAATTCCACGGTCAGAAGAGAAACTCAACCTCCGAAATTTTGCCTAAGCTTTCTACCATAAGCAACCGTACAAATACTACCATGATGACTAAACTTCATAAATTCAAACAATTCAAACAGTTCAAACAAATTAAACAAACGGCTATCTGGGTACTTATTGGCCTATTCAGTAGTTGGATAGTAAGTTGCAGCATAAATAGCATTGGTACAAACACAAAACCTGCTGCGTCTGGTACAGCAACGATTGATTTTTGGACAATGCAACTTCAGCCTCAATTTACTCAGTACTTCCAAAATTTGATTACGACTTTTGAATCACAAAACCCTAGTATAAAGGTCGATTGGGTGGATGTCCCTTGGACTGCGATGGAGAATAAAATTCTAACAGCAGTCTCAGCAAAAACGCCACCTGACGTTGTGAATCTTAATCCCAATTTTGCGGCTCTATTAGCAGGCAAAAATGCCTGGTTGGATTTGGATAACAAAGTCTCGAATGCAGTTCGTTCCTCCTATCTACCAAATATCTGGCGAGCTAGTACTCTCAATGGCAAGAGTTTTGGGATTCCCTGGTATCTCACCACAAGATTAACTATTTATAACACCGATTTATTCAAACTGGCAGGTATTACGAAACCACCTGCTACTTTTGCAGAATTAGCACAGGTAGCACAAGCGATCAAAGATAAAACGGGAAAATATGCTTTTTTTGTTACTTTCGTACCACAGGATTCTGGTGAAGTTTTAGAATCTTTTGTCCAAATGGGAGTTATCTTGGTTAATGCTGATGGTAAAGCAGCATTTGATTCACCACAAGGTAAAGCAGCATTTCAATATTGGGTTGATTTATATAAAAAAGGATTACTTCCCCAAGAGGTATTAACTCAAGGACACCAACATGCAATTGATTTATATCAATCTGGAGAAACAGCACTTCTAGCTTCTGGTCCAGAATTCCTGAAGACGATCGCCAACAATGCTCCCCAAGTAGCTCAAGCTTCTGATGTCGCACCCCAAATCACTGGAACGACTGGAAAGAAAAATGTGGCTGTGATGAATTTAGTCATTCCCAGAGTGTCAAAATATCCAGAAGCTGCTGTCAAATTTGCTTTGTTTGTCACCAACGGTCAAAATCAACTTACATTTGATAAAGCAGCTAATGTTTTACCCTCAACAATTAAATCACTCGCAGATAGCTATTTTCAGCAAATTCCGGCTCATGCTACTACTATTGATAAAGCCCGTTTAATTAGTGCTCAAGAGCTCAAGCAATCCGAAATACTGATCCCCACTCTTAAAGATATACATCTTTTGCAAAAAGCTATTTACGAAAATCTCCAAGCAGCTATGCTAGGACAAAAAACAGTAGACAAGGCGATCGCTGACGCAGCTGCTGAATGGAACGCCCTCACCCCCTAGCCCCCTTGCCCCATGGGAGAGGGATTTAGGGTGAGGGCTTTTGCAAAAAAGAACCAATTAAGTAGAGTGATCCTGATAATACAACTAAATCATTTGGGTGCGTAAAAACCTCTCCTAGAGCCAAGAATAAATCTGGATAGGTATGGCAAAAACTCAAGTTTGGACAAATACTCTGAGCTAATTCAGCTAATTCGCTCAAATTGGCTGAATTACTATCTGGAACTGGTACTAGGTATAACTTGTCTCCTGGACGCAGTAGCGATCGCAGGATTTCTGCACAATCCTTGGTTGCTAATATTCCCACAATCCAAGTGACGGAAGTTGCTGTTTCTAATAAGCTATCTACATAATCCCGCAGCACTTGAGCAGATTCTCCATTGTGTGCGCCATCAATCAATAACTGCTGTTTTTGCCAGGTTACCCATTGCATACGTCCTGGATGACTGGTTTTCGCCATACCATGAGCGATCGCTTGGGGTGAAATTTGCCAACTTTGTTTTTGCAATATTTCCACAGCCGCCAGAGCTACAGCGGAGTTAATTAGCTGAATTTCTCCTAGTAGTGGTAAAGGATATCTGATTAATTCAGCACTGGCGATTTTCTCATATTCCGCCCATCCTGGATAAATTTGTTGGGCTGGTTTGGGTACAACAATGGAACAGTTTAATTCCAAAGCTACTGACCGCACAACTGTTTCTGCTTCTGGTGGTAGCACACCAATTACCACTGGACATCCAGATTTGATGATTCCAGCCTTTTCTCTGGCAATATGGGCGATCGTTGGACCTAATTGTTGCCAGTGATCTCGACCAATTGAGGTAATGATTGTTACCAATGGATTCCCACAGACGTTAGTTGCATCCAATCTTCCGCCTAGTCCTACTTCTAGTACAGCTAGATCAACTTGCTGTTGAGCAAAATATAGCCAAGCAGCTGCGGTAATTACTTCAAACTGAGTAGGTGAGTCATCTTCTCGATCAATAGCAGCTTTGACTTGGAGGATTAGCTCGGCGAAATCTTCAGACTTGATGGGTTGTCCATTAATACAGATACGTTCTGTCCAATCAACTAAATGAGGAGAAATATAACGTCCTGTTTTATAACCAGCCTCAGTTAGTATAGAAGAAAGATATGCACAAACAGAACCCTTACCATTAGTACCCGCAACATGAATTATGGGAACTAGATGATGAGGGTTACCTAAATTTGCCAATAATCTGTTAATTCGCGATAGTCCCAGATTAATGCCAAAGTGTTGAAATGGTTGGAGTAGCGAGTCGATATTCATGTGAGGAACAGGGAACGGGGAACAGGGAACAGTAAATACAATTAATTAAAGTAATAAATATTTCTGCTTCTCTGTTCCCTAACTCTATTCTATGCTTGTTTACTAAGAAAGGTTTGTACTTGTCGAATAGCGGCTGCGCCGATATTTAAAGCAGCCCAACTTGCAGCAATTATTATTGGTGCTAAAACGATGATTAAGCGGGTATCGAAGTCCATAATTAGAAGTCCTCTGCTAAGAAGAATTTAAAGTTTTGTCAATAGTTCTCATTTTTATTTTTAGCTGAAGTTGGTACGTTTTCTCAAGCTATTTGTAAAGAATTTTGAATTAAGTTCCTAGTTTTGCATGAGCCAAAGCTAATTTTTGATAATTTTCAGCATGTGTGATTAACTCCGCAGCTTCGATTTCCGTGACTTGACGTACAACTTTCCCCGGAACTCCCATAACTAAAGATAAAGATGGAACGTCTTTAGTGACTACTGCGCCAGCCCCGATAATACTCCCAGCAGCAACTCTCACCCCATTTAAGATAATTGCGCCAATACCGATCAAACTTCCACGTTCAATGTGAGCAGAATGGATCACAGCACGATGTCCAACCGTCACATAATCTTCTAATATTGTGGGTAGACCAGGATCGCCATGAATAATAGCTCCATCCTGAATATTTGTGTATTTGCCAATTTCAATGTGTTCTACATCTCCCCTAATTACTGCTCCATACCATATGCTCGCCCCAAATCCTATGCTAACAGAACCCATAACCGTGGCGTTGGTAGCAACGAAGGCAGCTTTTGAAAGATCGGGAGATGTCCAGTAATCAGAGATAGACACGATAGAATAGGAAATAGAATAGGAGTATGAATATAAATTCTAATACGCCTTACCCCCATATCTAAAGAAAGGGGTTTCCACGGCGCGAGGAATTTGATGATGTCCTCACCGGCGCTGGAAAAATCCAACCTGGGAGATTAGCTGCATCATTTTAGAATAACACAATAACTATCTCTATATTGGGGTGGACAATGGTTAAAGCTATTACTGATGCATATTCTTTTTGCGACCATACTAAAGCAATTAATCAAGGTAAGCTACTACTTTGGGCAGGTTTCCCAGCCATCGGGTTATCCAACTTGAGGCAAGTAGCGTGGCACACCCGAAGTGGAAAAACTGACTTATTGGTGCTGGTAAAGACAAAATTATGTTTACATGCTCTTCATGATGAATCCAGGCTTGCAGTACCCAATATTTGGACCGGAAATACAGTGTCCTCACTGTCGTCAAACTATTCCGGCGCTAACTTTGACGGATACTTATCTCTGTACCCGTCATGGAGCATTTGAGGTAAATCCGAAAACGGGTGAATTGATTCACTTACAATCAGGGCGACATTGGCGTAGGTGGAATAATGAGTGGTATCGACAACATACCCATCCTGATGGGATTAGGTTTGAAATCCACGAGGCGCTAGATAAACTATATACCCAAGGCTATCGAGCTACCAAGGTGATTATTGCCCAGCGTTATCAGGATTTAATGAGTGGTTATTTAGAACGTAGTACTTCATGGCGTTCTGGACAAGGAGATTCTGCAAATGCCCGTTTATACGGCTTACCTGTAGAGTTCAGTCCCGATCCAGTTGAGTATCCCTGTTGGGAAGTAATTAATTTCGACCTAGAAAAAGAACCAGGTGTCCCAGTCCGCTACCCTTACTTCCGCCTATTTGAATAACTACACCCCCTGCTCCCCTGCTTATTCTATGCATCATACCGCAATTCGGACTGCAAATATTCACTTAGCGATCGCCTTCTATGAACAATTGGGTTTTATAGTGAGCGATCGCTTTACTACCGGTTATACGTTAGCATGTTGGATGGAAGGTTTAGATAGTAGAATTGAATTAATCCAAATTCCCCAACCAAAACCTGCGCCAGATGCTTTTGCTGACGAGCATTATGTTGGGTATTATCATTTGTCTTTCGATTTATCTGAAATCACTTCAGATTTAGATAATTGGTTAACCAACTTAGGTTCTCGTTTAGCTGCTATACCGGAGTTAGAACCACTTAAAATCCTGTTGCAACCTACACAACAGCAAATAGGCGATCGCATTTTGGAAGTTGCTTTTATCGCTGACGCTGACGGTCTACCTCTGGAATTTATCCGCTTCTTACCAAGACTGACATAATTTAGTATACCAATATATTACTATTAACTGCTCATGAACATTTTGAGTCAACTACTGACAAAACAGGGTCAATCTGCAAGTAGCATCAAACAAAGTCGCGGAATTGAAATCAAATCTCCCCGAGAAATTGAAATTATGCGACAAGCATCAAAAATTGTGGCGACTGTGTTACAAGAAATTTCGCAACTTGTCCAGCCAGGAATGACAACAGCTGATTTAGATGCTCATGCGGAAAAACGTATTCGAGAAATGGGAGCAACGCCTAGCTTCAAAGGATATCATGGTTTTCCTGGTTCCATTTGCTCCTCCATTAATCAGGAAGCAGTACACGGTATTCCTAGCCCTAAAAAAGTGATTCGGGCGGGAGATGTTTTAAAAGTAGATACAGGCGCTTATTATCAAGGATTTCATGGCGATTCCTGTATGGCGATCGCTGTGGGTAATGTGACTCCAGAAGCAGCTAGACTGATTGATGTAGCCGAGAAAGCACTATATAAAGGTATTGAACAAGTCAAAGCGGGAGCATATCTAGTAGATATTGCTGGGGCGATCGAAGATTACACTAAGGCTAATGGCTTTAGTGTTGTAGAACAATTTACTGGACATGGCGTAGGGCGCAATTTACATGAAGAACCAAAAGTATTTAATTATCGTACTTCTGAAATACCTAATGTGAAACTGCGTGCTGGTATGACACTAGCAATTGAACCAATCTTAAATGCTGGTTCTAAAGTCACAAGAATTTTAGCTGATAAATGGACAGCCGTGACTGTGGATGGTTCTCTATCGGCTCAGTTTGAGCATACTGTATTAGTGACAAATGATGGCTATGAGATTTTGACTGATAGGACACAAATCGCCAGCATAACTTGAAGTTTTTTCATGACTTACATTCATGAAATAAATGATCATGAAATAGATAGCGTTTTACCACCAACAACCGCTATCTTATTGAGCTTTGCTCAGATAATCTTTTTGACTTTTTTTCAGCAGCAGCTTTCAGTAAGATAGCAGGATCAATCTCAGGAATATCCGAGTAGTCTATTTCAGCATCTGACATTTCGAGCAGTTGCTTGTGTCTTTCTTCTATAGGAATATCTACTCTAAATCTCTTTGGCTTCTTCATAAGCGTGACGTTGTTTTTTAGCTGTAATCTGATGCACTAGCTTTCTTGGATTAATTTTAGCAAAGCTTCTGTGGATATCTTACCACTCACATCAGTACCCTCTAATAAACTATCTGCGAGATCTCTTTTCTGATGATGTAGATCTAAGATTTTCTCTTCAATGGTATTTTTCGCCACTAGACGATAAATTGTCACTGGGCGTTGTTGTCCAATGCGATGTGCGCGATCGGAAGCTTGGTCTTCCACTGCTGGATTCCACCAAGGGTCCATATGAATTACATAATCAGCAGCAGTGAGATTTAATCCTGTACCACCGGCTTTTAGACTAATTAAAAAGACATCTCCTTCCCCGGATTGAAAAGCATCTACCCGTTTTTTGCGTTCGTTAGCAGGAGTACTACCGTCTAAATATTGATAATTAATCTTTTGCTCATCTAAATAAGCACGGATAATGTTGAGGTGATCAACAAACTGGCTAAATACTAGAGCTTTATGGCGATTTTCCAGTAATTCACTCAATACTCCGCCAAAAAGTTGTAATTTAGAGCTTTTAAATTCAACATCGGGCATAACTAAGCTTGCATTACAGCAAGCGCGACGCAGCTTTGTGATTTCTACAAGCATTTGTAGATGCTTTTGTCCGGCTGCTACTTCACTATTTGCTAACTTAGCGATCGCCTCTTGGCGCAGTGCTTCATAAAAAGCAATTTCTTCAGGACTCAAATCCACATACAAAACAATTTCTGTACGAGACGGTAATTCTTGTAATACTTGATTCTTCGTCCGACGTAACATGAATGGCTGAATTAGTTTTTTCAGCTTATGGCGCACCGACTTATCTTGATGTCTTTCAATCGGGATCGCAAAACGCTGGTTGAAGTTTTCTAAAGAACCCAATAGTCCGGGATTGATAAAGCGGAATAAATTCCACAACTCACCCAAATGGTTTTCTATAGGAGTTCCCGTAGTAATTAGTTTAAAACCACCTTGTAAATTCATCGCTGCTTGAGAGCGCTTAGTGGCGAAATTCTTGATTGATTGGGCTTCATCTAAAACAATAGTTTGCCATTCTACATTAGCTAACATTTGCGCTACATCTTCTTGTTGTAACAAGCCATAACTACAAACTAACATATCTAATGGCTGTAAATTGTCGAGGATTTTTTGACGATCGCCACTCCCCAACTGAATTACATTCAAAGTAGGAGCAAACTTGTGTACTTCCCCAATCCAATTCATACAAACAGAAGTAGGCGCAACAACCAAAGTTGGACCTGCTGAAGCACGAGCGAGAATTAAAGCTAAAGCTTGTATAGTTTTTCCCAAACCCATATCATCTGCTAAACAAGCACCAACACCCCAATAAGCCAAACGAGATAACCACTGGAACCCTTCCATTTGATAATCTCTTAATTCAGTTTGTAGTGTAGAAGGTAACTGAGGTTGTAGGTTCTGCATTTCTTTTAAACGCTTAATATGAGCTTTCCAATGCTTATCTACTTCCAATTGACCCACACCATCCACGATATCTTCCAAAGCCAAAGTAGCGAGAGAATGGAAGCGGACACCCTTACCATGTTTTTCCGAAAAAGATTGCAATTCATCTAAGCGTTTGCGAAATTCTTCGGTCAAAGCTAAAAATTCACCTTTACCAAGTGGGATAAATCGGCTAGGACTTTTGGCTAATAACTCCATTAATCGCTGGATATCCAAAACTAAATCTTCATTTAGTCTCAACTCCCCACTAGCAGCGAACCAATCATTTTGACGTTGAATACTTAATTTAAAATCGTTGAGACCTGCGCGGTGAGATATACGTATTTTCTCTCCTTCTGGCCATTCTAAAACTATTCTATCTTCTAGAGCTTGTAGTTCTAGTAGAACTTCCAAACAACTTTCTGGATCTTCTATTAACCATTCACTATCACTATTCGCTTCATTGGGGATAGTTGGACAAGCATCTATAACTTGACTAGCTAATGACTTCTCTAACTTTAAATCACGCCTAGTTTGTAAACGCTTACCTTCTATTTCTGCGATAACTGTTTCACCACCAGTACCAGGACGATAATAAGGACCTCCTTGCGCAAAGGGACGTACCAACATAGCCACTTTTAACCCATCACCGACGACTAATAAGTGAATATGGGGTTTACTTTCAGAAATTACCTCTTCGGCTTTTTGCATTTCTCCCCCAATATCGGAATGTATAGTCACAATTCCCGATACCGCACTAATAGCTGCTAAAACTTTTTCTTTAGCGCTAATTGGGACTACTAATCGATTCTCCTTACCAATAATTTCTGCAATACGTTTGTATTCAGGATTTATCTCAATTACCTTAATCCGCGAGGGGGTTTCTCTGAGAGTAATAACTGAATTAATACTCTGAATTTTGGGAGAAAACTCCAAAGTTAAGCAATCTTCTCCCTCTTTTTTGACTATCAGTTCTGGTTCTCCCTTGACTATTTCCACGCGCATTGTGGGTGATTCCTCCCAAAATACACATGGATGTCCAATCAGTGCTATGATTGCTTTTTCATTGAATACGTAATCGGTTTTTCCATAGTATCCTGAGTTTTCATGAATAGCTTCAATACATGCACATACTCTTAAATCTTGAGTTGTGAGATACTTAAATTCATCCGAGTCCTGAGATAACCGCTTGAGTGCAATGGGACGACCCTTGCTCCAAATACCTTTAGCATTGGCTTTTTGCTCCTTAGGCTGAATTGAACAACTGTAAGTAGATAAACTAATAAACCAAGCCAAACGCATTTCTGATTCAACTGGTTTAGTTATCTGGGGTTCTTTATCAAGATTCGCTAATGCATTTAGGCATAGTTCCCAAGCTTCTTTAGTTCTGACTAAATCCGCCAATACAAGAGATATGTTACTTTCTTTGCGTAATGCTGCGGCTTTTTTGCCGTATTGACTACGAGGTTTAAATCTAGAGATTAATTCTCCAGCTTCTATAGCTATCCAATAATAACCACCATTATCAGCCTGTTCGTACAAAGCTTCGATTATCTTTGGTAGGCGGTTTTTAGCGATATCAACATTTCCCCAGTATAGAGCTAAAGCAGAAAAGAAATCTACTAATTCCTGATTTTCTGTATCTTGACTCAAATAAGTATGATAAATTATATCTTTTTGCGATAAATCACCCATTTGCAATTTAATCACACTTTGCAATACTATATAGGCAGGTTTGAGCCAATGCTGGGATTGGCGAATAATTTTACTGACATAAGCTTCTGCCTCTCGTAAACACTCACCAGAACCATCTTTGAGGAGAAATAAAACAAAAATTAATTCGCTCAAAGAAGGAAAATTCACTTTTTGCTTTGCTTTACTTTTTTTGTAAGTTTTCACAGCAGCATAAATTTCCCCAGCTTTTTGGTCATCACCTCGGACAAAATTTAACCAACCCCAGAAAAATGCAGCTTCTTGGCGATAATCATCAGATATTTGTTCAAGATTTAGTTGTGCTGCTGGTAAGTCACCGCGCAGTAATAATTGTTCTGTCAATAAAAGACGGAGGAAATCCGAACAATGCTTTCCTGCTTCTAAGCATTCATCATATAATAGATCGAATGCTTCATCCGCAGGAGACATTGTCATTGTTGCATTAGATATAATACTGACTAGAGCAGTTTCAAATAATTCTGGAGATAAGGTAGAAAACCATTCTGCATCGAATGGATTATTACATACAGTTCGTAAAACTTCTTCTAGGGAAATTCTTTTAGAAGAATAATAAGCATTGTAATCTTCAATTTGTTTATTGATAAAATCTATATCTTGACGGTAGATTCCCAAGCGGACTTGTCTAAAAAACTGTAGTGGATTAGAAAAATATTGTCTTGAACCAGAATAAGTGGATATAGGCATTTTTTCTGCTATCACATCAGCCATAGCTGTAAACCGCCCTACTTTAATAGAATCCCGTGTAGCGATTTCTATAAATAAAGGATGACACTGAATCTGAGCACCTTTCTCCATTACTAATTCAGTTTTAACCAATTTCATGATAACCGAATTTAAACTACCAGGTTGATATTTTTCTGCAATTCCACTAAGTGAGGATAAACAATTCAGTAACTGAGTTCTTTTAACTGGTTCGTAAATTAATGCAAGTAACTGAATAATAGTTTGTTCCGCAGGAGATAAACTCAGATATTGCTTTAGAAGCTGTTGGCAAAGATGATTAGTATCAATAAGGGAATTGGTCATTGTTATGAAATGTGTAGAAATGGATATTTATAGCAGGGAACAGGGAACAGGGAACAGGGAACAGGGAAGGGGAAGGGGAAGGGGAAGGGGAAGGGGGAACGGGGGTAAAAATCTTTTAGCATAAGGTTTCATGATAAAATTTTGTACCTATTTTATAGCTGCAATTTGCTATATATAAGGTATAATCTCCTATTCTTAGTTCTCTCTTCCCTGTTCCCTGTTCCCTGTTCCCTATCCATAAATATGAATGAAATTGATTTAGCCTTTACCCCAGCATTAGAGTTAGCGGAGTTAATCCGTCGCCGAGAGGTAACGCCTTTAGAGTTGGTGGAAGTATATTTAGACCGAATCCAACGCCTCAATCCACAATTGGGAAGTTACTTTACAGTGACTGCGGAATTAGCGATCGCTGATGCTAAAGCCAAAAACGAACTGCTGACAAGTAATAATTCAGAACTTCCGCCATTTTTTGGTGTACCTATTTCCATCAAAGACTTGAACCCCGTTGCGGGTGTAACCTGTACTTATGGTAGTCCAGTACTATTAAATCATATCGCGGATTATGATGATGGTGTAGTCACAAGAATCAAACAAGCTGGATTTATTATTCTGGGAAAAACAGCTACTTCCGAATTAGGCTCATTTCCTTACAGCGAACCAACAGGATTTCCGCCATCCCGCAATCCTTGGAATTTAGAGTATACTTCTGGTGGTTCTAGTGGTGGCGCAGCAGCATCAGTCGCAGCTGGATTATGTGCGATCGCCCAAGGTTCTGACGGTGGTGGTTCCATTCGTGGACCTGCGGCTTGTTGCGGTTTAGTTGGGATCAAGCCAGCCAGAGGGAGAGTGACAAGAGCACCAAGCGATCGCTTGGCGGGAATAGCGACAGAAGGAACTATCGCGAGAACTGTCGCAGACGCAGCAGCGATGTTGGATGCGATCTCAGGTTACTTTCCTGGCGATCCTTACTGGTTACCTGACCCACAACCTTCATTTCTTGCTGCTACTCAAATCAAAGTTGCGAATTTACGCATTGCTTTTAGTACGTCTATTCCTCCCGTGGGTGAAGCAGACACCACCTCTACCCAAGGAGTTTTAAAAACAGTACAATTATTAGAAGAATTAGGTCATCATCTGGAACAAAAGTGTCCAGATTTTAGCGGCTTGATCGAACCATTTCAAATTGTTTGGCAAGCTGGAGTAGCAGCTACAGGATTACCAGCAGAAGCTATGCAACCGATGAATCGCTGGTTATTGTCCAGAGTAGGTTCTGTGGCTGAATATTTGCAAGGAATTGGTCAATTGCAGATAGTATCCCGCCAGATCATTGCATTCTTTGATACTGTTGATGTATTAGTATTACCAGTTTATTTACATCCACCTATTTTAGTGGGTGAATGGGCTGATTTAACCCCAGAAGAAACATTCCAGAATATTATCCAGTGGATTGCTCCTTCTCCCATCGCCAACGCAACCGGATTACCAGCGATCGCCATTCCTGTCGGTTTTGATCACAATGGATTACCGATAGCAGTGCAATTAATTGGTAAACCCGCAGCTGAGTCTACTTTGATTAGTTTAGCAGCTGAACTAGAAGTAGCTAATCCGTGGATACAACATCGACCAAAAATAGCGATCGAATAAATGCTGTAGGTTGGGTTGAGCAACAGCGAAACCCAACATTATTGATATCGATGATTTTGTTGGGTTGAGGAACGAAACCCAACCTACATTTTCTCTAATACCCGCCTAATTACATCCGTTGGTACTTCATCAGTAACTTTGACTGCGCCAATTTGAGTAGGTAAAACGAAACGCACTTTACCGGATTTAACTTTCTTGTCCAATTGTAAAGCATCGATAATTGCTTGAATATCTAACCCAGAAGGTAACTGACTCGGTAAACCCGTTTTTTGGATTAAGCTATTTTGACGTTCTGTATCCTCTTTTTGCCAAAGTCCCAATTCTACAGCTATTTGTCCTGCTGCGACCATCCCGATTCCCACAGCTTCACCATGCTTCAATAAATTATATCCCGTGACACTTTCGATCGCATGACCAATTGTGTGACCATAATTAAGAATAGCTCGCAGTCCAGCTTCCTTTTCATCTTGGGAAACAACATCTGCTTTCGCTTGACAAGAACGTGTAATAATATATTCAATCATCTCAGGTTTAATATAGCGCAATTGGTCGAGATGTTTACTTGCTGCTAATTGAGTAAATAATTCTTCATCCCAAATTACGCCATATTTGATTACTTCCGCCATTCCAGCTTTAAATTCTCTAGTTGGTAGTGTTTTCAGTACTTCCGGGTCGATCAAGACAAAACGCGGTTGATAAAATGCGCCAATCAGGTTTTTACCTTTTGGATGATTTACGCCTGTTTTACCCCCTACTGAGGAATCTACCATTGCTAAAAGGCTGGTTGGTACTTGAACTAAGTTAATTCCTCGTAACCAGGTCGCAGCAGCAAATCCCGCCATATCGCCGATTACTCCACCACCTAACGCGACTATCGTGGAGGATCTTTCTAGCCGATTCTCTAAAGCGACATCATATAGTTTTTGGATGGAATTGAGAGTTTTATAACGTTCCCCCGGAGGTAAGTTATAATTAGTGACTTCAAATCCGGTTTTTGTTAAAGCAGCGATCGCCACTGCTCCATAATGTTTAAAAATCACGGGGTTAGAAACCAGCAAGACTTTCTTACCCAAGTTTAATTTGCTCATTTGCTCGCCTAGCTGGTCTAAACTCCCAGGTGCGATCGCAATTTCATAAGCATGTTCTGGAATATCTACTTTAATCGCGCAAGTCATAAAACTAATGATTCAATATAATAAGCAACTATTATGGAGATTTTAGTCAAATGGATGGAGTAATTTACTACGTAGGGTTTTTGGGAACATTTTTTGTATTAGCAGTGGGTTTGCTATTTGGTCTACGCGCTATCAAGATAATCTAATTCCCAATTAATTAATTGTAACCCAAAGCGCTTGTCAGGTGAGCAAAATCGCTCACCCAGACTTTGTGAATTTTAGTTTTTTTCCGTCCATCCTAAACTAGTGGATTGTTGATAAACCAGTTTTAACGTATTGACATCTCTGACAGAAATAGGTGGTGGATAGCGCACTTGGGAAAAATAAAGTGCGTCTGTTTGTAAAGGACTATGACCCCAAATACCCAAAGCGTGACCAAGTTCGTGTCGAACTGCTGCGAGGACGTATTCGTTAGTTTGACTAGGACTCAGTAAAATAGTGAACCGTTGGGATAGAACGTGATTTCTGCTGTACAATTCGTAGCTCGTCAGAGCAGACCTTGCTCTCGACCATTCTCCAGAAAGCGATCGCTTAATTGGAGGAGATTTACGCATGATAGTAATATCTGCTGATAAATCGCCTAAGTCTGCTGGTGTAACTATCTTGAGAGGTAAATAAGCACTCCATTCTTGGACAGCTTGTGTAACTTTATTAGTCCAAGCTTGGGCGTTCTCTGCGCTTAATTCTAGAGGTTGTTCTATATTGACTTGAATCGGAAAATGCGACCAGACTAAATAACCAACTTTAGTGGGTTTAACTTGGTCAAAATAATCCCCGCTATTTGTTTTATCTTCCCATTTTAACAAAGTTGGTGGTAAGGGATGGATTTGAGCAGGTATATCCGTCGTCAAATTAGCATAGACGGGGAAATCGAAGTTACTCAAAATAACTAGCAACCCTGTAGCGATCGCCAGGGTCAGAACTGCTATTATGCGTCTACAAAATCGGTTTTTGAGGTTTTTGTTGATTAAATTGTAGATATTATCTATGGGGTTTTCGGAGATCTTTTCCACTTACCCATCTCCCTATTATTTATTTAGGTAGCCAATTAGCACTCAAAACTACAGTTAAACCGAGAAAAATAACTGTCGAAGCCCAAGTAATTCTATTTAAAGTATTTTCTGCACTTTTAGTACTGCTGAATAATTGAGCTTGTCCACCAATAGAGCCAATACCATCGCCTTTGGGACTATGTAGTAAGACGAGAATAATCACACAAATGGCGGAAAATGACCAAAGACCTTGCACTATATTTGTAATTGTCATAAGTTATTCCAGAAAAAATCAAAACGGGAAAATAAGAACCATAGGAGAAACCTGTAGGGGCGCAAGGCCTTGCGCCCCTACACCCAAATCTAACAAAATCACAGATTTTTAACCTAAACCTACTTGTACAGGTGTTCTAGAAGATTGTAGGTCATATTCAGTAGTTTTGAGGAGCGATCGCCCCGTCATTTCAGTCGGTTGAGGTATTTGTAAGATATGCAGAATTGTGGGAGCAATATCAGCTAACTTACCATCATCTCGCAGTTCGACATTTGTACCAAATCCTGGTATTTTAGCTTGTTCCCCTTCCACCAAGATCAGGGGAACAGGATTAGTAGTGTGTGCTGTCCAAGGATTACCATCTTCATCTTCCATGTACTCGGCGTTACCGTGGTCAGCAGTAATAATTGCTGTTCCGCCAATTTTGCCAATACTGTCGATGAGTCGTCCTAAACAAGCATCTACTGTTTCTACGGCTTTTATTGTAGCCTCTGTTTTACCTGTATGACCAACCATATCTGGGTTGGCGTAGTTCATTACTATGAGGGAATAGATACCTTTTTGGATTGCGGCGATCGCCACATCTGTTACTGTTTGAGCCGACATAGCTGGAGCTTGGTCGTAAGTTGCTACCATAGGACTACTCACCAACTCACGATCTTCGCCTGGGAGAGGTTCTTCTAATCCTCCATTGAAGAAGTAAGTCACATGAGCATATTTTTCCGTTTCAGCTGCACGGAATTGTCTTAAACCCTGATGAGCGATGACTTGTCCCAGAATATTCTCTAAATTTTGGGGAGTAAAAGCCACAAACACTGGTAATTCAGAGTCGTATTGGGTAAAGGTGACAAATGACAATGGTGTAATTTGCACTCTGGGAAAACCATCAAATTTCGGACTGACAAAGGCTTGAGTTAATTGTCTAGCTCTGTCTGGGCGGAAGTTGAAAAATATCACGCCATCTCCAGGAGCGATCGCTCCTGGAGCCAGTCTCACTGGTATGACAAATTCGTCGGTTATATTTTCTGCGTATGATGCTTGCAAAACTTGGATGGCTGTGAGTCCATTACACTCTCCATCTTTTACCATGACATTATAGGCTTTCTGGACTCGATCCCAACGGTGATCTCGATCCATAGCGTAATAGCGTCCACTCATGGTAGCTATTTGTCCAATTCCTACTCCATCAATATAGTCTTGCAATTGTTGAATTACTTTAATTCCCTCTGTCGGGGCTGTATCCCGTCCATCCGTGATGGCGTGAATTAGAACTTGTGTCAGTTGCTGTTGCTTGGCTAAATCAAGTAGTCCAAATAGGTGGGAAATATGAGAATGTACTCCACCATCAGAACAAAGCCCTATGAGATGCAACTTACTATTGCGAGAGCGAACCTCTTGACAAATCTTCACCAATGCTGGATTTTCAGCAATAGAACCGTCTTCTACTGCGTCTGAGATGCGTACTAGTTCTTGCGGTACTACTCGTCCAGCACCAATGTTCAAATGACCAACTTCTGAGTTACCCATTTGACCTTCTGGTAATCCTACAGCCTTTCCTGATGTGCGGATTAGGGTATGTGGATAAGCTGCCCATAAACTATCCATAATTGGAGTGTTAGCAGCAGCGATCGCATTTCCATGCTTGTCTTCGCAGTAGCCCCATCCATCTAAAATGACTAGCACCACAGGAGCTACAGGTGCTTTGGTCATAGTAAAACCGCCCTTTACTTTTGGTACTACAGGAATGATACCACTGCTCATAGAATCTACATGTTAATTTCTAAGACCAAAACTCAGAATTCTGCTGGACTACTTTCTTTTAGTAGAAGATTTTGTTGCTTTTGCTGCTTTCTTGGCTGCTTTTTCGGCTTCTATAGCAGCTATTTTAGCTTGCTCTTTTTCCTCAGCTATTTTGCTTAAGTAATAATGATAGTCTCCTAAATAAACTTGGAAGTCGCCATCCCGAATTTCCACAATCTTGTTCGCTACCTGAGAAATAAAATAACGATCATGGGAAACGATGATCACTGTTCCATCATAATTTTGGATAGCTTCCTCCAACATCTCTTTAGCGGGAATATCTAAATGATTGGTCGGCTCATCTAATATGAGTAAGTTGACTGGAGTTAAAAGCATTTTCGCCAAAGCTAGCCGCGCTTTTTCACCACCACTCAATGCAATCACCTGCTTGAATACAGTATCACCCGCAAACAAAAATCTACCCAAATGGGTGCGAACTTCTTCATTTTTCCAATCGGGAACTTCATCATGAATAGTTTCCATGACGGTCTTTTTCAGATCCAAAGCTTCCGCTTGATTTTGTTCAAAGTAACCAGGGATGACATTATGATCTCCCAATTTAACTATCCCTTCTGTAGGTGGTTCTACACCCATGATCATCCGCAGCAAAGTGGATTTACCTGCACCATTGGGACCTAAGAAAGCCACGCGATCGCCCCTTTCAATCAGCAAATTCGCGCCCAAAAACAGGATTTTATCGCCATAATTATGGGTTAAATCTTTGATTTCTACTACTTCTCGTCCACTCCGAGGTGCTACGGGGAAGCGAAAATGCAAAGTCCTGACGCTAGATGTTGGTGCGTCTATCCGTTCAATTTTGTCTAATTGCTTCTCTCGGCTTTTTGCTTGAGTACTGCGAGTAGCACTAGCCCGGAAGCGATCTACAAATGCTTGCTGCTTTTCTAATTCTTTCTGCTGGCGTTCATAAGCGCTAAGTTGAGCAGATTCATTTTCCGCTTTTTGCTGGAGATAGGCGGAGTAATTCCCCAAATAAGATGCGGAAACGCCACGTTCAGTTTCTACAATTTGATTACATAAGCGATCTAGAAATTCTCGGTCATGAGAAACGATCACCATTGGTGTCATCAAACTTTTGAGATAATTCTCTAACCACTCAATGGTTTCTAAATCTAAATGGTTTGTCGGTTCGTCCAGGAGTAATAAGTCAGGTTTTTGTAACAGAATCTTCCCTAAACTCATCCGCATTTGCCAACCACCAGAAAAAGCACTGACTAGGCGATCGCCATCTTCTACCTGAAACCCCATTTCTGGAAGAATCTTACCAATTCTGGCATCTAAACCATATCCATCCAAAGCCTCAAATTGTCTTTGCAAACGATCTAACTTGAGAATAAGCGCATCTAATTCATCTAATGAAGCCTTTTCCATATCTCGCTGAACTTCAGCTAAAGCCAATTGCGCGTTGTTGGCTTCTTGAAAAACAGTCCAAAATTCTTCTGTAACTGTACGGCTAGGGTCTACCTCGAATTCTTGGTTGAGGTAAGCTATATGTAGACTAGCTGGACGAATGACTTCCCCGCTAGTTGGTTCAATTTCTCCGGAAATGATCTTCAGTTGGGTGGATTTTCCCGCACCGTTAACACCGACTAAGCCGATGCGATCGCCCGGTTTAACTTCCCAGTTGATATCTTTGAGAACTTCGCCTGTAGGATAAATTTTACTTATATGTTCGAGTCGCAGCATGAAGTGTCTCTGGTGATAGTAAGGGATGGATAGTGGGAGTAAGGTTGATTATTCATGTCATAGCATAAAGCTTAACAAAATTTAACCCCCTATTACACCAGAATATTTGATTTCCAATCCTAGCTAATAATATAGTTGAGCAAAATAAAACTTTATAGTCTGTAGTTGCGCTTCATCGCAATCAAATCTGAAACACAAGCGAATTCTATCCATATCACCTGCTCATGGCAAAAATCTGTTCAGAGGAGAGAACTAAATTAGGAAATAACCGGGACTCAATCAGATCCGATCCTCTAAAAATCTTACCTGGTAGATATTCACCATTTTCCAATTGATAAATCGTAATCATGGGCTGCTTCGGTGAACCGATAAAACGAACTCCACCATAAGCAGCATAATCTATAATGATATATTCTAAAACTCCCAAATCCTCATATTCAGCAAGTTTAGTGAGATAGTCATCTTTCCAATTTGTACTAACCACCTCAATCACTCCTGGTGGTGGAATGTAAGCAGCAGCAGAGCTAGAATTACCTTTCATCCGATGCCATTCTTGTTTAGCAAAAATTACAATATCCGCTTTACGACTTCTTTCTTTCTCGTCTGATGCGGTTTTGAGTCGAACTTGTTTAGACTGTCTAGCAACATAGGGAAGATTTTCTTCCAAGCAATGAGCTTCAATGTAAGCACAAAGTCTCTGAATCAAATCTTCATGATTTGCATTTGGTTCGGATAATGGCACAGGAACTCCATAAAATAATTCAAAGCTTCTACCCGAACCATCATCCCAGGTAAGAAACTCTTCAAAAGTCAATGGCTTTGTCAGGATTGTGTACATAGCGATTGTTTTATATTATTAGCTTCATTGGGAGACTATTGATGTAATTGATTAATACGGGTATTGTTTATAACGCTGTATATATTCGTGCAGTAATTGGGATATTAATTTTCATTATATCTCTATTATATAGAGCGATCGCTTCTCTTTTGCCAGTTCTTTCCAGGAATTGCAATTAGGAATGAAGACGCAAACTAATAAGTATAAATACTATATTAAAACCGTAAACAAACCCATTAAGCATGAAGTCACATATATATATGCAATTCCGGTCGCATTAAGGAAATTAAGTTATGTGGGCACTGTAACCACTATGAAGGGGAATACTAAGGATAATGAAATCTTAACAACATCAATACTTTGTGAAACAGAATCTGTATTTCAATCTCTGTTTCAAAAACAACCCGCTGATCCTATAGTTAAACCTGGTGTTCTGACATGTCCTAATGGAACGAAAAAATGGTAGGCTTATTTGTCTTTCTGGGACAAAATCTTCAGAAAGCGTTTGAAAAGTCGGGAACTTTAAACAGACAATGCTGTGGCTGATAAACCTTTGGTCATGATGTTAATCATCGCGATATAGATCATAGTCTCGTTGGTTGTCGGAAAACCCTTAATCCTGGTTCAGACATGCGATTATTGCTGGTTGAGGCTTTGATTATTGCTGGTCGTTATACTTATCTAACAATTGCTTATATTACTTTATATAACGTTTTTCCTTTGTTTTCCCTAAAAATTTTCTCCTATGTCATTATGAGAGATGAGAGTTATTTTGGTTAACAGCATTTGTTTTTAGTATTGACAGACTTTTTGTTTTTAGTATTTACAAACTTTTCTCCGAAACTTAAATCTCTACACATTTATAATTTCGGAGACAATCTATGTCAGTTTATATAGGCAACCTCTCTTACGAAGTTACCCAAGACACCTTGAGTGCTGTTTTCGCAGAATATGGTTCTGTCAAGCGTGTCCAGTTACCTACTGACCGCGAAACAGGAAAACTACGTGGTTTCGGTTTTGTGGAAATGGGAACAGATGCTGAAGAAACAACAGCTATTGAGGCTCTTGACGGTGCAGAGTGGATGGGACGAGACTTGAAAGTGAACAAGGCTAAACCCAAAGAAAATAGAAGTTCCTTTGGTGGCAACCAAGGTAACTATGGTGGACGTAGCCGTTACTAAGGTTCACTCTTTCAGCTATTTGAGCTAATTTGCTAATTCAACAAATTAATTTCATGTAGTCGAGGCTCAAGTAGAAATACTTGAGCCTTTTTGAGTTAAAAAGTGAGAAAAAATCGGTAGTGGTCAACATGTAGTGAAACCTGACGGGGTGATAAACTATGCTGAAAGACTGATGAAATAAGGATTTGAGGCTTATACTGTGGGAAGTGTAACACTCGAAAAATCAGTACAACCAGTTTTGTCACCAATGTCGCCTGTATTATATCAGACATAATTAGAATTATTGTGACATAGGATATAACTCCATCATCTCCTGTAAGCTAACAGGTACACCATCTGGGGTAAAAGCCATATGTCCACCAGTCATCGCTATGACAATACGGTTCTTGTATGCCCAATTATACCACTCAGTAATACTAGTGTCTAATAATGCTTTTATAGGCTTTGAGCCCTCTCTACAACTCTTAATGAATAATCCAGTCGCGTTCTGACACCAACCTTGTTGCAACGCTTCCTTGACTCTGGCGAACTGCTTGCAGCAGCGCTTCGCTATCGCTCCCTCCACATTCCCCCAATATTTCCGTACAACCCCCATACACGAATCAGGATTAATATTAAGCCTCTTCAACTCAGCCTCAATACTATCCAACTCCGCTTGACTCAACTTACTAGGAACTATAGGAAGAGGACTAACAGAAGCAGAAAAAGGTATGTTATTGGGTGGTTTCAAGTCTATTTTACTATGGTTTTGAGGGACACTGTTGGGGGCGATCGCGAAGCGCTGCTGCAAGCAGTCCGCCTCTCTCACTTTGTCAGATTCAAAGTGAGGTTATTGGTTATTCTATATCCAGATTGTAAATCCAATACTAGAGACTGTAAGTACTACTATTTAAAAGTTACTCCGGCAGCTTTTGCGTCAAAACCGTCAGGGAATTTAGTAGAGGAGTTAGCGATCGCCCCGGTTAAATTCGCCCATCTTAAATTCGCTTTACCTAAATCCGCCCCGGTTAAATTCACTAAACTTAAATTTGCTCCAGTTAAATCGGCAAAGCTTAAATCAAACTTGTATAAATACGCTCTTCTTAAATACGCATTGATTAAAATGGTGAAACTTAAATCAGATACGTTCCATCTCTCTACCCTAATTTCTTTATCTCATGCTAACTACTATTTTTTGCTCTTTAGATCTCATTATAAAAAGCATATAAGGATTTTAACTGCCTTTTAAGTCGAAAATTTAACAGTACTAAAACTACAAATTCCGCCAGGATAACTGGATAAATAGAGGTCATTGTAACCTGTTTTATACCTATCCAAGGAAAAGGAGAAAATAACCATATAGTATGACTTACTTTATTCATCAATGAGTGATCAATGTGGTCATCAAGAATTAAAGAAATAACTATTGGTAATGAAACCACAAATACTAAAATAGCTAATCCCAAAACGTAGCGTTTACTACCTCTAGCTAGAAGAACTAATTGAAATATGCTAGCATAGATCATTGCCAAAATAGTGAATGAAATCAATCCTAACAGAAATTGAGTTTTGTTTAATTGGTAAATCTCAGGTAGAAATAGATTCCAGATAATTCCAGGTATGAAAGCAATTATTATATTGATCGCAATTGCTAGAATAGCAGGACTTTTCTCACCATAAATTAAATCTTTGAATAGAGATTTGTAACTATGTCTTTGACTATTATACCTCGACCATTCTCGAATAATCTGACGATTAGGTGAAAGCGCAAATATTAAACCCAAACATATAGCTATATTCAACAGCATTTGTGAAAAAACTGTAATTAGCAAACTTCCCTCTTCTGAATAGTAGGTTTCACGGCTAGTTGCTAATCCTATAGAAGATACTTGACAGAAACCCATTAAAAAATAACTTTGTCTCTTACTCAGAATAGTGATGTTAGCCTGACAAAAAGAACGTTTTACTACTTGCCAAATACCATGGGAGCAAATTAGGCAATTAGTTATATATAAACAGACGAGACTAAGTAAATTTTTCCCTATTGGTAGATATAAAAAGTCTAACTGACTTAGAGGATGTTTTAATTCATAGTACAATTCCCTAGAATTAACATGATAATAAATACTGTAACCGTGTAAAATATTGGGGAACAGATAATTTATTATTTCCCAAGGAGTCATAAGTATTAGCCAATGAATACAACTATGATAAAGCGGAGAATCATAACTGAGATAGGAAGAAACTAACAACATTGTCCACCACAGAAAAATTGCTATTACACCACTTCCTATCCAAGGTATAAAGTTACTAAACCATCCACGGCATAAACCAAGAAATAGAGCGCCGCTGTAGAAAAGATAACAGCTTGCCAGTATAACTAAGTAATAAATAAGAATGTAGCTTAGAGGAATATTAGCAGCGTGTCCAGCCCAGATATGTAAAGGAATAGCTGTTAAGATAAAAATATAAATCAGACTTGGTACTCCAAGCATTTTCCCTATTAATATACTACGGTTTGACTGAGGACTAAGGCGAATAAAGTTAAGAGTACCAAGTTTCTCTTCTTTGACTAAATCATTTATCAGAAGATAAGTTCCACCGACTAGTAGTGTGAATACGAAAATTACCGTAAACGAGATAAATACGAATTCCCAATGGTCCCGTGACCATGCTTTCCATTCTATCTTATCCAATGGACAAAAGGATTGGGCTAAATAATTTTCTAAGCTCTTAATTTGTGATTCAATATGCTTGAGATGGAGTTTTAAATCAGATGCTGAAGTATTTAGACTGTGATTACTTAGCTTTTCTATAATCAGATTTTTTTGTTTATAAAGATAATCTTTTTGAATTAAATATGGGTTTCCCGCAAGACAATAACTATCTGTTAGAGGATATTTTTGTCCGGGGATTTCCCGCATCTGATATAATAAGATTACTAATTGTAAAAATAATGAACTAGTAGATGTAAATATCAAGTTAATAGGTTTTAGCCGCCCTTTAATCTCTCGAAGTAATTGAGGATGACTTTCGCCTACAGCATTGATAAAATTCTGAATCATGGTAAATATCTCCAAACACAAAAAATAATTGTTAATCGCCAAAATGAAGGTGTGTTATTTTATTTTTTCTACTCATAACTTTAAACTACCCAAATTCGACCAAGAAATATACAGTTGATCTAAATTTATGTAAAATAGGGTTCTGTCACAAAGATAATAGAATGATAGGATATAATCTTTACTAGTATCAATCTGAATCAGCATCATCAGTATTAAGTAGCGATAGCTTCTATCCTGACGGGGTGACGAACTCTTTGAAATCCTTTATTAGGTTAGTGTACTTAAGTTTTCGCCATTTCATAACTCCCATTTTGCACTCCCTCTCCCACAAGGGTTACAATCAGAGTGTTTTTAGGTGGCGA
>Ga0116228_10000092_pt1 | contig 55424 bp, 48 predicted proteins | sample S1TSphfallax_2_FD_89694 | JGI IMG/M metagenome (GOLD analysis project Ga0116228, IMG submission 89694) | Host-associated microbial communities from peat moss isolated from Minnesota, USA - S1T2_Fc - Sphagnum fallax MG | ecosystem: Host-associated > Plants > Peat moss > Unclassified | place...
CGGCGAACTGCGCCTGCCGGGACGCAGCCTGCTGCTCGCGCGCAACGTCGGCCATCATATGCAGACCGATGCCGTGACACTCGACGAGGAGCCGATTCCGGAGACCTTTCTTGATGCGGTCGTAACCGCGCTGATCGGCAAACACGATCTCGCGGCGACTGGGGCTGCCGAGGCTCCGCGCAATTCCCGGCGCGGTTCGATCTACATCGTCAAGCCGAAGATGCACGGCCCCGAGGAAGTGGCGTTCGCCGATCGGCTGTTCGCGGAGGTCGAGGATCTCGTGCGGCTGCCGCGGTATACGCTCAAGATCGGCATCATGGACGAGGAGCGCCGCACGACGGTCAACCTTGCGCAATGCATCCACGCGGCGCGCCATCGGGTCGTATTCATCAACACCGGCTTTCTCGATCGCACCGGCGACGAAATCCATACGTCGATGGAAGCGGCTGCCGTGCCGCGCAAGAGCGAACTCAAGAAAGCCCTTTGGCTCGATGCCTACGAGCGCCAGAACGTCGACATTGGACTGAGTTCAGGTTTGCGCGGTCGGGCCCAGATCGGCAAAGGCATGTGGGCGATGCCGGATCAGATGGCCGAGATGCTGCGCACGAAGATCGCCCATCCACGCGCCGGCGCAAATACAGCCTGGGTACCCTCGCCGACCGCCGCCACGCTGCATGCCTTGCACTACCATGCGGTCGACGTCGCCAGCGTACAGGCGACCCTCGCGACACGGCCGCGCGCGCGGCTTGACGACATTTTGACGCCGCCGCTCTCGCCGGCGACGGATTGGACGGTCACCGAGATCGAAGCAGAGCTCAATAACAATGCGCAGAGCATTTTAGGTTACGTGGTGCGCTGGATCGACTTCGGCGTCGGTTGCTCGAAGGTCCCCGACCATTACAACGTGGCGCTCATGGAAGATCGCGCAACCTTGCGCATTTCGAGCCAGCACGTGGCGAATTGGCTGCACCATGGCGTGTGCACGCCGGCGCAGGTGCAGGATGCCTTGAATCGCATGGCCGTGGTCGTCGACGGCCAGAACGCGTCCGATCCCGGCTATCGCCCCATGAGCGCGGATCCCGCGCGCAACGTGGCCTTTCAAGCGGCCTGCGATCTCGTCTTCCAGGCTCGGAGCCAGCCGAACGGCTACACCGAAGCGATTCTGCACCGCCGGCGACGCGAACGAAAACTCGCCGGCTGAGGACGCCGGGTGCCCGCGTTGCGCCGCTGTTCTTCGCCCTGCCCTGCCCCGCGTCAGGACCTCAAGCTTGCCAAGCTTGGCGACGGGCGCACGAGCCGAACACCGCGGAACGCGAGCGCGAGGCTGCCGAGCGCGGCGAGATAGCCGCCGAGTCCCACGGAGACGTGGCGTGCGACCAGCTCGCCCCCCCTGTTGACGAGATCGTTGGCGAGACGCACGAGATCCCGGCTCACGGCATCGGCATGGTCCGGCGTCGAAAACAAATCCTGCGAGGCATGCACATAGAGAATCAGACCGACGATCAACATCAGCAGCAAGGGCGCGAGGTAGGCCGGCCAGAGCGCGCGATTGCCGTTCCAATGCGGCGCCAAGGGTGCGAGCAGGCAGGTGATGCAGACCAGCGTGAAGACCACGGTGCCCACGGTCCAATCGCCACCGACGAACAAACGCAGCGGGTTCGCGATCGCATCGGCGAGATTGAAAAAGTGCACATCGTGCTCGAGCGGTCCCATGGTCGTCACCAAGGTGTTGGTGAAGAACCAGCCTACCGCCAAGCCGAAGATCGCCAGCACGGACACGAAACCGAGCTGGCCGGCGGCCGCCGTCAATTTATCGAAAAAGCTCGGATTATTCACCGCCATCGGTCGCCTCCTAGGGACCTGAGGAAGATTCGAACAAGTCCTTCAATTCGCGCGGTTGACTGCGCAGATACTGCGGCGGCGCCCAGACGCGCGCACCCAGTGCGGCGGCTGCGTGCCAGGGCCAGCGCGGGTCGTAGAGCATCGCCCGTGCAAGCGCGATCGCATCCGCCTCGCCTGCGCTCAAGATCGCCTCCGCCTGCAGCGGTTCGGTGATCAAGCCCACCGCAATGACGGGGATCGACACCGCGGACTTGATGCGCGCCGCAAACGGCACCTGATAATTCGGCGCCAGCGGGATCGCCTGCTGCGGCGACAGACCGCCGCTCGAGACGTGAATCGCGGCGCTGCCGCGCGCCGCTAGAGCTTGCGAGAAATGGACCGATTGTTCGAGATCCCATCCGCCCGGGACCCAGTCGCTCGCGGAAATTCGCATCCAGACCGGCATGCGCGCCGGTGTTGCCTCGCGCACCGCGGTGAACACCTCGAGCGGAAAGCGCATGCGATTCTCGAGCGAGCCGCCGTACTCGTCGTCGCGCTGATTCGACAGCGGCGAGAGGAATTCATGCAGCAAGTAACCGTGTGCGCCATGCAATTCGATCCCGTCCAAACCGAGTTCGGCACTGCGGCGCGCCGCCACGACGAACTGCTCGCGGACCTGCGCGAGCCCGGCGCGGTCGAGCGCGAGCGGCGCGCGGTCACCGGGCTGGAAAGGGAGTGCCGAGGGGGCAAGCGTCTGCCAGCCGTTCGTGTCACCGGGCGCGACTTGGCGACCACCGGCCCAAGGCACCTGCACGGACGCCTTGCGTCCGGCATGCGCGAGCTGCACCGCCACCGGCGTCGGGGCGTAACGGCGGATGGCCGCCAGCACGCGCGCCAATGCCGCGGCGTTCGCATCGCTGTAGAGTCCGAGATCGCCCGGCGAAATTCGTCCCGCCGCCGCCACGGCGGTCGCCTCGATGATCAGCAATCCGGCGCCGGAAATGGCCAATTGGCCCAGATGCATGATGTGCCAGTCGCTCGCCGAGCCCTGCTCCGCGGAATATTGGCACATCGGTGCGACGACGATGCGATTGCTCAAGTGCAAGGGCCCGAGGGCGAGCGGTGAAAAAAGACGACTCATGACGGTGAGTGTTCCTCTGGAGACCGTGGTTGCGATGGGACGGCATTGCTCGCGGGTGTGCGGTGACCCTTGAGCGGAATATTATAGGTGATCGTCGCGCCGAAGGCCTCCGGTGACTGGGGATCGTGGCGCACCTTGTCGAACACGAGCAAGCGCGTACCGAGTTCGAAGCTCTCCTGCAAATCGTGGGTCACCATGAATATCGTCATCTTGTGCAGGTTCCACAGCTGCAGGATCAGCGTGTGCATGTCGGCCGTGATCCCCGGATCGAGCGCGCCGAAGGGCTCGTCCAACAACAGGATTTTCGGTTCGCAGATCACCGACTGTGCGATCGACAGCCGCTGCTGCATGCCGCCCGAGAGTTGCCGCGGGTACTTGTCGGCTGAGCCGTGTAGTCCCACGGCCTCGAGCAACTCGTCGGCGCGTGCGCGCGCCCGTCGGCGTCGTGCACCGAACAGTCGTCCGGCGAGCGGCGCGCCGCGCAGCTCCAGCCCGAGCAGCAGATTATCGATGACGCGCAAGTGCGGAAACAGCGAATAGCGCTGAAATACGATCCCGCGATCCGGTCCCGGTTCAGCGGGCAGCGGCTCGCCGTCGATCAGGAAATCGCCCTTGCTCGGCGTCTCGATACCGAGCAGCATTTTCAAGAACGTGGTTTTGCCGCAGCCCGACGCGCCCACGATCGTCACGAACTCATGATCGCCGATATGCAGGTTGACATTCTCGAGCACGACTTGGGCGCCGTAGTTCTTCCAGAGTCGCTTGACGGTGACTTGGGTCATGTCAGGCGTCCGGTGCCGCCCAGGCAAAGGCTTTCGCGCGCACTATGCGCAGGATCCAATCCATTGCGAACGCCAGCAGGGTGATCCAGGCCACGTAGGGCAGAATCACATCCATTGCCAGGTAGCGACGCACGAGAAAGATCCGATAGCCGAGACCCTCGGTCGCAGCAATCGCCTCGGCCGCGATCAGGAACAGCCATGCCGCGCCGAGCGTCAAGCGCAAGGCGTCGATGAGCCGCGGCCACAACTGCGGCAGGACCACACGCACGACGACTTGCCAGCTCGAGGCGCCGAGGGTCTGCGCCTTGATGATCTGCTCGGCGGGCAGCTCACCCGTGCGCAGCGCGAGATCGCGCACGATGATCGGCGTGACGCCGATGATGATCAACGTGATCTTTGCCAGTTCCCCGAGTCCCACGGCGATGAACAAGATCGGCAGCACCGCGAGCGGCGGAATCAAGGACAAGGCCGCGACGAAGGGCGCGAGCGTCGCACGCACATAGGGCAGCACGCCGATCGCGAGACCGAGCACCAATCCTAAGCTCGCACTGATGGCGAGCGCCACACCCAAGCGTTCGAGACTTGCCCAGGTGTCGACCCAAAACAGGTAGTCACCGGTGCGCTCGTCCTCCTCGAAGGCGTACTGATGCAGGGTCGCACCGATCGTCGCGGGCGATGGCAGCAGTTTGTCGCCGGGGTTTTCCAGCAGCCGTGCGTGCGAATAATAAAGATACACGAACAGGATCAGCACGAACGGCAGCGCCGCGAGCAGCACGGCGCCGCCGCGGCTCGGATGCTGATTGATGAGCCGGCGCATGCCTCAAGCCTCGGTCACAGCGTACCGTCCACGGCCAGCTTGGTATACGCAGGATCGATGCGCATCTTGATGTTATGGGCGTCGCCGAGCTGTTTGCCCGCGGGAAACTCGATCCCGACGACATCGACGTTCGCCGCACCCTGGCCGAGGATGCCATGGTCGAAGGAGAAATGGCGCACGAGATCCATGGTCTTGATGATGGCGTCGCCGGTGATGAAGCCGTAGCTCTCCGCCGGCGTCGCGAACAGATGCGTCGTCGCGAGCTGGCTGCGAAAACCCGTGAGATCCGTGCCCGAGGCCTTGGCCATGGCCGACTGGGCCGCCGTGCCCGGCGCGTCGCCGCGCGCCATGAGGGCGAGCGTCTCGTACCAGGCACCGACGAGCGCCTTACCGAGCTTAGGGCTAGCCTTCAGCGTGGCGGTGTTGACGACCATGAGATCCAAGATCTCGCCCGGGATCTTGCTGGAGTCGAACACCAGCTGTGCGTCGGGGTTCGCCAGGATGGTCGCAAGTTGCGGCTTCCAGGTGACCACGGCGGTCGTCCCCGGCGCCGCGTACGCGCCGACGATGTCGGCGTCGGACGTGTTGACGATCTTCAGGTCACGCTCGCGCAGGCCCACGGTCGCGAGACCGCGTGCGAGCAGATAATGCGAGACCGAGAACTCGACGAGATTGACCTTCTGGCCCTTGATCGCGGCCAGCGTCTTGCCCTTGCCCTTGAGCACGACGCCGTCGTTGCCATTGGAATAATCGCCGACGATCAAGGCCGTCGAATCGACGCCGCCCGCCGCCGGGATCGTGAGCATGTCCATGTTGGTCATCGCACAACCGTCGAAGGTGCCGGCGGTGTATTGATTGATCGATTCGACGTAATCGTTGATCTGCGTGAGTTTGATCTTGATCCCGTACTTGTCGGCCCATTTTTTCAAGATGCCCGCGCGATCGGCATAATCCCAGGGCATCCAGCCAACGTAGATACTCCAGGCAATGTTGAACGAGGTGCGCTCGGCCGCGAGCGCCGGCTGCAGGGCTCCGGCAAGACTCAAGCCCAGGGCAACGCTGAGACTGAGCCAAGCTCCTTGGCAAGAACTCGCGCAATTCGTCTTTTTCGCTCGCATCCGCATCGTCATTCTCCCTTCTCGGCCGTTCAGTGGACCACCGACGCCGCAACGTCGGGGCGAAGACTCACCAGTAGCTGCGCCACCTGCACCGCCCGCCCCTCGGCGCAGCGTAGTTGTTCGATGACCCCGTCGACGGGCGCCGTGACCGGCAACTCCATCTTCATCGATTCGACGAGCACGAGCGTCTCGCCCGCCTTGACCGCTTGGCCCACGCGGACCGGTATTTTCCAGACACTGCCCGAAACGGGACTCGCCACGCCGATGCAATGCGCACCCAGGGCCTCGTCGACGAGTTCCTCCTGCACCGGCGGCAGATCCGCGGCGTAACCGATCTGCCCCGTGGCCTCCCAGCGGCGCCGCTCAGCCTCGAAAGCCCCTTGTTGGCGCGCCTTGTGCGCGGCGATGCTCGGCGCATTGTCGGCGAGGAAACGCCGATAGTCCGCGAGCCGGAACACGTCTTCGCGAATCTCCAGGCTCGCGCGGCCGGTCAGAAAATCGGCCCGGAATTCGCGCAGCTCCTGCGTCGATACTTCGTAGAATCGAATCTGATCGAAACAGCGCAGCAGCCAGGGCCGGTCGCGCGTGAATTCGCGCGTGTCGCGGTAGGTATTCCACATCTGGCAGGTCCGACCGAGGAATTGATAGCCCCCGGGGCCCTCCATGCCATAGACACACAGATATGCGCCGCCGATGCCCACGGCGTTCTCCGGGGTCCAGGTGCGCGCCGGGTTGTACTTCGTCGTCACGAGGCGATGCCGCGGATCGAGCGGCGTCGCGACCGGCGCGCCGAGATACACGTCGCCCAAGCCGAGCACGAGATAGCTCGCGTCGAACACGATCCGCTTGACCTCCGCGATGTCCTCGAGACCATTGATGCGCCGGATGAACTCGATGTTGCTCGGACACCAGGGCGCATCGGCCCGCACCGATTGCATGTATTTCGCAATCGCCAGCTGCGTCGCCTCATCATCCCAGGAGAGCGGCAGGTGCACGCTGCGCGTCGGAGTCGCGAGCTCATCGATCGACGCGAGCGTCTCCTCGCCCTGCATCAGCAGCTCGAGCAGACGATCGACGCCGAGCACACGCGGCTCGAAGTGAATTTGCAGGGAACGAATACCCGGCGTCAGGTCGATGATCCCTGAGGGAGCGCTCTGCTCGAGCCAGCGCATGAGGGCGTGCACGCGCAGCCGCAGCTCTAGATCGAGCACCGGCGGCCCATACTCGATCAGCAAATTGCGATCGCCGGCTCGACGATAGACGACCTCCGGATTCGCGCCGCGCGCGGCGAGGCGCGCGAGTATCGGGCTGCGATCGCGCGCGGCCAGCGCGATGCGTGCGGTCTGCGTCGGCTGGGTCGGCTGGGTCGGCGGCGTTGGCTGAGGCTGCGGCGGCGAAGCCAGGTCGGCAATCGTCCCCTCCTGGTCCGTGGACGCCCGCGCCGCCCGCTCGGACGACCATAGCTCGAAGTGCACGCGCGCTTTCGGCCGCAACTGACCGAGCTTCCAGAGTTCCGCGCTCACGACCGTCACGGGGCAGACGAAGCCGCCCAGCGAAGGACCATCGGGACCGAGAATCACGGGCATGTCCCCGGTGAAATCGACGCTGCCGATCGCGTAGGCGTTGTCATGGATGTTCGAGGGATGCAAGCCCGCCTCGCCGCCATCGCGGCGTGCCCATTCCGGCTTCGGGCCGAGCAGACGGACGCCGGTGCGACTGGAGTTGTAATGCACTTCCCAGCTGGCGGCGAGCAAGGCGGCGATATCCGCTTCGGTGAAGAAATCGGGCGCGCCATGCGGACCGTAGAGCACGCCAATATGCCATTCCTCGCCGATGGCCGGAACGAGCTCGCCCGGAACGGGCTGCGGCGCCGGCCGCGCTTCGCCCCGTGCCGGCGCGCCGATGTGCAAGACGTCGCCGGTCAGCAGCGCGCGCCCCCCGTGACCGCCGAACTTGCCCAAGGTGAACGTGGCGCGACTGCCGAGATAGTCCGGCACGTCGAAGCCGCCGCGAACGGCAAGATAGGCGCGACAACCGCCGGCGACGGTGGCCCCGATGACCAAGGTTTGGCCGCGCCGGATTGCGACCGGCTCCCAAAAGGGCACGGCCACGCCGTCGAGCGAAGCCGTCATGCGCGCGCCGGTCATGCAGATGAGCGTGTCGACGTTGAACTTGAGAGTCGGACCAGACAGGGTCAGTTCGAGCGCGACCGCCCGGTCGGGGTTGCCGAGCGCTCGATTGCCGAGGCGAAACGAGAGGCTGTCCATGGGCCCCGATGGCGGTACGCCGACATGCCAATAGCCCGTACGGCCGGGATAATCTTGCAGCGTCGTCTGGGTGCCGGGGGCGAGCACCTCGACGGTCCGCGGCGCATACGCGAAGCCTTCGAGCGCGCGCGTGGTCATGCCGCCATCGGCGAACAGGGGATCGGCGACGAGCTGGCGCAGATAGTCGAGATTCGTCTCGATGCCGGCAAGGGTCGTCGCCGCGAGCGCACGCCGCAAGCCGGCGAGTGCCGCCGCCCGATCCGGCCCCGCAACGATCAACTTCGCAAGCAGGGGATCGTAGAACGGCGAGACCTCGGTGCCGTCGGCGACCCAGGTCTCGACCCGCACAGAGTCCGGAAAACGCGCATGCGTGAGCAAGCCGCTCGAAGGCCGGAACTGTCGCGCCGGATCCTCGGCGTAAAGGCGCACTTGAATCGCAGCACCGCAGCTCGGCCGCGGAACGAGCTCGAGCCGCTCTCCGGCCGCCTGCCGAACCATCCACTCGACGAGATCGACGCCGGTCACTTCCTCGGTCACGCCATGTTCGACCTGCAACCGCGTGTTGACCTCGAGGAAATAGAAATCTTCGCTGTTCACGTCGTAGACGTACTCGACCGTGCCCGCCGATTGATAGCCGACCGCGGCCCCGAGGCGGACGGCCGACTCGCACAAGCGCGTGCGCACTTCGGGCGCGAGGCCCGGGGCCGGCGTCTCCTCGATGATTTTCTGGTTGCGACGCTGGGTCGAACAGTCGCGCTCGCCGAGCGCAATGACCCGGCCCGCGCCATCGCCGAAAATCTGCACCTCGATGTGCCGTGCACGCTCGATGTACTTTTCGAGAAACAAGCCGCCCTGACTGAAGTTCTTTTGCGCCAGACGCTCGACGCCGAGAAACGCCGCGGCAAGTTCGGACTCCGCACGCACGAGCGTCATGCCGATGCCGCCACCGCCCGCCGTGCTCTTGAGCATCACGGGATAGCCGATGCGCGCTGCTTCGTGCTGCGCTTCATCCAGGCTCGTGAGCAAGCCGCTGCCGGGCAGCAGCGGCACATCGTTGCGCGCCGCCAGATCCCGGGCGCGGTGCTTCAAGCCGAAGTCGCGCATCTGCGCCGGCGTCGGGCCGATGAACACGAGTCCCGCGGCGCCACAGGCCGCGGCGAATTCGCTGTTCTCGCTCAAGAAGCCGTAACCGGGATGGATCGCCTGGGCACCGGTTGCGCGCGCGGCGCCAAGGATCCGGTCCTCGCGCAAATAGCTTTCCGCCGCCGGCCCGGGCCCAAGCAGCACGGCCTCGTCGGCCTGACGCACGTGCGGCGCATCCCGGTCGGCCTCCGAGTACACCGCCACCGAGGCGACCCGCAGGCGTGCAAGCGTACGCAGGATGCGGCATGCAATCTCGCCGCGATTCGCGACGAGAACCTTACTGAACATCCGCCGGCCAGATCAGCACTTCGAGCGGTGTCGGATTGTAGGCGTTGCAGGGATTGTTGAGCTGCGGGCAGTTGGAGATCAGCACCACGAGATCCATCTCGGCACGCAACTCGACATAGTGGCCCGGGCCGCTCAAACCGTCGGCAAACGTCAGGCCGCCGTCCGGCGTGATCGGCACGTTCATGAAGAAATTGATGTTGTGCGTGAGATCGCGCTTCGAGAGACCGAAGCGTTCGTGCGTGTTGACCGCGAGCACGTAGCTGTCGCGACAGGCATGCATCGTGCGCTTGTCGAGCGCGTAGCGCACCGTGTTCGACTCCGTGGCGCAGGCGCCCCCCAGCGTGTCGTGACGGCCGACGGTGTCGGCGACGATCTCGGCGAGCACTCGACAGGAAGTGGACCGCAGTTTCGAGCCCGTGCTCAAGTAAACATTGCCCTGCTCGCGCAGCGTGTCGATCGCGCTATAGCGCTCGGCCGTGTCGGCGGCACTGAAGAACAGCGTATCGGCCGCTTGATTGCCTTCGACGTCGACGATGCGCAGGTACTCGCCGCACCGCACGGTCTCGATCCAGTATTCGCCCGCGGGCACGATCCGGCGATAGCGGGCGGCAGCGGGTTCGCGGGGACTTGTGAGACGCATGCTCAAGCTCCCACGTTGCCGCTGGCGCTCACACCGAGGGCGGCGCGATACAGTTCCGTGTTGGCGAAACCCCGGCCGTTCTCGGGACGGAAATTGCGGCAAAAATCGTCGGCGCCGGCGGGGGCGGCGCGATCGAGCCTGATCCGCACCGTGCGCCGCGGATAGCTCGCTGCCGGGTTCAAGGGATGAGGACAAGTATGCAGCAGCACGAGCGTGTCCATCTCGAATCGCAGTTCGACGGTACGCCCGGGACCGGAATTACCCGGATCGAACTGCATGCTGCCGTCTTCGCTGATCGCGACCTTGCTGAACCAATTGACGTTGGCGGCGAGATCCCGCCGACCCAGGCCGTACTTGCCGCCTTCGACGAGGAACGCGTCATGGCCGTTCTGCGTCCAGTCGTTGCGCACCGCTTGATAGCTCTGTTCGCCCCAGCGCGCGGCGACCAATTCTCGGTTGGCATTGCCGCCGACCGTGTCGTGCCAACCGACGTCGTCGGCAACGATGGAACAGAAGATCCGTCCCATGTCGGAGTACAAGCAATGGCCACGCGTCAATTTGAACGTGTGCTGGCACTTCAGGGTATCCGGCGCGTTATAGCGCTCGAGCAGGTTGCGCGGGTTATAGAACAGCATGCCGACGTTGGCACCGCCTTGTTCGTCGACCAGCCGTAAACTCGTGCCTGCGCCCAGGCTCAAAGACCAGTGTTTGCCGCCGTCGATCAGGGTTTCATAAATCACGCTAGAGTCTCCTCGAGAAGCCCCGGGTTAGATTTCCAGAACGGAAGATCATCCCGAGGACGCCATAACCGCCTCGACATCGATCTCCCGGGCTTTTATCCCGCCGTGTATCCTTGAAGCTCTCAAGGACTGCCTCTCTCGGACCAGACACCTGCGCAGGCAGGCCGGAACCCTAGACGCACATTTTGTGAGGAAAAGAGTAGCAAATCCGATGACCGCCGCAACAGCCGTTTCCGTCTTTCGCGCAAAAATCCCCCGCAAGCGGCGCGCTACGCACCGAGAATGCGCGACCCCCGGCGGCCTGCGCCCCAATTGAACGCAGCACCACGATCTCGCCCGAGGATAATGATGCCGACCAGTCCCCAGCCCAACTCTTTCCCGAATCTGAGCATCGCCGCGTTGCTGTCTGCCTATCGCAGCGGTCAGTTGCAGGTGACCGAACTCATCGATGCCGTGCAGGGGCGCGCGGATCGCGCCGAAGAACGCCATGTGTGGATTTCCCGATTATCGCGCGAGCGTGTAGCCGGCTACGTCGCGGCGCTCGCGCCGCACTCCGCGGACTCCCTGCCGCTCTATGGAATCCCGTTCGTAATCAAGGACAACATCGATCTGGCCGAGGTCGCAACGACGGCCGGCTGTCCCGCCTATGCGTACACGCCGGCGCGCTCCGCCACGGTCGTCGCGAAACTCATCGCCGCGGGCGCCATTCCGCTCGGCAAGACCAATCTCGATCAGTTCGCGACCGGCTTGGTGGGCGTGCGCTCGCCCTACGGCGCCTGCCGCAACAGCTTCGATGGTCGTTACATTTCCGGCGGCTCGAGTTCCGGTTCCGCGGTTGCCGTGGCGACCGGACTCGCGAGCTTCGCCCTCGGCACCGACACGGCGGGCTCCGGCCGTGTGCCCGCGGCGTTCAATAATCTGCTCGGCTTGAAGCCGAGCATCGGCCGCTTGAGCGCCCACGGCGTCGTACCCGCGTGTCGCTCGCTCGATTGCGTCTCGATTTTTGCGCTGAGCGCCGAAGATGCCGCGACGGTGCTCGGGGCAGCGGAAGGCTTCGATACCGCAGACGCTTATTCCCGGCGCCTCGGCAATGCCCCGATTCCGGCCTTGCGCTTCGGCGTGCCGCGCGCCGAGCAACTGCAGTTTTTCGGCGACGCGGACTCTGCGGCGCTGTTCGCGGCGGCCGGCAAACGCCTGGAAAGCCTCGGTGGGACGCGTGTCGAACTGGATTTCGCGCCGTTTCTCGAGGCGGCGCGGCTGCTCTACGAAGGTCCCTGGGTTGCGGAACGCTACGCGGCCGTGGGCGCCTTCCTCGAACAACATCCGCAAGCGCTGCACCCGGTGACCCGTCAGATCATCAGCGGTGGCAAGGCGCCCGCCGGCTACGCCGCCTTCCAGGCGCAATATCGCCTGCAGGAACTGCGCCGTGCGAGCGAGACCGCGTGGACCCAGGTCGATTTGCTGCTCACACCGACCGCTGGCACGATCTATAAGATCGCCGACGTCGAGGCCGAGCCGCTGCGGCTCAATGCGACGCTCGGTTACTACACGAATTTCGTGAACCTGTTCGACCTCGCCGCGGTGGCCGTGCCGACCGGCTTTCGCACCGACGGGCTGCCCTTTGGCGTCACACTCGTGGGTCCCGTCGCCACGGAACGCGCGCTGCTCGCCATCGCCGGCCGCTTGCAGCGCGAGTCCGTGCAGACTGCCGGTGCGACCGGCGCGCCGCTCGCGGCAGCGACGGCGGCAAGCCCGACGCTCGCGCCCGCCTACCTGCCGCTCGCGGTCTGCGGCGCACACATGACGGGCTTGCCGCTGAACGTGCAGCTGCTCGAACGCGGTGCCTACCTCCTACGGCGCACGACGACCGCGCCGGCGTATCGCTTTTATGCCTTGCCCGGCGGACCCCCGTACCGGCCCGGGTTGATCCGGGTGGCCAGCGGGGGTGCCCCGATCGACGTCGAAGTCTGGGCGGTCCCGGCCGAACACCTCGGGTCGTTCGTGGCGGGTATCCCCGCGCCGCTGGGCATCGGCAAATTGGAACTTGCCGACGGCTCGCGTGTGCCAGGATTCATCTGCGAGGGTTATGGCGCAGAGGGCGCCACGGATATCACTCACTTCGGCGGTTGGCGACCGTTCCTCGCGCAGGCCGCGAAGTGAGCGCGATTCGCGCGAGCGGCTTCGGGGTCGCCGACCTGCCCAGGATCGTCCGCGGCCGGGGCAGCTATTTGTACGACGCCGATGGCAAACGTTACCTCGATGGCTCCGGCGGCCCGGCGGTGTTCAGCGTCGGCCACGCGCATCCCGAGGTCAATGCCGCGATCATCCGCCAGCTCGAGGATGTCGCCTACGGCTATCGCTACCTCTACACCAGTTCCGCGCTCGAAGAACTGAGCGCGACCGTACTCGGACTATGCGGCGGCGCATACGCCGAGATCGTCTATTCCGGCAGCGGCTCCGAAGCCGTCGAGTCGGCGCTCAAGATCGCCTTGCAGCACTTTGCGGCACGCGGGCTGCCGCACAAACGGCATTTCATCGCGCGCGACCGGTCCTGGCACGGCGATACGCTGGGCGCCTTGTCGGTCTCCGGCTTTGCGCAGCGGCGCAAGTCCTTCGAGGGCAGCCTGCTCGATGTTTCCTTCATCGCCGCGGCGAACACCTATCGCCCGCCCGTCGGCGTGGCTCCCGAAGCCTTGAGCCAGGTGCTCGCCGCCGAACTCGAACAGACGATCCTCGCGCGCGGACCCGAGACGGTCGCCGCTTTCATCTTCGAGCCCATCGTCGGCGCGGCCGCCGGTGTCGTACCGGCCCCGGAGGGCTATGCGGCGGCCATGCAGGCGGTCTGCCGCCGCTACGACGTGCTCATGATCGCCGACGAAGTCATGTGCGGCTCGGGGCGCAGCGGCACTTGGCGCACGCTCGCGCACGATGGTGTCGTCGCCGACATCATGGCGATCGCGAAGGGCCTCGCGGGCGGCTACATTCCGCTCGCAGCGACGCTCTGCACCACGCAGGTCGCGGCGCCGATCTTGAGCGAACACGGGACCTTTCAGACCGGCCATACGTTCACGGGTCACACGACGGCTTGTGCGGCCGGCGTCGCCGTGCAGCGCTTGATAGCGCGCGAGCGGCTGATCGAGCGGGTGCGACGGCGCGGGGCGGAATGGCAAACGGCGCTGCGTGCGGCGCTCACCCGCTTCGACGAGGTCGGCGATGTCCGCGGTCGCGGTTTTTTTATCGGTATCGAATTCGTCGCGGATCGCGTCTCCAAGGCGCCCTTCCCGTGCGACCGGGCGTTGAGTTTCGACATCGGCGGACGCGCATTCCGCGACGGCCTCATTTGCTATCCGTGTACCGGCAACGTCGACGGCGAGGCGGGCGACACGATCATTCTCGCGCCGCCGTACAACGCAAGCGATGCCGAACTCGAGGCAATCCTCAGCAAACTGACGACGGCCGTGGCCGATGCCCTGGTATCGGGAAACTAAGTAAGCTCGGCAGGTCCGGCACTCCGTGCAGACCAGGTTTCTGCGGCTTGCAGTGAAACCATCTTGGTGTCATTGGCAACCCACTGAGTACCGAATTCTCTGCAACCGAATTTTTCATGAAACAAGCGCGATGGCTCGTTGGGGGGAATGATATTGAATTCGCATGTGACCCAGGGTAGTCGCGCTCCGCAGCATTCCGTATCGCAGGCACCCCTGTCTTGACCCTCTTGATCAAATTCTGGTACCTTTATTCTACAAGGTAGCTTCCCCGGAAATTCGTCACGCATGCCCTTAGACGAGAAATTCAGCCCCATCCGCAAAGGATTGCTCGAATTCCTGGTGCTCAAGATAGTCAGCGCCGCGACGGTCTACGTACCCGATATCTTGAAGCGGCTCGCCGATACCGAGTTCGCGACCCAAGAAGGCACGCTGTATCCGCTGCTCAGCAAATTGCGCCGCGAGGGACTCGTGGATTACCTCTGGCAAGAATCCGACAGCGGGCCGCCGCGCAAGTATTACCGCCTCACCGACTCCGGCCGCACTCACCTCGCGGAGCTGGATGCTTATTGGGCCTTGATCAACAGGACGATTTCCAGTCTCGGGAGCTGAACATGCAGAAGGTCATCACGGTCAGCCTCAACGGCAACGCTTATCAACTCGACGAGGACGCCTATGCGCAGCTGTCGAGCTATCTCGACCAGTCGGCGCGAGCGCTCGGCGCAAATCCCGACAAGGCGGAAATCATCGCCGATTTGGAGCAGGCCATCGGCGAGAAATGCGCACGCTACTTGAGTCCGCACAAGACCGTGGTCACCGGCGCGGAACTCCGCCTGATCATCGTGGAGATGGGTCCCGTCGATGGTGACGGCGCAGCGACCGCCAACGGTGGCGGCACCGCGGGAACCGCGGCCGGCGCCGGCGCGCAGGCCCGCGGCGCGGCCGCCGGCGCACCCGGCGGCGCCTCTGCGCGGCGGCTCTATCAGATCAGCGAGGGTGCGATCTTCAGCGGCGTTTGCAACGGCATCGCCGCCTATTTCGCGGTCGACGTCACCCTCGTGCGCGCGATTTTCGTCGTGCTGTTCCTGTTCACGGGCGGCCTCGCGCTGCTGGCCTACGTCGTGCTGATGTTCATCCTGCCGTATGCGAGCACATCCGAGGAACATGCGGCCGCGCACGGTGTGCCGTTCAACGCACGCACGCTCGTCGAACGGGCCAAGGAGAAATATGCGCAGTTCGCGCAAGGTCAGGAATGGCGCGAGTCGCGTGCGCAGTGGCGTTCCGATTGGCGGCGAATGCGGGCCGAGTGGCGCTTCGAGCGCCGTCGCCTGCGGGATCAGTGGCGCGCGCACTGGCGGTATGGCGCATCGCCCGGCGCCCCTCAAGCGACGCCTGGCGGCGCACCACCGCGACCGGGCAGTTATTTCGCGCATGTCATCGGCGGCACATTCATGGCCGTGCTCGGAATCGTGTTCGCGATCGTCACGATCGGCTGGCTGCTGGCGCTCTTGTCCTTGGTCACGACGGGCGCATTGCTCGGCTGGAGCCTGCCGCACGAGATCCCATTTTGGGCCGCGCTGATCGCCCTGGTATTGCTCTACAACGCCATCATCTGGCCGATCCGCTCCATGCGCCGTGCCACGTATTACTCAGTTGGGGCCTATCACGGCGCCTGGATCGAAGCCTGGAACGGCATCATCGGACTCGCCGTGCTGATCGCGCTGGCCTGGTACGGCGTGCATCACATGCCCGAAGTGCGCGAGCTGTTCGATCAGTTCACCCACTGGTGGCGGGAGAACGTCGGGCACGGCAGCCTCGATTGGAGCTGAGCCCTCGAGCGCCGCGGCTGCACAGCAAAGCGTGCTCTCACACCACCCGTCCTCTGCGCCCCCCCGCAAGAAAATCCGCAATGTTGGCGGCCATCTCGTCGAAACTGCGCTGTCGCGATTCGAGTGCCGCCCAGGCCACGTGCGGCGTGACGATCAGATTCGGGATCGACGGATCCAACAACGGATCGCCGTCGACGGGCGGCTCCTGCGGCAACACGTCGATGCCCGCGCCGCCGAGGCGCCCCGCGCGCAGGGCCGCTGCGAGCGCGGCGCTGTCGACCAGGCCGCCGCGCGCCGTGTTGATCAGCACGGCGTCGGATTTCATCAGCGCGAGTTCGCGCGTACCGATCAGCAGGCGCGTCGCCGGAGTAAGCGGACAATGCAGCGACAACACATCCGCGCGCGCGAGTAATTCGTCCAGCGGTACGCGTCCGGCCACTGGCGCGCCGCCGACGCGATTGGCGACGAGGATCTGCATGCCGAAGGCCTCGCCGATCTTGGCGACGCCGCTGCCTAGGTCTCCCCAGCCGACGATGCCGAGCGTTCGTCCGGCGAGTTCGCGGATCGGCTGCGCGCGCACGTTCACGGGTCCGAACTTGGCCCAGGAGCCGTCGGTCGCGTACTCCCGGTAGGCCGATAGACGCTGGGTGAGACTCAAGATCAGGCTCCAGACCTGCTGCACGACCGAGGTCGTGCAGTAGCCGCGAACATGAGTCACGGCGATACCGAACTCACGCGCGGCCACGACGTCGACCTTGTCGTAACCCGTCCCGGCCAGGGAGATCAGGCGCAGCTGCGGCGCGGCGGCCAGCGCCTCGCGCGGAATGGCCGTCTGATCGACGAGCACGACCGCGGCGTCGCGCAGCCGCAGGGCGACCTCGCGCGGGTTCGAGCCATCGTACAAGGTCAAGTTGGGGACGACGCGCTTCAGGCTCGTGAGATCGAGATCGGTCGATGAGGCGCTGTCGTAATCGAGAAATACGGCTTGCATTGCGCGGCTAGAATACCCAATCGACGAAGCGCGCGCATGCCACGCGCCTGCCCATCCACCCATTCGAGGAGGTTCCATCCTATGAGTCAACATCCCGCCATCGGCATCGGGTCTACTGCCGTGATCACGGGCGCCGCGAGCGGCATCGGCCTGGCAGCGGCCCGGCGCTTTGCGCGCTTCGGTATGAACCTCGTCTTGGCCGACCTGCCCGGGGCGGCCCTGGAGCAAGCTGCGCAAACCTTGCGCGTGACGCCGGGCGTCGGTGTCGTCGTCTCCGTGCCCGCGGACGTCGGCGATCATGCCGCGGTCGAGTCGCTGAAGATGCAGGCCTATGCGAGTTTCGGGCGCGTCGACGTGCTCATGAACAACGCCGGCGTCGGCGGCGGCGGCGGCGCCTTCGCTGGGATCGCTGCCTGGCGACGCGTCATCGAAACCAATCTCTGGGGCGTCATCCACGGCATACACTCGTTCGCCGGCGCGATGGTCGCGCAGCGCACGCCCGCGCTCATCATCAATACCGGTTCGAAACAAGGCATCACGACGCCGCCCGGTGATACCGCCTACAACGTCTCGAAAGTCGGCGTCAAGGTGGCCACCGAGGGCTTACAGCACGAACTGCGCAACCTGCCCGAGTGTCGCGTCAGCGCACATCTGCTCGTTCCGGGATTCACGTTCACGGGACTGACCGGACGCGCGGAGAAGCCCGAGGGCGCCTGGCATGCCGATCAGGTCGTCGCAGAAATGCTATCCGGGGTCGCCGAGAACCGGTTCTATATCATTTGTCCCGACAATGACGTGACACCGGCGATGGACCGCAAGCGGATCCGCTGGGGCGCAGACGATGTGATCCTCGGCCGGCCGCCCTTGTCGCGCTGGCATGACGCGCATCGGGACGCGTTTGCGGCCTATATGGCTGCGGAAGACTGAATGAAGCCTGCCGTTTTGCATAGGCTCATCAGGATTTAGTACTTAGCGCGCCGGGCGCGTAAGCGCTATTGCGGGCTGCGCGCCGCATCGGCAGGCAGCACGTCGCCGCAATCCGCGCCGATGAAGGACAGTGCAGTGTCGTTCTGCATGGTGTGCGACTGGCCGCCGGCCTGTTGTACGGTCATTTCGACGTGCGTCGCAATCGAGTCGCCGTTCGCGGTTGCCGTTCCCGTGCCGACCGTCGTCGTGCCATCGACCGTACAATTGAACTGGTAGTGCGTTTCGCTGCCGTCGTGCTGGACCGCGCCCGGCTGGCAGCGGCCATCCTTGTCGATGATGGGCTTGTCCAGCTTCGCCATCGCGGCACTCACGCACATCCGAAAGCTGCCGTTGTTCGACTGCGCGATGCCGCTCTGCTTGAGTTTCGCCTCGAGCATCGCGCGCTGATCGGCGGGCAGCGAGGCCAACATTTGCTGCATCCGATCGGTCATGGCCGTGATGCTGGCCGTATTGTCGCGTCCGTCGACCACGGATTTGACGATGCGAATCTCCCAAAGACCGGGCTTCAGACCGAACCCGGCCGCCGCCGCGGCGGCGGCAAGCGCGGCCGCGAGCACGGCGGCAACGATCGCCCGTGGCAGGCTCGCTAGTCTTGCGCCGCTACGGATCGGTCGGACTGCTCGCATGGTGAACTCCTCGTCGTGAACGGCCGCTTTGGGGCCGGCATCGCGGTTCCAGGTAACTCTTATTTCAGGCATTGTAGCGCTTCGCCAACAGCCAGCAGAGGTTTCAACGATGAACAGTCTGAGACGCGCACGAATCGTGGGAACTTATTTCGGAGCGCTCATCGCGGTTGCCTGTGGCTGCGCCGGCGCCGCGGAGCCGGCGCCGAACGACGAGCGGGCGTTCCGCGAGCTGTACAAACAGCTGGTCGAGACCAACACCACGCGATCCGTCGGCAGTTGTACCAAAGCGGCTGAAGCGATGCGTGCGCGGCTCGTCGCGGGCGGCATCGCCCTCGCCGACACCCAGATCCTGGCGCCCAAGGACCGGCCCAATGATGGCTCGTTGATCGCGGTGCTGCACGGCCGCGACCGGCTCGCCAAACCCATTCTGCTGCTCGCCCACATTGATGTCGTCGAGGCAAAGCGCGAGGATTGGGAGCGCGATCCGTTCAAGCTGATCGAGGAAAATGGCTTTTTTTATGGGCGCGGCGCGAGCGACGACAAGGCCATGGCCGCGGTGTTCACCGACAGTCTGATCCGCTATCGGCGCGAGGGGTTCGCACCGCGCCGCGACATCAAGCTCGCCCTGACCTGCGGCGAGGAGACGCCCAATGTATTTAACAGCGTGCAATGGTTGGTGAACACGCAACCGCAGGCATTGGCTGCCGAATTCGCTTTGAATGAGGGCGCGGGCGGCGAACTCGACAAGGACGGCAAGCCAGTGACCCTGCAGATCCAGGCAGGCGAGAAGGTCTACCAGGACTTTGCGCTCGAAGCCACCGACGTTGGCGGCCATAGTTCCCGGCCGAACAAGAACAATCCCATCGTGCGGCTCAGTGTCGGCCTTGCCAAGCTGGGCGCCTACAATTTCCCGGTGGCCCTGAACTCGGCGACCCGCGGTTATTTTACGGCCGAAGCCAAACTCGTGCCGCCGGAGGTTGCCGCCGACATGCGAGCGGTGCTCGCCAATCCCGCCGATGAAGCGGCAGTCGAGCGGCTCTGGGCCGTCAATCCCGGCTGGAACGGCTCCCTGCGCACCACCTGTGTCGTCACCCAAATCGAGGGCGGACATGCGCCGAATGCACTACCTCAGCACGTGCGCGCCAACGTCAATTGCCGCATCCTGCCCGGCGTGCCGATCGCCGAGGTGCAAAAGCAGATCGCGACCGTGCTCGGCGACGAGAAGATCAGCGTCGCGCTGACCGGTGATACCGGCATGCAGTCGCAGCCCCCGCCGCTGACCGAGCACATCATGGATCCCGTGATCAAAGTGGCCGACAGCCTGTGGCCCGGTGTCGCGATCGTTCCGACGATGGCGACCGGCGCGACCGACGGCCGCTTTCTGAACGCGACCGGCGTACCGACCTATGGTTTGTCCGGCATGTTCACTGACGCCGAAGGCAGTCACGCGCACGGACTCAATGAGCGTATTCGCGTCAAATCCCTGCTCGATGGGCGTCAGTTTCTCTACGAGGTCGTCAAGTTGTACGCGAACGACGCGAAATAACCCCGCCAAAATCGCTGGACGCCGGGCGGCACGACCTGTATGGTGCCGCTCTGGCTACATAGGTTGGCACTCGGTCAGTGCCACCTCCTGCTCGCGGTCCGTCCTCGACGCACTTCGTTCGATACCCCTCGCTGCTGACCGCTGCAGAGCCTCAAAGCTCTGTCGTGCGAGTCCTCCTGATTTTTTGCAAGGATTTTTCAATGTCATTTTCCGATCTCGGGCTATTGCCCGAATTGCTGCGTGCTGTTACCGATAAGGGCTACGACACGCCTTCCCCGATCCAAGTGCAGGCGATTCCTGCGGTGCTCACCGGGCGCGACGTCCTCGCCGGCGCACAAACCGGCACCGGCAAGACGGCCGGCTTTGTGTTGCCGATTCTGCAGCGCCTCAACGCCGATAGCGCGCACGGCAGCAGCCGCTCCCCGCGCGCGCTCGTGCTGGCGCCGACCCGCGAGCTCGCGGCCCAGGTGGCCGACAGCGCACGCACCTATGGCAAGTACCTGCAGCTGCGTACCTTTCAAGTGTTCGGCGGTGTGAGCATCAACCCGCAGATCAGCGCGCTGCGCGGCGGCTGCGACATTCTCGTCGCTACGCCGGGTCGCCTGCTCGATCTCGCACAGCAGCGCATGGTCGACTTGTCGAAGATCCAGGTCCTCGTACTCGACGAGGCGGACCGCATGCTCGACATGGGGTTCATCAACGACATCCGCAAGATCATCAAACTCCTGCCGCAACAGCGACAGAATCTGTTGTTCTCGGCGACCTACTCCGACGACATAAGAGGCCTCGCCGAGCGCCTGCTGCACAACCCCGTGTCGATCCAGGTCGCGCCGCGCAACGCAGCCATCGAGATCGTCGAACAGCGCGCCTACCGCGTGCAAAAAGAGCAAAAGCGGCACTTGTTGATTCATCTGATCAAGGAAGGCGAGTGGCAGCAGGTGCTCGTGTTCGCGCGCACCAAGCACGGCGCCAATCGCCTCACCCAGCAGCTCGAAGCGGCAGGCATTCGGGCTGCCGCGATTCACGGCAACAAGAGCCAGGCGGCGCGCGTCAAGGCGCTCGACATGTTCAAAGCCGGGCAGATCACGGCACTCGTGGCCACCGAGGTCGCGGCCCGCGGTCTCGACATCAAAGAGCTGCCGCATGTCGTCAATTACGAGCTGCCGAACGTCCCCGAGGACTACGTGCACCGGATCGGTCGTACCGGCCGCGCGGGCGCGGGCGGCGCGGCGGTCTCGCTGGTCTCGTCGGACGAGAGCGGCTTTTTGCGCGACATCGAACGCGTGCTCCGACGCAGCATTCCCGTGCTGCCAACGCCTGAGTTCCAGATCGTCGAAGCGGCACAGCTGCCGGACAACCGTCCGCCGCGGCCGCCGCAGGGTCAGGGACGCGGTGGGTTTCATCGCGGCGCGCGCGCTGGTTCCGGCGGGAATTCCAGCGGCGGTGGCGAGCGGCGCGAACATCATCGCGGAGCGAGCGGTCGGCCGTCGAATGGCCGCCCCGCTAACGCGGGTTCGAGCCAGGGCGGTGGTCAGCAACTGCGCGGGCGTTCGCGCTGAGGCCTTGTCCCCTCAGAGGGTTTTCACGAACTCTTTGAGGTAGGACCGGAAGTCCGGGCCAAGGCTTGCATGCTTGAGCCCGTACTCGACGGTCGCCTGCAGGTAGCCGAGTTTGCTGCCGCAATCGTAGCGCTTGCCCTCGAATTCGTAGGCATAGACGGATTGCCGCGTCATGAGGCGCGCGATTCCGTCGGTGAGCTGGATTTCACCGCCCGCCCCCGCGCCGATTTGCGCCAAATCGTCGAAGATTGCGCCGGTCAGCAAATAGCGGCCGACGACGGCGAGATTCGACGGGGCCTTGTCGGGCTTCGGTTTCTCGACGATGTGCGAGATCCTGCCCACCCGCGGCGCAAGTTGCCGCTCGAGCGAGACGATGCCGTACTTATCGGTGTCTTCTCGCGGCACGTGCTGCACCCCCAGCACGCTGCCGCCTTGATCGGCGAACACGCCGACCATTTGTTTCAGACAGGCGACGGGCGCGTCGATCAGGTCATCGGCGAGATGCACCATGAACGGCGCATCACCGACCACGGGACGCGCGCATAGCACGGCATGCCCGAGGCCCAAAGGGGCGGGCTGGCGGATGTACACGCAGGACGCCCAGCTCGGCAGGATGCCGTGCAAGATGTCGAGCAGTTCCTGCTTGCCCTGGGCCTGCAAGGTTGCTTCGAGTTCCGTGTTTTTGTCGAAATGGTCCTCGATCGCCCGCTTGGAACTGCCGGTGATGAAGACCAGGGTGTCGGCACCGGCCTGCAGCGCCTCTTCGACCGCATACTGAATCAGCGGCTTGTCGACGATCGGCAGCATCTCTTTGGGGCTCGCCTTGGTCGCGGGCAGGAAACGGGTGCCGCGGCCGGCGACGGGAAATACGACGGTTTTGACGATCTTCTTGGTCATGCCCGGATGCTTACCTCTCGATTACGGGCCGCAGCCCCGGAGCTTCTTAGTCACGAATCGGCTGGCCCGCACCGTCGTTGACACGCTCGCGCAAGTCTTTGCCCGGTTTGAAATGCGGCACGTGCTTGCCGGCCAGGGCAACCGCCTCGCCGGTCTTCGGGTTCCGTCCCTGTCGGGGGGGGCGAAAGTGCAGTGAGAAACTGCCGAAACCGCGGATCTCGATCCGCTCGCCGGTCGCGAGCGCGTCGCTCATGATCTCCAGCAATTGCTTGACGGCGAGCTCCACGTCCTTCGCCGGCAGGTGCTTTTGCTTCGCCGAAATGATCTCGATCAGTTCCGATTTCGTCATTATCGATCCGTGCGAATCACTAATCATATTGCGCAGAACATGCGCGGCTGTGGACCGCCGCGCATGCCTTCAATCCCTCAATCCTGACCGGAGATTTGTTCTTTGAGCAGGTCTCCGAGGCTCGTACCGGTGGGAGAATCCGTCCGGTAATTCTGCATGGCCTCCTGCTCTTCGTGGATGTCCTTCGCCTTGATGGACAGCGAGATGCTGCGCCCCTTGCGATCCACGCCGGTGAACTTCGCCTCGACCTCTTCGCCCACCTTGAGCAGCAGACGCGCATCCTCGACGCGATCGCGTGACAGCTCCGAGGCGCGCAGTTGGCCGTCGACACCGTTGCCGAGATCGATGATCGCGCCCTTGGCATCGACTTCGCGGACCACACCGCGCACGATCGAGCCCTTGGGGTGCTCGGCGATGTAGGCGGAGAACGGATCCTTCGCGAGCTGTTTGATGCCGAGGCTGATGCGTTCGCGCTCCGGATCGATCGAGAGCACCATCGCATCGACTTGCTGCGCCTTCTGGTAGCTGCGTACGGCCTCTTCGCCGGGCAGATCCCAGGAGATATCGGACAGATGCACGAGACCATCGATGCCGCCGGCCAGCCCGATGAAGATGCCGAAGTCGGTGATCGACTTGATCTGACCGCTGACCTTGTCGCCGCGGTTGTAATTGTCCGCGAATTCCTTCCAGGGATTCGCCTTGCACTGCTTCACGCCGAGGCTGATGCGGCGCCGTTCCTCGTCGATGTCGAGCACCATGACTTCGACTTCCTGACCGACGTGCACGACCTTGGCGGGATTGACGTTCTTGTTGGTCCAGTCCATCTCGCTGACGTGCACGAGGCCTTCCACGCCCTCCTCGATCTCGACGAAGCAGCCGTAGTCGGCGATGTTCGTGACCTTGCCGAACAAGCGGGTATTGGCCGGATAGCGCCGCGCGATATTCTGCCAGGGATCGGCGCCGAGCTGCTTCAAGCCGAGCGAGACACGCTGCCGTTCGCGGTCGAACTTGAGGATCCGAACGTCGATCTCCTCACCGACCTTGACCACTTCGGAGGGATGTTTGACGCGCTTCCACGCCATGTCCGTGATGTGCAACAGGCCATCGATACCACCGAGATCGACGAACGCACCGTAATCGGTGAGATTCTTGACGACACCCTTGACCGCCGCGCCCTCCTGCAGATTATCGAGCAGGGCAGAACGCTCGGCGCTGTATTCCTGTTCGACGACCGCACGACGCGAGACGACCACATTGTTGCGTTTCTGATCGAGCTTGATGACCTTGAACTCGAGCGGCTTGTTCTCCAGGTACGACGGGTCGCGCACGGGACGCACGTCGACGAGGGAGCCCGGCAGAAAGGCGCGCACGTTGTCGACTTCGACCGTGAAACCGCCCTTGACCCGGCCCGTGATGATGCCGATGACGATTTCCTGTTTTTCGAATGCGGTTTCGAGGCGGGTCCAGGTGCGCGCGCGCTTGGCTTTTTCCCGCGACAGGCGGGTCTCGCCCGAACCGTCCTCGACGCTGTCGAGGGCCACTTCGACGGTCTCGCCGACGGTGACCTCGATCTCACCCTTTTCGTTCTTGAATTGCTCCGATGGGATGACGGCTTCGGACTTCAGTCCGACATTGACGATCACGTAGTCCTGACCGACTTCGACGATCAGGCCGTTGAGTATCGTACCGGGGCGAATGCGCTGGCTGGCGATGCTCTGTTCAAACAGTTCCGCAAAACTTTCTGTCATGTTTTCTCTAGTGTGAGCCGGGTAATCAATGGCTCGATGTTCCCTTGCACCGTCACCATGTGCCTTAGGGGTTGATGAAAAAAACGGCACTCCATCCCTTGAGTACCGCACTCCAATCGCTCGATCCTTTCGCTGTGTCCGTCCGCTCCGTCCGACGATGGTCGCGGCGCTAGTCGCTCTGCGGAAGCCGGTCCCCCACGATCGCGAGCGCTCGCTCGACGACCGCCGCGACGGACAGACCCGTCGTATCGAGCAGCACCGAATCCGCGCTTGCCACGAGGGGCGAAACGGCACGCGTCATGTCGCGTTGATCTCGCTCCGCTATCTCCAGCGAAAGGGCGGCAAGGTTAGCAGCAACCCCCTTTTCTTTCAACTGCTTATGGCGCCTCTCGGCGCGTTCTTCGGCACTCGCGGTGAGAAAAATTTTGACTGCAGCATGCGGGAACACCACCGTTCCCATGTCGCGACCATCGGCAACCAAGCCGGGTGGACCGGCAAATCGCCGTTGGCGTTCCAGCAGAGCGGCGCGCACGGGCGGCAAGATCGCGACCTTGGAGGCGTCATTGCCGGCCGATTCGGTGCGAATGGCCCTGGTAACGTCGCGGCCGGCCAGCCAAACGGCCTCGCCGCCCGCCGAATTGGACCCAAAGCGAATATCCAGCCCGAGCGCGAGCTGCGCGAGCCTCGCCGCATCGGCCAGGTCGATGCCCGCCTCCTGCCCGGCGAGCGCAACCAGGCGGTAGAGCGCACCACTATCGAGCAGGTTCCAGCCCAGGGTCACGGCCACCTGGCGAGCCACCGTGCCCTTGCCGGACCCCGAGGGGCCGTCGATCGTGATGACGCGGTCAGGTTTCATGCACGGCAAGGCCGACATTGCGGGCCAAGTCGACGAAACCTGGGAACGAGGTGGCCACGTTGGCCACGTCCTCGATGCGGATCGGGCCGGCGGCGCGCAGACTCGCAACCGCAAAGGACATGGCGACCCGGTGATCGCCACAGCTATCGACGGTGCCGCCCGTGAATACGGGACCCTCGGCGCGGCCCTGGATCCGGATGCCATCGGGCAGCACGCTGTGCGCAATGCCGAGTTGGGCGAAACCCGCGGCCATTGCGGCGATGCGATCGCTTTCCTTGACGCGCAGTTCCTCAGCGCCCGTGACCACGGTCTCGCCCTCGGCACAACAGGCCGCGACGAACAGGACGGGCAGCTCGTCGATCGCCAAGGGCACCGATTCGGGCGGCACGGCAACACCACGCAGGCCTGAGCGAAACACGCGCAGGTCGGCGACCGGTTCGGCCCCGCTCTGTCTTGCCGCATGAACCTCGATGCGCGCGCCCATGCTGCGCAGGATCGCGAGCAAGCCGTCGCGCGACGGATTCAAGCCGACATTCTCGATCACGAGGCCTTCGGGCCCGGCAGCGAGCAGGCCGGCGACGATGAAAAAAGCCGCCGATGAAAAATCACCGGGCACGTGCACGTGCTGTCCTTGCAAGGCCACGGGCGGATGGACGCTGACCCGCAAGCCTGCCACGTCGACACGCACGCCGAAGCTCGCGAGCATGCGCTCGCTGTGGTCGCGCGAGATTGCGGGCGACACCACGGTCGTCACCGAGTCTGCGTACAAGCCCGCAATCAGAATCGCCGACTTGACCTGGGCGCTTGCGACCGGCATGGCGTATTCGATGCCGTGCAGGGCGCGCCCACCGTGCACCCGGACGGGCGGTGTGCCCGCGGCCGTGGTGCGCACGTCGGCTCCCATCGCGCGCAAGGGTTTGGCGACCCGCTCCATGGGCCGCTTCATCAGGGAGGCGTCACCGATCAACTCCGAGTCGAATCCCTGCGCCGCCAGCAGACCCGTGAACAGGCGCATCGCGGTGCCGGCATTGCCCATGTCGAGCGCGTGTGCCGCGGCCCGCAGACCATGCAAACCGACCCCCTGCACGAGCACTTCGGTCGCGTTGCGCTGCTCGATTGAGACGCCGAGGGCGCGCATCGCAGCCATGCTCGCCAGGCAGTCCTCGCTCGGCAGGAAGCCGGTGACGACACTGCGACCCGTTGCAAGGCCGGACAGCAGCACCGAGCGGTGCGAGATCGATTTGTCTCCGGGAACCGAGATGCGCCCTGCGACAACCCCACCGGGCCGCGTCTCGTAATCCTTGCGCACGCCCACCGTCGTCACAGCACCGCCCGCGGATAGGAGCCGAGTACCTTGAACAGGGACGCGCGCTGCTCGAGTGCGGCGAGCGCCTTGGCGACCGCCGGATCGCTGACGTGGCCCTCGATGTCGAAGAAGAACACGTAGTCCCAAAGCCGCCGTTGCGAGGGGCGCGATTCGATGCGCGTCATGTTGACCCCATGTTCGGCGAACGGCTCCAAGAGCCGGAACAGCGCGCCCGACCCATGGGTGTCGCCCGCCGAAACGAGCAAGGTCGTCTTGTCCATGCCGCTTGCGCTGAAGAGCTTGCGACCGATGACGAGGAAGCGGGTCGTATTGTCGGAGCGATCCTCGATCTCGTTGGCGAGCAGGGCCAAGCCGTAGATCTCGGCCGCCGACTTGCCGGCAATCGCCGCCGAGCCGCGCTCATCGCGCGCCCGTCGCGCACCTTCGGCGTTGCTCGACACCGGCACGCGCTCCGCGTCGGGCAACTGCTCGTCCAGCCAGCCGCGGCATTGCGCCAAGGCTTGAGGATGCGCGCAGACGCGCTTGACCGCCGCGAACTCCGTCATCCGGCCCATCAAATGATGATGGATGCGCAATTCGATCTCGCCGCAGATCTTCAAGCCCGACGCCAGGAACATGTCGAGCGTGTGATTGACGGTGCCTTCGCTGGAGTTCTCGATCGGGACCACGCCGAAATCGGCGACACCGCCCTCGACTTCGTGGAACACCTCGTCGATCGTCGCGAGAGGCAAAGCGCGCACCGAGGCACCGAACTGCTTGAGCACGGCCGCCTGCGTAAACGTTCCCTCTGGACCCAAGAACGCCACCTTGAGCGGCTCCTGTTGCGCGAGGCAGGCCGACATGATCTCGCGAAACAGGCGCACGACCTCCTCGTCGCGCAGCGGTCCCTCATTGCGCTCGATCACCCGGCGCAGCACCTGTGCCTCGCGCTCGGGCCGGTAGAAATCCACGGTCTTGCCGGCCGCCGACTTGGAGATGCCGACCTGCTGGGCGAATCGCGCCCGCTCGCTGAGCAGGTCCTGAATCCGTGCATCGATATCGTCGATTTTCTCGCGTATGACTCCCAGATCGACGCCGGGCGGAGCGACGCCGGCCTTGGCACGCGGGGTCTTCTTCTTGCGGGCTGCCATGTCCGTCCTCAGGAGTGTTTGCGCTCGAAGTCTCGCATGAATTCGACCAAGGCCGCGACGCCGGCGAGCGGCATCGAGTTGTAGAGACTCGCACGCATGCCGCCGACCACGCGATGACCCTTGAGGTTCTTGAGCGATGCAGCGTCGGCCTCGGCAAGGAATCGTGCGTCGAGAGCGGGATCCGCGAGCGTGAAGCAGACGTTCATCCGCGACCTGGCATCGCGGGCGACCGGGTTGCGATAGAACTCCGAGGAGTCGATCGCAGCGTAGAGGAGATCCGCTTTGCGCCGGTTCTCTGCCGCGACCGCCGGCAACCCGCCGGAACGCTTGAGCCATTTGAACACGAGACCGGCCAGGTACCACGCGAAGGTCGGCGGCGTGTTGAGCATCGAACCCTGTTCGGCGACGAGCTGGTAGTCGAACACGCTCGGCGTCTCACGGCGCGCAGACCCGAGCAGATCCTCGCGCGCGATCACGAGCGTCAGCCCCGCCGGTCCGATGTTCTTTTGCGCTCCGGCGTAGATGAGTCCGAAGCGCGACACGTCGAGCGGCTCAGAGAGGATGCTCGAGGAGAAGTCGGCGACCAGCGGCGCGCCCGTGGTTTCCGGAATGTAGCCGAACTCGACGCCACCGATGGTTTCGTTCGGCGTGTAATGCACGTAGCGCGGCGACTCGCTGAAGTGCAACTCGTGCTGCGCGGGAACGCTCGTGTAGCGCCCGCCGGCATCCGCGGCGACGTGTACGCGGCAATAGCGCCGCGCCTCCTCGAGGCTCTTGCGCGACCAATGGCCGGTATCGATGTAATCGACAGTCGAGCCGGGGCCCGTCAAGTTCAGCGGCACGATGCCGAACTGCGCACTCGCGCCTCCCTGCATGAAAAGGACTTTGTAATTCGGCGGCACGCGCAGCAGTTCGCGCAAATCCGCCTCGGCCTCTTCGGCGACGCGCAGGAATGCCTTGCTGCGATGGCTGATCTCCATGACGGACATGCCGTCGTGATGCCAATCGAGAAACTCGCCCTGCGCCTCGCGCATCACTTCGGCCGGGAGTGCGGCCGGACCCGGGGAGAAATTGAAAACGGTCTGCACGGCCGAGGGCCCTAGGACTCGCTGGTCGGCGGCTCGCCCCCGGCCGCATCAGCGGCGGGGGCTTCCGATTCGCCCGCGTCTTCCTCGGGTGCGAGTCCTTCGATGCGCTCGAGGCCCGTGAGTTGATCGTCGTTCTCGAGCCGGATCAAACGCACGCCCTGCGTGTTGCGGCCGACCACGGAGATATCCCGGACCGGTGTGCGCACCAGGGCGCCGCCCTGGCTCATCAGCATGATTTCATCGTCGCGCGTGACCTGCAGCGCGCCGATCATGCGCCCATTGCGATCCGTGACCTGCAAGGCGATCACGCCCTGGCCTCCCCGGCCGTGACGCGGGTAGTCCTCGAGCGGCGTGAGCTTGCCGTAGCCTTTCTCGGAAGCCGTGAGGATGTAGCCCTGATCGGCCACGATCAGGGCGTTGACGCGCTGATCGGCGGCGAGACGCACGCCGCGCACACCGGCCGCTTCCCGACCCATGGGGCGGACCTCGTCTTCGACGAAGCGGATCGCCTTGCCACCGGTCGTGAACAGCAGAATATCGCGCGTGCCATCGGTGATGGCGGCACCGACCAGCTTGTCGCCCTCGTCTAATCCTAAGGCGATGATGCCGTTCGCCCGAGGCCGCGAAAACAGCGCCAGGGAGGTCTTCTTGACCGTGCCGTAGCTCGTCGCCATGAACACGAACTTGCCTTCCTCGAACTCCTTGATCGAGAGCATGGCGCTGATGCGCTCGCCCTCTTCGAGCGGCAGCAAGTTGACGATCGGCTTGCCGCGCGCGCCGCGACTCGCCTGGGGTAGTTGATAGACCTTCAGCCAATAAAGCTTGCCGTGATCGGAGAAACACAGCAGCGTGTCGTGCGTATTCGCGACGAACAGCTTGTCGATGAAATCCTCGTCCTTGACCGTGGTCGCCGCCTTGCCGCGGCCGCCGCGCCGCTGCGCCTGGTAGGCCGAGACCGGTTGCGCCTTGGCGTAACCGCCGTGCGACAGGGTCACCACCACGTCCTCGGGCGTGATCAGATCGAGGGTCGTCAGGTCCTCGTGATTCGTCAGGATCTCGGTGCGCCGTTGGTCGGCGAAGTTTTCGCGGATCGACTCCAATTCCGCCCGGATCACGGCCATCAGGCGCTCGGGGCGGGCGAGAATGTCGTTGAGATCGCGAATCTGCACCAGCAGCTCCTGATACTCCGTGACGATCTTGTCCTGCTCGAGACCGGTCAGGCGGTTGAGGCGCATTTCGAGGATGGCCTGAGCCTGGATGTCGGTGAGGCGATAGCCCGCGGCGCCGACTCCGAGCGGCGTGATCTCGCCTTCGGGGCGGGTGCTGATCGCGCCGGCGCGCTCGAGCATTGCGGGCACCGCACCCGGGGCCCAAGGCCGCGAAGTCAGCGCGATCTTGGCCTCGGCCGGCGAGGCCGAGGCCTTGATCGCCGCGATGATCTCGTCGATGTTGGCGAGCGCGATCGCAAGGCCCTCGAGAATGTGGCCGCGTTCGCGCGCCTTGCGCAACTCGTAGACCGTGCGCCGCGTGACGATCTCGCGGCGATGGCGCAGGAAACAGTCGAGCATCTCCTTCAGGGACAGCAAACGCGGCTGGCCGTCGACGAGCGCGACCATGTTGACGCCGAAAACAGTTTCCATCGGCGTCTGCGCGAACAGGTTGTTGAGCAGGATCTCCGGAACCTCACCGCGCTTCAATTCGATGACGACCCGCATGCCGTCCTTGTCGGACTCGTCGCGCAGGCCGTCGGATGCGATGCCGTCGATCAGTTTCTCGCGCACCAGGTCGGCGATGCGTTCGATCAGCCGGGCTTTGTTCACCTGGTAGGGGAGCTCGGTGATGATGAGCGCCTGACGATCGCCCTTGCCGACATCCTCGATATGCGTGCGTGCCCGCACGCGCAGACGGCCGCGGCCGGTCTTGTAGGCGGCGACGATCTCCTGCGCGCCGTTGATGAAGCCGGCGGTCGGGAAATCCGGGCCCGGCACGATTTGCATGAGCTCGGCAAGCGTGAGGTCGGGGTTTTCGATCAGCGCGATGCAGGCGCTGACGATCTCGCCGAGATTGTGCGGCGGGATGTTCGTGGCCATGCCGACCGCGATCCCGGACGAGCCGTTGACGAGCAGATTCGGCACGCGCGTCGGCAGGACCGAAGGCTCACTCTCGGACTCGTCATAGTTCGGGTTGAAATCGACGGTTTCCTTGTCGATGTCGGCGAGCAGCTCCTGCGCGATCTTCGACATGCGCACTTCGGTGTAACGCATCGCCGCGGGCGGATCGCCGTCGACCGAACCGAAATTGCCCTGCCCGTCGACGAGCAGATAGCGCATCGAGAACGGCTGGGCCATGCGCACGATCGCATCGTAGACCGAGGCGTCGCCGTGCGGATGGTATTTGCCGATGACGTCGCCGACGACGCGCGCGGATTTCTTGTAGGGTTTGTTCCAATCGTTGGAGAGTTCCCGCATCGCGAACAGCACACGCCGATGCACCGGCTTCAACCCGTCGCGCACGTCGGGCAGCGCGCGGCCGACGATGACGCTCATCGCATAATCCAGATAGGATTTGCGCATCTCGTCTTCGAGATTTACGGGCAATATTTCGCGTGCGATCTCGGCCATTTGCGAGAGTCCGGTCAGCCTTAGGGGCTTTTAATGAGCGGGTTTAAACGAGACTTTCAGAGGTCTCAACATCCACGAATTCTAGCACAGATCCCGCTCCGGCTTAAGGCCCGCAAGCGCATTAATCGATATACTTGACACCTGCCCGATTTGCTCGGGCTTTTCCATTGAGGTACGACCGATGCAAGCCTCGACGCACAACGCCGATCCTGCGGAACTCGCCAAGTTCGACGCGCTCGCGCAGAGCTGGTGGGATCCGCAGGGCTCCTCCAAACCCCTGCACGATTTGAATCCGCTGCGGCTGCAATACATAGAGCGAATCGCCGCGGCGACGGGCAGCCCATTGCCCACATGTCGGGTGCTCGATGTCGGCTGCGGCGGCGGCATCCTTTCAGAAGCCATGGCCCGCGGCGGCGCCGACGTGCTCGGCATCGATCTCGCGCGCGCGACGCTCGAAGTTGCGGAGCTGCACGCACAGGAGTCCCGGGTGAGGCTGCGCTATCGGGCGGTGGCGGCCGAGGAGCTCGCGCTCGAGGCACCCGGCGGATTCGATCTCGTGACCTGCATGGAGATGCTGGAGCATGTGCCGGATCCGGCCGGGACACTGCGCGCGCTCGCAACCCTCGTGCGGCCCGGCGGCAACGTCGTCGTCTCGACACTGAATCGTACGCCGCAAGCGTTTCTGGTTGCCATTCTCGGTGCCGAATACGTGGCGCGTGTCCTGCCGCGCGGCACGCACGAATACCTGAAGTTCATCCGGCCGTCGGAGCTCGCCGGCTGGGCCCGTCGGGTCGGCCTCGACTTGTGCGACGTCACGGGCATCGGCTACAACCCCCTGACGCGCGCGTTTTCCTTGTCTTCGAATCCGGGCGTCAACTATCTCGCTCACTTTCAGCGCGGCGCGTCTTGACGGATCCCAGGGTCCCCGCCGAGACCCCGCTGCGTGCGGTGCTGTTCGACCTCGACGGCACCGTGCTCGATACGGCGCCGGACATGTGGGGCGCGATGAATCGCTTGCTCGATGAGCAGTCCCGACCCCGCCTGCCCTATGCCGCGATCCGCCCCTGTGTGAGTCACGGCGCGCGCGGCGTGTTGTTGCAGGGCTTCGCCGACGTCGACGCGGAGCGCTTCGCCGAACTGCAGCGGCGCTTTCTCGACATTTACCGGGCCGACCTGAGTCAGGGTACGCGCCTGTTCGCCGGCATGGACGAGGCGCTCGAGACACTCAGCGCTCGCGGCATACCCACGGGTATCGTCACGAACAAGGCCGCCTGGCTGACCGAACCGCTGCTCGAGCAACTCGCCCTGCGCAGCCGCTTCGCCTGCGTCGTCAGCGGCGACACCGTCGCCGAGCGCAAGCCGCATCCGCTGCCGCTGCTGCATGCCGCGGAACTGCTGGGCGTAGCCCCGCGCGAATGCATCTACGTCGGCGATGCCGAGCGCGACGTGACTTCGGCGCATGCGGCCGGCATGGCGGCACTGGTCGCGCTCTACGGCTATTTCGGTGCGGACGAGCAGCCGCATCTCTGGGGCGGCGATGGTCACCTCACCGCGCCCCAAGACTTGCTGCCCTGGCTGCTCGCGAGCGGCCGCCTGTGAACGCCGAGACGCAGAACGGTCTCGGCATTTTGCTGCTCGCATTCGGCCTGGGTGCGATCGTCGGCGCGGCGCTGCTGCTCGTCACCCGGATGCGTCGCGAGCAGGCTCAGCGGGTCGAGACCGAAGTGCTGCGCGAGCGCATCAAGAGTGAGGCGACACTGGCCGCGGAGCGCGAGCAGGCCCTCGCGCGCGCACGCGATCAGCTACAGGCCGTGTTCGGCGATCTGGCGCGCGACACCCTGCAGAGCAATAGCGAGGTGTTCCTGCAATTGGCGCGCGAGCGCCTCGATCGCCAGCACGAGCAATCCGCGGCGGCGCTCAGGGAACGGGAAATCGCAATCGAGTCCCTGGTCGCGCCGATCCGCGCGGCGCTGACCAAGAGCGAAGAACAAATTCAGGCGATCGAGCGCGATCGGATCGATGCCTTCGCCACGATCAAGAATCAAATGGAAATGCTCGCGAGCGGCCAGAGCCTGTTGTCGCGCGAGACGAAGAATCTCGTGACCGCACTGCGCCGTCCGGACGTGCGCGGACAATGGGGGGAACTCACGCTGCGCCGCGTGGTGGAACTGTCGGGCATGACCAAGCACGTCGATTTCAGCGAGCAGACCCATCGTGCCACCGAAACGGGAGCGGTCCGTCCCGACATGATCGTCCACATGCCGGAGCGTCGCGACATCATCGTCGACGTGAAGACCCCGCTCGACGCGTATCTCGCCGCCGTCGAGACGCAGGACGACGAGGAGCGCAAAGTACAGCTGCGCCGCCATGCGACGATCGTCGGCGCCCGGGTGCGCGAGCTCGCAACCAAGCAATATTGGTCTCAGTTCGAGCACAGCCCCGACTTCGTGGTCTTGTTTCTGCCGGGCGATCAGTTCCTCGCCGCCGCGCTCCAGGAGAATCCGGAACTCATGGACGAGGCGTTGCGGCAGAACGTCATGCTGGCGACGCCGACGAGTCTTGCCGCCCTGCTCAAAGCCGTCGCCTATGGCTGGAAACAATCGATCCTCGCTGACAATGCCGCGGAAGTGCGCAAACTCGGCGAGGATCTATACAAGCGGCTCGCGGTCTTCGGTGAACATCTCGGCCGACTCGGCAAGTCCCTGGGCAGCAGCGTCGAGTCGTTCAACAAAGCCGTGGGCTCGCTGGAACAACAAGTGTTGCCGGCTGCGCGACGCTTCCCGGAGCTCGGCCTGCGGGTCGACCGGGAACTCGAACCCGTGGACCCGATCGCGAGCCTGACCCGTACGCCACGAGGCACGGCACCGCCGGCGGACCCGACCATCCCGTCCTAGCCGCAGAGCCCAAGGAGTCTTCATGTCCGTGACGAGCCTTCCGCCGACCATCCCGCCGAGCTTCAGCGTGCGGCCAGACTTGCTCGCCGGACGCGTTGTCCTGATCACGGGCGCGACCGGCGGCCTCGGCCGGGCGCTCAGTCTCGCCTGCGCGCGGGCCGGCGCCACGGTGATCCTGTGCGGCCGCAATGCCGGCAAACTCGAGCGTCTCTACGATGAGATCGCCGCGAGCGGCGCGCCGCAGCCTGCGCTCGCGATCATGGATCTCGCCACCGCCGCCGCCGCCGACTATGACAATCTCGCGCGCGTGATCGGCACCGAGTTCGGGCGTCTCGACGGTCTCGTCCATGCCGCCGCGCTGCTCGGCGATCGCACCCCGCTCGAACAGTACGACGTGCCCACGTGGTGCAAGGTCCTGCATGTCAATCTGACCGCGCCGATGATCCTGACCCAGGTGCTGCTGCCCAACCTGCGACTCTCAACGGCCGCCTCGGTGATCTTCGTCAGCAGCGGCGTCGTGCATCGCGCTCGGCCGTTCTGGGGCGCGTACGCAGTCACGAAGACCGCGCTCGAAGCGGTGCGCGGGCTGTTCTCCCAGGAGCTCGAGAATCTCTCGACGCTGCGCCTGAACAGCGTCAATCCCGGCCGGATTCGCACCGCGATGCGCGCCGCCGCCTACCCGGGCGAGAATCCAAACACCGTGCCGGGTCCCGAACGCGTGACCGACGTGTTTCTCTATCTGCTGAGTGCGGCGAGCGCGGAGGTGCGCGACCAGTACTTCGAGGCTCAGCCTACGGCGTAGGTCCCGCCGTGTGCACGCGCGCCTCCTTGGCGGCCTGGATCTCATTGACGAGGACACTGCGCTCGCCCGCGGTCATCGCACGTGAATGCCCGCGCGGCAGCTCGCGGGTCAGATGGATGGGTCCGAAGCGCACCCGCATCAGCCGGCTCACGATGATGCCGCGCGCACCCCACCAGTGGCGCACGAGAGCCGAGCGCGTCGCGCGCACGGTGACGTTCAACCAATGGTTGAAGCCCTCGCCGTACTGCGCGTCGGCCTGCAGGATGCTCATGGGCTCGCCTTCGCAGTCCGTGGCGGCGCGAAACTCCGCGACCAGGTCGTCCGTAAGCGGACCGCGCATGCGCAGCACGTAGTCGATCGTGAGCGCGTGCACGCCCTGCGAAATGCGGTGTGCCCAGGCGCCATCGTCGGTGAGGATCTCGAGACCCCCATCGACGGGCGGCATCGGTTGGACCGCGAGCCAACGACCGGAAACGCGCGGCAGCTGCAAATGCTCCGCCGCACGCGAAGTCGCCGCCTTGAGATCCAGCGTCTCGCCCGGCGAGCGATGGAACAGCAATACATGCAGCGCCTTGTTCGCGGTCGGTCGCAGACGCACCGGCCGCCCGTCGAGCGTGATGCGATCCCGCGCCCCGAGTTTCGTCCCGAGTTCGGGCACTGCGCCGTTGACCTGGAGTCGGCCCTCGCGAATCCAGCGCTCGACTTCACGGCGCGAACCCACGCCCGCGGCGGCGAGGACCTTCTGGACGCGATCGCTCGCCTCGGTCTCGTCGCTCTTCGACTTCGGCGCGCGTCGCGCGCGCGCGGGCGCCGCTCTGCCGCGCGCGGGCGCGTCGGGACGACGCGGTGGATGCGGCGGGCGAGACGCCATCAGCCGGGAGTCCTAGCCGCGTTCATCGGACCCGCGCGCGACCAAATCGTGTCGCTCGAGGGCTCGCGATTCTTGCGCGTCGGCGGCGTCGACGGCGCCGCCTGCCGAGTCGCCATCCACGTCGCCGTCGATGTCGTCCTCTTCGTCAGCCGTCTCCTCGGCCAGCCGCGGTTCAGCGGCGACAGCCGCCTCGGCGGCCGGCGACGGCGCGTCGGCCGGCGACGGTTCGGCGACCGGCGCGAGGATCGGTTCGGCGCCCGGCAGGGCGAGCTGCACGCGCAAATCCTCGAGTTCCTTCAATTGCGCGAGCGTCGGCAGATCTTCGAGCTTCTGCAAACCGAAGTAATCCAGGAACTCGCGCGTCGTGCCGAGCAGCTCCGGCTTCCCCGGCACGTCACGATGGCCGACCACGCGAATCCAATTGCGCTCGTGCATCGTCTTGATGATGTTGGGGTTGACGGCAACGCCGCGGATCTGCTCGATCTCACCGCGCGTGATCGGCTGCCGATAGGCGACCAGCGCGAGGGTCTCGAGCAGCGCCCGTGAGTATTTGGCTGGGCGTTCCTGCCAGAGACGCGAAACCGGTTCGGCCACGAGCGCGCGAATTTGAATGCGGTAACCACTCGCGACCTCGACCAGTTCCAAACCGCGGGTTTCATAGTCGGCACGCAAAGCCGAGAGCGCCGTATGGACCTCGGCGGCCGTCGAGCCGTCGCGCTGATCGAACACGCCGACGAGTTCCTCGACGCTGAGCGGGCGCCCCGCGGCGAGCAGCGCCGCTTCGATGACATTCTTGACATATTGTTCGTTCATTCGGGTCTCTCGAGTTCTTCGTTGGCGGCGGTCTCGTCGGCCACGAGCTTAAGACGGCGCGCCGGATTGCCGCTGCGCACGTGCAGCGGCGCAAAGGGTTCGGACTGGACGATTTCGATCAAGCCTTCGCGCATGAGTTCGAGAATCGCGACGAAGGTCACCGTGACACCGCGCCTTCCCTCTTCGGGCCGGAACAGGCGCACGAACTCGACGAATTCCTTGGCCGCGAGCGCCGACAACACGTCGGCCATGCGCTGGCGTACCGACAGGGGTTCGCGCTGGACGTGGTGGTGAGCGAACATGTCGCTGCGCGCCAGCACGTCCTGGAAGGCGGCGAGCATCTCCTGCAAGGTCACCTGCGGCGGTATCTTCACGACCTTGCGTTCCACGAGTTCGGCCGTGGCGACCCAGGTGTCGCGTTCCAAGCGCGGGATCTGATCGATGCCCTCGGCGGCGCGCTTGAAGCGCTCGTATTCCTGCAGACGGCGCACGAGTTCGGCGCGCGGATCGGACTCCTCGCCCGTCTCCTCGCCCTTCATTCGCGGCAGCAACATTCGAGACTTGACCTCGGCGAGGGTCGCTGCCATGAGCAGGTATTCACCTGCGAGTTCGAGCTGCAGCACCTGCATGAGCTCGATGTAGCGCATGTATTGGCGCGTGATCTCGGCGATCGGAATGTCCAGGATGTCGAGATTCTGCCGCCGGATCAAATACAGCAGCATGTCGAGCGGACCCTCGAAGGCCTCGAGAAACACCTCGAGCGCCTGAGGCGGAATGTACAGATCGCGCGGCATCTCGGTGATCGGCTGACCCTCGACCACCGCAAACGGCATCTCGGCCTGCGCAGGGATTTCGGGCACGCGCGCGGTGGCCTCGACCGGCACCACGGTCAGTTCGGGTTTCATCAACGGTAGTTCATCGACATGGCCTGGCGTACGACATCCATGGTGTCTCGCGCCGCTTCGCGGGCGCGCTCACAGCCCTGCGCGATGATACCGCGGACCAGTTCGGGATTCTCCTCGAACTCCTGCGCCCGCTTCTTGTTCCCGGAAATCTCCTCGACGATTTTTTCGATCAGCGGTGTCTTGCATTCCAGGCAGCCGATTCCCGCGCTGCGGCAGCCTTTTTGGACCCAGTTCTGCGTCTCTTCGCTGGAATAGATCTTGTGCAGATCCCAAACCGGACACTTGTCCGGGTCCCCGGGGTCGGTGCGCCGGACCCGCGCCGGGTCCGTCTGCATGGTCTTGAGCTTCTTGACGACCGAGTCCGTGTCCTCGCGCAGCCCGATCGTATTGCCGTACGACTTCGACATCTTGCGGCCGTCGAGCCCGGGCACCTTGGGCGTTGCCGTCAGCAGTACTTCGGGCTCGGTCAACACGGCGATACCCGTGCCCTCGAGAAAGCCTGCCAAGCGGTCACGATCGGCGACGGTCAGGCGGGAATTCGACTCGACGAGCGCGCGGGCGCGGTCCAAGGCCTCGGCATCGCCCTTTTCCTGGAACTGCTTGCGCAAGCTGCGGTACAGCGCCGCATTGCGCGAACCCAGGCTCTTGATCGCCTTCTCCACTTTTTGCTCGAATTCGGCCTCGCGCCCGTAGATGTGGTTGAAGCGCCGCGCGACTTCGCGCGTGATCTCGACGTGTGCGACCTGGTCCTCGCCGACGGGCACGTATTGAGGCCGGTACAAGAGAATGTCGGCGCTTTGCAGCAGAGGGTAACCGAGGAAGCCATAGGTGCTGAGATCGCGATCGCCGAGCTGGGCCTGCTGATCTTTGTAAGAAGGTACGCGTTCCAGCCAGCCGAGCGGCGTGATCATCGACAGCAACAAATGCAACTCGGCGTGTTCCGGCACGCGCGATTGAATGAACAAGGTCGCGACGCCCGGATTCAAGCCGGCGGCGAGCCAATCGATGACCATGGTCCAGACGTACTCATCGAGCCGGCTCGTGTCCTCGTAGCCGGTCGTCAACGCGTGCCAATCGGCGATGAAGAAAAAGCATTCGTACTGGTACTGCAGCTCGATCCAATTCTTCAGCGCCCCATGCAAGTTGCCGAGGTGTAACTGGCCCGTGGGCCGCATGCCGGAGAGCACACGGCGGTTCTGCAGCGCGCCGCTCATGCGGTGGCCCCGAGCAGGGCGCCGATGACATGCCCGACGAGCCGGTAGGCGGGATCGAACATGTCGTGGAAGGGCCCGAAGGCGATCAGTCCCATCACGGCAACGACGATGAACAGTCCGAACGGTTCGACGCGCTCGAGCCTTGCCCCGAGCCGCGGCGGCAAGAGTCCGGCAAGCACGCGGCCGCCGTCGAGCGGCGGAATCGGCAGCAGGTTGAAGGCCGCGAGCACCACGTTGATGACGACACCCGCCTGGGCCATGTAAGCAACCCAGTTGGTCAAGGTCTCGTTGCCGTTGACGCGCACAATGCCCGCAAACACGACACACCAGAACAGCGCCATCGCGATGTTGGCCGCGGGTCCCGCCAGGGCCACCAAGATCAGGGCGAGTCGCGGATTACGCAGCGCCCGCGTCGCTACCGGCACGGGTTTTGCCCAGCCGATCGCCGGCACACCGAGCGCGAGCAGGAGGCAGGGGACGAGGACGGTGCCGATCGGTTCGATATGCCGCAAGGGATTCAAACTGAGGCGCCCGAGCAATTCGGCAGTTCGGTCGCCGAAATGTCGCGCCGCCCACCCATGCGCGACCTCGTGCAGAGTAATCGCAAAGAGAACAGGGATCGCCCAGATAGAAAGATTCTTGAAAAATACATTAAAATCCAATGCTTATTACTCGTTTTTAATGCGAATTATCTAATCTGGCGCAGGTCTTCGGGCCGGTCTCGAGCTATTATACGGATGCCGCGTCGACAAAGGGGCGCACGTCGCCGCGGCCCTCGCGGACCACGACGGCATGGTCGCCCGAGATGTCGATAACCGAGGTCGGCACGAGGCCGCAGTTCCCACCGTCGAGGACCAGCTCGACACGGTGGCCCAGGGCCTCGTCGATCTCCTTGGCATCGGTGCGCGGCAGTTCCTCGCCCGGCAGCAGCAGCGTCGAACTCATGACCGGCTCGCCGAGTTCCTCGAGCAGCATCGCCGTCACTTTGTTCTCGGGTACGCGCAAGCCGATCGTGCCGCGCCGTTCGTGCTTGAGACGGCGTGGCGTTTCGCGAGAGGCCTTGAGTATGAAGGTGTATGGACCCGGTGTGTACGCGCGCAACAGCCGGTACTGCCAGTTGTCCACGAGAGCGTACTTGGCGACTTCGGCCAAATCGCGGCAGACCAGCGTGAAGTGATGGTTGCGGTCGGTCTGGCGAATGTCGGCGATCCGCTGCAGGGCTGCCTTGTCGCCGATATGGCAGCCGAGGGCATAGCACGAGTCGGTCGGATAGACGATCACACCGCCACTGCGCAGCACTTCGACGGCCTGGCGGATGAAGCGTTGCTGCGGCGAGACCGGATGCAGTTGCAGGTAGATGCTCATGGGAGTCCGCTATGATACGCCCCATGAATCAGTTGCTCGAATGGTTGCCGCTGCTGGCGTTTTTCGCCGTGTTCCAGTTCTTCGGGATCTATTGGGCGACTGCGACCCTGATGCTGGCGTCGGTCGTCGTGTTGGTCCTGCACCGCCGCAGCACCGGCAGGTACAAGACCATCCACCTGATCACGGTGGCGGTCGTGCTCGTGCTCGGCAGCGCCACGCTGATCAGCCACGACACGCGATTTCTGCACTGGAAGCCGACGATCTTGCTCGGCACGGCGGCGATCGCGTTCGTCGGCAGTGCGTTCATTGGACGCGCGCCCCTCGCAAGGCGCATGCTCGAGGGCGTCTTCCCGGAACCGATCGAGGTGAGCCGGCGGCAGTGGCTCGTGCTCAATGCGCTCTGGGCCCTGTGGTTCGCCCTGCTCGCGACCGTCAACATCTACATCGCGTTCAATTTTCCTGAAGGCGTCTGGGTCAAGTTCAAGGTCTTCGGGATTACGATCGCCATGATCGTGTTCATGATCCCGCAGGTGTTCTGGCTCAACGGCAAGATCAAGGCGGAACCGGCATGAGCCCGGCCACCCGTGCGCAGCGTCTGCGGGCTCGCCTCGAAACGCAGTTCGCCCCGCAGGAACTAATCATCGAGGACGAGAGTCACAAGCATGCCGGGCACGCCGGCGCGGCCGGCGGTCACGGTCACTTTCGCGTGCGCATCGTGGCCGATGCATTCCGCGGCATCTCACCGATTGAACGGCACCGCCAGGTCTATGCGGCGGTCGGTGATCTGATGAAAACGGACATCCATGCGCTCCAGGTCGAGGCTTTGGCCCCGCCCGGTTGATTGGAGAGATACCGCGGTACAGGCTAAACTGCGGCCCCCGGCAAACCGGGCCACAGCTGGCTCGGTCGCCCCTTTTTGGCATCAGAGGATTCAAATGACTCAATTTTCCAAGACGCTTTGGGTTCGCTGGTCCGCAGTGGCCGTGGCCGCCTTCGCTGTGACCGCCTGCTCCAAGGGCCAGCAATCGATGGTTCCCAAGGTCGAAGACAAACCCGTCCCGGTCCCGGTCGCAACCGTCAACGGCAACAACATCACGCGTGCCGAATTCGATTTTTACGTCAAGCAGTTGACCCAGGGCAAGGGCCCGGTCGAGCTGACGCCAGACCAGAAAAACCAGGTGTTGGATCAGCTGATCGACATGGAATTGCTCGCCTCCAAGGGCTTGCAAGACGGTGTCGAGAACGATCCGGAGGTCGCAGCCCGCCTGCACGTCGCGCGCCTGCGCCTGCTCGCGGACGCCGAGGAGCAGAATTACGTCAAGGGCAAGGAACCGACGGACGCCGAACTGCATGCCGAGTACGACTCCCAGGTCGCGACCCTCGACAAGACCGAGTATCACGCGCGCCATATTCTGGTCGCGGCCAAGGACAAGGCACTCGCCGAGGACATCATCAAGAAGCTCGACAAGGGCGCCAAGTTCGACGACCTCGCCAAGCAGTACTCGATCGACACGGGCTCCAAGGTCAAGGGTGGCGATCTCGACTGGTTCGCGGCCGGCCGCATGGTCAAGCCGTTTGCCGACGCCTTGAAGGGCCTGAAGAAGGGCGAGATCACGCAGCAGCCCGTCGAAACGCAGTTCGGCTGGCACATCATCCAGCTCGAGGATACGCGCGAATCGCCCCCGCCGCCGTTCGATCAGGTCAAGGAGCAGGTCAAGAAGATCGTCCTGCAGAAGCGGCTCCAGGCGTATCTCGACGATCTCAAGAAGACGGCAAAGATCGATAAGAAGCTCTGAGCGACGGTGGTGGCCGAGCACCGGCGGTGGTCGAGTACCACCGCTGGTCCGTATTAGTGTCTTTGCACAATAATAGCGCGTCGCCCTGTGTCATACCCCTGACAGAACCTGATTCCGCAGCGGCGCAGACTCTCCCTCGACGACCAACCAAACACTTTCGAGGAGACAGCCATGAAGAACTTTACCCACACCCACAAGAACGGTTTCCGGATCGCCCTCGCCGCGGTCGCGGTCTGCGCCGCATTGAGCTCGGTTGCCCGCGCCGACGAAGCGCCGCAGCTGCATGTGAGCTACGCCGACCTCAACCTCAATTCCAAAGCCGGCGCCGCCGTGCTGTTGCAGCGGATTCGCCACGCCGCCGATCGGGTCTGTGCAATCCCCGGCACACGCGATCTCGGCCAGCTCGCCCAGGTCAAGGCCTGCACCGACCATGCGATCGCGACCGCGGTCGATGCGGTCAAGCTGCCGCTGCTGACGCAGGTCTATGACGTCAAGTTCGGCATCGCACCGACGATGATCGTCGCCTCGCGCTGAGCGGCATCGCAACGAGCGCGGTCGAGGTGAGCCAAGTTCCCCCGCCGCATGGCAAGCCATGCGGCGGGGATCGGCTCCTAAGCTTCAGAGTCCAACAAAGCGCGTAAACCCGCCTCGTCCAGGACCGCCACACCGAGCGCCAGTGCCTTGGCGAGTTTCGAACCCGGCTCGGTGCCGGCGACGACATAGTCCGTTTTTTTTGAGACGCTGCCGCTGACCTTGCCGCCGCGCGCGACGATCGCGGCCTGTGCCTCGTCCCGCGACAGGCCCGCGAGTGTGCCGGTGAGCACGAAAATCCGTCCCGTGAGGCTGCCGCTGCGCTCGGTGAGTTGGAGCGCGGGCCAGTGCAGACCGAGGGCCAGCAGCCGGTCGAGCATCGCACGATTCTCCGCATCGCTGAAATACGCTGCGACGTGCGCGGCGACGATCGGGCCCACGTCCGGAACGCGCTGGATCGTCGTGCTGTCGGCCGCGCGCAAACTGGAGAGGTCGCCGAAATGGCGGGCCAAGGCAAGCGCGGTCGCCTCGCCGACATCACGGATACCGAGTGCGTACAGGAACCGCGGCAGCGTCGTGGTGCGCGCCGCGTCGATCGCCGCAGCGAGCTTCTCCGCGGACTTCTCTCCCATGCGCTCGAGTTCCGCGAGTTGCTCGACGGTCAGCGCAAACAAGTCCGCTGCCGTGCTCACCAGGCCCGCATCGACGAGTTGCTCGACGAGCTTGTCGCCGAGGCCGTGAATATCGAGCGCGCGGCGCGAGGCGAAATGCTTGATCTCCTCTTTGCGCTGCGCGGCGCAGCGGCGTCCGCCCGAGCAACGCGCGGCCGCTTGGGCCGCGTCACGCACCACTGGTGAGCCGCAGACCGGACAAACTTCCGGCAGGCTCACGCTGCGGGCATCCGCCGGCCGCCGTTCGGGCAGCACGCGCACGACCTCGGGAATGACGTCGCCGGCGCGTCGGATCACGACGGTGTCGCCGATATGCACGTCTTTGCGCGTCAGTTCGTCCATGTTGTGCAGCGTGGCGTTGCTGACCGTAACGCCGCCGACGAAAGCCGGTTCCAAGCGCGCCACCGGCGTGAGCGTCCCGGTGCGGCCGACCTGAAACTCGATGTCGCGCACGGTCGTCAGCGCCTCTTCGGCGGGGAACTTGTGAGCGATCGCCCAGCGCGGTGCGCGCGACACGAAGCCGAGCTGAACTTGGGCATCGATATCGTCGAGCTTGTAGACGACGCCGTCGATCTGGTAGGGCAACCGCGCGCGTTGCGCCGCCATCTCATGGAAATAGGCAAGGCAGCCCTCGACACCCTGCACGGTGCGCACCTGTGCAGAGATCTTGAACCCCCAGTCCCGCAGTTGTCGCAGCAACGCGCTCTGTGTACGCGGCAACTCACCGCCCGCGACGAAGCCGGTCCCGTAGACGAAAAAATCCAGGGGACGAGCCGCCGTGATGCGCGGATCCAATTGGCGCAAACTGCCGGCTGCGGCATTGCGCGGATTGACGAAGGCTTTCTCGCCGCGCGCGGCCGCCTCGGCGTTGAAGCGCTCGAACCCCGCGACCGGCATGTAAACCTCGCCGCGCACCTCCAGCTGTTCGGGCCAGCCGGCACCGCGCAAGCGCAGCGGCAGCGCGCCGATCGTGCGCAGGTTCTGCGTGATGTCCTCGCCCGTCTCACCGTCGCCGCGGGTCGCCCCCCGCACGAAAAGACCCTGCTCGTACCAGGCGCTCACGGCCAGGCCGTCGAGCTTCGGCTCGGCCGAGTACGGCAAGGCCGGCGCCGCAGCGAGCGGCCCCGGCGGCAGACGCTCGCGTATTCGCCGGTCGAATTCGCGCACGTCCGTTTCGCTGAAGGCATTGTCGAGCGAGAGCATGGCGACGCGGTGACGCACGCTGCCGAAGGCCGCGATCGGTGCGGCACCGACCCGCATCGACGGGGAGTCGGCGGTCGCGAGTTGCGGATGGCGCTGTTCGAGTTCGCGCAGTTCACGCATGAGCTTGTCGTACTCGGCATCCGGCACCTCGGGGTCGTCGAGGGCGTGATAGCGATAGTTGTACCTCTCGAGCAGGTTGCGCAACTCGCGCACTCTCGTCAGCACGGCAGCCGGCACCTTGAGTTTGGGCGGTGTCACGCCAGATGGGCTTGAAAGCGCGCGATGTCCTCGCGCAGCGCCGCGGCACGCAACGGCGACAGCGGCAAGCCCTGCTCGTCCTGGACCATCGCGGTCAGGTTCTCGGCGAGACCCCGTGCAGTCGTGAGCAGCGCGTCGATGGTCTGCAGCGGCTCGGCAGGACCGGGCAACACGGCGAACAGCGTCAAGCCGCGAAATTCCTGTTGCGGCATGAGTTCCATGTCGAAGGTGCCCGGTTCAATCAGGCTGGCGACGCAAAACAGGCTGCGACCGTCGACATGGCGGCGGTGATAGACCTTGTACTTGCCGTAGGCGAGACCCTGGGACTCGAGCGCCGCCATCAATTGGCCGCCCGACCAACGCCCCTCGCCGACGGGGCAGACACGGATCGTGACGATGCGCTGCCGCTCACTCGCGTTCGGGCTGCGCGGTTCGGGCGGCGCGAACCGATCGCTGTCGTCGGTTCGGGCTTGCGGTGTCGCAGGGCGCTGCGGCGACGTCGACGGCGCTGGGGACACCGGCTTCACCGGCGGCGCCTTGGGTACGCTGCGCAGCGCGGGCGCGGCGACTTGCGTCAGCACGGGCGGTGTCAGCACGGGCGGTGTCGGCACGGGTGGTGTCAGCACGGAGGGTGGTTTGTGCGCAAACTCGAGGGCCTCGTCGCCGGGGCCCGACGCCGCCTTGACGTCGACCATCATCGGCATTTCCAGAATCGGCACCCGGTCGAAATCCGCGGTCTTGATGCTCAAGGGTTCGAGCGGCGAGACGCCCCAATCACGAGTCGAGAAGTCGCCCGCGGCGTGCTGCGGCGTAAATGCTTCGCTGTCGGCGTCTGCGTCTGCGATCGCTGTCTCTGTGGGCGGCACCTCCGTCCGCAACCCGCCGCGCGCCTGGCGGGAATTGCGTGCGGTCCACCACCAGATCAGGGCAAGCAGCACCAAGGCAATGCCCAGCAGTATCGCGCGCAACTCGCCCACCGATGCCCCTTACATCGCCGCCAAGCGCACGGCCTCGTCGACGTCGACGGCGACCAGCCGGGAGACTCCGGGCTCGTTCATCGTGACGCCGACCAACTGCGAGGCGAGTTCCATCGTGCTCTTGTTGTGCGTGATGAAGATGAACTGAACGTTGCGCGACATGTCCCGCACGATGTCGCAGAACCTGCCGACGTTGTTCTCGTCGAGGGGCGCGTCGACCTCGTCGAGCAGGCAGAACGGTGCCGGATTCAGATCGAAGATCGAGAACACCAGGGCGACCGCGGTCAACGCCTTCTCGCCGCCCGACAGCTGGCTGATCGTGCTGTTGCGCTTGCCGGGCGGCCGCGCCATGACGGACACGCCCGCCGCGGAGGAGTCCTCGCCCTCGAGCTCGAGATAAGCGTGGCCGCCGCCGAACAGGCGTGGGAATTTCTCTTTGAGACCCGCGTTGACGCGGTCGAAGGTGTCCTGAAAACGCGTACGGGTCTCCCGATCGATCTTGCGCATCGCCGATTCGAGCGTCTCCAGCGCATCGGTGAGGTCTTTGAACTGGCGGTCGAGATAGTCCTTGCGTTCGCTCTGCTCCTTGAACTCATCGATTGCCGCGAGATTCACCTGTCCCAGGCGTTCGATCTTGCCGCCGACCTCGGCGAGCTGCGCCTCCCAGGACTCGAGATCGGCCGTGGGAGCCAGCCCCTCGATCAGGACTGCGAGCTCGAATTGGGTCGCCGCGAGCTGCTCGGAGATGTTCTCGCGGCGCACACGCGTTTGTTCGGCGGCGAGGCGGGCCTCGTCGAGCGCGGCGCGCGCCGACTCGACGCGCGACTCCACGGCGGCGCGCCCCTCGTCGCGGTCCCGCAGCTGCGCGTCGAGTTCGTCGGTCGCCAGGCGGGCGGCATGCAGTTCGTTCTCGACGCGCGCGCGCACCTCGAGTACTTGTTCGAGTTGTGCTTCGAGCATCAGCAGCGGTGCATCCCCGTCGGCGATCTGTGCGGCGAGCTCGTCGCGGCGCTTCTGCAGCGAATCCAGCTGCCGCTCGACGCGTGCCACGGTCGTCGTCAGCGAGGCGAACGATGAGCGGCGCGACTCGACCTGCAGGGCAAGATCGCGGGCCGCCTGCTGGGCGGATTGCGCCGCGAGCCGCGCCGCGGCGAGCTCGCCGCGCATGCGATCACGCTCGCTTTCCAGTTCGATGCGCTGCGGCTCGAGGGCCGCGAGCGCATCGATCGCCGTCGCCATGCGAGCGCGCGCCGTGTGCAGGTCCGCATCGGTGCGTCGCAATTCCTCCTGCACATCGGCAAGACCGGTTTCGAGCAGCGCCCCGCGGCGCGCGATCTCCTGAACCCGGGCCTGGGCCGAATCGAAGGCTGCGCGCCGGTCGAGGTGCTCCCGGTGCAGACGATTGACGTCGCCCTGGCCGCGCTCGCGCTGATCCTCGCGTTCGCGCACGCGCTCGCGGGTGAGGTTCAGCTGCTGGTCGAGTTCTTGGACCTGGGTTGCGAGGCGCGTGACGCGCGTGCGAATCTCACGCAGAGTTTCCTCACGTTCGAGCACGCCGGCGTGCGGATCGCGGTCGCGCGAAATGCGCAGCCAATCCGGCCCGATCCAGATCCCGTCGCGCGTCACGACCGATTCCCCCGCCCGCAGGTCGCGGCGGCGCGCGAGCGCTTCGCTCAAGGTCTCGGCCGCATAGACGGCCGAGAGCAAGGAGCCGAGCACGGTTGCACCCTGGACCTTGGCGCGCAAGGAGCCGGCCGTGGCGGCTTGTTCCTGCGCGGCGCCGCCCGTGACGACTGCGAGCTGGCCGCCGTCGAACGTGCCGAGGAGTTCGGCGACGCCGTCGAGGCCGTCGACGCAGACCGCTTCGAGATAGGAACCGAGTACGGTCTCGACCGCTCGTTCCCAGCCCTTGTCGACGCGCAGCTGCTGCGCGAGCCGCGGCTGCTGGTCGAGGGATTGTGCCTTGAGCCACTGCGTGACCTTGCCCGAGGCTTTGCCGAGCGCCGCCTGTTGCAGCGCCTCGGTGGAGACTTGTGTGCTCAGTGCGTCTTGCCACTGGGCTCGCAGCTCGTTGAGGCTTTTGGTCTCGTCGCGTTCCCGCTCGCGCGTCTCGGCAAGCTCGGCAAGCACGTCCTGCAGTTCCCGCTGGGCGCGCTCGCCTGCGTCGGCGGCGGTCGCCGCCTGCTCGGCGAGCAGCTCAAGGGATACGGTGGGCTGCTGCGCATCGAGGCTGGCGCGTTCCGCCTGCTGGCGCTCGCGCTGCTGCAAGAGCCGGCGCTGTTGATTGTCGAGCTGCTCGATGCGCGCCCGTTCAACCTGGGTCTCGCCCTGCCCCAAGGCGAGCGCCTTGGCGTGCTGGTCCCAGGCCTGCTGCCAGGCCGCGAGCGCGTGTTCCGCCTGCTCGAGCGCCAACCGCGATGCGCGCTCCAGCTCATGTGCGCCGTCGAGACCCGGCTCCATGGTCGCCAGTTCCGCGGCCAGCGCTGCGATCTGACTGCGGTCCCGCTCGATGAGCTCCGCGAGCTCGCGCCTCTGGCCATCCGCGAGCTCGAGATCGGCACGCTGGCGTTGGCGCAGTTCGCGCGAGTACTGGATGTTCTGCTCGATCCGCGTGACTTCGGAGCCTGCCTCGTAGTAGCGTCCCTGGATGGCGCTCTGCACGTCGACCTGGGCCGATTGTCGCGCGCGGATTTGCTCGATCTCCGATTCCGCCTCGCGCAGATCCGCTATCGCTGCCTGCATCGCCAGTTCACAGGTTCTGCTGGTCTCGTCGCGCACGCCCGCCTCGCGCTCGAGGCTTTGCAAACGCAGTGCCAGCAACTCGGCCTGCAGCTTGCGCTGCTCCTCCTTGAGCACCTGATAGCGGCGTGCGGTCGCCGCCTGACGCTGCAGATGCCGGATCTGCTTGTCGACTTCTTCGCGCAGGTCGTTGAGCCGCTCCAGGTTCTCCCGCGTCGTGCCGATGCGGTTTTCGGTCTCCCGCCGCCGCTCCTTGTAGCGCGATATGCCCGCGGCCTCCTCGAGGAAAGCGCGCAAGTCCTCGGGCCGCGCGTCGATCACCCGCGAGATCATGCCCTGCTCGATGATCGCATAGCTGCGCGAACCCAAGCCGGTGCCGAGGAATAGTTGCGTGATGTCCTTGCGCCGGACCTTCGTGCCGTTGATGAAATAATCCGAAGTGCCGTCGCGGCTCACCATCCGGCGTAGCGACACTTCGTTGTAGTTCGCATACGGACCGCCGATCTTGCCCTCGCTGTTGTCGAACACCATTTCCACGGAGGCGGTGCCGAGGGGCTTGCGAGCCGCCGAGCCGTTGAAAATCACGTCCGCCATCGACTCGCCGCGCAGATGTTTGGCGGAGATCTCACCCATGACCCAGCGCACGGCATCGATGATGTTGGACTTGCCGCAACCGTTGGGGCCCACGACCCCGGTGAGACTGCTCGGAAACGTGACCGTCGTCGGATCGACGAAGGATTTGAATCCGGCAATTTTCAATTTCGTCAGGCGCATGCTTGCTTGGAGGACCTTGGGTTCGCCCGGCCGGAGGTTTATGGCCGTGGCCGTCAATGAGGCGCGTAGTGTAAAGTAAACGTCACTTTCGTAAACCCCTGGAATATTCCCGCGATCTTCGAGCCAATGACCAGCCAACCCAGCACGAGCCTAGAGACTTTCCCGAACCCTGCTCCGGAACGCGATTATACGATTCGCATGACCATTCCAGAGTTCAGTTGCCTGTGCCCCAAGACCGGCCAGCCGGACTTCGCCACGCTGAAGCTCGAGTACGTTCCGGACCGTCGCTGCGTCGAATTGAAAGCTCTGAAACTCTACGTCTGGTCCTACCGCGACCGGGGCGCCTTCCATGAGGCCGTCACGAATGCGATTTTGCAGGATCTGGTCGCCGCCACGGCACCACGCTTCATGCGCCTGACGGGCAAATTCAACGTCCGCGGCGGAATCTACACGACGGTGATCGCCGAACATCGGCAGGCCGGATGGGTTGCCGCCGCCCCGGTCCAGCTGGCTTGATCCGAGCGGCCGGGCAGGTGTCGGGGAATTTCTTTTCAATCAGTTACTTAAGTTAGGCGATAATGTTGTGGCGACGACCTGTACAGGTGAGGCAGCGTCGGTATAATCGCGCGCTCTTTCGTTTGGAGGACGGAGACTCAAATGCCCTCGAAGAAACCGAATAAATCGGCCAAGAAGCCAGGTAAGGCGATAGCGAAGAAAGCAACTCCTAAATCGGCCGCTCCGAAGAAAACGGTGCGACCCCCGACGAAAGCAGCAACCCCAAAGCCCGTTTTACCTAAGGTAGCCGTGAAACCCACCAAGTCAGTTCCAAAATCCGCGACCGCAAAACCGGTTGCCGCCAAGGCTCCCAAGCCTAAGGCCCCTACGTCCGGGGTTACCGCGACGAAGCCTGAGTCAGCCAAAGACACCAGCGAAAAAGCCGCACCGATCAAGTTCGATATCCGCCCCCTCGTCATGCCGCGCGCGGCCTCGAATGGCGAAGAAGACGGCGAATTCGATTCACCGACCTCCGCCAGCCTGTTGGCCGGCCCGCGTAATGTAAAACCCTACATTGCCCGCCGCGGCGAACAGTACATGAACAAGGAGCAGCTCGAGCATTTCGCTCGCATCCTGCAATCCTGGAAGCGGGACTTGATGGTCGAGGTCGATCGGACCGTGCTGCACATGAAGGACGAGGCAGCGAATTTTCCCGATCCCAACGATCGGGCCACGCAGGAAGAGGAATTCAGCCTCGAACTGCGCACGCGCGACCGCGAGCGCAAATTGATCCGCAAGATCGACGAGGCGCTCAAACGCATCGAAGACGGCTCCTATGGGTATTGCCTGGAGACCGGCGAGGAGATCGGGATCAAGCGTCTCGAGGCGCGTCCCGTCGCGACGCTGTCCGTCGAGGCCCAGGAGCGGCGGGAACGCCGCGAAAAGCAGTACGGCGACCGAGACGACCGCTACCGCTGAGCCGGCGCCGAAGCGGGGCGCAGCGGTCGGGGTCGGGGATGCGCCCTACGTCGGCCGATTCGCCCCGTCGCCCACGGGGGACCTGCATCTTGGGTCCCTCTATGCGGCTGCGGCGAGCTTTCTCGATGCGCGCGCCCATGGCGGTCGCTGGCTGCTGCGGCTCGAGGACCTCGATCGGCCGCGTGTCGTGCCCGGCGCCGCGGCGCGCATGCTGGCGACGCTCGAGCGATTCGGCTTCGAATGGGACGGTCCTGTCACCCGGCAGAGCGATCGCCTGGCCGACTATACGTCCGCACTCGCTCGCCTCGAGCGCGCAGGCCTGTCGTTCGCCTGCAGCTGTTCACGTCGGGAACTCGAGGGCGCGGCGCGCTACCCGGGCACCTGCCGCGCCGTTGCGTCCGTACCCGCCGCGGCCACCGGGCGCCGCCTGCGCGTCGAGCCGCGGGTGATCGCTTTCCGCGACCGCATTCAGGGGGAATTTCGCCAGGACGTCGCAGCCTCGAGCGGCGACATCCTGCTGCAAAGACGCGATCGTATACCCGCCTACGTGCTCGCTGTCGTGGTCGACGACGCCGAACAAGGGATCAGCGACATCGTGCGCGGGGCTGATCTGCTCGACGACACGCCACGGCAGATTTATCTGCAGGAGGCGCTCGGCTTGCCACGGCCGAGATATGCCCACGTGCCGGCGCTCACGGAAGTGGATGGCGCGAAGCTGGCCAAATCACGTCGCACCGTGGCTCTCGATGTAGGCAGCGTGGAACGGCAGCTCTTTGCCGTGCTCGATTTGCTCGGAATCCGGCCGCCCGCGGAGTTGGCACGGGAGCGAATCGACGCGATTTGGGCTTGGGCGCTCTCTGCCTGGGACCCGGGATGCGTGCCGCGACGCTTGTTCTTGCCGGTAAGCACCGACTCAGGATCACGACTTTGACTTATCGGGACGTCAGAAAACGCTGACTTACAGAGGCATTGCGTTGCGTTATTCTCGGGCGCGATTACAGAGTTATGTGCAATCCACCATGGTCAAGCACGGCCCGGCATCCTCCGGGAACGGGCAGGCCAGCCCCGAGCGAGGAGCCCCATGAGCGAGCCGCGAGTCATCAAAAAGTACCCGAATCGGCGTCTTTACGACACCGTCGAGAGCCGTTACATCACCCTGGCGGAAATCCAACGACTGGTCATCGAAAAGATCGACTTCGTCGTTGTCGACAAGAAGAGTAATGCGGAAATCACCCGCAGCATTCTCTTGCAAGTGATCTCCGACCAGGAACATCAACCCGATCCGATCCTGAGCCAGGAGTTCTTGATCCAGATCATTCGCTCCTACGGCAGTAGCCTGCAGCCGATCGTCAGCGGCTATCTGGAACAGAACATGAAATCCTTGCTGAACCAGCAGGCGCAGATCCGCGACCGGGTGAAGACGCTCGGTAGCACGGCCGAGCACACGAACGGTCACCGTCCGAGCGCGCGGCTGCGCGATCTCGGCCGCGACCTGGCCCGCGAGTTCGGCGAAAAGGAGCACGAGGAGCACGTCGAGCAGAAGTGAAAACCGGGCCCTTGTGGCCCGGTTTGTCCCTCCTCTATCGACTGGGGCACGATCTTCCGGGTGGAAGATCGCGCTGCATCAGGCGGCGTCGACGTTGCGCATGGACAGTCTGACGCGGCCCTGACGATCCACTTCCAGCACTTTGACGCGAACCACGTCGCCTTCCTTGAGTTTGTCGCCGACGCGCTCGACGCGCTCTTCGGAGATCTGCGAGATGTGCACGAGACCGTCGCGGCCCGGCAGGATCGTGACGAAGGCTCCGAAGTCCATGAGGCGTGCGACCTTGCCCTCGTAGATGCGCCCCACTTCGACGTCGGCGGTGATCAACTCGATGCGCCGCTGCGCTTCGCGACCGGCGGCGCCTTGCACGGACGCGATCTTGACCGTGCCGTCGTTCTCGATGTCGATCGACGTGCCGGTTTCCTCCGTGATCTGGCGGATCACCGCGCCACCCTTGCCGATGACGTCGCGGATCTTTTCCGGGTCGATCTTCAGCGTGATGATCGTCGGCGCCCATTCGGACATGACCGCACGTGGCGAGGAGAGCACCTTGTTCATCTCACCGAGGATGTGCAAGCGACCGTGCTTCGCCTGGTCGAGCGCGACCTGCATGATCTCGCGTGTGATGCTCGTGATCTTGATGTCCATCTGCAACGCAGTGATGCCATCTTTCGTACCGGCGACCTTGAAGTCCATGTCGCCGAGATGATCCTCGTCGCCGAGAATGTCGGTGAGCACCTGGAAGCGATCGCCTTCCTTGACGAGCCCCATCGCGACGCCGGCCACCGGTGCCTTGATCGGCACGCCCGCGTCCATGAGCGCGAGACTCGATCCGCAGACGGAAGCCATCGAGCTCGAACCGTTCGATTCGAGAATTTCCGAGACGACGCGAATGACGTAGGGGAATTGCTCGATGCTCGGCATCACGGCCTTGACGCCGCGCTTGGCGAGATTGCCGTGGCCGATTTCGCGGCGCTTGGGCGAGCCCATCATGCCGGTCTCGCCGACACTGAATGGCGGAAAATTATAATGCAGCATGAACGGTTCTTTGCGCTCCCCGGTCAGGCCGTCGATGATCTGCGCATCGCGTCCGGTGCCAAGCGTGGTCACGACGAGCGCCTGCGTCTCGCCACGCGTGAACAGCGCCGAGCCATGCGTGCGCGCGAGCACGCCGGTGCGGATGTTGATGCCGCGGACCGTCTTCGTGTCGCGGCCGTCGATGCGCGGCAGCCCTGCGAGAATGCGCTCGCGAACCAGGCGGTACTCGAGGTTGAAGAACTCGCCGCCGACCTGATCGGCGGTGAACTTCGGCGCGTCGCCCTTGCTCAGGGCTTCGAGTACGGCGGTCTTGATCTCGCCGATCTTCGCATGACGCGCCTGCTTTTCGGTCAGAGCATAGGCATCGGTGAGGCTCTTTTCTGCGAGCGCCGCGACCGCGTTTTTCAATTCCACATTCGGCTCGGGTGCAACCCAGGTCCACTTCGGCTTGGCCGTTTCGGCGGCGAGTTCCTTGATCGCCTTGATCGCAACCTGCATCTGCTCGTGTCCGAACACGACGGCGCCCAGCATGACCTCCTCATTGAGGCCTGCCGCTTCCGACTCGACCATGAGCACACCTTCCTGCGTGCCGGCGACGACCAGATCGAGCTGTGAATCGAGGAGCTGCGAGGTCGTCGGATTGAGAATGTAAGCACCGTCCTTGTAACCGACCCGCGCCGCGCCGATCGGACCCAAGAACGGCAGACCCGAGATCGCGAGTGCCGCCGACGCGCCGATCAAGGAGGCGATATCGGGATCTACTTCGGCGTTGACCGATAACACCGAGGCGACCACCTGCACTTCGTTGATGAAGCCTTCGGGGAACAGCGGGCGGATGGGACGGTCGATCAGACGCGAGGTCAGCGTTTCCTTCTCGGTCGGGCGCCCTTCACGCTTGAAGAAGCCGCCCGGGATGCGGCCCGCCGCGTAGGTTTTCTCTTGGTAGTTGACCGTCAATGGAAAGAAGTCGCGGCCGGGCACGGCCTTCTTGTTGCCGACCGCCGTGACCAGCACGACGGTTTCGTTCATCGTGACCAGCACCGCGCCGTCGGCTTGACGCGCGAGCTCGCCCGTCTCGATCGTGACGGTATGATCCCCATATTGAAAACTTTTCTTGGTAGCGCTCACGCAGGCTGCCCCTTTTTAGTCGGTGATTTTAAAGTCATGCAGGGCTGACGAGAGCCGTGCGATCCGAAGCGTCCGTCAGCGGCGTAGCCCCAGGCGCTCGACCAGCTGGGTATACTTTTCCGGCGTCTTGCTCTTGAGATAGTCGAGCAACTTGCGGCGCTGGTTCACCATTTTAAGCAATCCGCGACGCGAGGCATGGTCGGCTTTGTGCGCAGTGAAATGCTGGCTCAAACCGTTGATGCGCTCGGACAATAGTGCGATCTGAACCTCGGGCGAGCCAGTGTCCTGCGCGCTGCGCTGATACTTGACCAAGACGCCCGTCTTTTCTTCTCGAGTGAGTGGCATTGAAATCAATCCTCAATCAATAACTTAGACCCTTTACGAAGGCGCGCATTGTACGCGCCGCGACAGTTTGCCTCAAGCTCGATTAGCGGCCGCCGAAATGAGCCGCAGGGGCACGAGCCGGCCGGCCGCCTCGATCTCGCCCAATCCTAAAAATCCCAGGCCTTCCGCATAGATACGCACGGTCCCGGGCGCGCCGTCGGCGGTCGCCACGCTCTGCCCCTGGCGAAACGCTTGGACGCCACCGGCAGGCAGATCGAGGCGCGGCCAGCCGCGCAATGCGGCATC
>Ga0116228_10000094_pt1 | contig 55265 bp, 47 predicted proteins | sample S1TSphfallax_2_FD_89694 | JGI IMG/M metagenome (GOLD analysis project Ga0116228, IMG submission 89694) | Host-associated microbial communities from peat moss isolated from Minnesota, USA - S1T2_Fc - Sphagnum fallax MG | ecosystem: Host-associated > Plants > Peat moss > Unclassified | place...
AACTTTTTCATCTCCCCATTTATGTTGTCATCACAAAATTTGCCCATTTTGCCCATGCCACCACCCCTTTGCCTATAACCACCATCTGCATCTCAGAAGAAGCGTTGTTCAGATTCCAATGTTGCACTACTCAATCCAATCAAAGATAACAAAAGACAGTGATTGTTACCAAGCATTAATTTCTTCCATCTCCAATAACCTTTACAAAGGAGAGATCTTCACAATCCTTTGTGAAGGTTATGGGATGTTGGCTGAACATTTCATCAAAATCCCTAGAATTCAACATCATCACCAAACAACAATGTATTTGCAAAACATATATCGTCATTTAGAATATGCAACTCAGCTGTCACAGACTGCTTGTATATATATACATATATGACACAAGAATATTGGCTATTAGTGTATGAATAGATCAAATCAAAGGGTTCACATTGTGCTACATTGTACAAAGTACCATTGCAAAACACATCTGAACCATGTTCAAACTACCTCCCTGAAGATATGCCAGAGACTACCGCCACATGGCATATAAACTATACAACTTCTTGCCCTATTTTTGTGACTAGAAATGTTCACAAGGTGAAAAGGCATGGTGAAAACATCATATGGCTTACCTTGGATTGAGCTTGACTGTTGTGGGTGTAATCACACAACTCATGAATGAGTTTTATTTGCAGACATAACCCAACCAATAAAGGGATGCCAGAGGAAAATTATATGGCACTTGGTTCTCTTTGCAGGAGAAAAGAGTGACGCGCTTGCCAACTTTGTTGAAATTTCACCAAGCATATTAAGGTGGTGGTAAGCATACTAAGGCATACTTTTTAATAAGAAGGAGATCTTCTTGGAAAACTACCTCCTTCCTTTCCAATTTTCCCAGTCGCCTTTGCTTCAGGTAGTTCTACAGAACACACCCAAAGAGTGAGGATCTGGGAGAAAGAAAACCTCCTCCCTCCACCCTCTTTTCAAAACTCTGCACCACAGCCAATTTGAAACTCTCACAAAGCCATGGAAGATCGTGCTTCTGTCTACGAGATTAGCAGGAATTCTCTACGAACAAAAAAGAGAATGGAATCGTGGGCCTCGTGACTAATTTCTGGAAAATGAAAAACTGGGTCAGCAACATGCTGATTGCTTCGTTCTCGTTGGACCTGCAGAAAGGCGGAAGGGGTCGAGTGGCCTTCTCTCTTCCCATATAACCCATATTGAATGAAAAGACTTTTATAGAGTCTATATAAAGTGTTTAGATACGCACATCTGTCACGACTATACTTGAACAGGATCTGTTCTATAGTGCGTACATTTGATCTGTGTTCTCTAACATAGACAAGACCTACATCCCGGACGATGAGAAATTGCTCGCTGCCCTGAGCGCGATTGCTGCGGTGGTCGCTGCAGCTTCGGCTGTAGCTCCTCGCCAGATGAACGTCCTGCCTGTGACCTTGTCCTGGTAGTTGATGGACGGTGAGCGTTCTGACGGGTTTTTTGGCTCTGTAATCCTTTTCGTCACTTTGCTTCGCAGGACTTTTGTTAATGACAGACAATCTTTTTGTCTCTCGCTTCTTTCTCGATTTTATGATTCAGGTTCAAAAGCTTTTTCCCAGGCCAAGGTTTTTTTTACGAGCCCCAATGCCATTCCATCAGGTGATAACTGATAACAGATCTTCTAGCGCCTGTTCGAGAGCTTAAATGAAGGTTGTAACTCACAAATTGGCGGCATTGATTTACATCACAATTGGGTACTGGCAGTACAGGATGTGGAACCAGCAGATGGTTGCCAGTCCACCTCAGAAAAAGCTTGGACAAAGTGCCTGAATAGCACACCTAAAATGGTTAACCTATTTACAGTTTTCTGTAAAGTCGAGAAAACACGGCTGTACAACTTTTATAATAATTTCGAACCTTGTACATTAAATGCTGAGTTTCAGCATTTTATACCCAGATTTAGTAAAATTTCACTACTTTGCAGACCTCACTCAAAGAGGGAGGATAGGAGCTAAAGGAGGCCCAAAGACAGGATGACTTTAAGGAAAACTCTTTTTTATCATGAGAGTTGTCTCTTTTTCTTCTGGCACATACTCTTCAATCCATCTTAAATCTGGTCAGAAAATTCCTTGATTTGGGTAGGAGACACTATCAGTGGAGAGTGTGAGAATTTTGTGGCTTGATTTGTGAGAATGTCCTTTCTAGTTTTGGTACAGTTCGAGTGCTAGTAATGTGAACTCCTGATGCTCAATTCCAACACGGAATCAGGTTATCTACACTTTCAGTCTTCCCGACCTGATTATGAGGGAGGAGTTTTTAGAACAAACAGTGACTGTCCATGTGCAACAAACCCCAACTTCTCTGCTCCCTTTGTGTGATTTACATTCACATTCCAGTTGAACAAAGTCTAGATTCCTTTTCTTCAACTCTCTCCACAAATGGCATCATTAGATCCATGCTATTTATGGCCTGTATTTCAAAAATTAGCCAAGGTATCAACCTTTGCACTGTCTCTCAGAAGACCCCTAAACTAAATCTCACTGATGCATCAATGCAACAGCCTCAAAGTGTCAGCCAGGCAGTAGTAATCCAGGCACTACCATTCCTTCAGTTTTGTAAATAAATGCATCTCATTTGATTGATATGTGCAACTCCAAAACTAGTCTTTGTTGCTGGTTTCCTGGAAACAATACATTATGCCTTCAAAACCACCAATCTTCCTGTGCAAGGTACAAAGAGGAGTACTGACTTGCTCATAAAACCATTCTTGGAACATCTGGAACTGAATTTCATTTCATTTCATTTCAAATTTTCAACAAAAACAAACCTTTGAATTTCTGCTGTTCAAATACTCAAAATAGCCATGAAATCAGTTCTGCATTCAACTGAAGACACAATGTCCATAGCTTGCTGTGTGTTTTGTGGAAGAACAGGGACACCCAGAAGGGATGTGAACCTGTTCCCACTTCTGCAACTTACAGTGGATATAAAGAACAACAGATTTGACAGATTCATACCTATCTACCAAGAAACCAAAATTCCCACTCTAGCGGGTAGAGACAATGTCATCAATCTTGAGAATCATGCGCACACACTCTGTAGCCAGTGAGAGTGCACTTGTGCTGACTAACAATGGCTGCACCACATTTTCTTCCAATATGTTTGTAATTTGTCCCTTCCGGACATTGATTCCTGTGTTTACCTGCCCATAGGTACATAAATTTTCAAATCATCATTGCTTGCAGTTGGTCACCATTTGGTACTTAAAACGCTCAAATTGCCATAAGCAGACCATTACATCAACATCCAAACGGCTAAACAAATGGAACATACAACAATGCACACAGGGAATGGAACAAAAACATAATTAAGAAATACCTCCCCATTGGCATGCCGATTACGAAGTTCAGTGACAATTAAGATAGGGTTCAACCCAGCATTCTCTGCAAGTGTGTAGGGAATCACCTGTTTCAAGCATAAATCAGCTGGTAAGCTCAAAGAAACCTAAACTAAATGAAATCCATCATACAGAAAGCCTGGTTCAAGATAACTTTTCACATCTAGTGTCAACAAAGTTTGCCACAATGTGATTAATAGCAGGAAATGTATCTGGAGAACACTGAAAATAAAGTTTCACCCTCTTCACTACATATGGCAACCCCCCACCCTCTGCCCAAAGTTTCATGATAACTTGGCATAGCAGTTATCTAGTTGCTGCAAAACCAAATGCAGACAGCAATTGAAGACATTCAGGAGAATAGGTAAGATGGGATGAGGAAGTAACATCAAAGGGTCAGCACCATCAGTTCGATCAACTCAAACTATTGACCTGACATTTAAGAAAACCCCTAGAGAATATGCAAGAACCGGATATCAAATGAAGGGAACAGTCATAAGCACAAGAGAGACAGATCACCTCCAGAGCATCAGCAAAAGCACGGATACAGAAACTGTCCATCCCTTGCAAAGTTTTTGCCCAAGCACCCAGCTGCCGAGACACCTCAATCTCAGGTGCACCTCCTCCTGCAAACTCAATTATCTTATGAATATGCATATACACTGACTAGTGCCATTTGAAATGTTGGCAGATCATGAGAATATAGGAAAGATGAAGTGCCTGAAAACCTTCAGAGAATTCAATTCCAGACTAATGAGCTAAAGACCTGACTAAGAAGAGCAAGAGCACAATTGTACCTGCAATGAGGAAACGCCAGTTGACCAAACATCTCACCACACACAAGGCATCATGCAGACTTCGTTCTGCCTCATCAAGAACCTGCCACCCACAGAAGCAACTACTAAAAACCATTGGCACAGTAGAATGGATACACAGAGAATAGGGACACAATTGCAAAAGCTGCTTATAACAGTTCATGACAGGAGAGCAAATCAGGGAGACAGACCAGAGCATTTGAACCCCGAACTACCACTGTGGTAGTACGCCCCATATTCTTGATCCCTGTCACCTTCACAATCTGGACATCATTTGCAGTAATGTCAACTCACTCATTGAGGTCAAATGCTAAAAGTACGACCTTTTGTCCTCCCTGATTCTGTACAGGAATCCATACAAAGGAAAATCAACATGCACTGACATTCATAAAAATACAAATGGTACTCTTGTATTGGAAGCTGTTATATTCTAAGTTTGACCTGTATGCAACAACAGAAAGGACAAGATGAAAGACAATACCCGTCCACTGCCGACTGATACTTCCTCTACCAAGTCAGCATGACCAAGCTTCTCAGTACGGAAATGCTCTACATTGGCAATGGGAAGACAGTTCAATGTTTTGCTGATAAATTCAATATCCTCACGCTCCACATCTTTTACAACCAGAATTTTTGCTTTTGCAAGGTAATGCAGTGACAGGTCAGTAACAGCATCACGCAAGATACTCTTCTGGATCAGCAGCACATTGCACCCTGTAGCTCTTATCTTCTTGATTATTCCAAGAATATAGTTGCGCTCCTCCTTAAGAATCCGATCCATCTGTCCAACCACATGGCAATCAAACTTCAGTTGAGAAGAAAAGAATACAACTGGAAAAATCAACCTTTGACAATTTGAGAAAGAAAAATCCTAAGGAACAGCATGAAGCAGATCCCCCCATTGGTATGACAACAAACCTGAGTATAATCAGAAACAATAACATTTTGTTCAATGTCTGTTTTGGGAGGCGATATCTGAAACTGAATTAGACCAATCTTGGCATTTTCCACTCGAGTGGGTCCACCAGCCAAATGGCTTGCTTTATTGTCAAACACCAAACCATTGATCATCTCTGTGTCATCAACCTGCATCAGGAAAAACAAGAAATATCCAATAAATAAATAGGAGGAATTTATCCCAGGAAATAAACAAGTCCTCCTCAAAGTTTAAGCTTTAAATTGAACAAAGACTCAACATGCCACATTCACCATTAAGTACTTTGTGATAGGTAGGTAGATAAGAGGCACAAAACAATAAGTAGCACTTTCAAAGACCATACACATACCGTGCCACCAAGCTTCTTTAGAACTTTTATGTCTTTCAGGTCAACAGAATTAGGTCGGCCAGGGTCTATCACATTCAATACTGCTTCAACAGCCATTGGTGCTAGCAATGATGAATATTGGCTTACAACCTGCAAGAATTCAACATAACGTTGGGAGCGAGTCAGACACATAGATAATAAAATCTAAGACTCCTCCAAGTGCGCACTAATACAACCTGCAAGAGTGCAATATATATTGAAGAGGGCCATATATCTGTGGCATTGCAGAAACCTCCACTATAACACCCATTGTCAGGTTTGCCAAACCCCAACAAGAACAACAAGAATGAGTGAGGTCATAACCTTGTGGGTGACATTGCGAGCATCACCCACAAAGCTGCAGACCATCACCTTCATGATGTATGGTAGTGACTAGCTGCAATTACTACCCACTGCATTCATCAGATCCCCAAAGTGGGTGCAGATGAGAACATAACAATCTGCTCAAAATTTCAGGCAAAAACTAGCATACTGAGTTTCTTTCTCATTTCCAGAAGCAACAGGAAGACTCAGTCATGTGTCAGCTCACACTCAAGCAAGCTAGCTATTCTACAAAGTCAGTAGTGTCCTCATTCAAGCTGCAAGAAGTTTCTGAGGGCAAACTTCATTGCATGTTGACCCTATAAAAACAATCATCTAAGCCCCAAGGCCAGAGATGCCCACACAGAAGATCACAGTACAATGTTAAAACAACACACTTTTATACCTTACTGTTCAGGGAAGTGCTGGCACTTTTCACTAGTGCCTCACGGTCAGAAAGCTCCACTGGTATGGCCATGGCTGTCAGCACCTGTATATCAAAAGCAGCATCACCTGAGAATTAACTTCATAACTGCCAAGAATTTTTTCCCCATAATTAGCATTTTAAGTCAATCTGAAAAGAATTGAGAGATGACAGGGTGATGAGGTTATGGATATTTCAGATCTAGCCAAAAAAACAGAAACAAATCAAAGAAGGTGGCATCACTCTGTGAATGTGCACAAGGTGAGAAAAACTGAACTCCTATTCAAGTTGCTCCTGCTTACAAAGCCCTACAATCACATATTGGTTGTTCACAACCAAGAATCAACAATGACACCTGTGGATTGAGATCATCTTGTTAGTTGCATGGATGATCATGAACCATGTCTGTCTCAAGTGCAACCTCACCTCTACAGCTTTCTCAGAAGCCTTGTGAAATGCCTCAGATATAATTGTCGGGTGCAGTCCTTTACTAAGCAAATTAAGACACTGCTTCAGCAAAGCACCTGCCAAGACAACCACTGCACAACCAAAATATTCCTCAACATTCAGCCATCATGCTAGAACTTTTATTGTACACTTCACACTTCAAGCACTGTCAAATCACCAATGGCCTGAGAGTTTAACAGTTATATTTGCAAACTCAGAAATCCAACAGCTCTGGGGAATCCTTAAGCAACATGTGGCACAAACTGCAGTTCTTTGAGAATGGAGCTGTTAGGTGACTCCAGTATGGTCACTATGGTCAATTTTAGGCCAGTGAAACAAATACAATTAAAAGATATCTAGAACCTGTTAATCTTTGCAATAGCCCTGGGTTTTCTACAGCAACCCATGACACAACACATTGATACTCAAAAGAAACTTCAAATGCACAAGTAAGTTGCTTGCAATTCAAAGTGTAGTGTTTGACCTGTTGTGGTCCCATCTCCTGCAACTATATCTTGTGATTTCGAAAGCTCAACCAACATCTTGGCAGCAGGCTGAGTCACCTCCATCTGCACCACATCCACCTCAAAATTTAGCTTGGACTTCCTTGATACGCTCAAGTTTGATCCCTTCCAACATTCTCTGGAAGCATGCGTAAATGAGTGCTTGGATTACCCCCTTGCCGATGACCATGCTAGCCAGGTACTCAGGTAAAATCAAATGGACACAACGAATGCAACATGCAGGAAAGAAGACCAAACAAGAACGTGAGCACCTCTTCCAACGGAAACCCTAATCCTGCTTTTCATATCCAAACAAAAAGTCGGGCAAAAACCTTGACAAACCTAAAGAGACAGAGAAACAGGTCCATCTGGTGACAAGCGTTATGGAAGGGGCGCAAGGATAAGCCGACATTGTGACAAAGCGATACAAGATCGGGACAACGAGTGAAAAGAAACACAAAATATGGAGGATAATTATTTGAAGAAGGCAAAGAAAGTGGGCGACCTTGTTGAGGATGGTGGCGCCATCATTGGTGATAATGACATCGCCATTTGCAGTAGACAACATCTTGTCCATACCTCGCGGACCCAGGCTCGTGCGTACAGCGTCCGCAACTCCCTTGGCAGCCAGAATATTGGCATAGCGAACGTCATCCTTTCGCTTTGTATCTACGTACTTCTCTGTGTTGCCGCCCGCTTTCATCACATTCGCACCTGGCATGGCTTACACTTTCCTTTATCTTCCCGCTCAAAACAGCACCCAAATCTCAACCTAGCCACGACCTCGACGAGCCCGTTCCTGAGAACAAATCAAGTACTATTTTGCCACAACCTGAAGGAGTCAGTTCCTGCAAACGAAGCGCGTGCCAAAAATACAAAAACCTACATTTCCTGCTTCTCCGTCTTGGGCTCGAGCGATCTTGAATTCGCGCGCAAACAGAAACCCCCCGCAACGAAGACAAAGGAAGAGACGGAACTGTTTTAGGGTTTAAGGCTGCGGGGCGGGGGCAAGAAAAACCGTACCTATGATATGCGGACCTAGTTTTCGCCCTTTTCCCACTACAGGTGAAACTTTCACCCACGTTGGTGCCTTCACCTTTTTGAGTGAGGCCTCTTAGTCGCCATATTAAGCCAAAAAAAAATGTTAGAGCTAAACTTAGGGACCTTAACTTATAATTTGATCTAAGCATGGGATATTTGTAATATTTAGAAATAATTTAAATGAATTTTGAGATTTTTACCATGGTACCAATGTGAGCCCAACACCTAACCAAAACTCCCCTCTTCCCTACTCGGATGAGATAGTAAATTGGGACAAGAAAGAAATTGGGTGCATTCATGTGATGGTGATTTTTGATATTCAAGTTTGTTACACCACAAAACTTTGGGATTGGGTTTTCTTCAAATTGAGTAGCTTGACTTCAATTTTGAGACGTCCACAATAGAAATCATGTAATGAATTAATGCATGTGTTAATGTGTTCATGGATTTGATTACTTGTGAATAACTTTTGAAGTGGATAATGTATATAGTACATTTTCAAGTTCAATGGCAATTATGTTATTTTTTGAAATGTCAATTTTTTATAGAAATTAGGTACTTGAATTGAATGGTGAAAGGTAATAAAATTATTTATTCATCAATGGGTGTGGACATATATGTTGGCAACGGTTTCCTAATAACAAAATTTTACATTGGTACTGAGTTCTTGTTCACCATGCTACACACAATACGATGTATCCAAGAAACAAAGACAAAATCTCATAAAATCACATACTTAGTCTAACTATCGAAATGAGAATTAAATCATGCATACCCAACAATAATAGTCAATATGATGTATGTTATTAACAATGTTTGAGTACAAGATAATATTTGCGTGAATGAGCCAAAGTGAAAGATCATTCTTTGCCTCTTATATTAAATTCATTATCATGTAAATCTATCCAAAATAAGTTGACCATTCAAAATCAATCTAGATAAAAACATTGAAAACATTAGGCAGCAAAACTTTTCATTAATTTTCACATTAATGTTGCATAAAGTTACCAAAATATTTTTATCATGTATTGTAACTCACAAAAATTCTAATAACATTTAACTAAAAAAGAGAATTTACTAAAAGAAATGACATCCTTTGCAATCAAAAATTTTGATTATAAGTCTTAAATGACTATATGTTTGACTTTAGTCATAAATTATTATTTTGAATGTGTAAAAAATTATAATCATATATTAATGAGGGCATGTGACCAATAGATGATGAAGTGATAACAAAATGGAGATGTTAGTTTTCATTGTTTTTATTTCATCTACATGATATCCATGATTGTTGACAAAATGATGTGGACGTCCAATTGTCACTACAATGATTGAAAAATGACTCCAAGTTATTTGATATGAACATACACAACCTTACCCCCCACCTATTTATGTAACAATGTGGGGTGGGTATTTGTTTTTATTAGTAATAGTTGAATTTGGGCATTTGAAAATAAAAATTTCGAAGAGTCATGTGGGTCCAGTTTTAAAATTTAAAAAATATACAAAGAACCACCTAGGTCCAGGTTTTTGAAACCCATAAAGGGGTAGTTATGAAGTGGGGGCAAGGGTTAAAGGTAGTGATTAACTAGGTATAAGGCATGGTTCTTTGATAGAAACCCAAACAAATACACTTCGGTTCTTTTATCAAGGTTTCTAAGGACCCTTTTAAAAGACAAAGTTATGTACTTAATATTATTATTATTTTTAAACTCAAAAAGGCAAGAATTTTGTTTTGAAGTTGCAATATGTAGCATAACTACAAGTTTTGAAAATAGAATGCAAAACAAAATCTCAAAAAGGATTTTCATGGTTGCCATTGAAGTCAAAAAACTAAAATCCAACTATTGATTAATCCCACAAAAATTCCAAAAATAGATGGCAACAATTTTATTTTCAAGTTGCAAAAGGCAAGACAATTACAAGTTTCAAAGGTAGAGTGCAAAACAAAATCTCAAAAAGGATTGTCATGGTTGTCATTGAAGTTAAAAAACTAAAATTCCACAATTGATTAACCTCAAAAAAAAACTCCAAAAAATGTGAATCAAAATGTGAAGGTTAAATTTTTGTCATGATTGATGCATGAAAGTCATAGGCAAGTCTTCTAAACCTTTCCACTCCATCTTCCATCTAGCCCTTGACTTCACACACAAAGTTCAACTTGGATAAGTAAAAAACAAAGGCACATGTATTAGACTCATATAATTACATTGAGATGAACTAAAGACACAAACACACCAAAAAAATAAAGATTACAAACATAAAAACACAAAATAGACATATTGAAAACATGAACAGTAAAAACACAATGACAAAAAACATGACTAGGACTAAGGCATTAAAAACATAATGACATTGAAAACATAACTAAAACATTAAAAACACAAAAATAGAAGACATGATGGATTTAAGACATAAGACATAAGACCCCTAAAAGACACAAAAACAAAAGAAATTGTTGGAAAAAAAACTCATTGGACTTAAAACAGGATACCCTCAAAAGACACGAAAACAAAAAAGAATGTTGGTAAAAGGCCCATGGACCTAGGATAAAAGACCCCCAGAAGACACAATGACAAAAAAAATGTTAGTATTAAGCCCAATGGACTTAGGAATAAAGACCCTTAGAAAACACAAAGACAAAAAAAAATGTTGGAAGAAAGCCCAATGGACTTAGGACATAAAACAGCTAAAAGACACACACAAAAATGAAATTATTGGTAGAAGGCTTGATGGACTTAAGATAGAAGTCAAAAAATCCCAAAAGACAGAAAAACAAAAGAGACTATTAGCAAAGACATTTAAGACCTAGGATAGTCCACATGAAAGCACTTAAAACTAAGGATAAAAGACACAAAGACACATAAAACCGAATACAAAAGGGACTTAGGATTGAATGCACAAAAACATTTAAGATTTAAGTCTAAAGAAATAATGATAGAAGCCACTTAGGACTTAGGGTTCGACTACAACTAAAAAGGCAAAAACAATTACAAGGCACTCACAAAATGGAATGGAATCATAAAAGAATTACAAAAACTTAACACTTGACAAATGTTTCCATTCATCATTTTCAACCTAGTATGGAACATGGACAAGCCACTTCCACATAGGAAACAAGTGGAATTAAAAAGCACGATGTAAATCCAAGGAATCTTCATTGTTGACTTGGTTTTCAAATTTAGCTTCCAACTTTGCCATCAAATCAAATTTTGCCTCACATGCAAATGCAACATCAATGTGTTTCAAATAACCAATCCATGGATTAGAGGGTAATTTTTATGAACAAATATTAACTTGTCCATATTTTTCGTTTGAATACAACATCCTTAAAACACAATCAAAATGCCAATAATAGAACAAATGCATTATGTTTCTATTTGGTTAGCTAGGATGCCAAATATGGGTATTGCCAATATAACAAATGTTGGAAACTTGTTTTATTCTTTACACCACCAAGATAAAATGCACTTGTAGTTTTTAACATCAACTAGATCCTGGTGGAATCCAATAAGTTTTCTTGGCACGAAGTCCCTATAAATGTCTACATTTGTTGAAATGGTTTGAAAAAGATCTTCGACATTGCCTTGAGATTACAAGTCTTTAATTGCTTCAACATTGGCAAACATTAACAACTTGGTTGTTTTTGTCAATAAAAGCAACATGATATGTTGATCATATTCAACAACGATAACAACAACATTTTCACGACCTAAAAAAACAATGTTGAACTTCATCTTCTTAAACCTTGGATCAAGCATTAGAACAAACATGTTATGGCCCCTTTTCCTATCATATCTATCATATGCATGCAGAAAAGAAATAAAAGGTAGAAAAACCTCTAGAATCTGCCACTTCTTGTGGACCTTGAGCTCCTTTAACTCATGATCAAAAAAATCCTCTTCCATTAGGCTATCAAGAATAGGTTGGAATGTCAATTCTTTTAAAATATCCCAAAACTTGAATGTAACAAACTACAAGACATTTAAAAGTAACCAAAGTAACAAATGTCCTTGACTTTGGTTCAAAACAAAACCATTAATAATCATGGATAGGAATTTCACCACAACTTCACATGCAACCCACATTATTAAAGATGGTACACGAGATTGTAATGCCACAAACTATGTGATGTAACATAGTGCAATGGCGCTTCAAAAAGTTAAGGCATCTTGGAAGAATAAAATTTGGCTTGCAAATAAAAACAAATAAGTCACAATCATGCACTTGGCAAGCACAAGCATAAAAACAATCATGAAACATAAATAAAAAGACAAGTACTTTATTTTCACAAGCATGTTCAACTTTGTGGGCTACAACCTTGACAAAATGCAAGTTTTGTCCCATGTTTGCATGCCCTTGCCTTACTTTTTGGGCCAAGGAATGCATTTTTGCAAGGAAGATTGAATTGCCTTTGTGGATGTTGAAGATAAACCAACAAATTTTTTTTCATCTTTAGTAGCATACTAGCAAACCTTTGACATTGCTTGAAACAAATGCCATCAAATGGCTTCAACAAACCCAAATTATTACATGATACTATAGAAGTCATGACACTTGCAAATGTATGTAAATTGGACCCTTCATCTTTAACAAATGCAAGAATTTTTTGGCTTAAGGAAAACTTGTTCAATAATTCCTATAATTTAGGAATTATTGTAACACCACTTATGTCTAAAACTTTAAACAACCCAATGGTGACATGTCTAGCCTCTTAATCACTTGAAATAAAATTCACCACAATAGCAAAGACAACCCTTACTCCTTTTGACATCCATAAATAAAAAATGTAAGTTGTTGATATACAATAAGCTAATGTTGGTTACAAATAAATGGTCATAATTTTTTCAACCAAACCTAACAAAGTTTTTTCAACAAAACTCTTCCTACGTGGTAATAAAAGCCAAGGACATAGCCTATACACTAGCCTTTGGAACCAAATTGCTTTGATAGTCTTCATAGGCATCAACCATTTAATTACAAACAACATTAGATTTTCTAAACAAACAACTTGAATTGCATCATTTTTCTTGAACTTACCAGCAAAAAAAAAAACCAAAAATTGCAAAAGGAGATAAATGTGCCCTCTTTTTACTCGATTCACAATCAAGTGGAAATCTTGGGGTAAGGTTTGTTGGATCTTCCAACAATTTTTGTAGCAAAGTAAATTGGTCAGATTCAACATGTTTTTTCATGGCTATTATGCCATTAGATTTATGGTATGCAATGAGGCCTTTCTTACATCTTGTGCAAATGGCCAAGATTTCAGGAAGAGTTGTTTCATTGTGGCAAATAATGCATTTCATAATTTGGTTTTCAAAAAGGTTGATAGGTTGATTATCATTTACCTCAAAGAATGCCCATGTGATTGAATTGCGATAATCCATCTTCCAAGCCAATCTCTATTTCGATAAGTTTTATAAGTGTGCTTCAACAACACGATGTTCATCAACACCATCAACAGTAGGAATCTCCATCTCAAACCCAATTTCATGCAAAGATTGCACATTGCCGACATTGTAGTTGTTATCATATATTGTAAATGTTGGAAAATTTTCATTAATGGAGTTGATGTCATGAAACATTGAAGAAAAAGCCATCAAAACAACAAAACCTAACATTGTAGTAACAAAAGTAAGACAAAAACAAGAATGGGATATGATATAAGTTTCAGGTTCAAAGGATATGGAAAGGGATTGCAGCTCCATGATGACAACAAAGTCAAAGATGCCACCCAATGTGTAACTTCATGCCTCAACCATGATGATTTTAGCTTGAGGCTTAAACAGTAGCCGATGGCACAAAGAAAAAAATGATGATAACACGTTGGATGACACGATAAAAAAAAAGATAATACCATACTGGACAACAATAGTAACAAGCATGTGAATGTGAGAAATCAAATTCGAATATGCCACCCATGCAGCTTCACACTTCAACCATGATGATTCTAGCTTAAGGTAATGAAGCAACATGATGGCACAAAAAAACAAATGAAATCATATTCAACAACGTAATTGATGAAAAAAAAAGATGATAATATCAAATTGGACAACACATTCAAATCAATAATAATAGCAACAAGTGTGTGAATGTGTGAATGTGAGAATTCATCAAACGCCACAAGGTGAAACCATCAATAAGAGAGCAAAAACCACAACAAATAAGAGAGTATAAAACATTTACCTTTGTTGAGCTCGTTGACACTTAAGTGTTGGTGTTGTTCCATGTTCTTGAGTCGCCTCTAGAAGCTTCTAAACATATTTATGAACATAAATGTGCAAGTCAATGACCCAATGTGAATGTTGTAAGCATCAAAAGACAAAAAATGGTAGCCATGGATAAATCAAAACATCATGAAATGATGCAAATTGCAATGACTAATCACACAAATGACACACAAACAAGAATGAGCTACCCTAACCCTAATTACAGCCTCCTTTGGGTATGAAAAGGATATGGATTCAGGTTTTTAAAAAAAACCTTATGCTCGTAATCTCCCTGAGTAAGGTCTGGTTATGGGTATTTAAAATTTTTAAATCATCAATTATAACAAGGGGTAGGTGTTAACTTCTAGAAAATGTCGAATAAGAGGGGTGTCTGAGTTAAAAAAAAAGTAAGACCCAATGGGTATATATGCATATACCCGATCTGATACCCAATTAATACTTGGTGTAAAAAACAAATACATGTCCCACATTGTTATGTACCTACCTATTTATTTACCCACCCACCCATATATCAACCTACCTATGTATTTACCCACCAAACCACCTACCTACCTACTTATTTACCTACTTAACTACCCACCATCCACCCACCCATTTACCTACCCACCAACCTAGTCATCTACCTACCTACCTACCTACCTACCCACATAACTACGTACCCACCTACCTACCCACTTGCTTACCCATGACCCACACACCCACCCACCCACCCACCTACCTACTTACCCACCACCTAAATGCCAACCCACCCACACATGGTCCAATACTTACCTACCTACTTAGCCACCCACCCACCTATCCACTTATTTACCTACCCATTCACCCACCTACCTATTTTGTCAACCTACCCATTTACCTATCTACATTTTATTACCGACCCACCTCCTACCTATCATCTTACAACTTGCTCCTACCTCATAAATATTTGAAATAAAAAAACTTAACCAAAATTGGAAACCTTTTGATGTTGTAATCCATTGGTAAGGACTTGGTTTATCATTATGAAAATGAAAGGTTCAATTTTTAATACTTACAAGCTATGTGCATTCCTAAAGGGCTAGGGTAAATAGGCTAGATTAAGGTAGCTAAGTAGGTAATTTACATTGGTTATGTAAGTTAAATCACATAGGTAAAATGTCACGTCAAACATTAAATAATTACTTACTTTTTATTACTCACTCGTTACAACTAAAGCCCTTTAGTCATATAATGTCGGTATGATTACAAAATCAATCATATATGGATTGGAGTCATAGATTTAAGAACTTATTTTATTGTTTCATGAAAAGGTCAAACCCTATTTTATTGATAAGGCCACATAATCTTTCATCCTATTTATGTGTTTCATGTGTTAAAAACACATGATGTTTGTGTGGAAAAAATACAAACCTATGAATAATGAATTTCAAACGATTTCCATTGCCAAATCATGGGATATAAAGTTTGTGATTATGCATTTTATTTATTTTGTTTATTTTGTATTTTTCTTTTGAAATTTTACATTTTAATTATTAATTTAATTATTATTATAAATGTTTGTTTGTATTTGTGTGTAAAAGTTTTGAAGTTTTTTATTATACATAAAACATACAACCTTTTTGCATACAACATACATTTTGCACTCCAGCATCCCGTCCCGATAAGAGGAGAAATTAGTGAATGAAATTTTGAATTTGTTTAAAAACCTTCAACCTTCAATTCTAAATGATATCCTTTCTTTGTAAATGTTTCCATCTTTTTTATATATAATTACCTATAGTTTTTAAAATTTTGAGAGTGTAAGATTTTTTATAAATTTTGGTAGAAAATTAAATTGAGTATTTTTTTTCCTCATTTCTTCATAATACTCTTGTAAAAATTACAAATGGATCCATTAGAAGAAAAATTTCATTTTGCAATTGTCATATGCAACTAATTTTTAGTTACATGTGACACATGCAACTACTAGACCCCATAATTGCATTAAACAAGTTGCACACAACTAGTAGTTACATACAATAATATGTATGTGGACAATATATATGGTATGAATTTATATTATTCTACAAGGGTTGCACACGGTGACTTGTGTTCATTTGTGAAGGTCAATTATATGGTGACATGTGGCATTTAATCATTATTTTAATATTCATCATTATTAATAAATAAATAATATTCCGGCCATCCAATAAAATGTGAATTATATTTTGATGCATGTCCATTTATGAATGCCAATTATGTGGTGACACATGGCAATAAAAAAAACCCCATTGATTTTTTTAAAAAATTGGGTAGGTAAGTAAATATGTCATAGGTAGGTAGGGAGGTATGTAAAGAACTAGGTTGGGTGGTAGGTCATACTAGGTAGGTTATATGTATGTAGGATTGTAGGGTTAGGATAGGCAAATAGGTTCAAAATAATCTTGTTTTGTGTTTGAGTTTAACTTTTAGGGTTAAGCCTTTTTCATTGGCCTATCCCAAATGACATAAATGGTATTTGGTTTGTGAACAAAACAATTGTAGTTACTTATATAGTGTGCACACTTGGAATCTAGGGCAAAAAATATGGGATAAAAAATTCAATTGCAAGTTCAACCAATGTAGTTGCAACCTACGTGCAAATATTACATGCTACCAATGGCAATTAACTTAGTTCACTTACTAGCTAAATTAATTTATAAATAATAAAACTTAATATAGTATAATATAGTATAATGATAATATTATTAATTGGTTAGTAAATATTAATTATAATTTTAATATAATTTTAATAATTACAATTACTTATAATAATTAATGATCAATGATATTGTATTACTATTACTAAATTTAAATTAATAGCTAACTTATGTTAGTAATTAGCCTAGGTTAAGGTACTTATATGCAAATTAATGTAACTTATTAACCATAAACATATTACTATAATTAATGTTATAGTTACAATTAAATTATAATTATTGATTTTTTTTTGAAAATATTAACAACTGAACATGATAATAATGATAAAAATAATATTAAATAGTCAATAATAATAAATTAATGATAATAATAACAAACATTTTTAAAAATATTCACTAATAATATCAGATTTAATAATTATTAATAATATTATAATATTATAATATTATTACTAAGCTTAGGCTAAAGTATTCATAAGTTAGCATGTGTGAGCTACTAAACATAAATATAATTATCATAATTAATAACATTATAATAAAACTAAAACAATAGTTATTGAAAAGATGATATTATTATTTATAATAATAATAAAAACTATTGAATAATAATAGTCAAGTCATTAATGAGTAATACTATTAATAATTGTAAGTAGAATTATAATAAAATTTAAATCATTGTATATGATTAATTATAATGATTAATAATATAACAGTATATATGTTCATAAACTAACTTTTATTAAATTAACCATGACTAAATTAATTATGGATGAATTAACCATGAATAAAATAATTTAAAGGTTAAATTAATGATGGATAAACTATTTTTTTCTAAAGTAATTAAAAGGTTAAATGAAAAATGGCTAAATTAATTTTGGTTGAATTAAACATGATTACTGTGACCAAAGTTAATTTAAACATGGTTACTTTACCCAAAATTAGTTTAATTATGAATAGTTTAACCAAATTTACTTTAACTTCATAATTAGTTTGCCATGGTTAGTTTAGCTTCATAGTTAGTTTAGCCATGGTTAATGTAGCCAAAATTAATTTAATTTTATAGTTAGTTTAACCAAAATTAGTGTAATCTCATAATTTATTTTGTTAAGGTTAGTTTAGCCAAAGTTAGTTGAACATTATGGTTAGTTTATTCTTATAATTAGTTTAACCAAAATTAATTTAGTTAGAAGTTAGTTTAGCCATGGTTGGTTTAACCTCATAATTAATTTTGCTATAGTTAGTTTAACTTTGATTAATGTGTATCAAACCTAGGTTTAGTCAACATTTTTTGCTTTGGGCAACATTAGTTAATATGGATTTAACCTTGATACTACAATTATGAAACTACTATATATAGCTTAGGTAGATATATTCAGTGTATTAATGTAGGTATGTATTAGCTTAGGTCATGATTTTTATAACACGTGTTCATTTTGAACATTACTAATTGCATTTAGTTGCACACACAACTAATGTAGTTGCAAATGACACCTAGTTGCACATAGTTGCATAGTGATTAGTTGTAAATGACATGATTTCTACTAGTGGTGGCATAATATAATGAATTCCATTTCTATTTGGGTTTTGACACGAGAAGAATATTTCATGTTGGCATAAAATATTTTTTGACATGGCAAGAATATTTCATGTTTGAATAAAATATTTTTTTGACATGACAATATTTCATGTTTGCATAAAATATTTTTTTGACATGACAATATTCCATGTTGGCATAAAATATTATCATGATTGGGCAAAAATATCCCCATGAATATTTTGTTTAGTTCATTTGTTTACTTGGTTAAACATGCAAAGGAAGATTGCTTTCACATTTGTTACTAAGGGTGCACCGTACACCAAACATCACATATTCTTACCAAGTGTAATGCCTTTACTTTTTAGGGCCTTGAACAATAAGTGTAATTTTAATGGTGATGAAAGAACTTGGAAATCAAAAATGTCCATGGAATCAATGATTTAGGACCAAAAATAAGATGTAAATTAATGATATGAAACAATCCCACTATCAAGAACAATATTCATTTACGGCCATCAAACACTAGTGCAATTTGTAAGCATGCCCACATTACTTGATATATCTAGGTTTTGACTTTCAAAAGTTGTGCAAAAACCATCCATCTCAATGTAGATGAGTTCACCTCCATTAATGGCAATGACCATCTACATCTTGTTGCATATAAAATCTAAAATGCACATTATAATTTGTTACTACTTAATTTATGATTATTGTTGGATCATGTCATGTTAAAAGAAAATAAAAGAAAACTTGGAAAATCCATGTCCATTTTTTAAGATAGGCAAAATTGAATATCCATCCACATCTTCTTGCCCTTTCCTTATTTGGCAATAAAATAAAGACCACTACCACCTAAGTATTACATAACCAAGGTAAAAAAACAAGGGATATATGTGGCACCCAACAAACATATTAAGATTACCCCCCATCTTAGCAATTTCAAGCCAAAATGCATGTAAAGAAAGAAATATCCATCTTGCTTTGAATCACAATTTCAACTCATGAATGATTTTTGCAAAAATGAATGGATGGCCCTTTGGTAAGACCTTAATGTTAAGGACAATGAAATATTGTTGCAACCCCACACCCCATAATTTGATAAACTTTCAAGTGGGGTTAGAGAGAATTGTATCATAGGTATTTTAGGTTGATGTTAGTTGATGTAACAACCTATGCCATCGAGAAGACTTGTATTGTCAACATTAGTTCAACACAACATTTAATAGAAGTTGGATCAATTGTATTAAAGTTGTGAAACCCCAAGTTCCCAACAACACCAAGCTTTTAAAGTTTTTTAAAACACTATTAGATAAAAGGATCCATTACAAGGTCAACAAGCAAAAAAAGAATTAATCATAGTAGATATGGAAGAACATAAAACATATATACATGAATTGTACATTGAAGTTTTGATATGTAACAAAAACAAACGAAACTTTGTTAGTAATTGCAAGAAGCATGATAAAAACTCATGGGATGTTCACAATTTGTTAGATTTGGGAAATGCATATTCATGCATCCTATGTCCAATTTGGTCATTTATTTTGATGGACAATTGCAACAAACTATGCAATGACACGTAACTCTTGCACACTTGAATGAATAGTTGGAGGAAAAGGATATTAGAATTTTTTTGGTCATTTGTAATTAATTTACGCATGCAAAAACTATTGTTTGCACTTGAAAAATAGTTGAAAATAACATTTTCTAAATGCAATTGATATATTTTAATTACATAAATTGATTACAAATGACATCCTTTTTTTCTAAGGAAAGGACAACAAATGCAATACCCTAAACACATGTAATAAAATCTCATCATTCAAGCCACTAGTTATGTTCTCCCCATGCTCATATTTCACAAATCTATCTTGTTTCCTTGACCTTTTATTCACATTGCTAATCCTTCTTCTTCTCTTTCCATCTTTTTTTTTCCTCTATTCTACCTTTGCATTTCATACAAGCAAATCCCTTTCTTGTTGTTGTAAGCTTTTCAAATCTCTTTTTTAATCAATCGCATGGCCTTGTTATTCTTTCGACTCTTCCTTTTTCTTCTCCTTCCTTTCTTCTTGTTCCTTCTCACCTCAAAATCTCACTAAACTTTTCATAGACATTCAAAATGCAACCTTTGTCAAACTCTTGTTCTTGTGTGTTTCACCAAAAAACATAAAACAATCCAACTTGGATTCATAGACAAATACTTAGATGTGCCTCTCCTCACAACGCAAACAAAAGCAATAAAAAAACACACACACACACATGAAAACACAAAAATAATTTGTCGATGCAAAGAAAAACAATTATAATGAACGATGGTCATGAATTTCAAACTATGAACTTGATGCTTCTTTCATGATTTAACAACATTGTGAAAACAACTAGACTTCTACTTCTTATTTTTCTTTTTTTCTTGTTAAACATTTTCTTGAAACAAAACCACACAACAAGCCAAGACAAATAAACATTTGGTGTTTCTCCCTCAAGCAAAAGGAGAAACTAGAATAAGTTTTCTTGTGATTTAACTCTTGTCAAATTTTCAACCTAAATAATGCAAGCCAAACTAGGGTGTTAAAAAAATACAAATGTTAAAATCCTTCAAAAACAAATCTGAAACTTTTTTATATGTTTAAAAAAAAAACCCCTTTCATTCAAGTTATTGAAACATCAAATATTTTAGTTCATTTTGTAAAATAATATTTATAAACAAATAAAATAGTGGAAAACTTGATTTTTGTTAAAATAATCAATCATTTAAACAATTAGTGGTTCAAATAAAAATAGTGGGCTACTTAACTAGAATATCCAATGCATGAATTAGTCAAGAGTCATTTTGCATTAAATATGTATGGGAATTTTCAACAAGGGAATTTCTTAATATTTTTTCATGTTGTAAAATAACGTTGACAAAAAAAAAAGTGGTTTAAAAATAGTGGTTTTTCTTTAAATAAATTATTATTTCAGCATTCAGTGCTTAGAAAAAGAAATAATGGGTTATTTAAGTATATTACCTAGTACACGATTTAGTGAAAAAAGCCCTTATTCATTTTCCATTATATATGTGAGAATTTTCAAGAAGGGAATTTGTTAATATTTTTTTGATGTTATAAATAACATTTACAGAATTTGTTTTTCTTTAAAAAATTATGGCAAACTTGGTTTTTGTTTAAATAAATAATTATTCCAGCAGTTAGTGCCTAAAAACAGGAATAGTGGGCAACTTAATTACACTAGGTTTTTGTTAAAATATATAATTATTTTAGCAATTAGGCTAGTGCTTAAAAGCTGAAACAGTGGGCTATTAATTACACTACCTAATGAATGAATTAGGGAAGGTAGCCCGCCCTCCTGCCCACCTTCCTGCCCGCCTGCCCGCCTGCCCGTCCTAGGTCATTTTGCATTAAGTAAAAAATTATGGGAATTTTCAACAATGGCGTTTCTTTATTGTCTAAGTAAAAGAAAAAACCGCCCCGCCGCTACAAAGCCGGATGACCCATCAAGCCCTAGCTCTTTTCCTCTTCCGTTCCTTCACTTCCTGCGTCTCGCAGGCACGCACGCTCTCTCCTCGCGCTTTGCTTTTTCCTGCTCCTCTTCTGCTAGTGCCGCTGCGCACCGAGGTCGCGAGTCTGTGGGGGTTTTTGTTGATCCAGGTTCATCGGAGCCTCTCTACCCACTCGTTTTCTTTGCAGTATTGCACTTGCTGTTGTACTTTTGTCTTCTGTTGATACGGGTGTTAACGCATGCTCTTTGTAGTGCCGTCCATTGCCCTGTTGTTGTTGTTGTTGTTGCTGCTGCTGGTGTCGGCTCTTTTCTTCTCTCTGGATACTTTTTGTTTTTAATATATATTTTTCTCCCTTTTGGTCGTTGTTTTGTTCTTTCTTGTTGTTTTAAGGTTTTCTTTTTGGGTGTTTTTCCGCCACTTCCAACCTCGGCTTGGTTTTTATTTCTCGAACCGTCTTCCATGCTTGCGGAAACCTAAGGGTATAGCCACCGGCAAGAGCTCATCTGCTTTTGAAGGCCTTTTTTTCTTGTGTTTTTGCTTGTTTTGAGTAATTGCTAGTTCTTTATTTTTGTTTTTCGGTTTTTGGTTGCCGGTAGGTGAGTTGCAGTGTGTCGTTTTCATTCTGATTTTGTTTCGACGAAGGAGGAAGATCTGATGGATTTCGATGAGTATGACTACCTTGAGAAGACCGTGGAGAATCCTGATGGCCTCAAGGAAGTGAATGGGAATGGCGCCGCGAGGGTTGATGATAGGGATGGAAGAGACCGGAGCAGAAGTTCCAAGAGGAGAAGCGATGAGGACGGTAATGGACACGAGCATCGAAGTAAGAGGACACGTGGAGGGGAGGGAGAAGAGAATGAGAGAGGAGGGGAGCGAGGAGAGAGAGATAGAGACAGCAGGGGGGACAGAGACAGGAGCGACAGAGATCGAAGCCGACGAGACTCAGCCCACCGTTCTCCTTCCAGGTCCCGAGATCGGGCAGGCGACAAGGAAAAAGAAAGATATAGTCGGGGGGATCGAGAGAGGTCAGAGAGACGTGACAGGAGTGAGAGAGGAGGAGGAGGGGAGAGGGACCGAGGGGAAAGAGATCGTGATGGAAAGAGAAGCGACAAGGACTCCTCCAGACACAAAGATAGACAGCACAGCAGTAAGGCTTCTGACGGCGACCGAGGCCGCGAAAAGGACGGAGAGAAAGAAAGAGATAGAGACGCGGAGAGGTCCAGGGAGAAAAGCAGAGAAGGTGAACGCCATAGGGACAAAGAGAAAGAGCGAGAACGGGAGAAAGAGAAGGAGACTGAGAGAGAAAGCCACAGGGAGAGAGAGAGAGAGCGGCGGTAACTTTTCTTCCTCTGTCTGCTCTTCTCGTTGCATTGTTCCAAAGCCTTTGTCACACGTCTTTTGTTCCCGTTTCTCCTTTTGCAGTTTTTGATACTTTCTAGAGATGGGTCTTTCTTGGTAAGTCTGCATCCATTTGTTTGTAGAGTGATGGAAATCCATGTGGGTCCTCTTCAATAGATGTGCAAATCATCAAACAAGCTTTAAACTGAAAAGACTTTGTGCTCTCCACCAGCCGCTCGCGGGAGTTGAAAGATAGGAGGGAAGAGGTTGTTGCAGCTGAACCTGAGGCTGACCCTGAGCGAGATCAGCGCACTGTTTTTGCCTACCAGGTACCCTTTCCTATGCGTTCTCATCACTGAAACTTTTTCAAACACTGGATCCCCTCAATGATCTCTCACTGGTTTCAATTTCCAGCTAAGAACAGTTTTTCTGTCACACAATCTTGAGGGTCTGCTTCCTTTTTTTGGGATTTCTGTCCTTTTTCTGCTTTGGGATTTACCCTATGTTCATATGGTTTTGGAGCATTGACTGGTTGCATGTGGTATGTGGTTGTTTGGACCTCCAATGAATTTTGTCTGTAATAATTGTGAACAGCGTGAGGGCTCTCAGTTTTGCTTGATATGTGAATTCTGACACACTGTGAAGCTGAGAGGAGATGGAACTCTGAAGAATATGCTTACAAACGCTTATGTATCTCTATAGAATTCATATGTTACAGCTTTAGGATACTCTTCCACTAAAGATGCCATGGATTTGTAATGGCTTTACAATTGATGGTACTTCAGGTTTGTGAATGCAGTTTTAAGTTCCTCAACCAGATTGCTCAGCAGGAAGTTGTAGATTCTAACTTAAGTACTGAAGAGTAATGGCATTTTTGTTGATGAGAACGTTTGGCTTTAAATCACTAATATGCTGACTTAAGGCTTATTAGCAGTTGCTCTTACAGAATTGCATCAGTATAGAGTGTTGCAAACTGTTGTTGTTTGAGTTGTGAAATAGACGTGTGGACTTGATCCTTTTTAGTAACCTTCGAGACCCAGATTTTTGTTGAAGTCATCTTTCTGGCAGCATGTCCTTGTTGTGAGTCATAGAATTGGGTGGATGCGATAAAGCAAGATTCATGTTGTCAGAAGGGTGTGCTTCTTGCTGGAATTAAAGTTAATGAAATTGGTGTCTCAAATTGAGGGGTGGGTTGTGGCTGCTATATGATTGTTGGATGTTACATACTTTTTTCTTTTTTTTCTGAGATTCATGCACAAGCTTTTTCAGGGAATATCCTCATCAGTTTCTTGTAAGCAGTTCATTGAAAAGACCAGTCATTGCCAAATATGTGTGGTGTTTTTACATTGTCCAGGTTTAAATTCTCTGCCACTTTAATGTGGACCTCCTTGCACAGAAGTGCCCTTTTTCAGGCTTCAGACTTTTGCTTCCCTTTTTACCTAAGCAAAGAGACTCTACACACTTGGTTTGTTAATTTTACCAAACTATGTGAACATTGGTTTGTGTTATGGTTCCCTTGTGTGGTTATCATCTATTTGTCAATGTAAGGGTATCTCTGGAGATGAGAGGGTCTTGCAAGAAAGCCCTTAACATCATCTGATGGCAGTGGTTTCTACTCCCAAAGTTTACATGCAGGCTCTGATTCATGTGTTTTTGGGAAACATTGTTCCTGTTGAGTTCAACTTTAAGTGTCCCAATCGTCAGAAGATTTGTCTTATAGGTACACAACAGTATGGGGTTGGGTGATATCGCCATGCAGGTTGATTTGAATGGTCAGAAAAGTTACTTGTGCCTCAGGCAGTGTAAGCTTCCACCTCGTGCTGTCACTCTGCCTGAGGGAGTTGACATTGCAACAGTTGGGTGGCCCAGGCAGGCATCCTGTTGAGGGACAGTTTTCCTGTGCTGCTTACTGTGGAATATGCGACAGGAGATACCAGTGAGTATTTTATGGTTTCCGGCTTGTGTGTTGTGTGTGGTTGCAGATATCTCTGAAGGCGGATGAAAGGGACGTTTATGAATTCTTCTCAAGAGCTGGGAAGGTCAGTTGTTGCCAGTAGCCATGATGAGTAATGTGGATTTCAAATAGAATTCATAAAGCCCAATCACTATGTTGTGCACTTGGAAGATGTTTGGGGATGCACTGGGTCATGTTTTCAAAATAGAATAGTCCTGGTTTCCTACTGGGTTTGCTAAGATCATGTGATTAAGAGGTTTATCAAATTTGAAGCCTACTAAATCTGCAGAGAATTCAATCACGCCTGTTCCCTTTGTGCAAGATTATGCATGAAGAGGCTTGGCAATTGTTGTGAATTCAATACTTGTACAGTAGCAGGAGTTGTGCTAGAATTCACCCTGAAGTCTGTATCGCAGGTCCGAGATGTCCGTCTTATCATGGATCGAAACTCCAGGCGTTCTAAGGGGGTTGGGTGAGGACCTCTCCTGCAAGTCAGATGGATGCTGGAACCATTGGCATCCTGTTCTTTGTCCTATGGTTTGAAATTTGCAGATGTACTGTTGGATGCTTTTTCTCTTTAATCTGCATTTTATAATTGTATTTGTTGTGGTGAGGTGTCTTAATGCAATGCACTAGTACTGATTTGGAAGTTGCTCTTATGCATGCAGGTACATTGAGTTCTATGATGCCATGTCAGTGCCCATGGCTATTGCATTGTCGGGGCAGTTACTTCTTGGTCAGCCTGTAATGGTGAAGCCTTCCGAAGCAGAGAAGAACTTAGTACAATCAACCACTGTAGTTCCTGGAGGTCCTGGTGGCTACATTGGTCCATATTCAGGAGGAGCTCGACGCTTATATGTTGGGAACCTTCACTTAAACATGACAGAGGATCAGCTCCGCCAGGTGATATTTATGAGCTTGAGACAACAAGAAATCATTCTTTCATAGCTTTGTGTCATGAATTAGGATACTATTGATTTTTTTTATTAGCTATGTCCATTGAGTGCCAGCCAATATCATGATTGGGTGTTCTTGTTGCTTCTGGAAATGTGATACAAGCTCAGGATGCAGATTCTGTATAATGGTTTGCCCAGATTTTGGGCTGATTGTTATGTTCTTAACTTGCATGTGCAACCACTTGCAAGGTGGCCATGGGTCCTAAATTGGCTTTATATTAAGGTTAGATATCACTAGACATTGCTAAAGCACTCAGGCTAGCAATTGTGTGGTGAGATTTCAGAAATCTCAATAGAGGAGGAAATGTGCATAACTTTTCTTCTTCATACAACTGAACCAGATATTCATAGCCTTATTGTCAGGTCATCTCTCAGTTCTTATCAGGTTGAAATAAGTCACAAGTATACATATGAAGAAGATATTGAACCAAAGTATTCAGAGGTTTATTGTCTGTATATGTTCAATTACAGTCATGCTAAGTCACTAAATGGTGAATTGCAGGTGTTTGAGCCATTTGGGCCTGTGGAGCTGGTGCAACTTCCAGCTGATCCTGAAACTGGGCAATGCAAAGGATTTGGGTTTGTCCAGGTGAGGTGCATGTTTGTTTTCAGTGCTTCACTGAAGCATTGCTTCGACACCTGAAGTGCCTCAGCTGATTCTGTATGTAGCTGTCTTTTTTATCTGTTGCAGTGTTTATTGGGATTATTATCTCCTGTGTAGCACATTAGGCTGATCATTTCACCAAGTAATTCTCTGGGTGCTTATCAGAGTAAGAGAGTGTTGTTCATATTGTGTGTAACATTATGTGCACATGTTCTGTCTGTAGTATGCTCGCCTTGAAGATGCCCGTGCAGCACAGCAGAACCTCAATGGCCAGTTGGAGCTTGCAGGACGACCAATCAAGGTTTCATATGATTCAATTCACCTCTGTTTCACTCCATCTATAGGTTTGGTAATAGCAACATTTGTGTACAGATTTGGATGTCAGTTAGTCAGGGAAGTCTATGTTCTGACTATGGGCTTGGAAGTTAATCCACTATCCTTGATATCAAAGTCAAAGGTCGTCCTTGAGAATATTGAGCATTATTCTGTTCAGGTTTACTTAAGTTGTAAGTTTGAGGAAGTCCCTGGTACTTTGAGGGTTGTATATTTTGACTTGTACTTTGGAGCTGCTCATGAATATAAATGTTGCTTTTGGAGATCTTGCAATTATTTCTGTATAGTTCTCAGCAAAGACTATCAGTCAGCTGGAGCATCTTAAGAACCAGGTTGGATTGTTGTGTCTTGCCAAGGTAAAATGATATGAAGATTACCCTTGTTGCAGCTTTAATGAGGATATTATTGACCTGATTGGCTATGTCTCTTGAGTGCTGGTTGACATTGCAACCGAATGTTCCTATGGCTTCAGGAAATGCAACAGAAAATCAGAACACAAATGCTTGTATAGTGAGTTACCTGAAAGTTTGGGTAGATTATTGTATACCTATTTACCCACCTTGAGGGCTGATGAAGTCAGTTGGGAGTCATGGCAGCTCCTCAATTCTATTCATGATAAAGGTGAAGGTCAGATGATTTGTGAGTGACACTCATAGGGTTAAGACCACACTCATTCTTAGCATGCTACCTTCCTATGTGCAGTTTCCTCTCTGGAGTTTCCTCTGCAATTTCAGACATATGTATGACCAAGCTAAACTTGGATTGGGTGCCCTGTCTTGGTCTCAAGGTTTCGGAATCTCAGAATTAGTAACAGTCTAGTGTTCTTATGGACAGATTCTTGTCCTTGATTTGTGCAGGTTTCAGCTGTTTCTGACCAACTTGGAATGGAAGACATTGGAGTCAATCCTGGCGAGCTTGATGACGACGAAGGAGGGGGCCTTGTAGGAGAACAAACTTCATTTGTCATTTTCCTGCTTCAATCCTCTAGGGTTTCTACTGGTTTTGGAAGCAACTTGATTCATTTCTACAAAAATGTAATTGTGGTATTGTTGTTGTTTTTACAGTCCCTCAATGCACGCTCAAGGGCATTACTCATGCAAAAGCTTGATCGAAGTGGAAGCACAACCAGGTAATCTTGACCAGTGTCATGCACTTTGTTTTTAATGACTTGTTGGGTAGATTTCAAATATTCCAGAGTCTTTGGTTGTACATTGGATTTGTGACCAGCAAGGGAGTTGGGTTTCAGTGCAGCCTTAAATAGCCCGTTTGCACATGGGATCTTTAGTTGTTAGTAATACTCTTTGTGTGGTTTTGGATGTTAAATGGGCATGGGGTTTAAATTCTTTAACATGAGTTGTTTGATGAACAAGTTGCTCTATTCCAGTTTCTTTCACCACAGAAGTTTTTGCTTGTGTTTGCAGTGGTGCTGTAGCAAGTGTGCCTGCAATAACAGCTCCAGCAACCAACCTGCTGAGCATGGCGGTTCCTGCCGCAGTGACTCCACTAGTGGCAGCACCTTTACTTGGCCAGAATCCCTTAGCTTTGGCTTCTCTCAGTTTAAGTCCAGCGCTCAACCCCAGTCTTGGTGGCCCTGTCATTCCTGCTGCTGTGGAACCAATTGGGCCTGCCAGTGAATTTCTTCTGCTCAAGAACATGTTTGATCCTAGTACTGAGGTGTGTTTTTGTTCATGTAGAACAGTCTGTTGAGTTATATTCTGTTTACTTCCAGTCACATCAATGCAGAATGTTCAAGAATCTTGCAGATGCAGACATCACCTGATTTTTTCCAGGGTGTCATTTCTTCTCATCGCAAGAAGACCTCTATGAAATAGTACCTGCAGAGGTTGATTTCAGTGATGATTGTATCATCTGCAGTTTGCATGTGACCACTGCAGGCAAGACGTAATGCTCTGGGTTTTTATTGTGCAGACGGAACCTGACTTTGATCTAGACATCAAGGAAGATGTGCACGAGGAATGCTCAAAGTTTGGTGTGGTCAAACACATATTTGTGGACAAGTAAGGGGGTTACCTACAAGGTTGCATTGCATTGTCTTATCTTGGTCTCAACCCCTCAATATGTGAAGATCGGCAGGAAGAGGGCATCAGTAGATGGTGGAAGTTTGACATAGCAGCTAAACAACTAAGCCGTACATAAGGCATGCTAATCATGAACATATGATTGGACTATTCCAGGAACTCTGGATGTGTAGCTGAAGAGTGTGCATCAGGCTCGGCACGACTACAGAGATTGCGCCCTTGCAACATGGCCCTGCCCTTGAGATTCTTGCTATGAAAACCTGGTTTGCTGTGTTTCTTGAGGGATAAATTGAGCCAGTCCTGCCTGACTTTTGTTGTTTGTTTGTTGTATGCATCCATATGTCAACCCTGTCAAACTCACTTGTCACTCAATTGACAGTATAAGCCTGGGTGATAAACAAGCCTGTCATGCTCAAGGGTTTGGACAATGCTTGGGCCTTCTCATTGACTTCTTTCTGCAGAGCTCTATAGAAGCTTTGCAAAGGCAGGTCACTAGAAGAGAAATTTTCTTCTTTTGACCCTTCGATATGAAGCCCAGTCTTGCAACATTAAAGTGGTCTGGAGGATTCTACTTACTAAGCTATTTATGAATTCATGATCTTGGTCAGGTATGTTTCTTTGGAGGGGTTGAAAAGAAGAAAACAGTATCAGAGTGAGGCGATATAAGTAGACCAGAAAGTCAGAAAGTTGACCTTGTTTGGAGTTTCTTTCACACAGAAGGTTCTTCTGTTGATATCCTTTTAGAGAGAGATTTTTCTGGCAATGGTTGCCACATGTCCAAGTCAGTGCAGGTGGTGTGTTTGGAACAGCTTGAAGGTCATCTTTTGACAGGTTTTCCATTATTGATTGTGCAGACACTGTTCATCTTTTGCAGGGTGATATCTTCCACTCCAGGATTCAGTAGTAAGCTATCTAGTGAGCAGGGCCTGTAGATATAAGCTGAGGACTAACGCTATGAGGGCTGTATTCTCTCCACTCTCAGACATTCAAACTCTTGTCTCTTATGGGATGCATTATGCTATTATCCTTGCCATCTTGACAAAAGCTTGTCTGTTTGAGTGTCTCTTGTTTTCAGGAACAGCGCGGGACATGTTTATCTACGATTTGAGACAATTGCTGCGGCTATGAGTGCCCAACGAGCGTTGCATGGTCGCTGGTTTGCCGGGAAGATGATCACCACTACTTACATGGTTATCCATCATCCACTCTGATGTTTATCTGTGTTCCTATCTGGTGAAAGCTGTGACCCTGGTGTTGAATTGTATTGTAGCCAATTATGTCTTCCAGCACTTCCAAGTCACTCTTCTGAACTCTCTTGAACTGACGGAAAACTACTGGTATGTGCAGACTGCCCCTGCCTATGAGAATAAGTTCCCTGAAAGCAAATTAGCGACTTAATCAAGGAGTGTCAGGGACTCGAAAGGCAAGGAAAGAACATAGGATGCTGGAGTGGTCCTGCACATTTTGCTCATGTTTTTTTAAAGTTCTTTTAAGTGATCAGTGTCTTAGATGTTTCCAACTGAAGAAGATTTGGATGATCATTTGTTTTAAGGGCTTTTTCCCAATGTTGCTTCAAAGTTATGTACTGTGGTACAAAAAGCCTTGCAAATTTCAGTGGCTCAGCTTTTCAGTATCATCTGTTGCAGTTGATTTCTGGTTGAGGTCAATTAGCTGTCTTCTGGCTTTTTGACAAAGAGCATTCTCGCTATTTCTCTGGTGTCATCACTGTCTTTTGACTATGTTTGTTTATGTTTTTTGAGAGGTCAATATGTATAGTCATTTCTTGTGTTATTGAAAGGTCAGTACACAGCAGTTGCAGATTAGCACAGCAGACGGAGAGCTAGCTGACTGTCTTGTTTGGACTATGGAGCCCGAGGGTGGAGCACAGAAGATCGAACACATAGTACAGGATATGATATTCAGAAGTCTGAAACCCCAGTGTTGAATGGAGTTCAGGCTACTACTTATTTCTTGAGTCACTGGAATGTGTTGATCGAAGGTTTCAATATTCAAAGCTTTTAGTGCTTGTAAAGCCTAAGCCAAAAATGATGACATTCAAGCACTTGTGAAAGCCTAAGCCAAAAATAGTGATGAACAAGGTTGGGAATGGAAATTGCACTCAAGCAATGAGATGGAGCAACACACACCCAAGATGCACCCACGAACACACATGCAAGATGTTCCCCAATAGCACTGTAAAATGTCACATATCTGTAGTTCAAAAGTGTGCTCTTGTAGCAGATGAGCAGAAGGAGGCATTTTCACAATACATTATGTGTCACAAGTCCTTTGTTCAAAAGTGTGCTCTTGTACTGATTGCACATGAGCAAAAGGAAACATTTTCACAATATGACAACGTTAAATTTTTGTGAAGGGCCAATCAAAGTGGCCCATCATTATTTTATGTGCGTAATTTCACCAAAATGCAAAGACAAATTTGGGGTTGTGACTAGTGTTGGCTGGATATTGATCTTTTGTTTTTTGTTAGGATCAAGGCTTTACCTCTCCGAAAGTCATTTGTTATCATTAGTTGTGATATTATGGTTCCCTTCAATGCTATTGTGAGTGTCAGTTGAATTTTTAAAATGGTGAATTGTTATTGTGTACCAGGAATTTGCAATTTGGTGTCAATGCATTCTCTCAACTCTCGAGAGTCGAACTGATCTTTACACAATTTAATAGTAAGTTATAAACTCCTAGTTGATAGACATGCTTGAAGATCTCCAGTTTCTTATTTTTTATGAAGCTTGCAGTCAAGAGTTAAATGCCACTATTTTGTTGCTTGAAGACTTAAAAATCAATTTTGTATTCATATTGCTTGAAATCTAGAGTGCTTATGTGGTTTTTCTCACAATGTGTTTGCTAAAAGGGAATCTATTTGGATGTTTGAAATTTTTATCAATCTTGAAGTCTTAAAATGCTCTTGAATCAAAACCTTGTTCCTATTAAACCTACTTTTGTGCTTGGAAATTGAAATCTTATTTTTGCATTAGACTTTTAGTTAGAAGGTCTTGATTCGTGAGGTCATAGTTTTCAAAACCAAATTGCTACATAATTTAAAAGTGAACTTGACCTATTGCACCAAGAACCATAAACACTCATTTTGTTTGTTTCTATTTGTGATCAACAAGTTGCCAATCATTTTTGGAGTTTTTTTTTTTTTTTTTGGGGACACAAAAGTAGAGTGCAAATGGGAGAGATTGAAACATTCAATTTAAATGAAGACCCATAGCAAGATTATGACTTGGAAATGGGGAATTTAGTTGAAGTTTTAGGGCTAGTGATTGGTTCAATTTTAATGTCAAGCAAACCATTTGCTTTTGAAAGCATTGTAACCTTGAGCAACTTGGATGTGGAAGCAGAAATTATATGAGCAACTTGTGGGTCCCTTGCCACAAGTTGTCTCTCCCTAATAGTTTTATGTGGTGAATGATGGTAGTAAGCTAGATTATGTTATACTTCAAAACATGCATTTTGTGATTTGCCATTATGTTTCCTAGACTTATAATTCTAGCAGTACCACCAAAAAAGGAAGGTAGGATTTCATCCAATTTGTAACATTGGATTAGAAAGAAACATATTTTCGTTGACCGTCCAATTGCTTGGTGTAAATGGAAGAATGTTAATCCAATTCTTGTTGCAGAGGAATATTGTTGAGAAAAATCCAAAAAAAGATTTGGTGTTGGTTATGGGGCCATCACAAATCATTTCTTTGTTGTCAAAACTTACATACCTATTTCTATTGTGAGGAATTAGTGGTTAAGGCACTTGGTCATGTGTCAAAATCCTCAAGTGTGTTCCCAAATTACTTGCAAATGGTTTCACATGTCATCCCTTCATTGGTGGCCAAAACCATGGAATAATAGGTGATGCTAGCTTTGGATTCTTGTGTTATAACTTCCTTTGACTTATGGATGTCTAGATTTGGACATGACACCTTTGCTTTTGTGATTAATTTCATAAACTCATAGTGGGCACCTTGTCATGTGATAGTGGGACTTTTTGAAGCCATTGATATGATTGGATTTGCAATGGCAATGTACATATTGCCTATGTGAAGGATGAGGTTGGCAATATGCCCACTCTTGCATAAACTCTTATTTTAGTTGTTAGATATGGTTTTTTGGCATTTAGAATTCCTTTACAAACATCACATTTTTAACAAAACATGCCAATATGCAAGCTTGCAATAATACCAATGTTTGTGTTGGTTTTTTGGAGGTCAGTTTGAAGGCCACACAATGGTGATAGAATATGATAGCAAGACTTGATGCCATTATTGGTCATTGTTTTTCAATTCTTGAATCTCAACATTGATGGTCTTATTAAACCAACACCAATTCATGACAATGACAATTCCATTTTTGGGTAGTGATTTCAAATGAGACCACTTTGCAAGGGTTGTTGAAAAATCAATTGTTTTCAATCCACCACATATATGTGAAGCTTGAAGATTCTATGTTACCCTTGACTTGTGGAAGCCCCATGAAACACAATTTCCAAACATTTTTTTTGTGATTTGACAAATTTTCGAGATTTTCGGGTCCCAAATAAAAATAAAAATAATCTGAAGCATAACTAAAGTGTTGTCAAACATGTGGTGTTGTGGGTTAAGAGTTGACAATTTGGGTAAACAATGATTATGAAGATTTGGTTAACTATTGCAATAATAGATTGCCCATGAGAAGGGTAGTCCATTGATGAATTCTTTATAAAAGAAATGGGTATCATTGATGAAAATGATATGATGTTGGATGTGGTTGACTATTTCAATCTTGATGAATATAAATGTTGATAAACATTCTACCTTACTTTTTGATGAGGAGTAGTTTTGCCACAAATGGGATTCTTGAAGTGTCAACTTTAATGACTAAATGTAATGGTTAGTTAAGTTGTCTACTTCTAATGATGCATGGGACCATATCCTTTTTTTTCACTTCTCAATGAGTTGGTAAATGTCCAATATCCCATGCACATTTGTTTCAATTTATTGTTTTGCATTTTATTTCTAAAATTTGGCTTTTAATAATCAACATCACATGGGATTGAACCAACTTAGTTTTAAAAGTAAATTCCTGAAATGAAATGATTGAATTCCTTCCAAGATTATAAGAAATTAAAAAAATTAGATAGAATGTGGAAAAGGTCAGGGCAAGCCCATCCTTGAATGGTACAACTAAAAACATCACATCTTAATTTTCTTGGACCCATTGAACTTTGAAAAATCATAGGAAACACGTAAATAAACATGTTCACAATTTTTTTTGAATACATTTATTGGGTTCCATAAATTTTGAAATCTCAATAATATCAGTAAACTTGTGTGTTTTGATGTTCTTAATCATTGCATTAAAAAAATGTTTTAAGAATGTAATGTTGGTTTTTTTCCCTTGAATTTTTTGGTTAGAAACAAAAATGATTTGAAAAATTTCTTGTGAATTTTCTTCATAAGATGATTTGGAAGTCATTCTATTTTTTAGTTTTTATTTGGAAATTAATTGATTGAATATAATTTAAGTATAAAATTTCAAAGTTGAAGTTGTCAATTTTTTAAGGGGCCATTTTAATTAGGAATATAAAATTAAAAAAAAATCAGCTTTTATTATTGCCAAATAAACTTCAAGCCATTTATTAAAGCATGCAATGGATAAACATGAAAAATAATAATTTATAGCTATGAAAACATTTAAAGAAAAAGGCTTAGAAAAATGATTTGATTGCTTTTGGTTCTTGAACCATTCCTTGAGGTGGTTCCTAATGGTGCCACCCAAGAATGGGTTTGCCTGTCACAAAATATAATAACAAATTTTTTGAAATAAATTATTTTTAATCAAATACATATCTTTTATCATTTCATCTTTAAGTTACAAAGTAATTTTAAAAAAATCTAAAATAAAAGTTTAGGTGGGGAATTTTTTTTGAAAGAAGGTGATAACTAAATTTGACCTTGCATTTCAAAAGAATATCATTTCGTTTGTGAATTATATCTATTATAAGGCATTCCATTTGGTTTTCATTTTCTAATTGAACACACCTCATCCACCAAATATTTGATTGTCAATTGAAACAACATTCCCTTTTCACATGTATATCTTCTACCATTTGAAAAAAAAACTTTTCATACTTTACATTTCGAAAAGCTTGTTCCCATGCGCCTCCTTTAAGTTTTTGACCTACACACCCTTAAGGTATGGAACTCAACGATTTGAATTTCAAATTAGTGGAGGCCATCAAGAACATGCCTAACCTCATATGTAAAACAAAACGTGAAAATTATCATGAATCTAAACATGCATAGATCATAAGGTCTAAAAGGGGGAAGGTTTTTTACCCTATTTTTTAAGAGTGGGAAGGTCTTACTCCTATTGGTAATCATAATTTGCCTCCCACTTTTAACAATTAAGTATAATATACTTGGTCTCTGTGTTGTTATGCATCACCGGTGACGATAAACTTCTACGCATATTTGAAATTGTGATTATGATAACAAAATTATAATAAACAAAAAACAAAGAAAGATTTCTCAAAATTTTCAAAATAAAATGTGTTTTCATCTCTTACACTATACAAGTCAAAATGAAAAGAAAGGCCATGAATGTTGTCAAAAATAAAATAAAATAGCAAGCTTCCAATAGGAAGAAAAAAAAAAGATTTCAAAAGATGCATGCAACAAATGTTTTTAAAAAAAAAACAAGAAATACAAGAGGTTGCAACCATAGAAAAGGTCGTTATATAAATATGTCATTCAAGGTAGTTATATAATAGATTTTGATTTAGAATAATTCATTTCAGCATATTATGGGAAGGAACATGGTAGGACAAAATACTATGGAAACCTATTCTTGTCCTACCTAAACCATTTGCAATGAAAGTTCATTCAAGGTTTCTTCTCTTTTTAGGATGGATATTCAACATTAAAAAATACTATACCACTACATCACCTAAAAAAACCTTGAAATAAATTACTTCCTTCAACAATACACAATTAAAGACACATTCGCCAAGCTCTACAAATTTAACAATGAAAAATATTCAAACAACTTCACCAACACAAAAAAACTAAAACTTTGCAACTCTTTCTTGCTATAGATAGTTGATTGCCAAAAGGTCATAGCAGATTAAAACATGTGGAAAACACAATGTCTCCATGGAAAAAAACCCCATACGCTTGACAATGACAAAGCAAACAACAACAATGCACACTACCCATACACCTCCTCTACCTTCCCTTTTGTTGTTCTCCAAAACAAAAACCTTAAAAGACCTCATGCAACCCCTCTTCCATACTTGTTCCTGCAATACTCACAAAGCTTGATTGCAAGAGAATGTGGTTTTTCTCACACACAAAAGGCCACACAACTCATGACACAAGTGCAAGATACACTTTGTCGTTTCATCCATTACAATGTATAATATGTGTTGTTTATTGTGGTGTATAGCACATTAAGATGACATTGACACCATATGTGTCTAGAGCTTCTCTAAAGAAGCCTCCCCAACACAACCATTGTAAAACCAACCTACCAAAATCTGGTTTCCCTTCAAGCAATGTACAAAAGACCTTGCCAAACCCATCAAAAACCTTGAACCTTCCTCCAATGTGAAAACTGTTCTTCGTCGAAACCATGTAAAAAAAAACCTTCACATATGCATTAAAAAAAAAAAACCTAAACTATTTAGTGTGGAAACAACTATTTCAATGCATTTTTTGTTCAATCCTCTAGTCCCTAGCCCAAAAATCAAATCAAGTTTATATATTGGTAACTCGAGCTCTATGAAGATTGTGTTAGTTCAATTGTAATTTTTTGTTAATTTTGCTTCCGGGAATCCTAAAATGTTGTGCCATAACAAACAACAATGTAAGCAACTGCACAAAAGCGCACAGAATTTCCAAGCAATTTTTTTTTGTTTTTGTTTTTTTTTTGTTAGTGAGTGTACTCTCTTGCTCTTGGAATTCTTTTTTGGGAAGAATCATGTTGCAAATGTCCAAAAAAACAAAGAAACACCCACAAGCAACAATTTTTTCAGTAATTAGGTCGAGTAGTAATCTGCTGATCCTGTCAAAGTTTGGTTCAGAATCTTCTTACAAGGGCGCTGAGAGATCATGATCAATCGATTGCAGAGAGAGAGAGAGAGAGAGAGAGAGAGAGAGAGTTTGCTTTACGTGTAAGGAGGAGGAGGTACGTGGTGCATGAGTTCATGCGTGTTGTGATTCGCATTTGTGCATAAACCTCAAAAGAAAGAAGTAGTAAAAAAATATGATTGAAGTTGTTAATTATGGACTTAGCGACTTCACTGGTATAATTAGAAGGAGGATCTCAAGTAGGTGGTGTACGAGGGATAATGCTAATTAGATAAAATGATGTGTTGTTGTTGATGATGATGATTTTGTTTTTTCCTAATTTATTTCGCTTACATGCAGCAGCTGTGGCCATGTACCTATTTTCAAGAGCTTCTCGTGTGTGTGTGTGTTTTACTTTGGTCGGCGTCGAATTGTTGAAGTCTTATAGTGGTGTTTAGGAGATTGTTTACGTGGAATAGCAGCAGATCGAAGAGGAGGTCCATATGAGGTCTGGGATTGGTTGTAAGGCGGATTTGGATTGATCATCCGATAATTTGGAGAATTGCAAGAGAAAGAATCAGAGTATACACCAGAGGGGTGAGACAAAGACTCCAGAAGAGTGGCTTACAAGTTACAACACAAACAGCAACGTTGGTGTGAGGGAACGGCGGGTGAGAGGGTTCATAATATTTAGGAAGACACAAAAGAAACTCGGTCCCGGGGTTCCTCCTCCGCTGCATGCATGCATAATTTGGTGTTCTCGGAGGAATTTGTGGGAATCATGGCCCCGCATCAAGAGGAGCCGCCTCCGCCTCCTAGTATCATGAGTCCGGAGGCATCTGGAGTTCTTTTGCAAGTTGTTCACGATGTCGAGGTTCATGATCATGACGGTATTCCCATGACTCTTGTAGGTATGTATCTACATTCAGTGTGCTCGCTGATTTCCCTTTATTGGCAACCAAAAAGATAATCAAGAAATCTTCCACCGCTCTTGATGCCATGTGCGTGCCTGCGTGTGCGTGTTTGTTTGCTTTCGTGGTAATAGTGCTGGTTGTAAAATTAGGGGGAAAACAGGGAGCGGTTATCGGTCGCAGTGTCTGCGAACACTCCTGGAGTAACCTCTCTCTCTCTCTCTCTCTCGCTCTCTCTCTCTCTCTCAGAGAGTATCCGACATAGGATTGTAACTGACGGCGGATGGAAGTCCAGCATAACATGCAGAAGTCAGATCGCATGTGTGCTGGATTGCTAAGAGTCGAAGGAAATAGCAGATGTAGTCATAACGACGACGCTTTGTTGGACATTTGCTCCTGTGAGGAACCAGGATACATGGCGGAAAAGCCGCGCTCGCTATCATCGAGCGGCAGGCTGAGGACGATCCATGAGAGAGGACGATCCGGTGAAGTGTAGACGCGTTTGCTTATTCTAACCTCCTTTGTGCTCACTGCTTCTACAACAGAGACTCGCAACAGATGATCAAAGTAGTAGTTCCCGGCGCTGGTTTCTCTCCTCTTTTGTTCTTCTCAAGACTTGGACCTTTGTTCCTGATTAGTAAAGGCTTTGCTGCTGAGAGGGATGATGCTCTCTGTTTCTCTTTGATATGTAGTGTTTTGGTGGCCACACAGACACTGGAGCATATGCTTATATTGATGATGCAAAGCTGAAGAAGAAGCATGGAGAAGAGCAGCTACAAGTGGATGATCAATCTCCTATTGAGGAAGTGGCACTCACGGTGGCCACCACCGATGATCCAACTACTCCTGTGTACACATTCCGCATGTGGACACTCGGGGTTCTCTCGTGCTCGGTTCTGGCATTCCTCAATCAATTCTTCTCCTATAGAACGGAGCCTCTCACAGTCACGGCAATCTCCGCTCAGATTGCGGCTCTGCCACTCGGCCGCCTCATGGCAGCGGTTCTTCCCACCACCAAGTTTACGGTTCCCTTTACCAAATGGCAGTGGACCATGAATCCCGGACCCTTCAACATCAAGGAGCACGTTTTGATCACCATCTTTGCTAATGCTGGGGCGGGTGGTGCTTATGCCATTGGCATTGTGACCATCTTGAAGGCATTCTACAAGAAGAAGATCACCTTCTTCGTTGGGTTGCTGATAACCATTACGACCCAGGCATGCCCTTCACACTAATATTCTGTTAACAAAAACAGGAATGTGTGCTGTGTTTGCTGCTTTGTGGATTCAGCATGTTTAGTGTGATTCTAGAGCATTTTACACATGGTTTTTTCAAGAAAGACATGGGTCCTTCTTGTTGCATTAATTAGAGGATGTGCATCACACATGCTGGGTGCTCCATTTTCATGATGTATGTCAATGTCATGCACAACTATCATACCTGTGGATTTTAAGGATTTCTCAAGATCATCTGTGAGACAAACCACTGTGATATAGTTTGTTTTTTTTCTTGAAATTGGACAAATTTTTGTATTCTTTAGAAAGAAATTCACATGTTCAGTTAAGTTTCTGGATTGATTTCAGTGTTTGTGTGGTGTTTGCAACTTGGCTGGAAAGTGTTCACTGAAGTGACATGTAGGTCAAGTTGCCATATGTCACTTGAAACAAGAAATCCAGTACAATTTGAGTTGCCAGAATATGGATTTGTATAGCCATCTCTAACACTTGAGTATGTTTCAAGTTGGCAGAAATTTGTACTTTGTGCATCCATATGTGGCGCATTCTCTTCATGTCATTCTGGGTAATGTTGTTTGTTGGCATGGCAGATGATTGGATATGGTTGGGCAGGAATCTTCCGTGGCTACTTGGTCAAGCCTGCTCATATGTGGTGGCCTCAAAACTTGGTCCAAGTCTCCCTATTCAGGTACACTTTCTGATCATGTTTCAACATATTGTAGGGAGAAAGGAGAGAGACTGAATGAATGGATAGAGAGAGAGAAAGCAAGAATCAATGCAAATGGAGAATGTTTTTTGGTATTACAGCCTTTCTGATACATTTCAACTGGAAATCATTTGCAATTGTACAGGACTCTCCATGAAACAGATCAGAGACTGAAGGGAGGGATGACTCGGACTCAGTTCTTCCTCATAGCACTCACATGTAGCTTTGCCTATTATGCCCTACCAGGCTACCTTTTTGCAATCCTTTCATCTCTATCATGGGTTTGCTGGGCATGGCCGAACTCAGTTACTGCTCAACAAATTGGGTCTGGATATAGGGGTCTAGGTGTGGGTGCAATTGCATTGGACTGGGCAGCCATTTCATCCTATCTTTTGAGCCCACTTGCTACACCTTTCTTTGCCATAGCCAACATATTTGTTGGTTTCATCTTAGTCATGTACGTGATCACCCCCATTGCCTACTGGAACAATTTGTATGACGCCAAGACATTTCCTGTGTTCTCTAGCAAATTTTTCCAAGCAAATGGGCAACAGTACAATATTAATCAGGTGATTGATAGCAAGTTCCAACTCAATGAGACTGCATACAAGTCTTATGGTCGCTTGCACCTCAGCACTTTCTTTGCATTCACCTATGGGGTTGGATTTGCAGCTCTTACTGCTACTCTCTCCCATGTCATACTCTACCACGGCTGGTACATTCCTCTGAACGTCCTCCTCTTTTGTTGCAAACTGAGTGTCAATATGAGTAGATGTGTACTTATATCCCTCTGCCAACTGGTGATTAGCATCATCAATTGAATTATTTTTTCTCACAACTGTGCTACATTGTCTCAATGGAGAGCTAGTAATTTGGATGCATGCCAAGTCTAAATTTTGGTTCATACCATACAAATGACAGGGAAATATGGCAGCGCAGCAAATCAGCTCTAAGTGAGAAGCCTGATGTGCATGCACGGTTGATGAAAAAATACAAGGAGGTGCCCCAGTATTGGTTCCTGGGCTTGCTTGCAGCCATGATTATCCTGTCTGTTGCTGCTTGTGAGATCTATAATGAACAACTGCAACTGCGCTGGTGGGGTGTACTCCTTGCCTGCGGAGTGGCACTTTTCTTCACTCTACCTATTGGGATCATCACAGCAACAACTAATCAGGTCATTGAATGACTCTAGATTTCCTGCCACCAAAATTGTTCTTTTACTCAGTTCATCTTCTGTTCATATTAATTAATGGGTCAGGAGGGGTGAAAGGAGTAAGAGTATGGATGGGGAGTTGAATGTACCGCAAATGTACATTCCGCAGTACTTTTGGGCCACAGAAACTTTCCTTTCTAGGTCTCCAAGTGATGTAAAGTTCAATGGAAAAGTTTGCCTTGGCTTGTTTGACTTTGATCTGGGAGCTTTGTGATGCAGTCTTGGCTGCCCTGAGGCAATCTATGATCTGTTCTGGTAGGATAAGATGCATTAAGTTACCAGTGCTGTGGGCTGCAGACACCAGGGCTGAATATCATAACTGAGTACATGATTGGATATATTTACCCAGGAAGACCTGTTGCTAATGTCTGCTTCAAAACCTATGGCTACATCAGTATGGCCCAGGCTGTTTATTTTCTGGCTGATTTCAAGCTTGGGTAAGAATTTACTTTATAACAGAGTGCAACTTAGACACATTTGCCATATGTCTATTATGTTAGATTATCTGCTTCATAAGTCATACAGTTCAGAAGGAAAAGTTGGAGGTCATGATAGTTCAACAGCAAACCATGGAGCTCAGGTTAGGATTCTGTGGAGATTCCATGTTAATGGCATTTAAAGGTTCATAACTCCATACTTTCTGGGCTGCTTTCAGGCACTATATGAAGATCCCACCTCATGCTATGTTTCATGCTCAGGTAAGAACTTTGGGGTGCTTGGACCATTTGTCAGGAAGATTCACATTCTTGGCTTGGAACTTTTGTGCGATGTCTTCATTGACTTGTTTGGTGATCTCATGTACCTCAGAGCTATGTCTCATATAGGTATCTGGTTTTATTTGCAGTTGATGGGAACAGTAATTGCTGCCATTGTGAATTTGGGTACCGCTTGGTGGTTGCTCACAACCATCACCAATATTTGTGAACCAGATCTCCTTCCAGAGAACAGCCCTTGGACTTGTCCTTCAGACACAGTCTTTTTCGACGCATCAGTCATCTGGGGCCTCATAGGACCGAAGCGAATGTTTGGAAGTCTTGGAATTTACAAGGCAGTCAACTGGTTCTTCTTACTAGGAGCACTTGCTCCAGTGCCTTTTTGGGTGGCTCACAAGCTCTTCCCCAAGACAAAATGGCTTCTCTACATTAACACACCAATTCTGATTGGGGCAACTGGAATTATGCCACCTGCTACTGCTGTGAATTATACCTCTTGGTTTGTGGTTGGGTTTATCTTCAACTACATAATATTCAGGCATCGCAAGGCATGGTGGCAACGCTACAATTATGTGCTATCTGCAGCTCTGGATGCTGGGCTTGCATTCATGGGAGTGTTGGTCTACTTTATACTCCAATTGGAGCACAAGTCAATCAACTGGTGGGGAGTAAACTTGGACAATTGTCCACTGGCAGCATGTCCAACAGCCCCAGGGATCGTTAGGACAGGCTGCCCTGTATTTTAGAATCAGGTCTGGAGAAATAGCATAGCAATTACAGAAGTATTTGTAATGGTCCATTGGAAATTGCTTGTAGGCATTGACATGGGGTTACAATGGCTGGCCACTTCTTTTCATACTTTTCGGGTATTCGACATAATTGGCGCATTCAGGATTAAAGCCAAGGGGACCTGCCTATCAATCTCAACACACATCAGTGACCTAGTCAAGGTTTCACCACTGATCATGTCTTGCTGATTGCTTCTGAAAGCAAGGAGGTAATATGTCACAGCAGTTGCTTCAGTACACTTTTTGGTGGATGGGGCCTGGTCCAGGTATCAAATCACATTGGTTTCCAGTAATGATTACACAGCTTGTATATATTACAATTTGTAGTATACAACTTGGTATCCCTTTTGTCAAGGAGGGAAAGGAGAATTTTCATGTATTATACTGTACAGTCATTTCACCGTAGTATGAATAATATCTTTGGACTAACATGATTTTCTATCATCTTCTGTATATAGATTGATTGCCACATGAAATGTGAACTTTACTACATATTAGGAATATTTTAGTGGGTGGAACTAAAGAAAAGCCCAAGAAGCCTAAGAAGCCTCTTCCCTTACAGTTTCATTCTACATCCCACTTTGCTTTGTAGGTTCAACTTTTTGTTTTGATGCTCCTTCCCATGATTTTTCAAATGCTAAGATTTTTGGTCTGTATCCTCACATCGTCAAATTGTCCCTCCATTGAAGGAAAGCCCATTTGCAGATCAAATTGTAACTTTGAGAGGATCTTTGGGAACATAAAAACCAAGACTGTGAAACTGATTTGGGAACATTGGCAGTTTTGGGGCTATTTGTTTATTTTCTTTGAAACCTTTGGAATGCTGCCTTTTAGGGATTTCAATAGGGATTAGTGTGTGTTGTTGTGTCCCTAAAAACACCGTCCCAACCCTACGGGCTTAAAACTATCACATGTGGATATACCATTGGTTCATTTAAGACTTTTTGGCGATTTCTTTAGGTCATCCAGGAATGTGAATGGGACAAATTTGTTAAGGAGGGAGCAAATGACCTGATTCATGTGAGGGAAATCCTAAACAACCATTTGTTGCAATTCTTGCCAGTGCAAAGTATGACACCAAAATTGGGCCATTGAAGGCAAATTGTACAAGAAAGTGCACAAGGTAATTCTCGTCGGGCTTGTATACAACACCTTCCTTTGTGCCAAATATGGTATCAAGATTGAAGGTGCAGCGGAAATGCTTCTTTGCACAAGAAAATAATCGCAGTTCTGATGACAGATTTTTGCATGCAACATGGCCTGTTGGGTTTTTGACAGTGTTATTCGTGAGGTCATTTGTCTTCTACATTGTGTTGAAAACCTTCTTGGGAGTCTATGTATTGTACAGCAAAGCGTAAGGTGTGAGTGGTATGAATCTGCTGCACAAAGTAATGCAGGATTGAGATGTCAACTTGGGGAAAAATCCTGGTTGAGCAGGATAAGGTAGAACAAAAGATTGTAGAGTAGCCATGCCTGGTGGAGTTAGAAACACTTGAGGCATGAAGCGAAGGAAAATGTCACACAATCAGCATTCCCCCACCTTCTGCTTATGGATAACCGACCTCTTGGACTTCCAAGGGATTGATCAACTCTGCATGTAGAACACACTCTAGAATGTTGGAATCTGGTATGGAAGGTTATTTTCAAGCATGTTATGGCTGTTTAGACTGTAATCACGGGGGCATGAAATGATTTACGAGGCTTAAAAGCAGCACAGACCAGTCAATCATCATCATCCTGCTTGCATTTGTTCAATAGGATTTGCAAGTCATGAAACGAAACATTTGATGTGCATCATCAGTCACAACTAATCAGAATCTGTTTTCTTTTTGTGTGTGGACAAGGGGGGCTTCATCAAAGTGTATAAACTATATTGTTGATGAGGATCCTTCTTCATTTGATGTTCATGGCGCATGTCATTGAGGCCAAAGATTTATCAAAGACCAGTCATCTTTGTCAATGCAGTGATGGGGCTTAAATGCCTCATTTCTGGCATGGCACTTCCAAGATGGATGAAATGATTGATTAATCACAACGACAGTGCAGACAAGTTTTTTTGGTGGTGGAGATACTCTTCAAGAATTCAAAGATGTAAATCACTTTCTGGTTAGCCTGGTGCTTGGATCAGATGAGCAAGTACTGAGATCCCAAACCTAAAAAGCCCTACTTGCTGCAAAAAGAGTGAGGCTTGAGTATCAGTAATTCTCACTTACCTGCAACATTGTGTGCAAAAGAAAATCTGGTTGCCCCTGAGAACAAGCAGCTCTGCCACAAGAGGCTCTGTCTTTTGTAAAAAAATTAAAAATTATTTAAGATGAGATTAGATGAATGGAGATAATATTTCTTTAAGACGATATGTTTTTATTATATGATCGCTATAATATTTTAATTATTAGTTTTAAAGTAAAAGTTTTTACTAGTTCCAGCCAGAGTTTTTCTTTTCAAATTTGTGAAGTAGGTGGTTTGGTGATCCTCCACAATAGGACTTAGCCAAATTTGGTGAGAGGTGAAAGAGAGAAGAAAAAGCATTTGGGCTTTCCCCCTATAAAATGGTGACTTGTTAGAGCCTATTGTGTAAAGGCAACTTCAAACCCTTTTTATTATCTTCACCATGTGGCGGTCGGTCCATGGGACTAAAATCCTATTGGACTTTTTGGATTTTTTTGTATTTTTGTCACATTTTGTTACATGCTTACAATTGCATATTTTGGCATCTCTTTCCATCTTTCCCGTATTTTGGCATCACTTTTCATCTTTACCATATTTTGGTCTCTCAATTTGTCATTTCCATTGGTATCTCTTTCCAATAATTTTTTCATTTTCACATATCTTTCCAACTTTTCCCACATTTTTTCTCCATATTTTGCCATCTTTTTCCATCTCTCCCATACGATCATGACACAACAGGTTTTGTCTTCTATAAAAATCAAAAAATCAAAATGACATTAGATGAATGGAGATAATATTGGTTTATTACTATAAATTGGAAGTGAGTTGTAGTTTGAACGCAATATAAATTGGTTTGTGAAAATCTGGCTGATATGTTTTTGAAACACTTGATTTGGATTCATTCCCTAACACATTTGACCATATATGGTCTAATTGTGATTCAATTTTTGTTGTGATAATTTTGAATTGAGATTTTACTTTGAATTTATTTATAAATTTTTATCAGTTGTTGTTTATTGTTCTTATGATTGCTATCATCTGAAATGTTGATATTAAAATCTCCTGAAACAATGAGTGGGCAATCATTTGGGGACTTTTGAATTAACAATCTAATGTGTTGGGGAACATGGAAATCAAAGAAATCATTTTTATAAACACATATTATATGAATCGTTCTTCAAGTTCTTATGTTAAATGTAGCTATTATATATTCTGATCCATTACATGTTGTGTAGTAAAAATGTAAGAGCACTTGTGTGTTGTACATCATTATCAAAGCATGACCATCATAAATTGAAATGTATGAATATTTTGATGTATTTATGAAATTATTTACATCATTTGATGATTGTATTCTAGTTTCCAAAATGCAAAGAACATGTGATACTTGTAAGTTGGGGTCATGATTTATATATTGGTAATGTTGTTTTAAAGAATTTGTGTTGAGAGCTTGTATAATAACATGTGAATGATAAAAGTTTTTTAATTGAGGAACAAAAGTTGTCCAATTTGCAAAAAGTTTTTTAATCTATTCATTTTTTCAATTAGACATTGATCAATGTGAAAGTTTTGATGTTGAAGTGGAGATAACAAGTACAATCCTTCTTTTATTCGAATGCAAGAAAGAGCAGTATATGATTGTCCATGTTTTCTTACATTGGTAGGATCAAAAGCTAATTTATCTAACGATAATCCTTGTGATTGATGAATGGTTTTTGCTATTGCTAATTGAATTGGAAATTGAATTCTTGTTATAATATGAGATGGACTTTTGCCAATTCTTATGTCTTTGATAATTGGTTCTATTGGTGTCCAATTTGGTTGAATATTGTTTGTATAAAGGTGGGTAGATTGTTCTCCAATTAACATTCCTATTTTTGGATTTGGGAACAATATCCAAACTATGGTTTTGTTATGATAAGATGTTGGTGTTTTGAATACACCATTAGCTCCATTAACAAGGCAATCATACGTTGCATAATTTCCAACACACAATTCAACTCTCATCTTTTTTGATATGAATTATAATATGTAAATCTATAGTTTTACTCGGATCATCTAGAAGTTTATACAATGATGGGTATGAATGATGATGAATGTTTGTAACTTCAAAATTGAATGTTGGGCTAGTTGTTTTGTTAAGCACAAATTTATTATGTTTTTACATTAAAATATTTGTATAAAATAAATGTGGCATGTAGTTAAAATGTTTGGTATTTCTCAACAATAATTTGAATTAATATATTGAATGTCTTGTAAAGTTTGTGTGTAGGTGCAAAATTTGTTTAAAGTTTATACAAATTTTGTATCAATTTGTCGCATAACTAAAGTTAATTCATAACATTTAACACTGTTTTTCCAAAAGTTTGGTGCATTTTATATTATCATTAAAGGGAATAAAAATTCCAACAATCTTTAACATGGGGTGTTTAATAGAAGTCACCTAACATGATGACATCTAGACCACCAAAGTATTCATTTTGAATATGTTTTATTGCTCATAATCAATGGTCTATAACATTGAACATTTTAGCACCTATAAGAAATATTTCATCTATTCTAGTTAGTTACAACTATTCATATCAACATGTGATCTATTAAAAAAATTTGATGATAAATTTCATAGATTTGTTAATGTTTGTTGAACAAGTATGTTCACATTTGTTGAATTTTATATTTTACATCAATATTAAATGCGGTTTTACATGTAGATGCCATAAGTAATGCTTTAATTTTTGTTAGGTTTGATGATAAGTCTTTATTATATATTAGTAATAATTCTTGAATTATTAGTTCTAAAGTTAAAATTTTAGCAATTCCAACACCTCTTGCCAAAATTATATGTATTGGAATATTAGGATACATTCATTTTCTATACATGATATCGTTAAATATTAATATTTTTTCTTCATTTAATTGTTTAAGCCCATTTCAATATTCTAATTCATCCATTATCATAGAATTTGATGATATTGTGAAACCATCATCTTCAAAATTTTGTGTTTTATGATTGAATGTATTGCATGATTGAATGATGAAATCATTTTTCAAATCAAAATTTTCAGTATTTAATTTATTTGTGATAGGGATGAAAGGACATGTGTCACCAATGTCATCATTCCATATGTTTTGTGGACGTGAGGATTTGATTTAAAATTCATGTCATCATTTTCTTCATTTGTATGTTTATTTTGGATGTTACAATTGAATTTGGATCTAATTGTGGATATATTTTCTTTTGCTTGACAATAGGAATCATGCCAAGTAACATGTGTTCCTAATAATGATCTTTCAGAATTTTTAAATGGTGAATATAAATGAAGTTGTTTTCTTGACCAAGTTTTTATATCTTTATGTTTATTATATATTACAAACCTAATGATTTTTTATTTGTGACATTTTCATATATATTTATTTCTAATTTTGTAATAGGAGGTAAATTCTCCTAATGATAAAGATTCATAAATAATTTAGATATTTAGATATTTGGTTATAATTGATGCACACAATTTGTTAATGGAATCAAATTCTAATTGATTTAGTAAGGATTAGGGTTTTAAAACACGTTCTTGGTATGGAGAAGTATTGATAAAATTTAATGTTCGTGATGAATGATATAAAGGAATTAAAAGAAATAAATAAGTAAGAAGTTAAGCAAATATTGTTTAATTTTTGGATTTTTATGTTGGCATCAATTTTATTTTAAATGAAAATTTCTAATTATTGAATACAATAATGAAGTTACAAAATTTGTCAATTTTAATGATGCATATCTACAATATGATGCAACTGCATATGGATCTATAATAAATTGAATATTTGTATTTGCAAACCATAAAAGAGTACCACATATGCTAAATGCATTGGTTTTAATATTTGATGGTGTTCTTTTAAGAAAAATGTTTGGCTTCATTAATTTACTTCTTAAACTTAATATGTATGTTCCTTCATCAAGATGTAGATTTTTAAATTCAAAAAATGTTATGTGTTCATTAGTTTTAAAGTCTTTTAAAAACTTAAAAAAAATTGTTGCTTGTTGTTGCAAATATTTTTTGCTAAAAAGTAAATCTTTTTAAAATTCAAGTGGTTTTAATATTGTTGTTTTATTAATGGGAGGTAATGGATAATGGAATCTACAAACAACATGATTTTTTTCTTACTTGTTTGAGTGTGTTGATGTTGTTATGCATTTGGTAATGTAATTGGTAATAACAAACATTGCATGAAATGTATTTATCAACAAAATTTTCCATATATTGGTGCATCTTTAATCCATAAAAGGCCATGGTCATGTTCACTACCACAAATTTGAAATTCTATGACAAAAAAGAAATCACAAACTTGTCCAAAAGTAGATGGGTCTTTGTTGAATAATGTGTGAAAACATGATGTTTTATGATCAGAATATCTTGCACATGTTATAGGATTGTTGTGCATGTAAGGCTTTTATGAAAGGATCTTGTAATCTTTTTGCAGATGTAAAGACTATAAAGAATGTTGGAGGGCCAATTTGTCATATCATAGTAAATAATGTTTTTTGTAAACTTTCTAAATAATCTAATGAAGTACGTAGCCTTTTTAAATTATGATATCCTATGTATGATTTGAAAATCTTATCAAAATTTGGTTTATCTCTTACTTCAAAAAATTTTAACAATCTACCATTTAGTTTTCTTTATGAATATGTACCCATCCACAACTTATAACTTTTTGGATAGAAACTTTAGTAGTTTTAAATAAAAGGTCAAAAACATTAGTTGAGAATTTTTTTAATTTGTGAAATAATTCCCATAGTGCTATTTGTTGATATGATAAACTTTTAAAAGTAGTTAGGATGCCCACAAAATAATGTTGGAAAATTTAATTCTTTCGAATGATTATCTCTAAACAAACCTAAGTGATGAAAATCTTGATTCAGAGCAATAAAATTTGTAATGTTTTTGTAATCATTAAAATTGTAAGCATCTAAAAAGTTATGTATCATGGAGTTTGTTGGTGCACAAATTACACATTGTTTTCGTTTTTCTAATCAGAATCATCAAATGATGATATATTTTGGTCATTTGTTTAATTAGACAAGGTCATATGCATAGTAAACAAATTGTTCCATTGAAGGTCTATGGTAACATTTAAATTTCAATATAGTGGTGTTGAAATTGAATCCTTTAGTGCCAACATGATTAAATTAAGATATACATTTCCAAACATGTAGGGTGATTTATATTCAAGTGGTCGGTTTTAAAATATACCTATTGTTGCCTCATCATATAATGCAATGTTTATGCTCAAGAAATTGTATAAAATCAAGGCCTTTAATGGATTGTTAAAAAATGATTAAATTAATTAGTCAAAGTAGTCAAAAGAGACCCATTGAAAAAATAAATAGTTTTTGTTAGTAAAAGGAAAAACTTGAAGATGTTTCTTCTCTCCATGGGCAACTTTCATATGTGTTAATTCATTACGGATTCAACCATAAATTCAACTTTTATATGTGTTATAATTTCATAATTTGATCACAAATTTGACATTTATAAATTTTAGTTAAACAAAGATCTAATTACAGATTTGAATTTTATAGATATTAGATAACCATGGATTTAACCACAAATTCGACTTTTATATGTGTTAAACATCACAAATTTGACCCTTATAAATTTATAATTATAATTTATAATTATTTTATTAGTTAGATGTTATCATGTATTAAGTGTAAATTTGACGTTTATATGTCTTAAATTTGAATCTTATAAATATTAACTAACTAGTTATTAATTAATATGTTAATTCTTACTTAGTTAAGTAATTACTTGAATGATTAATTAGTGTTCCATATTTTAAATAAGTGTTATGTTTAACAACTTCAATTACTAGTGAAAACCACCTAGCTTATATAAAGAGATGAGTTTGAATCTTTTAATATTCTTGTTCATTTGTAATAACATTTATAAAATTATCTTGTTATCTTTTGAATTTAAATCTATACATTGTATTTAGTTTGAACATGCATGCATAGGAATAATGAAATTCCTATGTACATGTGTTTTAGAAATGTATACTTTGTACATGAATAGGGTTGTTTCACCTTCACCTCCACATTCCACCTTATGCAATGAAACAAAAACATTAAACGTTAGGTGCTTGGTCTTAAGCTTTCCATCCATCCATCATCCATCCATCTATTTTTCATCTTTCATCAATTCATTTTCAATCCATCCATTCATTTTTTATCCATCATCAATTCATCCAACCATCCAACCATCCATCTATCATTCATCCATCCCTCATCCATTCATGCATCTTGCATCCATGTATTGTTTTCTTAACATGATTGGTTAGTCGATAGTGAACTTATAGTCAAACCTTATCCCTTGAACTCTTCTCTCCAACCCCTATGGCCCGCTCACTATTGCTCCCTTAAAGCCTCTTGCAGAGCCAACAAATGTTGGTTGTTTGTGAATGTTGACAATTTGCATCCCTGGCTACATGAGAAAGCACTCAAAAGTACCAAGTACTATCTTTTTTCTAGAGGTGGCACTGTTCTGAAGGCAATAGAAGATGGAGACCCCTTTGCTTTACCTACAGTGCAAGCTGACTTATTTGGAATAAAATGCACTGATAGTTGGAGGCTGTATCATTTTGCTTGAGTTTGCATAGTTAGAATCAAACATGCACCTTTTCCAACAAGGTTGAAATAGAGTGGTTTGAAGTCTGCCCAGAAAACCCATTGTGGAAATGAACATCAACAAACTACACCTCTTGCTTTCAATGTACAAGATCATCGACGAAGGTACCTAATGCACTCTGCATTTCTTTACAAGAAGCCAAGTCATAAGTTTACTTCAAAACTTTGGAATCAAGTACAAAATTTTACATTGGAAGTCAACTCTTCTGTTTTTTTTGTGTAAAAAATACCACCATACTCACTACTCTTTTGGAGAGCACTAAGATGGTGGATCACAAATGCTCTCAAAAGACCCATAGAGACCATCAACGACTCTGTCCAAACTACCTTAAACAAAGGAAAGTATTGTATGACAGACATAGAGACAGGGCAGGTGGGGAGTGTTTCTCCTAAATGCTCTGTAATGAAATACAAGGGGATTCCACACGGAAGACATATACTACAGCATCCCAACAATCTACAATTACACTGTCACTGACAATATAATACAACCAGCCAACTTTACAGGTGAGACGCACTTGGCATAATGAGCCCAACTCTGATTAGATAGATGGCCTGATCTCTGTGGTTTCAAACAAACTACCTTCAAGCCACTTGCAGTGCAGTAGATGGCAAGCTAGGAACACCAACACCATCATCACTGCTTGTTAATGTGGGCGCTTTCTCTCCATCACCCTGCAAATACCACACCATATGAGATTTCCAGCTTGAAAAAAAGAAAGTCATAAGTTAAAATTTCCTTCCCTTCTCCCTTCCTTCATAGAGAACATACCAGGAAATCTTGATGTCCCAGCTTCATACAATTTCAACAGCTTCATGTTATTATCATACAATTGTTGCAAGTAATGCATTACTTTGTCAGCGAGAGAGGCTTGAGACAGCAAGTGTCTGGGTTGAGCATTCAGGTCAATCATGCCTGATACAGGCTGGTTGTTCTCGAGCATCAGATGGTCCTTCTTATCACCAACTACATTGCTACTCTTGTGTTCACCACTTGAATTGGCAATGATTATCGTCTCTGCTTGGAGTGCGTCATCATGATGATGGTGGTGATGGTGGTGGTGGTGGTGAATGATCTGTTGCTGCTGAGTTCTGTCACTATTGAAATCCCTTGCTTGTATATCAACAGCAATGCTCTCCTTTACTGTCAGTTTTCTTGTAGGATGCTGCAAGGCAAGCATTCCTATGAGCTTTGAGTGATGATATCAGTCTATATCCAGACTGTTATGAAAGGGAGCGATGACAATAAAAGAGCTTTGGATTTCAATGACAAAGAAAATATCTAACACAATCAATATGTTAAACATTCACTGTCTACCCTATCATGATGGAAATTGTGATCAGTGATAGAAATTTAATGCAATTATACAATCTGGTCTGAATTTCACAACCCCCTGACTGGCTCTGACTGCCTTCAGAAGAATGCAGGGAAAAATCCAACAAACACTTCAAAGATACCTACTGTGCTAGTTCAAGCCACACCAAATCAAACATGACAGGAGTGAGTGCAGTCATAACCTCATGAGTGTCACTCACAAAGTATCAGACCCAAACCTTCATCATGAACAGCACTGACTAGCTATAATTACTCAACAATGAGTTCAGAAGAATCAATTTGAGAACTCACTGCTATGTGGCAGATAACATGCCCAGGAAGACACGATATGTACATTACATGCCAAACACACAGACTATTGTTTAAAGCCAGTTGAAAGACAAGTCTCCCCAACAAACACAACTGTGAAACAGAAAGGAAAGAAGACTCTTGCCTCTACTCTCTGGCCTGTCAAAAGGTACCGCTCATGTGACTTTTTCACCCCTACGTGCACATCCACATCGCACTGTAGACATAGGGATGCCCCATCAATCCCACAGAAGAAAAAAGCTGCAACACAAGCAATAGTGTTGTCCATGGTGCATGTCAAATGGGGTCCCACCTTTGGAAGTGAATAAGCACAAACATACATTGAGTTTATAACAGAAATCAGTTAACCTAAGCATCTTGTGCTTGCAGTATCCAGTGCAACATATTCATGAACTTGAGAGAACCCTAATTGAAAAGTTTACATGCAGGGATTGCTGTCAGTTGTTCCCAAGGTCAAGCAAAAAAAGAAAGTACCTGGAGCATTCTCACAGATGTCACAGTGAGGAACAGCTCTAGACTCTGCCAGCTCTAACCGCATATGTCTGCTTGCTAACTTATTGCAGCCATGGACCTGTGCTTCCACTCTGTCAGTAATCAACCCAGCCCACAACTCTCTCTCTCTCTCTCTCTCTGAGGGTGGATTCAATACCTGGCAAAGCTACCTCAAACATCCCTTGTTATATACTAGCTATAAGGACCTCACTAAAAGGTTGTTTGCCAAGAAAAGCACCTGCTCATTATAAAGCACAAGGTAAAGTATACATGCACATTCCACAAAAGAAAAGCACAAACAAAAATTGAGGATTTCAGTCAATTTCTTTCTAGAGAAAAGACTTGTTAGTGGAAACCATATCTGAAGTGTGTAGCAAGAGACTCAAGCTTTGCCTCCTAACGCCCAAAACTGAGGACTTTGCAATGGGAATTGGTCTGCAACTTCAGCAGCTAAACAGAACCATATCTCAAGAATGTTCCTTAGAAGACAACAATGGACAACAGTTAAGACACCCACTGGCTCATCTTATGAGACCAAGTAATAAGTTTTGAGTCCCACTCTATGGATCCTCGGCATGATCTTCTTCTGTTTGGAATCTAATTGGAAAAGGGAGTAAGTATTCTGCGATACCTTCTCGTCACATCTGAGGCAGAGAGCCGCCTCATCTGCTGCACAGAACAAGCGAGCTGCTGCCGCCTCACACACATCACAAAGAATCTTCATGGTTGTTGTCTTCAGTCCAAAGACCTTCCTATATATATATCCCTGTGTATCTCTGCTCCAAGAAGTCGCGGTAAAGACCTACTTTGCCGAATCTGGCGAGGGGCTGGTGATGATCAGAAACAGTTCTGGAAAGACAACTACTATGGAAACGGTCTCGCCATCGCAAGCTCAGATCTGTCCAGTGTCTAGTGTCTACCCCCAACTCCTCTTGGTGTGTTGTTCCCTTCTGTTGCTCTCTACTTTCTGCCGTCGTTCGTCAGCACCTTTCCCATTCTGCTAAGGGAATTTATGACTTGGGAATCAAGCAATCGAGCTACACTAACCTTGTCGTGGATCAAAGCAAATCACTATCCTCTCCGACAAAAAATGCAGTCTTTACGGACATTTCGACTCTCTCTTGAAGACTTTGCCACTGAAATCGTGAAACCCTAAGCAATAGCATAGCAATCTCGTCCTGGAAGCAGCAGCAGCTCTCATGGGAAAAGAAGAGCGCAGCAAAAGTCTGAAAACAAAACCCTTTCATTCATTCATTCATTCA
>Ga0116228_10000095_pt1 | contig 55151 bp, 39 predicted proteins | sample S1TSphfallax_2_FD_89694 | JGI IMG/M metagenome (GOLD analysis project Ga0116228, IMG submission 89694) | Host-associated microbial communities from peat moss isolated from Minnesota, USA - S1T2_Fc - Sphagnum fallax MG | ecosystem: Host-associated > Plants > Peat moss > Unclassified | place...
CCACGGGCAAAAGTTTTTTGGTTCTTTTTTTCAAAAAAGAACACCTTGCTTTTTTCCCTTATTCTCACTCTAGCGCTTCCGTTCGCCGCGCGCGCTGCCGACGATCCCACCGCGGTTTTGGACGCCATTCGTGCCAGTGGCGTGCTGCGGGCGCCGGTGATGGTCGGCGAGGAACCCGGCTACATCAAGGATCACGCGACCGGTGCCTGGAGCGGGTATTACGTCACCTTCCTGCAATCCATCGCGGACGATCTCGGGGTGAAGCTGCAACCGAGCGAAACAAACTGGGGCAATCTGGCGGCCGATTTCCAGGCCCACAAGATCGACGTCGCCATCGGCGTCAACCCTAATCCGCAGCGCGCGCTGGTGGTGGATTATCTTTCTATCCCGATCTTCTCCGACGCCTGGGCGGTGCTGACGCCGAAAGGCGCGCATGCCGCCACCTGGGCCGAGCTCAACGCGCCGGCCAGGCGCATCACCGTGCAGTCCGGCAGCACGATGCAGATCGTTGCCCGCGCGCTGCTGCCGGATGCACAAGTAACGCCAGTGGCCGATCGCCCGACCGCGCTGCTGGAATTGCAGTCCGGCCGCACCGACGCCGTGCTGCTCTCAATCCTCGATGCGTTGGACGTGCAGGCCCACGGCGTGGGCGACGTTTCGTTGCCGCGGCCGATCCTGCAAAATCCGGCAACCTTGTGCGTGGCACGGCAACCGGGCAACGCCGGCTTCATCAATTTCCTCACCACCTGGGTTCAGCAGCAGCGCTCGCTCGGGCTCGCGCAAAGCACGCTCGCGAAGGCGTGGAAGGCGCGCGGCATCGACCTGTCGATCCTGCCGCCGGACTTCACCTTCTGATGTTCGACAGCAGCGTCATCACCGCGAACGCGTCGCTGCTCTGGCAAGGCTTGCTGGTGACGCTACTCTACACGGTGGCAACGATCGCGAGCGGATTGGGGATCGGGTTCGCGGTCGGGCTGGCGCAGCTCAGCCGCCTGTTGCCGGTGCGGCTGCTGGGCCGGATCTATGTGGAATTTTTCCGCAATATTCCGCTGCTGGTGATCCTGCTCTGGTCATATTACGCGTTGCCGATTTTTCTGCATGTAAACATCACCAAGGCCTGGGCCGGGTATCTCTCGCTCAGCCTGTATATCGCGGCGTTCTACGCGGAAATTCTGCGCGGCGGCGTGGAGGGGATCGATCCGGGGCAGGTGGATGCCGCGACCGCGCTCGGCATGTCGGCCGGGCAACGTATGCGCCGCGTCATTCTGCCGCAGGCGATCCGGCGCATGCTGCCGCCGCTGGTCGGCCAATCCATCATCCAGATGAAAAACACTACGCTGCTGTCCGCCATCACGGTGCCGGACCTGTTGTACCAGGGCAGCTATGTCAGCAGTTTCACGTACCGGCCGATGGAAGTCTATACCGCGGTCGCCGCGATTTTCCTGATCATCCTGGTGCCGCTGACCGCGCTGGCACGGCGCATGGAGGGGCCGCATGCGCGTGCCCACTGATACGCCGGCGATCCTGACGATCGAAAATCTCAGCCTGCGCTATGGCACGCGGCCTATATTGCGCGGCATCGATCTCACCGTCGACCAGGGCGAGGTGGTGGTTCTGCTCGGCGCCAGCGGTTCCGGAAAAACCTCGCTGCTGCGCAGCATCAATCTGCTCACCCGGCCGCAGAGTGGCCGCATCGTCATTGGCGGCGAACCGATTTTCGATCAATCCGAAGACGGCATCGACCGGCTGCGTTTGCCGGCGAAGAAAATCGAACATATCCGCGCACGCACCGGCATGGTGTTCCAGCACTTCAATCTGTTTCCGCATATGAGCGTGCTGCGCAACGTCACCGAAGCGCCGATGATCGTCCGCGGCGTGCCGCGCGCGCAGGCCGAGCAGGAGGCGCATGATCTGCTGCGGCAGCTCGGCCTGGAAGCGCACGCGGAAAAACGCCCGGCGCAGCTCTCCGGCGGCCAGCAGCAGCGCGTCGCCATCGCCCGCGCGCTGGCCATGAAGCCGGCCATTCTGTTGTTCGACGAACCGACGTCGGCGCTCGATCCCGAACTGGTGGGCGAAGTGCTGCGCGCCATGGTGGCGCTCGCGCGCGGCGGCATGACGATGGTGATCGTCACGCATGAGCTTGGCCTGGTGTTCGAAATTGCCGACCGCGTGGTGTTCCTCGATGCCGGGCAGATCGTGGCCAGCGGCACGCCGGCGGATATCCTGCTCTCGCCCGCCCATCCCCGCGTCGCCGGCTTTGTCGCGCGCTTTCACGAGTCCATAGATATGCTCAAACCTTTTTTGCAGATCGCATGATGAGCCTCGATTTCGATCCGGACACGCTCGCCGTGCCGTCCGGCCACCATATCGGCGGCCGCTTCGTCGATTTGCCGGGCGAGGCGATCGAAGTGCGCCGCCCGTCCGATCACCAAATGATGGGCATGCTGCGCGACGGCGGCGATGCAGCCGTCGCGCTCGCGGTGGAGGCGGCGGAGGCGGCGTTGGCCGGCTCGCGCTGGGCAAAAGTGTCGCCGCGTGAACGCGCGCGCGTGCTGCACGGCTTTGCCGCCGGGGTCGAAGCGCACGCAACGTATCTCGGGCAGATCGAGGCGGCCGGTTCGTCGCGGCTGATTGCATTCACCACGCCGCGCGACGTGGTGCGCACCGCCGGCGTGATCCGCTATTATGCGGAATATTGCGACAAGCTGGAAGGCACGATCACCAGCACCGAACAGGGCGCGCTGTCGCTCGTACGCAATGAACCTTATGGCGTGGTAGGCGCCATCGTGCCGTGGAATTTTCCACTCATTACCGCCGCCTGGAAATTCGCGCCTGCGCTCGCCGCGGGCAATGCGGTGGTGATGAAAACCTCCGAGCTTACGCCGCATAGTTTGCTGGTCCTGGCACAGATCGCAACCGACGCTGGCTTGCCCGCAGGATTATTGAACGTGGTCAACGGCTATGGCCCCAGCACCGGCAGCGCCATCGTGGGGCATCCGGGTATCGGCAAGATTTCGTTCACCGGCTCCACGGTCACCGGGGCCGCCATCATGTCGCTCGCGGCACGCGCCGGCATCAAGCCTGTCACGCTCGAACTCGGTGGCAAAAGTCCGCAAGTGGTTTTCGCCGATCACGGCGATCTCGCCGCCACCGCGTCCAAGGTTCTCGCCGGATTCAGCGACAATGCCGGACAGGTCTGCACTGCCGGCACCCGGCTGATCGTGCACCGCACGGTGGCCGAGCCGCTGCTCGAACAGATCGAAACCCGCGCCGCCGCATTGCGCGCGGGGCCCACCTGGCGCGGCGACACCACCCTGGCGCCGATCATAAACGAGACCCAGACGTTACGTATCGAGCGCTTGTTGCGGCAGACTTTGGACGCAGGTGCCACGCTGCGCATGGGCGGCAGCCGCATCGAAAGCCGCAACGAGGGCTGCTATTTCGCCCCCACCATGCTCGAAAACGTGACGCCGGAGATGGCAGGCTACCGCGAGGAATTTTTCGGCCCCGTTCTGACGATCGACCGTTTCGACGAACCGGAGGAAGCGTTCGCGCTCGCGTCACACCCCACTTACGGTCTCGCCGCCAGCGTGTTCACGCAGAATATCGGCCTGGCGCTGAAAGCGGCCGACGCGATCGAGGCCGGCATGGTGTGGGTCAACCAGCATGGCCGGGCGCCGGAATTCACCTTTCCCGCCGGCGGCTTCAAGCAATCCGGCTTCGGCAAGGATATGGGCCGGCCTGGGATCGAGGCATTCACGCGGCAGAAGGCGGTATGGATCAATTACGCACCATGAACGAGCCAGGCGTGTCGATGATCCAAGCCGACATCGTCATCGTCGGCGGCGGGTCCGCGGGCGCCGTGCTGGCCAGCCGCCTGTCCGCCGGCGGCCGCGACAGCGTGGTTCTGTGCGAGGCCGGGCCGGATACGCCGCCCGATGCGGTGCCCGATGTGATCGCCGACTCCTATCCCGGCCTGTCCTATTTCGATCCGCGCTTCCATTGGACAAAACTGCGCGTCTACACCCGCGCGCGTCATGTGAATGACGGGCCGCCGCAGAAACCCGGCAAATTGGAACAGGCCCGCGTCATGGGCGGCGGTTCCAGCATCAACGGCCAGTTCGCGGTGCGCGGCCTGCCCGCCGATTACGATGAATGGGAAGCCGGCGGCGCGCGCGGATGGGGCTGGAACGATATGCTGCCGGTGCTGCGGCGGCTGGAGCGCGATCAGGATTTCAACGGTCCGCTGCATGGCGCGGACGGCCCGATGCCGATCCGCCGCGTCTTTCCGCCGCACTGGGCGCCCTTCACCAGCGCCATCCGCGCGGCGCTGGAACGCGATGGTGCGACTTATCACGAGGATTATAACGTTGCAACCGACGACGGCATTTTCCCGATGCCTATCGCCAACGAACATGATCGGCGCGTCTCCACCGCCACCGCCTATCTGACGGCGGAGGTGCGGCGCCGTGCCAACCTGCATATCCTCAGCGAGGCCAGCGTCAGCGCGCTGCTGATGGACGGCAGGCAGGCCACCGGCGTGGATGTCGCCGTCGCCGGAAAACCCTATCGCATTGCGGCGCGCGAGGTGATCATCAGCGCCGGCGCGCTGCACACGCCGGCCATTCTGATGCGCGCCGGCATCGGTCCCGCGGCGCATCTGCGCGGGCTCGACATTCCGGTGGCGGTCGATCTCCCCGGTGTCGGCGCCAACCTGGCCGACCATCCGCATATCGCGTTCGCGGCGCACCTCAAACCGGGCGCGCGGCTGAAGCGCGGCCAGCGTCGCCATATTTTCATGGGCCAGCGCTACAGTTCCGGCCAGCCGGGCTGCCCGCCGGGCGACATGTTGCTGATGCCGGTCAACCGCGCCGGGTGGCACCGGCTCGGCCTGTCGATGGGTGCGCTGAATATCTGCGTGAATAAATCCTACTCCCGCGGATCCGTCCGCCTGGCCTCGCCCGATCCGCGGGATGAACCGCTGGTGGAATTGAACCTGGCGTCCGATGGGCGGGATCTTGCCCGGCTGGTCGATGCGTTCGGCCGCATGTATGCGGTGATGCAAAGCGAACCGGTGCGCCAGCAGATCAATACCTGGGTCCTCGCCGGCTACACCGACGAGGTGCGCGCCCTGAGCGTGCGCCGTACCAGCACGCAGATAAAAACCGCGATCGCCGCCGCGCTGCTGGATTTCGCGCCGACGCGCGGCCTGCTGATGCGCCGCCAGTTCGGCAGCCTGGACGCGGTGCACCGCATGGCCGCCAATGACGACAGCGTGGCCGACTGGGTGCGCCGTTCCGTGTGGTCCGGCTGGCATGTGTGCGGCACCTGCAAGATCGGCGGCCACGACGATCCCATGGCGGTGCTCGATCCCGCCTGCCGGGTGCGCGGCACGGGTGGCCTGCGCGTGGTGGATGCGTCGGTGATGCCGACGATCGTCAGCGCCAACACCAATATTTCCACCATCGGGATCGCCGAACGCGCCAGCGATCTGATCCTCGCCGATATCTACAAGGAGCCGTGACCATGCGCCCCAATAATATACGCTCGATCTGGTCGCAGGGCGGAACGGTCTATAATGGCTGGCTGATGGTGCCCTCCTCGCTCACCGCCGAAATGCTGGCCCGCCAGGGATGGGACAGCATCACCATCGATTTGCAGCACGGCCTGATCGACTACGCCGATGCGCTGCCGATGCTGCAGGCGATATCCTGCACCGACGTGACCCCGATGGTGCGCGTGCCGTCGCTCGAATCCGGCATCATCGGCAAAATGCTGGATGCCGGCGCCTACGGTGTGATCTGCCCGATGATCAATACGCGCGCGCAATGCGAGCAGTTCGTGAAATCCTGCCGCTACGCGCCGCTCGGCCACCGCAGCATGGGGCCGGTGCGCGCCACCATGTATGCCGGCGCCGATTACGGCGTGCGCGCGAATGGTGAGATGATCGCGATGGCGATGATCGAAACCGCGCAGGCGGTCGAAAACATCGATGAGATTCTCACCACCCCGGGCCTGGACGCGATCTTTGTCGGCCCCTCTGATCTGTCCGTCTCGCTCGGCCACAGCGCCGGCTTCGATCCGCGTTTTCCCGTGGTCTACGACGCGATCGTGGCCATTGCCGCGGCCTGTCGGCGGCACGGCATCGTCGCGGGCATCCATACCGGCTCGCTCGCGTACACGCGCGAGATGGAGGCGCTGGGATATCGGTTCTTCGCGTATCTCAGCGAGCTGCGCTTCATGGCGACCGCCGGCGCGCAGGCGCTGGCCGAACTGCGCGGGGCGCGTGCGCAGGTGGCGGAGAAGAGTTACTGATGAGAGCAAGGAAGAAAGACTTCTTTTTTGAAAAAAAGAAGCAAAAAGCTTTTGCACCTGCGCCTTCATCACGTGACGAGAACTCGGTTCAGCTTGCGCGGAGGCCAACGGACAAAAGTTTTTTGGTTCTTTTTTTCAAAAAAGAACATCTTTCTTGCTTCGTGGCCGCGCGCTGATGCCCCGCGTCACCATCATCGGCGCCGGCATCATCGGCATCTGCTGCGCCAGCTACCTGCAACGCGCCGGTTTCGCGGTCGAAATCATCGACCCCGAGCCGCCGGGCACGATGTGTTCCTACGGCAACGCAGGCGGCATCTGCCCGGGATCGGTGATCCCCATCGCCGGCCCTGGCATGCTGCGCAAGCTGCCGGGATGGCTGCTGGACCGCGAAGGGCCGCTGCATATCCGCCTGGCCTACCTGCCTTCGCTGCTGCCCTGGCTGGCGCGTTTCCTGGCCGCCGGCCGCGTCAGCGAGGTGCGGCGCATCTCGCGCGCCATGCGTGCGCTGCATGCCCCCACCTTCGAGTGCTACGCACCGCTGCTGCGCGACGCCGGCAGCACCGATCTGCTCGCCAAACGCGGCCAGCTCTTCGTCTACGAATCCGCCGATGGCCCGGCCCGCGACGATTTCGGGCTGAGCCTGCGCCGCGCCGCAGGCGTGCAGGTGGAAATCCTGGGCGAGGGCGCCCTGCGCGACCTGGAGCCTGCGCTGGCGCCGATCTTCCGCGCTGCGGTGTTCCTGCCCGAACAAGGGCAATGCGCCAATCCAGGGCGCCTGGTGGCCGAACTGGCGCAGGCGGTGCAACGCAATGGCGGCGTATTCCGCCGCACGCGCGTGCGCGGGGTTGTGATGCAGGGTGGCAAGCCCGGCGCGCTGGCCACCGACGCGGGCACGCTGCCGGTCGAAACATTGGTGGTTGCCGCCGGCGCCTGGTCCGCCCCGCTCGCGCGCCAACTGGGCAGCACGGTGCCGCTCGAAACCGAGCGTGGCTACCACGCCATGGTCGCCGGCGCAGATACCGGCCTGCGCACCCAGACCATCTGGGCCGAGCGGAAATTTGTCGCGGCGCCGATGGAGGAGGGGATTCGTTTCGCCGGCACCGTGGAACTGGCCGGGCTTGCCGCCCCCCCCAACATGGAACGTGCCGATCTGCTGCTGCGCCAGGGCAGGCGGATGCTGCGCCATGTGCCTGACGGCACCGTGAAGCGTTGGATGGGCCATCGCCCCAGCCTGCCGGACAGCCTGCCGGTGGTCGGCGCCTCGCCGCACCATCGCAACGTCTATTTTGCGTTCGGCCACGGGCATATGGGCCTGATCGGCGGCTCGGTCACCGGCCGCCTGATCGCCGATCTCGTCGGCGGCGCGCCGCCGATCATCGATCCCACCCCCTACCGCGTGGACCGCTTTCATTGATGCTCCGATCCGATCAAGGTTCTGACCCTGGGCCGCAGCCTTTGTCGCAAAAGGAAATGACGATGCCGAACGTGCGCAACATGATCGCCGGCCGCCATGCCGAACCGCATGGCACCGAGCGTTACCGCGCCGTCAACCCGGCCAATCTGAGCGATGAGATTGCCGACTACGCATTTTCGTCCGCCGAGGATATCGACCAGGCAGTGGCAGCGGCACGGCACGCCTATGCCGGCTGGCGCGCCCGCACCGCTGCGCAGCGCGCCGAAATTCTGATGCTCGCGGGCGCGACCTTGCAAAGCCGCGCGGCGTCACTGGGTGCGCTGATGACGCGGGAGATGGGCAAACCGTTGCCTGAAGCGATCGCCGAAGTGGGTTATGCCGGACGCGTGCTGCAATTCTATGCGGCCGAGGCGCAGCGGCCGATCGGCGAGGTTTTGGCATCCGGCCGTCCCGACGTGCATTACTACACTCAGCGCGAACCGCTCGGCGCGGTCGGCCTGATCACGCCGTGGAATTTTCCGTTTTCGATCCCGTGCTGGAAACTTGGCCCGGCTCTGGTCACCGGCAATAGCGTGGTGTGGAAGCCGGCACCGCATCATCCGTTCTGTTCGCAGGCCCTGCTCGATTGCCTGCTGGAAGCGGGACTGCCCGATGGCGTGGTGAACCTGGTGCATGGCGGCGTGCAGGCGGGCGCCGCGATCGTTGCCCATCGCGGTTTGCCGGCCATCTCCTTCACCGGCTCCACGCCGGTCGGCCAATCGATTTTCCGCGACGTGTCCGCGCGGCTCGGGCGTGCGCAATGTGAAATGGGCGGCAAGAACGGGCTTTACGTGCATCGCTCGGCAGATCTCGGCCGTGCCGTGACGCTGGCCATGGAGGGCGGCTTTCGCAGCGCCGGCCAGAAATGCACGGCGACCAGCCGCGTGCTGGTGGATCGCGCGGTGTTGGCTGAATTCACCGACATGTTCGTGGCCCGCGTGTCCGCGTTGCCGGTGGGCGACCCCGCGGCGCCGGGCATCTTCATGGGCCCGGTGGTCGATGATCGGCAATTCGCCAAGGTGCGCGGCGCCATCGAAACAGCGATCACCGCCGGGCAGACGCTCGCCACAGGTGGTCTCGGCCGCCCGTCGGAGGACGGCTATTTCATCGCGCCCACGGTATTCACCGGCGTGGCCGCCCACTCGCTGCTGGCACAGAACGAAATTTTCGGGCCCGTGGTGGCGCTGCTGCCGGTCGATGGCATCGAAGAGGCGATCAGCGTTCTCAACGGCACGGAATATGGGTTGAGCGCCACGATTGTGACGACCGACCTGATCGCGGCGCAGCGTTTCGCGCGCGATGCCGAATGCGGCGTGATTAACGTGAATTTGCCGACGGCCGGGGTGGAGATGCACGCGCCGTTCGGCGGCTGGAAGGGCTCCGGCCTTGGTCAGCCTGAGCAGGGTTTGAAGATATTGGAGTTTTACACGCACTGGAGAAGTGTTGCGATGAACTTCAGTTAGGAAGGAAGAATGTTCTTTTTTGAAAAAAAGAACCAAAAAACTTTTGTCTGTTTGGCTGCATGCAAGCTGGTTCAAGTTCACGTCAGATAATGCAGCGCTAGAGCAAAAGTTTTTGGTTTCTTTTTTTCAAAAAAGAAGTGCTTTCTTTTTTCTCCGTGCGCGAGTGAACAATTTGCGAGGTGGTCATGGCGATGGTCGGCCAAAAGCTGAAGGAACTGCGCTGCCGGCGCGGCCTGCCGGTTCGTGAACTGGCGCTGCGATCGGGCTTGTCGCACGCCGCCATTTCGCTGATCGAGCGCGACAAGATGAGTCCGTCCATCGACACGCTCGGGGCCATTCTAGAGACGCTGGGCACCACGTTCGCGGGGTTCTTCGCCGACCTGCCGGCCGCCATGCCCTATAATCCGTTTTACGGCGGTGCCGAATTGATTGAAATCGGCGTGACGTCAGCGATCTCCGCCAAAGTCATCGGCGCCAATCACCCGAACCGCCAGATATTGATGCTCGACGAAACCTTTGCCGTCGGCAGCAATTCGGGACCGACCTGCACGCATAATGCGCAGGAAGCGGGTCTGGTGATCGAGGGTGCGGTTGAGGTGACGGTGGGCGACCAGACGCGAATCTTGAAGGCCGGCGATGGATATTACTTTGACAGCCACCATCCGCACAGATTTCGCAATGTCGCCAATCAGAGGAGCCGCATCGTCAGCGCGGTGACTCCGCCAAGCTATTAGACGGGCTGACGCAGCTCTGGACTTAGAGCGATACCGCTCGGAGCCGACGGGCGAGAGTATGAATTGGACATTATTTTTACCATGCGTCGGCCAATCCGGCGCGTGCATCGAGGGGTATGTCGCGGCCGCGTGGCTACCCCCTGAAGCCGCCATTTCTCCATGTCCGACGTGAGAGCCCGGACAGCTGTACAGGATAGCTCTGGTTGCCATTTTTGCAGGCGCCAAAAAGGACGATTGCAACTTAATCGGGCTATGTCGGGTCCTGTTCCGAGGTTATGATCAAATGCCGGGTCGCTTGGTTTACAAGAGACGTGTTCCCGTATGCCGTGTGCCCTGCAAGCGCCTGCAATCGCGCGGTAAGTATTATTACTTTCGGTGTGAAAAAAGCTTCAAACCAGCAAACCGATGTGCTTCGCTCACAGGGCAGAACAGGATGGGTTCCGCCAGCAGCGCGAAGGATATTTTCGATCGTGAGCACGCCGGGCAAGCAACTACCCGATGCGGCATCGGCCGCCACTGGCATCGATGACACGCGGCGTCGCAGGACCAGCAACGTACGGGCTGTCCTGGTGGCGACAACGGCGCTGTTGGCATATTGCCCGGCGCGTGCAGCCGATACCAGCGTGGCGCCGCCGGCGCATAGCATGCCGTCGCAAACCGCAGCGCAGGCACGGCAGTTGGACGAGATTACCGTCACCACCCGCAAGCGCGTCGAAAAGCTGCTGAAAGTGCCGGCGTCCATCACAGTTTTGTCAAAAGCCGACCTGCAGCGTTACAATATCCAGAAGTTTAATGATTACGCGACACAGGTTCCGTCCCTGTCATTCATCACCGGCGGCGGTTCCGCCTATGGGTTGGCGGCGTCCAGGGCGATTGCCATCCGCGGCGTGGTCGGCAACAACACCACCGGGTTCTATATCGACGACACGCCCGTGCCCGCCACGATCGATCCCCGCGTGGTGGATTTGCAGCGGATCGAGGTATTGAAAGGCCCGCAGGGAACGCTGTACGGTGCGGAATCGGAGGGCGGCAATATCCGCTTGATCAGCAACCCGCCTGCTTATGACAAGAGCACGTACGAGCTTGCCGCCAACGTGGGCGCGACATCGCATGGCGGCAGCGCCGATTACGGCGACAGCCTGATTGCCAATCTGGCACTCGTCCCCGACCAGACCGCCCTGCGTCTGGTGCAGTACGACAACCATGAAGCTGGCTTCCTTAACCGCACCTATCCAAATCCCAATGACCCCACCACCAGGATTGATGTCGGCAATCAGGGCCAGATCACCACCACGGGCTATTCCGCCGCGCTGAGCGAGCGCGTTACCGAAGACCTGACCGCGACATTGCGCATGCTGTTCCAAAATTCCTACGATTACGGCTGGCCCACGGCCTATGCGCCGGCAAATGATTTCACCGTGCACTCCTACACGGAAGATCGCGACCACAACAACCAAGAGAAATCAAAGGATATCTGGTATCTGCCGAGCTTCGTGCTGAACTATGCAGGCCATGGCTATACTGTCACGTCGTCGACGAGCTATTTCGATCGCTCGACCCACGATGTGGAGGACGGCACCGAGGCGGTCACCGAGCAGTTGCGGGATACGTTCGGCTATAGCGGGCCCGAACAAAATTCCCTGTGGAACCTCAATGAGACCGACCAGATGTTCACGCAGGAAACCCGCGTCGCCTTCGATCCGATTTTTCATGTCAGCGGCGTCGCCGGCCTGTATTTCTCCTCCGAGCGCTTCGTGCTGCTGCAGCCGCCCTCGATTTACGACGGCATTACGCAGCTTTATGGCGACGATAATATCTATGGCGGCCGGTCCAGCCTGTACACCCGCAACGCGGCTGCGTTCGGCGAGCTCTATTTCCATATCCTGCCGAGCCTGACGGTGACGCTCGGCGCGCGCGAATATTTGTTGCATCAGCAAGGCGATGCCTACTCGACAGGTATTTTCGGCAGCCCGGCGCCCGGCCACACCGACACCTATACTGACGGGCTGCTGCCAAAATTCGCCGTGTCCTACCAGGTGACGCCGGACGAGATGATTTACGCCCTCGGCTCCAAGGGTTTCCGGCCTGGCGGCGGCGGCGTGCCCGTCCCGTCCACCTGTGACGCCGACCTGTACAAACTCGGTCTGAACACCAGTTCACCCCTCAGCTTCAGTGCTGATTCAGACTGGAACTATGAGGCAGGTTTCAAATCGTCCCTGCTGGACCATCATCTTTCCATCACCGCCGCGGCGTTCCAGATCGACTGGAAAAACATCCAGCAAACGATCAACCTTGCGGATTGCGGTGCAACCTTCGAAGGCAATGCCGGTGCGGCGCTGATCCGCGGCGGCGAACTGGAGGTGCGCAGCGACCCGTTCCTGGGCGTGCATCTCCGCGCCGGCCTCAGCTATAACGACGCCCATATTACCAGCCAGGGCGCCGGTGTGCAGGCGGTCGGCGAGCGCATCAACGGCGTCCCCACATGGGAGGCGAGCGCGGGCGCCGAATATGATCACGCCATCACACCAAAGATCGACGGCTTCATTTCGGGTGATTTTTCGTTCACCGGCGACAGCACGTCGGCCGACAATAGTGCCGGCGATCCGCTGATCCGGAAAGCTTACGAGGTCGGCAATGCCCGTGCCGGCATCAGGTTCGGGTCCACCGAACTCGCCTTCTACATAAATAACTTTACTAATACCAAGGCGAATTTGGGCGATCTGCAGGCGATTTCCATCGTTCGCATCATCACCAATGCCGGCGGCACGACAAACGACTTGCGGGTCACGTTGCTCAACCCTCTCGAAGCCGGCATCCAGCTCAGACAGCAGTTTTGATTTGGTCATGCGGCCGGGCATCGGGTATCTTCCGCGCGCGTGATCATCGCGGCGCCGGCCGGGGGATATTGGACGGCGGTGAAATGCGCCGGCGCTGGCCGGCACGGGACGTCCGGGCCACCCACTTACGGCCAGGTCACCTCCGGCGGCAGGCTCATCAGGATCGCCTCCACATTGCCGCCGGTCTTCAGCCCAAAAATCGTCCCGCGGTCATGCAGCAGGTTGAACTCGACATAGCGGCCGCGCCGGACGAGCTGATGCGCGCGCTCTTCCGCCGTCCATGGCTCGCCCATGCGACGCCGCACGATGCCGGCATAGGCGTTCAGGAAGGCGCGCCCGACATCCTGGGTGAAGCTGAAATCGGCCTGCGCGTCGCCGGTGAAATGGTGGTCGTAGAAAATGCCCCCGAGGCCGCGCGTCTCACCGCGATGCGGCAGAAAGAAGTAACGGTCGCACCATTCCTTGAAGCGCGGGTAATAGGTGGTGTCGTAGCGGTCGCAGGCGGCCTTGAAGCCGGCATGGAACGCGTCCGCGTCTTCGCGCGACTCGGGCGCGTCCAGCCGCATCGGCGTCAGGTCGCCGCCGCCGCCGAACCAGCCCTGCGTGGTGACCAGCATGCGTGTGTTCATATGCGCCGCCGGCACGCGCGGGCTGCGCAGATGCGCGACCAGGCTGATCCCGCTTGCCCAGAAGCGCGGATCCTCCGCGGCACCAGGGATCTGCGCGCGGAACTCCGGCGAGAATTCGCCCTGCACGGTGGAGACGTTCACGCCCACCTTCTCGAACACGCGGCCCTTCATCAGGCTGATCACACCGCCGCCGCCGTCCGACCCGTCCTCGGTGGGGCGCGACCATGGGGTGCGGACGAACCGCCCGGCCGGCGCGGGCCCTCCATGTTCGTCCTCGATGGCCTCGAATGTGGCGCAGATCTGGTCACGCAGCGACTCGAACCAGGCGCGTGCAGCCGGCTTCAGTGTCTCATGCGGTGGAGGGCTCATCGATATATCCAGGCGTTTCAGGTGCTTAGCAGAGTGCGCAGCGGTTGCCGCGCATGGCGGCAACTATCTGCCCGTAACACGGCGCGCCCGTCGAGAGGCCGCGGGGTGCCGGCTGGCCGGGACGCAGCATTGCATTTTATGGTGCACTGCACGCGGCGTTGGATTGCGAAGTTGGTAATCCAACCCTAATAGCGTGAACGAACCGTACGGTGCATCCCGCCGCACGGCACTGAGCGGTGATGAGGACGCGTCGTATGGCCGGCTTGCACAAGAGCGAATTCAAGAACCCGGTTCTGAACTGGGTGGACAGCCGTCTTCCGTTGCTCACCTTGATGAGCAAGGAATACGGGCAGTTCCCGACACCCAAGAATTTCAACTATTTCTGGAATTTCGGGGCGCTCGCGACGATCAACCTGCTGGTCATGATCGCGACCGGCATCTTCCTGGCGATGAACTATAACCCGAGCGCCGCGGGTGCGTTCGACAGCATCCAGCGCATCATGCGCGACGTGAATTACGGCTGGCTGCTGCGGCTGGTGCACATGAACGGCGCCAGCATGTTCTTCATCATCATCTATATCCATATCTTCCGCGGCATGTATTACGGCAGCTACAAGGCGCCACGCGAACTGCTCTGGATGACCGGCGTCGCGCTGTTCCTGCTTCTGATGGCGACCGCGTTCATGGGCTACGTGCTGCCGTGGGGCCAGATGAGCTACTGGGGCGCCACTGTCATCACCAACCTGTTCTCCGCCTTCCCGGTGGTCGGCAACTGGATCGTGACGCTGCTCTGGGGCGGGTTCTCGGTCGATAACCCGACGCTGAACCGCTTCTTCGCGCTGCATTACCTGCTGCCGTTCGTGATTACCGGGGTGGTGTTCCTGCACGTGGTGGCGCTGCACATCACCGGCAGCAACAACCCGCTCGGCATCGACGTGAAGAGCTCGCAGGACACGGTGCCGTTCCACCCGTACTACACGGCGAAGGACAGCGTGGGCATGTGCGTCTACTTCCTGATCTTCGCGGCGCTGGTGTTCTTCCGCCCTTATATCTTCTCCGAGGTGGACAACAATATTCCGGCCAACCCGCTGCAGACGCCGAACGCCATCGTGCCGGAATGGTACTTCCTGCCCTACTACGCCATCCTGCGATCGGTGCCGGACAAGCTGTTGGGCGTGCTATGCATGTTCGGCAGCATCCTGGTGTGGTTCGTGCTGCCCTGGCTGGATACCAGCAAGGTGCGCAGCGCCCGCTTCCGGCCGATCTATCGCGGCATGATGATCCTGCTGGTGGTGGACATGGTTGTGCTCGGCCTGGTCGGGCACCATCATCCGGAAGGGATCTGGATCCCGCTCGGCCGCGTGTTCACGCTGCTCTATTTCGCCCATTTCGCGGCGCTGCCGTTCGTCGGCCTGTTCGAAAAGCCGTTGCCGCTGCCGGACAGCATCAGCCAGCCGGTGCTGCCGCGTGGCCCCGGCGGTGGTGGCGGCGGTCCGATGCCGGCCGGCGCGGCCGCGAAGCCGATGGAGAAAGCATGATGCGCCACTCCCTCATATTTGCCGCGAGCGCACTCGCCGTTGCCGCCGCGTGGGTCCCTACCGCGCGGGCCGAGGAGGAGATCGTCCTGCCGCAGCAAACCTGGTCGTTCGACGGGGTCACCGGCACCATCAACCGCGCGGCCGCGCAGCGCGGTTTCCAAGTCTATAATGAGGTCTGCTCGGCCTGCCATTCCATGAAATATATGGATTACCGCAACCTGGCGGCGATCGGGCTCAGTGCCACGCAGATCAAGGCGATTGCCGCGAGCAAGACGGTGCCGGGCGAGCCGGACGATAATGGCCAGCCGACCACGCGGCCCGGCCTGCCGTCCGACCATTTCGTCAATCCGTTCCCGAACGACAAGGCGGCCCGCGCGGCGAATAACGGCGCGCTGCCGCCCGATCAGAGCATGCTGCTGAACGCGCGCGAGGGCGGTGCCAACTATATCTTTGCGCTGGTCGGCAAAGGCTATGTCGATCCGCCAAAGGGCGTAACGGTGCCGGACGGGCTGTATTACAACAAGTATTTCCCCGGCCATAACATCCACATGCCACCGCCTTTGGCCGACGGGTCAGTGACTTATGCCGACGGCACCAAGGCGACGGTGGAACAGGAGGCGCGCGACGTAACGACGTTCCTGTATTTCGCGTCGAACCCCGAGTCTGAGGAGCGCAAGCATCTCGGCGTTCGTGTGGTCGGGTTCCTGGCGCTGCTCACCGGCGTCACTTACGGCGTGAAGAAGAAAATCTGGGCTGATATTCACCACTAGACGCGCGCGTGACGCAAAAAAAGTAAGTGTTCTTTTTTGAAAAAAAGAACCAAAAAACTTCTGCTCATTTGGTTCGGCGCAAGCTGAAGGACTTCGGCGTCAGGTGGTGACGGCGCATGGGCAAAAGTTTTTTGCTTCTTTTTTTCAAAAAAGAAGTCTTTCTTTTTCCTTGGGCTTGCTGGAGGCGCCGTCATGGCAACGGTGGGGGTCATCGGCGGCTCGGGGCTGTACGATATCGAGGGGCTGGAAGATCGCGTCTGGCGGCGCGTGGAAACGCCGTGGGGCGAGCCCTCCGATGAGCTGCTGTTCGGCACGCTTGAGGGCGTGCACTGCGTGTTCCTGCCGCGGCATGGGCGCGGGCATCGGCTTTCGCCCACACATCTGAATTACCGCGCCAACATCGATGCGCTGAAGCGATCCGGCGTCACGCATGTGTTGTCGCTGTCGGCCGTGGGCAGCCTGAAGCCGGAGCTGCCGCCGGGGCGCTTCGTCATTGTCGATCAGTTCATCGACCGCAGCTTCGCCCGCGCCAAAAGCTTCTTCGGGGATGGCTGCGTGGCGCACGTGTCGATGGCGCACCCGGTCTGCCCGCTGTTGGGGGACGTGCTGTTGGAGAGCGCGCGGGCGGCGGACGTGCCGGTGACCCGCGGCGGCACCTACCTGGTGATGGAGGGCCCACAATTCTCCACCAAGGCGGAAAGCGAGCTGTATCGAAGCTGGGGCTGCGCGGTGATCGGCATGACCAACATGCCGGAGGCAAAATTGGCCCGCGAAGCGGAGCTGCATTACGCCACCGTCGCCATGGTGACCGACTATGATTGCTGGCACGAGGATCATGAGAACGTGACCGTGGACGCCGTGCTGCGGGTTATGACGGAAAATGCCGCGCGCGCGCGCGCGCTGGTACGGCATGCGGTGCCGCGCATCGCGGGCCTGTGTCCGTTGCAGTGCGATCACGCGCTGGACCATGCGCTGATCACGGCACCGGCGGCGCGCGACCCGGCCTTGATGCGGCGGCTGGATGCGGTTGCGGGGCGTGTCCTTTAATACCAGCCGGTTCGGCTGGCATCATACTAGTGCCGGCGTATTCGTTGGGCCTACGCAAAGTGTTGTCGCACGACAACCCTCTTCGGTTCCGTATAGATTATTCGTGTCCTGGCGATACCTGCTGTGACCCCCTGAGTTGTAACCACACCATGGGACAGGACACATGATAGGTAACGAGTCTTATTAGGAAAATAGCCGGCACCGCAGGCGCCCGACAAACGCCCCGACCCGGCATAAAGGCCCCGAGCAAGAGCTTTTGTGTTTTTCAAAAAGACCTTTCTTCCCTCATTCAACCGCTCTTCTCCCGCGGAACGCGAGAAAAAAATTGTTAATACAACCCTTGCGTGCATTCACCGCGCGAGGCATGCTTCGTCCCGTCAGCAGAACGGGAGAGTGGCCATGCGACGCACGGTGGATCACGGGTATATGCCTCGGCGCCGCCCCGGGCCATGGCCTCTGCCGGTCGCGGTATGTGTCAGCGCGATCGTTGCCGGGTGCGCCTCCAGGGTAGCGCCCCGCGATAGCGCTATGTTTGAGCAGTTTCTCGACCAGGGCGACTACCGCGCCGCGGCCGAAGCGGCGGAGCAGGCCGGCCGGATTTCCGCCGACGGGCGGACGCAGAATATTGTCTGGGCGCTGAACGCCGCCTCCGCGCTGTACGATTCCGGCGACATGAAAACCGCCATACCGATCCTCGATAGCACTGAAAGGCTAGCCCAGACCGATGATCTGGACCGGATGCATGCGGCCATCGACTACCGGTACACGACCTATGACGGCGTGATGACGAATATCTACAAGGCGATGTCGTTTCTGGCGCTGGGCGATCACGAGAGCGCACGGGTGGAATTCAATCGCAGCGAGGACCGGCAGCGCCGCGCGGAGGAATATTTCCGCAAGGAAATCGCCTATCAGGCCGCGCACAACCAGGCTGCGTCCAACCTGGAATTCGGCAACCTGATGCAGCGCGCGCAGAGTAATCCGGACTATGCCGGCGCCGCGCATCAGCTTGGCGCCATGGCGATTTACGCGCCGTTCGAAAATCCGTTCGCGACCTATCTGGCCGGCGTGTTTCTGTTGGCCGAGGGTGATACCGCAAAGGGAATGGACCGGTTGCAACGTGCCGCGACGGCGCTCGGGCCGGCCAGCCCGGCGGCGCGCGACCTTGCGTGGACGAAACAGCTTCACGCGGCGGCCGGCGCCGCGCCCCCGCCATCGATATGGGTGGTGTTCGAAAACGGCCAGAGTGCGACGTTCCATGAAATGCGCGTGGTGTTGCCGATGATGGGCGGCGCGCCGATGACGCTGGCATTGCCGGCGCTGGCGCCGAATGCGCGCGCCTATGCGTCGTTACGCGTGCGCGCCGGCGGCGTCACGGCGGAGACGCAAGCGGCGGGCAGCTTCGATGCGGTGATGGCGAGCGAATTCAACCGCCGCCGCGAATTGATCCTGGCCGAGGCGGTGGCCGAAATGCTGGCCAAGCAAGCGGTCTATGAAGTGACGCAGACATCGAACAATCCTTTATTGCGCCTGGCGAGCAATGTCACGGTGAATGTTTCGACTGCAGATACACGGTCATGGACGGCGCTGCCGAAGGAATTCCAGGTGGCGCGGCTGGCGGCGCCGGCGGATGGCCATGTGACGATCAGTGCGGGTGACGGACGCGCCGTGGGCGATGCCGCGGTGCCGCCGGATCGGTCATGCATCGTTTGGGTGAAGGCGCAGCGGGCAGGGGCACGCGCGGCCGTCGAGGTATTTCCGTTATCATAACAAAAATGACACGTAGTTCTTTTTTGAAAAAAAGAACCAAAACTTTTTGCCTGTTGGGTGGCGCGCAAGGTGAAGCCGGTTCGCGTCAGGTCATTGCAGCGCAAGAGCAAGAGTTTTTTGTTTCTTTTTTCAAAAACTAAGGCCTTTCTTGCCTTGCAACGGAGACCAAGATGATCCTTGCGCAACCCGGCACCAGCCCCGACCACGCCTGGCTCGCCATGGCGGCGTTCTGGCTCGGCGCGCAGCCTGCGTCCGGCCAGACCGTGACGCCGGCCGAGGACGGCACCGAAATCCGGCCGGTAGAGGTGGAATGCGACGGCATCGGTGTCTCGCGTGAGGCGGCGATCGATCGCGCCCTGGCCAATGCGCTGGCGCACGCGGCCGCCACCGCCCAAGCGGCATTGGACATGCGCCGCAGCGCCGTGCATCGCGGCATCGAAGCGCCGGCCCCGGCGCTGTCCGGTATATCGCCGGAGTCGTGGCGTGAGGCCGACGCCGGCGCGGTGTTTTGGCGCAGTGCCGGCCATGTGCTGCACTACCGCGTGCTGTCGGTCGAGGCCGCACCCGGCGGCGGCTTGCTGGCCCGCGTGCATGCCGTGATCGACATATACCGGCGCGATGCCGAATGAGTCCGGGCGACCGTCTAGCGTGCGCGCCGTCTGCGGTGCCGGCAATTTTCTGCTTAACCCGAAGCCGGGAACGTTACGGGCGAACCGCAACGTTCCCGGCACGCAGGCTCATTCGGCCGCGATCGCGCCGTAGCCGATTTCGGCCTTGATTTCGAGGAACTCACCGAACGCGGAATCACCCCACTCGCGGCCGTTGCCGGACTGTTTGTAGCCGCCGAAAGGCGCCATGATATCCATGCCGGCGCCGTTGATATTCACCTGGCCGGCGCGCAGCCGCTGGGCCACATAGCGCAACTGTGCCGGGTCCTTGCCCTGCACATAGGCGGCCAGGCCGTAGGGCGTGTCGTTGCCGATGGCGATCGCCTCGTCCACGGTATCGTAGCCGAGGATCGCGACGACCGGCCCAAAAATCTCCTCGCGCGCGATCGTCATGTCGTTGGTCACGCCGGCGAATACCGTGGGCTTCACGTAATATCCGGTCTCCAGCCCCTCCGGCTTGCCAGGCCCGCCGGCGACCAATTGCGCGCCTTCCTCGATGCCCTTGGCGATCAGGCCCTGGATTTTGTTCCATTGCAGCTCGGACACCACCGGTCCAAGCTCGGCATTGCCGTTCGGGTCGCCAACTGTCGTGCTTTCGGCGGCGGCGCGGGCGATCTCCACCACCTCGTCCATCACGCTATGCGGCGCCAGCATGCGTGTCGGCGCATTGCAGCTCTGCCCGGAATTCTGCATCACATGCTTCACGCCACGGGTCACCGCGGTCTTCAGATCCGCATCCGGCAGAATGATGTTCGGCGACTTGCCGCCCAGCTCCTGATGCACGCGCTTGACCGTCACCGCGGCTGCCTTGGCCACCTCGATGCCCGCCCGCGTCGATCCGGTGAACGACATCAGGTCGATCCCCGGATGCGCGCTCATTGCCGCGCCCACGCCGGGGCCGTCGCCGTTGACCAGGTTGAACACGCCCGGCGGCACTCCTGCCGCGTCCAGAATTTCGGCCAAAATCTGGCCAGAGAACGGCGCCACTTCCGACGGTTTCAGCACCATGGTGCAGCCCACTGCCAGCGCAGGCGCGATCTTGCAGGCCATCTGGTTGACCGGCCAGTTCCACGGCGTGATGAACCCGCACACCCCGATCGGCTCGCGCGCAATCAGCGTCGAGCCACGCAATTCCTCGAACACGTAGTTCCGCAGAATGGCCTGCGCGCTCTGGAAATGCCCAAGGCCGATCGGCGCCTGCGCGTTCTGCGCCAGGCTCACCGGCGCCCCCATCTCCTCGGTAATCGCCGCCGCCATGTCGTTAAACCGGCGCTTATATTCGTCCACGATGCGCCCCAGCAGCGCCAGCCTCTCCTCGCGCGACGTATAGGCAAAGGTCTCGAAGGCGCGGCGCGCCGCCGCCACCGCCAGGTCCACGTCCGCGGCGCTGCCAAGGCTGATCTGCCCGGCGCTCTGCTCGGTCGCCGGGTTGATCACGTCGAGCGTCTTCGGCGTCGCCGGATCAACCCAGGCGCCGTCGATATAGAATTTCAGATACTGACGCATGTTGCCCTCGAGGTTCGAAGATGAAGCTGCCCTTAACTAAGCGGTTTGCCTGTCGTGCGCCAGGGTGGGCGGCCCAGCGCAGCGCGGGAATTTCATCGTGCAATGCAGCAGGGAAGAAAGGCTTATTTTTGAAAAAGAGAAGAAGAAACTTTGGCTCTGGCGCCGTGTTGACCGCGCGCTACAACGGGCGACTATGCGCTTCGCCTTTCCTGGACGTGCCGTGATACGCTGCAGCTCCATCCTCGCCGCCTTGGCACTGCCATGCCTCGCGGCCGCGCAGGACCACGGCGACCTGCGCGCCATCCGCGCAATACCGCAAATCTACGCCGAGGCCTGGGGCAGGGGGGACGTCGCGACGATCACCGGCCTGATGGCAGACAATGTCGACATCGTCACCGCCAGCGCGACCCTGCTGCACGGCCGCGACGCTTTCAAATCATCCTACCTCGCGTTGCGTGCCGGCCGCCTGAAGGACGCCGCCCTGACGCCGGTGCAATTACGACTGCGCTTCCTCTCGCCCACGCTGTGCCTCGTGACCTGGACCTGGCGCCTGCAAGCCGACCGTAACGACACCGTCCCGCCGCGCACCGGCCTGACGACCATGTTGATCGACAAAAGCGCCGGCACCTGGCGCATCCAACTCGCCCAGGACACGCAGTCGCCCCCCGGTCAGATTGCTGAAATTCCGAGCGAGATTCGAAAACCGTAAATCCTGATAGTTGGATGTCAACGCATCTCCGCGGGCCAGCGGCGTGATCGCCCCTGGCCCGCGTAGACACAAGCGTAGGTTAGCTGATCGCACCGTTCATTTTATTCGGATAGAACAGGTAGTCGCTCCCCGCGCCGCCGCCGTAGACCACGTTGAGCACCTGTTCGGGCGTGCGGGCAAAGGCGATAGAGTTGGCGTCCGTGGGCACTACGTTGGCGTGACCCTTATAAATGACGCCCTGGTCGTCCTGCGCGCCGGAGAGTGCGGCACGCAGCACGCTGATCTTGTCTGCGAAGGATGCCAGGCCGCGCTGCAACATTTGCAGCCGCACTTCGGCCGCATGATAGGCTTCAACTGCCAGGATACCGGCAGCCGCAGTCAAATAGGCCGGGTTCGCAATGGAGGCCGCGGCGCCGTGATAGGCGGTCACGCCGACATCCTCGAAGATATACGCGCCGATCAGGAAGCTGTTGTCGTCCACAAACGGATTCCAGGTGCCGTTTGGGCCGACAATGCCGGCGGCGCGCGCCAGTGTCGTGAAGCTCTGGTCGAGATCGATGGTCGGGCGCGCGACCGCGGCCGAGCCCAGCGCGCTGCGCAGGAACAGCACGTGATTTTTCTCATCATTGGCAATTTCAAAGGCATATTCGCGAACATATTTGTCCTGGAAATTGACCTTTCCGCCGCCATTGACGTGCCCCGGCGTTCCGCCGACGCCGGTACTTTCCGCGTGCGAAAGACCGTAGCCGTAAACGGCGTTCAGGTAGAACTCCGCTTCGAGATATTCCAGATTGAGCGCGAAATTCAAAATGTCCGCATCGGTGATCGTCTGCGCTGCCGCCGTCTCGGGTTTCATCCCGACCGCGAATGCACCCGCCAGTGCCGCGCCAATGCCGGCGTTGCGTAGCAACCCCCGGCGCCCCGCCATCAGAGAAACGCCGCGTTGATCGGCCGGCCCGCTGCTATCGGCATCAAGTGTCATTATTTTGCTCCCTGGACCAGTGTTGCGTTCCCGCTTCGGTATCCGATCCCCATACCGTGCACGCATTACGCGCGGCGCTCCGGATATGGATGCAAGGAGATATGCAGAAATATCTATATTACTCCTAGAATGTACGTGAGTGCGATAAGCTTCAAAGTCACGTATGCGGCATGCGTGGCAAAATCACGCCCGCTTGTCTGACCTTCCAGAGACCGCGGAGACACCACAAGCGGCCGGGCGGTCACGCCTCCAAACAGGCGATACCATGCTTCTTTCGGCTCGTCGCAAATGTGACGCCGGCCGATTGAAGTGCCTCGCGCAGGGCCTTCAGGCTACTGGGATACGGCGCGCACGCCCCGCGCTCGAAATTGCCGATCGTCTTGCGGCACACGCCGGAGGCCGCCGCCAGGTCGTTTTGTGTCCAGCCCAACAGCCTGCGTGCCGCGCGGCATTGATCCGCTGACAAATCGATCCACGGCGCTAATTCACGCCGCCGGCGGGTCGTATCGGTGCTCGGCATCGGCGGGCCCGGGAGAGAGGCTGACAGGAAACTGACAAATACCGCGCGAAATTTGCAAATGCAAGTCACTCGCGATTGGAGCGGTGAGCCTAAGTAATTGAAAAGAACAGAAAGTGTTCTTTTTTGAAAAAAGAACCAAAAAACTTTTGTCTTTTTGGCGCCGCGCAAACTGGGGCGCGGTCACGTCCAGTGGCGAAGGGCGAAGGGGCAAATATTTTTTGTTTCTTTTTTCTAAAAATAAGTGCTTCCTTTCGCCTACGCCTCAAACAATCCCTGCCCGACATACGCCCCCGGCGCCACCCCGCCAGGGCACGCAAACATTCCGCCACCCACATGCGTTACGAACTGGTTCATCATATCAAATTTCGACATCCGATCGAATATCTTGATGAAGCCGGTGCGCGGATCGCGCTGGTAGCACAGGAACAGCAATCCGGCGTCGAGCTCCAGCGCATGGCGCCAGGGCGGCCAACGTTCGGCAACCATGCTGACGCCGTTGTCATAGGAATAACCGCGCCGCAGGATCGAGGCGCCGTCGTTGGTCTGCGGCGCTGCCAGCCGCACATGCGCGTTTTCGGCAATGACCGGATTGCCGTCCTTGTCCGTGGCATTCAGGTCCATCGGCGCGAATTCATCTTTTCCGCCGATCGGTGCGCCGGACGCCTTCGTGCGGCCCACGGTCTGTTCCTGGAACGCGAGCTTCATGCGGTCCCAATGTTCGAGGGCAATCCGAATCGGGCGCGCAACCACATAGCTGCCGCCACGCATCCAGGCACCGCCCTCGTCGCCGACCCAAACATGCTTGTCCATAGCGGCTTCGTCGGTGACGTCGACATTGAAGCTGCCGTCCTTGAAGCCCATCAGGTTGCGCGGGGTGACTTTTGGATCGTAGCCGGGCAGAAATCCACTCTGCACCCAGCGCACCGTGGCGGCGCCATAGGCCAGGCGCATCAATTGCCGCACCGCGTGCATGCAGGCTTGCTGGTCATCCCCGCACGCCTGCACGGACAGGTCTCCGCCGGTGCGTTCCGGCACCAACTGGTCGCCGACAAACCGCGGCAAATCGACGAACGCGGCCGGGCGTGCATGTGCGAGACCGAACCGGTCCACGCCATCCTTGCTGAACAGGCCAGGCCCAAACCCGAAGGTCAGGGTCAGCCGGCTTGGCGGCAGCCCGGCTACATCGCCGGAATCAGCCGGTGGTGCGTCGGGGTCTGGTGCGGCCGCGTCCAGCGATAGGCCCTGTGTGATCTTCGCGGCCGCCTCGGTCCAGGCGCGCAGCAACGCCACCAGGTCGGCGCGTTTCTCTGTCACCACATCGAACGCGGCGAAATAGGTATGCGCCTGCATTGGCGTTGCGATACCGTTCTGATGGGCGCCATGGAACGGCAGCAGCTTGTCGGTGGACAGCGAAGCCGTCTTGGTCAGCGGCGGATGATCGACCGCCGCGGTCGCCAGACGCGCGGCGCCGGCCGCACCCGCGAGGCCGGCGGCGGCGCCGAGGAAAAACCGGCGGGTCGGCGTGTTTTCGGTACGGCTCACGGACTGCCCCGCATCAGCGTGTTCACATCATCCATCACGTAATAAAACCCATGCGCGTCCGGCGTCATCGCAATGCCGAACAGGTCGCCGTTGCCGGGTGGCGATTGCGCCTGATCGTTATTGATCCATTGCGCATAGATTTGCTTGCCGGCGACGGGGTCAACCTCCACCAGGCGTCCGTCCTTGCCGTTGCATACCAGCAGATGGCCTTGCGGCGTATAGACCATGGCCAGCGGCCATGCGAGCAGGCCGCCTTGCGTCACTTGCTTACCGGTCCCGGCGCTCTCGGTGCGGGTGGTCGCGTGCGGGATGGCGGTGATCACATTGTCCAACCCGTCGGTGACATAGAGCGTGTCATCGGGCGCGAGTGCCAGGCCGGTCGGGCCGAGCAGGAAATTGTCGCGGTCGGCGCGCGCGGCGAAACCGCTGCCGACCTCGGTCTGGTTCAGCAGCACCGGGGGTTTGCCGTCGGGGATGGCGAGTTCAAGACGCACTACGGTGGCTTTGTGCAGCACCACCGGCAGGCCGGTGGCGTGATCGATGACGTTCGGCGCCGGCAGGCCGAATCCGGCCATGCTGATGAACAGGGTCGCGGTGGCGCCGTGGTCGACGGTCGCCATGTCGCCCCACGGGTCATTGATGGTGGGTCCGGACCAGGCGGCGGCGAGTTTGCCGGTGGAATCGAGAACCAGGACGCAGCCGTCGCCTTTGGTGGCGGTGGTGCCATCGGTGCTGGGGGTGCTGCCAACGATGACCCAGCCGGTTTTCAGCATGGTCATGGCGGTGGTCAGGCCTACGCCGCCGGGGCATTGCGGCAGTTTTTGCGGCAGGCGGGCGAACAGGTAGGTGGCCTGGGTCGATGGGCGGTAGCCGACGATCGTGGTGCCGGTGCCTTGCAGATTGGAGATATTGTTGAAGTTGTCGACGAGCACGTCGTCCTTGGCGATGCGGCCGGCGGAGACTGGGGCGACGACGACGGCATAGGGGTTGAGGTCGCCGTTATCGGTGACGGTGGAGGTGAGGGTGTTGTGGCGGCGCACGGTTTCGAGCAGGCCGTGGGCCTGATCGGCGAGGGCAGGGGCCGCAACGCCCAAAAGAAGAAGGAAGGTGAACGCGCTAAAGTAATGGGGTCTGGGGACTTGTCCCCAGCGGGGTCCAAGGGCAGAGCCCCTGGCCTTCATTGCGAACAAAGAGCAAATTGTGTTTTTCATTCGGATAACCATTTCAAAACAGCACATTCGTGCGCAGGCCCAGGACAAACTCATTCGTCACCCGATGCCCCGGCGCATCCGGGCTCGCAATCCCACCGCCCGGATTGAACACATATTGAGCATCCGGCTGCAGCTGCCACCAGGGATGGAGCTGATACTGGTAGGTCGCCTCGACATAGGTTTCGCTGCTGCGCACCGGAAAATACCCGGACGGCGCTACGGTCAGATTATAGGCGGCCACATCGCGGTCGTACGCGGCTGCCTGACTGCTGACATGGGCATAGCCCATGCCGATTGCCAGCGTATCGTCCGGCCGGTTGGTCACCGGATTATGGTACACCACCCCCGCATTCGCGCTGAAATCGATCAGGTTCCGGTCGCCTTGCGGCGTGTCCATCACCCGTCCGAACATGCTGACCGACCGGTTCGGGTTCGCCGCCGCGCGCCACAGCATCTGGTCCGCCACCGCGTAGAGCGAAAAATCGCCGTGATGCTGCTGCGGCACCCCGGTGCTGTAGGGCGACGCCAGCGATCCGCCGTCGGTGTCGAGGCGCAGGTCGTTGAACCGCTCGGAATCGAACCACGCGCCAAGCCGGTAGGTGTGGCCCAGCGGTGATTCCTCGCCCGGATAAACCATGCTGCCCAGCGCGGGATAGGTATATTGCAGCTCCACGAATGTCAGTGTTCCGCCATTGGTGGCAAAGCTGGTGCCCGACCCGTCCGCCTTCTGCGGATCACCCTGCGTGGTCGGCGCCGGGTTGCCGGCGAACACGCCGACCAGAATGGCGAGCGGATTGACCGGCCGCCAGCGTAGCCGCACCCCAAGATCCGAGAGTGGATAGGCCGGCCCGCCGCCCGGCAAGTCCGCCGACGGCACCATCGGCCAGCCGAACATCGTATTGACGAAATACGCGCCGTTCGGCGTCACGATGAATTCCTGATCGACGCTCTGCTGCCCAACCTTGATGTCCAGCCGGTCCTCCGGCAGCATTTTCTGGTCGTACCAGAGCTCCCATAGCCGGGTCGACCGATCCGCCTCGATGCCGCTCGCGGTCTGCAAGCTCAGCAGATTGTCGGCGCTCAGGTTGCGCCCGTGGATTTGCAGCGCGCTGACATTGAACAGGCCGCCATACCACCCGAACGCTCGCTGGGTATCGAGCTGCAGGATCGCCTGGGTCAGCCCGTCATAATCCAGGCCGCGCCGGGCGCCGCCGGTGGCGTTGCCCAGCACCTCGCTGGTCTCCTGGATAGCCAGCGAGATGCCGTATTTGCTCAGTTGGCTGCGCACGCCGAACAGGTCGCCGAGCAGAAAGTTGGTGCGGTCCAGGCTGCTGATGAAGCCGCTATAGCCCTGGGCGCCATCCGGGCCGGTCGAGGAGATCGGCACGGATAGCGGGGGCGGCGCCGCGCGCGCGGCGCCGAGTGGCAATGCCGCGGCTGCGGCAATGCACAGGGCCACGCGGCTGGTGTTGGCGGCATAAAACATAAGCAAACCTCAAATGCAGCGGCAGATGCGGCCGCACGGGCATCATATTGAGAATGCTTCTCAACTGCAATCCAACTGCGAGTAATTCGCGTTTAGCGGCTGTCGCAGGCGATTTCAGAGCTTTAGGTTTGGAGACTGCGCATTGCGAATGTATGAAGGCGCCGCTTTCGGCATCGCTCACGATGACGTGATGGGCGGTTCTTGCCGGCGCGGTGGGCGCCCGCAGTGGCTATGGCGCGAGGCCGGCCGCTTCGGCCAGGGTGGCCGCACCGCGGGTGAACGGCAGCGCGCGGGTGCCGGCGACCGACACGGTGCCTTTTGTCGCATACGCGCGTACGTAGTCGAGTTGGTAATGCGCGGGGAAAACGGTGGCCGCGTTGGGTTTGCCGGGCCAACTGCCGGCACCGCCGACCGCCAGGTTCAACAACATATACATGGAGGTGTTCATGCTTTGCGGCGTCGCGACCGAGGCCACCACCTTGCCGTCTATATAGAGAGTGGTGGTGTCCGCCTCCCAATCCACGCCGTAGATATGAAACGCGGCCGACGTGTCGTGCACGTTCAGGGCCTGGCTATCCATGTGCCAGGTTCCATTGGTTTTGCCGTGCACGGTGAAATACAGCTTGGACGGATCGCTGCCGAGCACCTCGAACGCATCGAGTTCCGCGGTGTATTTGTTACTTGCAGGCAGCAACCAGAAGGCCGGCCACAACCCCTGGCCGGTCGGCATTTTCGCCCGCACTTCGAAATATCCATACAGTTGGTTGAAGCTGTTGAACGTCGTGATCAGACCTGAATCATACGGCAGGCCGCAGGGATTATGGTCGTCCGCCTTGGTCGCGCTGATATTCAGCAGCCCATATTTCTGCACGAACGGCACCTCGCCGGCCGCCTGGTTCATGTAGCATTCGGCTTCATCGTTCGCCGGCAGTGTGCGGGCCGAAATGCCGCCATAGGGATAGGTGGTCATCCAGTTCGCCTGCGGGTCGGGCGCGATGGTTGAATGAACAAAATTATCCTGAAATGTCAGTTGTAACAAAACCAGCGCTGCGGGAATTGGCATCGGTCGCCCTCCGTGGTGCCAAATGTGCGATCACGATTTCGTTACCACGGCTGTAAAGAGAAACTCAACGCTAAAATGACTTACTTCGTCTCAAAATTAAGCACGCCAGCGCAAGCTGTGCCATTTCGCTACCATATTGGAATGCCCGCATGTTGCGCTGCGCGGCCGTGGGGCAACATAGGGTGCATGGACATGCTCACCCTCCCCGCCGTCACCGACCTGCCTGCGCTGGAGATCCGGATTTCCGGCCTCCGCGGCGACCTTCGCTCCGACCATGCGGGCGAGACGGGCGCGGTCATGATCTATCGCGGCATCCTGGCAGGTTCGCGCGACGCCGCGGTGCGCCGTTTCGCCACCGCGCATTTGGCCACCGAACAGCGCCATCTGGATCTGATGGACGGGCTGCTGCCGCCGGCGCAGCGCAGCCTGTTACTGCCGCTGTGGCGGATTGCAGGGTTTCTCACCGGCTTCCTGCCCGCATGTGCCGGGACGCGCGCCGTCTATGCGACGATCGACGCGGTGGAAACGTTCGTCGATCATCACTATGCGGAACAAATCACCAAACTTCCTGCCAGCGAACTGCGTACGCTGCTGGCCACATGCCAAGCCGACGAGGTGCATCATCGCGACGAGGCACGCGCATTGTCGGCGGGCCCGCCGGGCATAGTGTTGCGCGCCTGGGTCTGGCTGGTCGGGTTCGGCAGTCGCAATGCTGTCGCCGCGGCGCGCCGGATGTGAGCGCGGCCAGGTGACATGCGTCGTCATCGGCGCCGGCGGCGGTATCGGCGCGGCCCTGGCCGAGGCGTTGGAAGCGGGCGGGCGGCCAGTGATGCGGCTGGGGCGGGGGACCACGCCGCCGCTTGATTTACTGGATGAGGCCAGCATCGAGGCCTGCGCGCGTACCGCCGGCGCCGGGCTGGAACTGGTCATCGATGCCACCGGGTTTCTGCATGATGCGCGGTTCCAGCCGGAAAAAAGCTGGAGGCAATTGGATGCGCAGGCGCTCGCCTATAATTTTGCCATCAACACGATCGGGCCGGCGCTGTTGATGAAGCATTTCCTGCCGTTGCTGGCGCGGGACCGGCGCGCGGTGTTCGCGACCTTGTCGGCGCGGGTTGGCAGCATCGGCGATAACCGGCTGGGCGGGTGGTATGGGTATCGCGCGGCCAAGGCGGCGCTGAACCAGATGGTGCGGACGGCATCGATCGAGCTGGCGCGGACGCATCGGCAGGCGGTGTGCGTGGCGCTGCATCCGGGTACGGTGGATACCAAATTGTCGCGGCCATTCACGAAGGCGGGGCTGGAGGTGCGGCCGCCGGCGGTGGCGGCGGGGCAGTTGATTGCGGTGCTGCATGGGTTGACGGTGGCGCAGAGTGGGTTGTTCTTTGATTACGAAGGCAAGCAAGTGCAGTTTTGAAAAGTAAGACTTATTTTTTGAAAAAAAGAAGCAAAAAACTTTTGCTCGTGCGCCTGGCATTGGCTCCCCCTCGGGGACGTGATGCCAGACGCAACAAGCAAAAGTTTTTTGGTTCTTTTTTCAAAAAAGAACACTTTACTTCCTTTTGGAGGGTCCATGGCGATTCGACCCGCTGATGTCACCGACCGCGCAACGCTGCTGGAGCGGCTGTCGCGGCATCGCATGCTGGGCCTGGTCGGGCGCACCGACTTGCAGAACCTGTTGCAGTCGGCTCAGCCGCGCACGCTCGTGGCGCGGCAGAGGCTGTTCGCCACCGGGGACGCCGGCAGTGCGGTGTATGTGGTGCTGTCGGGATGGATGAAATTGTCGCGTGAGGGGCCGGCGGGCCGCGACGTGCTGCTGGAGGTTGCCGGCGCGGGCACGGTGTTTGGCGAACTGGCGGTGATTTGCGGCGAGCCGCGGACGGCGGACGCAACGGCGCTGACCGCGTCGCGACTGCTTGCGATCGACGGGCGCAACATGCTGGCGACATTGCGGCAGAACCCGGAGGCGCTGCTGGGTCTGGTGCGCATGTTGAGCGAGCGTCTGGCCCGCACGCGCACGCAGATGGAGGACATGATGTTTCTGCCGGCGGAGGCGCGGCTGGCGCGGGCGCTCACGCGCCTCGCGGCGTTGGAACCGCACGAGGATGGTCAGGTCTTGCGGATCGATCTTGGCCTGTCGCAACGCGATCTGGGCGAAATCACCGGCTTGTCACGCGAGAGCATCAACAAGCAATTATCCCATTGGCGTGATGCCGGGTTTATCGGCCTGCAAGGCCGTACGGTGACGTTGGTGAATAGCGCGGCACTCAGCGAAATCGCCGACGCCGCGGATCTTTGAACGCGTCAGTGCGAGCCCTTGCGAAGCAACCCAGCGTCACACGCGTTATATCGCGTGCCGTCTGGAGTGCTTCGCAAGAGCTCACAAAGGCCGGGAGCGTTCGGATGCAGGCAAAGTTGGGTTCAAACGAAGGCTTGTGCCATTGTAGCAACAACCAGAAGGCCGCCGAGCACTGCGACCGAAGCGGTCAAGATCAACACTATCGGGCTTTCGTTGCGGTCTTGCGACCAGACCGACTTCGTCGTGTGCAGGCGATGTGCCGAGAGCGGCGCCGGGGCCTCGCTGTAGGTCGGGGCGACAGCGGTTTCGTTGGCATGATTGATGAACATGGTGGCGGTCCTTTTCGTTTCCCGACGGCCATTCCGTCAGGCGCTACGGATAGATGCCTCAGCGGCCGCGGGGTGGTTGTGAAGGCGTTCACAGGACCGGCAGATTTTTCTGGCGGCGGCAATTTTTTTTCGGTCAGCGTTGGTGACCCGCGTGGCGAGGCAACGAAGATTTAACCACGGAGATCACGGAGGTCACGGAGAGGAAGGCACGGAGAAGAAGAATGTACTCCCCTCGCGTGTGGGCCTGAATTGCTTCGCAAGGGCTCGCAATAGCGGGGAGGGTCGGAGCACTGCCGGCAGGTGTCGTGCCGAGACACGTCCCGTTTGATGCGGCAGGCGCGTACGTTATTGCGAGCCCTTGCGAAGCAATCCTGGGCTACATGCGCGATATCGCACGTCAGCCGGATTGTTTCGCAAGGGCCCGCAATCACCGTCGGAGATTACGGTAAAACGCCAGCTGGTTTAGACGAAAGCTTGCGCCATCGTAGCAACAACCAGCAACCCGCCCAGCCCCGCCACTGCGGCAGTCAAGATCAGCACCACCGGGCTCTCGTTGCGGTCCCGCGACCAGACGGATTTCGCCGGCAGCACGCGGTGGGCTGCGAGGGGGGCCCGGGCCACGCTGTAGGTCGGGGCGAAAGCGGTTTCGTTGACATGATTGATGAACATGGTGGCAGTCCTTTCCGTTTCCCGACGGCCATTCCGTCAGGCGCCACGCAGAGATGCCGGAATGGCGGCGGGGCGGTTGTGACGGCGGTCACAGGGCCGGAAGATTTTTTTGGCGGGCGTGTTTTTGTCGGTCAGCGCGGCTGCAGGCGCCAGGCGACCAGGGGCTGGCCCGGCATGTCGAGCGTGAGGCGCATGCCATGGTCGCGGCCCCAGGCTCGCGCGATGATCATGTCGGCATAGGCAGTCAGGCCGGTCACGCGGGCCGGGCCGCGTCGGACCAGGTCGCCGAGCTCGCCGTACCAGAGCGGCAGCGCGTTGCCGGTGGTCGGGACGGCGGCGATGCCGGGCGCGGCCATCCGCGCGGCGAAAGCGCGGGCGGTCGGGTAACGCGCATCATACAGAAGGACGGTGACGGGCCGGCGCGCGGCGGGCAGCGCCAGCGCCGGGGGGATGGCCGCCAGGAAACTGCGTCTATTCATGGTGCGGGGGGTGCGGCGCGCGCGCGCTCGCCGGGCGGGTCAGGTAGGCGATCACGCGGGCGAGTTCGGCGTCTGTCAGGTCGACGCGGGTCTGTGGCGGCATGCTGCCGATGCCGGCGCGGACGGCCTGGTGGATGTAGTCCGGGTTGAGGTCAGTGCGGTCGGCGAGCAATGCGTGGTCCCGGCCCAAGCGCCGGGCGAGCGTCATGGTGCCGGTGCCCATCTGCTCGTGGCAGATGCCGCAATGGATTTCGAACACGGCGACGTCCGGCATGTCGGCGGCGGCCAGCGACAGCGGCAAAGAAAGAAGAAGTATGTTCTTTTTTGAAAAAAAGAACCAAAAAACTTTTGCTACTTGGCGTACGTGGCCCATTTCGAATTGGATGCGTGCCAGGAGCAAAAGTTTTTTGTTTCTTTTTTTCAAAAAAAGGCCTTTCTTCCTTAGGATTTCGACCATATGCCATTCTTGCCAGGCGCCAAAATACCATTCGGATCAAGCGCGTTTTTGACCGTCGCGTTCAGCCGCGCCAACGCATGGCCATTGAAGTCGAAACTATCGGCCACCTGCTGCATGAAGGACAGATGCGTGCGGTATTCGCCATAGCCGTCGCGGGCGGCGTCGTCGACCATGGTGGCGAACAATTTGCGCGCGGAAGCGGTCATGGCCGCATCGTCGCGATCATAAATGATCAGGTTGACATTGTTGATGTGGCGATGGCCGAGCGTGAAGGACCCGTAATAATCAAACCCGAATTCATCGAACCGCGCTTTCATCTTGCGGAACTGCGCCAGCGCCAGCTTGCCGTCCGGCGGCATCACCGGCGAGAACCCGACATGCCCGCCGCGGCCGCCGCGCCAATTGACGATCTGCAATGAAAGCAGGTCCGGCACGCCTGCGCCCGAGCGCTCGATCGGCTGGCCGCGATGCCAGGCCTCGAATTTCAGCGTGTGGCCGAGGCGCGGTTCCAGCACGCGACGGATGATTTTGGCGTTGGCCTGCACCACCTCCTCGTAGCCGAACAAGGTGAAGCCGGCGCTCCACCAGCCTGTTTTGAACTGCTGGCGGATCTGCGCGCCGACCGCGTCGGGGATTGCGCCGGGGCCGCGATACCAATCCTCGCGTTCGGAGAATACCGTGGCCTGGCGCAGATAATTGCCGCACACGAAAGGCTGCTCGATCACGCCGCGCAGGCGCAACTGCGTCATTTCGTCAATGAACCAGCCGATATCGTCCGGCTGCGGCAGGTCGATCGTGACGCGCAGCGTGGCTTCGGGTTCCGGCATCAGCCAGAAGCCGCCCTTGGTGACGACGCCGAAATTGGATTGCACGAACATCTGGTCCCAGCCCGGCCCGAACCCGTGCTGGTAATTCTGCCAGCTCGTGCTGTTGGCCATGGCGCCCATGCCCGTGCGCACCAGGTCGCCGGACGGAAGCACCACTTCAAGGCCGCAGAGTTTCGAGGTGTGGTCGCCATACGGCGTGTAGCCGAGCCCGCGTTCGAGCGCGTTGCCGATCACGCTGCCCCACGCGTTGCCGGGCACCGACAGCCAGAGCGGGATGTTCTGCTGCCGCAGCAGGCCGTACAGATCGAAGAAACTGACGCCCGGTTCGAGCAGCGCCGTGCCGGTTTTCTCATTGATGTCGAGCACCCGGTTCATCCGGCCGAGATCGAGCACGATGCTGCCGGAGAGCAGCGGGGCCGCCTCGCCATAGCCGAGATTCTTGCCGCGCGAGACGGGCCAGAGCGGGATTTTATGTTCGTTGGCGATGCGCAGGATCGCCTGGATTTCCTCGACCGATTGCGGCGCGACCGCGGCTGAGGGAACATGGTCGCTGCCGTCGCCGACCGCGTAGGCGTCCATGTAGGTGCCGCGGTCTTCGTCGGTGGCCAGTACCCAGTCCTGCCCAACCACCTCCGCGAACGCGCGGAGCGCCTGGCTGAACGTCGCCGCGGTCACCCCGGAAGGAAGCGTGAGTTTCATGTCGAGCCGATATGCCTGCCGCACCGCTTGATGAGCAAAAGTTTTTTGGTTCTTTTTTTCAAAAAAGAACAGACTTCTTTTTTGAAAAAAAGAAGCAAAAAACTTTTGCTCGTTTGGAGCCGACTCTAGGGCAAATTCCGTTGGTGGTGGCTGTTTCAGGCCATCGGTTTTTGGATCCGGCAGCGTGGGAGTCGCTCGAAGCGGCGGTGGGGCGGGTGCTGGACGAACTGGCCGCGGCGCACCCGGATATGCCGCTGCTGATGCTCAATGCGCTGGCGGACGGGGCGGATCGGATGGCGGCGCGCGTGGCGCTGGCGGCCGGCGTGCGGCTGCACGCGGTGCTGCCGATGACGCGCGACGAATACCGGCGCGATTTCGATGCCGAGTCGGCGGCGGAGTATGATGCGATCCTGGACGATCCGCGCGTCGAATGGTTCGAACTGCCGCATCTGGGCAGCCGGCAGGGCGATGCGGCACAGGCGCTGTTGTCACGGGTGCTGCAATATGAGCAGCTCGCGGTGTTCCTCGCGCAGAACAGCCATGTATTGCTGGCCATCTGGAATGGGCAGGAGGGCGGCGAGCCGGGCGGGACGAGCCAGGTGGTGGCGCTGAAGCGCGCCGATCGCAACGCGCAGCATTACGACCGGCGGATCAGGATCGGCCGTTTCGAACATCCGCTCGACATGGCCGAGCCTGGACCGGTGCACCATATCGGGGCGGCGAATTGCAAGGCGGGCAATGACCGCGCTGTGCAAGGTGTCGTGGCCGGCGGTCATCGGGTGCTGTGGCCGGAGGGGGCGGATCACCGCCGGCGCTATGACGCGGCGTGCGCGCAAATCGCCGCGTTCAATATCGAGGTGCGGCGGTTGCCGGCGGCAGCGCGGGCGCAGGTCGCGCGCTGCATGCACGGCCTGTTGCCGGACGCGGTGGCCGATGCGGCGCCGATCGGCATCCGCCGGCTGCGCGCCGCGTTCGGCGCCAGCGATTACCTGGCGCAGAAATTCCAGACGCGGTCGCGCCTGGTGTTGCGGCTGTTCGCGTTCCTGGCGCTGGCGGTGATCGCCAGCCAGGCCTTCGTGACCGACGATGTGTGGTCGAGCGAGGCGCTGGCGATCTATTTCGGTGCCATTCTATCGGCATGGATGCTGCATTGGCTGGCGAGTGCGCGCGCCTGGCAAACCAAATTTCAGGATTATCGCGCGTTGGCCGAGGCGCTGCGGGTGCAGTTTTTCTGGGCGCTGGCCGATAGTGCCGAGCAAGTAACGGACTCGTATTTGCGCAATCACGCCGATGCGCTGGCGTGGATCCGGTTCGCGCTGGACGGCATCGTGTCCGGCACGCGGGACCATGTGCGCTTGTACCGCATGGATGATCCGCTGGATCCGGTCGCGGCCGAGCGCCTGCGGCTATACTGGTTCGAACGCCAGAGCGCCTATTTCGGCCGCCAAATTCAGCGCACGCAAAGCGTGGTGCGTGTCGTGCATGTGCTCGCCTATGTGTCGCTCGGCGTCGCGGCGGCGGTGGCCTTGCTGCTGATCGGCGAGCATGCGCGGCCGGGATTGCTGGCGCAGCCATGGCGGCGCCTGGCGCCGCAAGTGATGGCGCTGGCGCCGGGGATCGCCGCCGCGGTGTTGTATCTGATCGAAAAAAACGCGCTGGAGCCGCAGGTGGCGCGATATCGGCACGCTCTGGCAACGTTCGGGCGGACACGGGGTGCGGTGCTGACATACCGCGTCATTCACGATCTGGGGCGCGACGCGCTGGCGGAAAATGCGGAGTGGCTGATGCTGCACCGCGATCGGGTGATCAAGCCACTTACGTAAGGAAGGCAGCGGTTCTTTTTTGAAAAAAAGAACCAAAAAAACTCTTATCTGTTCGGTTCCGCGCATAGTGCGCAACGCCGCGTCAGGTGATGAGGGCGCAGGAGCAAAAGTTTTTTGCTTCCTTTTTTTCAAAAAAAGCCTTTCTTTTTTCCTGCGCCCCCAGCGCCTATTTGGCAGGCGTCGCCAGGAACGTCTGCGGAGTCCCGTTCGCGTCGAGATAGTCGCCGAGCACCTGGCCGGCGTTGTTGATCGCGACGCCGCCAAAGTTCGTGGCCTTGGGGAACGAAAGCGTGGTGTAGACGCCTTTCGAATAGACATAGCCAGTCGATACCAGCGATTGCGAGACGTCGAAGTTGGCGCCGGTCACGTCATCGTTATCGTTAATGCCTTGCGCAAAGCTATCCGTCGACCCGTGCGGTGCAATGATTTTCTCGTGTCCCGCGGAGGTGTAGATAAACCCGAATTCCTGGCGCGAGGGGTTGGCAAGCTGGCCGGCCACCACGTTATGCGTGTTGATGGCAAACCCGGCCGAGAAATACGTGTTCGGCAGCGGTGCCGAGGTAAAGACGCCGTTACCGTAGACAAAGAAGGTCTCCGACCCGGAATCGCTCGACACATAGCCGGTGACCGTACCGTGATTATTGATGGCCAGCGACGTGGTGTAATTGGTGGTGTTGAAGGCCGTGACCTTGCCCTTGATGTCAACGATGCCGGAGTCCACGCCGGTGCTGCTGTTATAGCTTGCGCCCGCCAGATCATCATTGTCGTTGATGGCGGTGATGTAGGTTTGCACGCCGCTGGCGGCGTCGATCGTCTTCATCTTGCCGTTCGTGTACAGCACGTAGCCGTGCGAGTTGCCCTTGCCGTCGATATAGGAGCCGCAGATGTTGCCCTTGGCGTTGATGCCCGTGGCGCTGAATTGCGCGCCGTTCGGCAGGCTGAGCGTGGTCATCGTGCCGCCTGTCCAGGTGAAATAATGCGGCGTGTAGGTGCTGTCGAGCCAGTAGGCCAGCACGGTGCCCGCGGCATTCACCGCGATCGGGTCGGTCTGTAACGCGCCGCTGACGGTGATGGTTTGATAGGTGTAGCTGGCGGCGCTGGCGGGAAGCGCGGCGGCGCCCGACACGGCGAGGGAAAAACAACCGGCGATCAGCGTGCGGCGCAGGGTCGAGGTGAGCATGCGGTGTATCCTTTTTGGATGGGCCCGTTTGGCCCGCGCAGAAACCCTATGGCGGGCCTGGGCGCGCGTCCCTTATGGTGTTCTAAAGAAGTTCTTACGCAGCTAAGTCATTGAATTAACAGCTTGAGGGACAGGTCACCTGCCGGCTTATGGGCATTGTTCCGAGCACGCCGCCGGCCGAACCCGGCTTTGAGCGCCGCAGCGTTTTCCGCGCCGGTGCGGTGCAGTTCGATGCATCGCGCCTGGAACTGCTGGTGGACGGCCAACGCCGCGCGATCGAGGCGAAGCCGTTGGCCCTGCTGCACGCGCTGCTGCTGCGCGGCGGCGCGGTTGCCGGCAAGCGCGAGCTGATCGAAGCGGTTTGGGGCAACGCCGACCATATTTCCGAGGCGTCGCTGACCACCGCGATGTCGAAGCTGCGCACCGCGCTGGGCGAGCGCGGGCGGGACATTATCGAGGTGGTGCCCGGCAGCGGCTACCGGATTACCGCGCCAGTGGAGGTGGCGGCCGCGCGCGATGCGCTCGCCTTCGCGTTCCGGCCGGGCGACACGGTGCCGGGCCGGCCGCAATGGCGGCTGGAGCGGGTGCTGGGCCCGGCGCTGCTGAACGATGTCTGGCTGGCGCGGCACGGCAAGACCCGCGAAGCGCGGGTGTTCAAATTTGCCGATTCCGATGCGCGGCTGGAGACGCTGCGGCGGGAGGCGACGCTGTCACGCGTGCTGCATGCGACGCTGGGCGCGCGGGACGATCTGGTACGGATCGTCGAGTGGAATTTCGACACGCGGCCCTATTTCATAGAAAGCCCGTTTGGCGGCGCCGACTTACCTGCCTGGGCGGCGGCGCAGGGCGGCCTGCCGGCACTGCCGCTCGTGCAGCGCCTCGCCATGCTGTCGCAGGTGGCGCGCACCATTGCCGCCGCGCACGGTGCCGGCGTGCTGCATAGCGACATCAAGCCCGGCAATATTCTGGTGGAGCAAGGCGGGGACGGCGCGCCGCTGCTCCGCCTGGTCGATTTCGGCGCCGGCGGGTTGAGCGACGCGGCGCGGCTCGCGGCGCTCGGGATCAGCCTGCAGGGCGTGCGGGACGAGGCCGGCGAGCGCGGCACCGGCACGCTGCGCTACATGGCGCCCGAGGTGCTGGCCGGCGGCGCACCCACCACGGCCGCGGACATCTACGCGCTGGGCGTCCTGCTCTATCAACTGGTGACGGGCGATTTGTCGAAGTCGCTGGCGGTGGGCTGGGAAGCTGATATCGACGACGATCTGCTGCGCGCCGACATCGCGGCCGCGGCCGCGGGCGACCCGGCGCGACGCCTGGAGTCGGCGGCGGCGCTGGCGGAACGGCTGGACACGCTGGCGGCGCGGCGCGCGGCTCAGGCGCTGCAAGCGGGGGCGGAGGCGCGCGCGGCCGCCCTGGCGCGGCAGGTTGAGCGCGACCGCATGCGGCGGCCCTGGATCATCGCCGCGGCACTCTCGATGGCGTTGGGGCTCGCGTTGTCCACCTGGTTCGGCGTGCGCGCGCTGCATGACCGCGACGAGGCGCGGGAGCGTGCGGCCCTGGCCCAGGCGGTGAATAATTTTCTCACCGAGGATCTGCTCGGCCGCGGCAATCCCGCCCAGTCCGGCCGCGCGGACGAGACATTGATGGGCGCCGCGGAGGCCGCGGAGGCCGGGATCGACCGAAGACTCGGCAATGAGCCGATGGAGGCCGGCGCAATCTATCTGTCGCTGGCGCGCGCGTTCGATAGCCGCAGCGCGCCCGATGCGGCCCGCAACGCCTACGACCATGCGATCGCCGCGTTCAGCCGCGCCGGCGCGCAAGGCCGCGCGGACGCCATTATTGCCCGTTTGCATGAGGCGTCGATGGAGGTGGTGTCGGGCCAGCCGGGCTCGATGGCGCGGGCGCGCGCCGACATTGCGGCGGCGCGGCCGGACGTGGCCGGCCTTGGGACGCGCCGGCCCGAGGCGGAGGTCTGGCTCGCCGCCGGCGGCGCGATGCTGCAGATGCTCGGCGGCGACGTGCGCGCCGCGCAGGCCGGGTTCCGGCGGGCGGCCGATCTGGCGGACACGATGCCGGCGGTGTTCGATGAGGGCACGAGGCTCACGCTGCGGCAGCACGAGGCGTTCACCTATCTGCGGTTGGGCGAATGGGACGAGGGCGGCACGATGGTCGCCGATTTGTTGCGGCGGCGGCTGGCGCTGAACGGGCCGCTGCATACCAGCACGCTGCAACTCGAAATGAATCAGGCGCAGGTGCGCATCGCCACCGGCCAGGCCGCGGCGGCGCTGCCCGATTTGAACCGGGTCTATCCCGCCTACGTCGCCGTGTTCGGCGCGGGCCACGCCATGACGTTGCAATTGCTCGCAACGCGCGCCGAGGCGCTCGGCCACCTGGCGCGGTATGACGATGCGCTGGCCGACGAACTGACGATTTATCAGCGCGCGACCGCGCAACTGGGCGACCATAGCTACATGGCGCTCGGCACCTTGGCGGATGCCGCCAACTCGCGCTGCAAAGGCGGCCATGCCGCCGAGGGTGTGGACACCGCCCGCACCGCGCTCGAGGGGGCCCGCGCCGCGTTCGGTGCCGCCAATGCGCTGACCCAGTCGGCCGCGGCAGACCTCGCATTCTGCCTGATCCTGTCGCAGCACTACGCGCAGGCGCTGCCGCTGCTGGACGGTGTTGACGGCAAAGCGATGGCGGAATTGACGATGGACCCGAGTTACGGCGCGCAACTTGACCTGATGCGCGCCGCCGCCGCGTTCGGCATGGGCGACCGCGCGCTGGGGCTTACGCTACTGCACAAGGTGGGGACGGTGTTTGAGCGTAAGGAAGCGGACCCTTATATGCGGGATTGGGTGCGTCGGTTGGGGAGTTAGGAAGAAGTGTTATTTTTTGAAAAAAGAACCAAAAAACTTTTGTTTTTTGGCGTACACGCAAGCCGAATCAATACCGTAGACCGGATGCAATCCCGTAGGCGCTGAAATCATGTGTCGGTGTTCTACGACGGTCGATATTACGGCCTCGTTATGCGCCCCGTCACAACGTCAAGAACAAAGCGGTAGCGAAAGTCGTGACAAGGCGGGTAATCCGTGTGTCCGTCCGCTTGGACCGCAATTGTCCGTGAATTCTCCCAATGATTACACGAGACATAAAAATGAGAATTTGTCACATCCTGCCGAATTTCCGGTAACATATCCGTTACACTTTGGCTTGTCGCTGGTTTATCTACTGTTATAATATAACAATCTGCGATATTGCTGCCGATCCAGTCCGTGACTGCGACGTGCTTGCTATCGGGGCTCCATAGCACGTCTACATCGCGGTCGTACCGATCAATGATAACAGGAGCGTGACCCGCTTGGGTAAGATTGAGTTGGTAGCCCAGGTCGTTCTCGCTGCCCACCTTGACTGACGAGATCGTTACTTTCCGATCCGGCGAAACCCATGTTCGTATTGTACTACCGGCAGCAAGACCGGCCGGGACATATGCCGTGAAAGCGACGGCGGATACCAAGCCGGCAATCTGTTTGGCTCTGCGCGCAACGCGCCTCGGCATGGAATGGCTCTCCGGCAACTCGAGATATCGGCTTAGCACCTGCAGTGACGTATGGCACTCTTGAACGTCGAGTAAGCATAACGTTATAGCAAAAAAGCGTCGCGCAATGAGAGCGCAAGAGCAAAAGTTTTTTGCTTCTTTTTTCAAAAAAGAAGACCTTCCTTTCTACCTGCGGGCGGTCGCTGCGACCCGGATTACGCTTCGCTAATCCGGGCTACGAGGTAGGACAGGCTTCCGATCCGGATACGCTGGGCGAACAAACGCGGGCGGCTTGTGCTTCGCGAGGTCGTCCAGCGCGACCTGGACGGCGGCTTCGAGCTGGGGGTCGTGGCCGGCGCGAACCAACGCCGGGTCTTGATCCACTTCCATATCCGGCGGGATGCCTTCGTTTTCGACTTCCCAGGCGCCGTGTGTGCCGTAGAGCGCCCAGCGGGGGGCGGTGATGCTGCCGCCGTCGATCAGTTCGGGGTAGCCGCCGATGCCGACCAGGCCGCCCCAGGTGCGCACGCCGACTAGTTTCCCGAGTGCTTCCTTGCGGAACAGCCATGGCAGCGCGTCGCCGCCGGAGCCGGACATCTGGTTGATGATCATGACGCGCGGGCCGAAGATCGCGCCGGCCGGTTCGATCGCTTCAGCGCCTTGCCGCGTGGCATTCACCATTTCCGGATGCCGGTTGAGCTTGTCGATGATATAATCGGCGATCTGGCCGCCATGGTTGAAACGTTCATCGATGATCACGCCCTGTTTGCCGACCTGGCCGAAATAATAACGGTTGAAATTGACCCAGCCGCGTGTGTTGGTGTCGGGCAGATAGACATAGGCGAGGCGCCCGCCGGAAAGCGCGTCCACGCGATGGCGGTTGGCTTCCATCCAGGTGCGCAGACGTAGATCGTCCTCCTTGGCAATTGGCATGACGGTTACATCGTGCGCGTTTTTCCCGTCCGCGGTCGGGCCTATGGTCAGCGTGGTGAGTTTGCCGGCCAGGCCCACGAAGGCATGATAGGGTTCGGCGTCGGTTCGTAAGGCCTGGCCGTTGACGGCGAGCAGAAAATCATTCTGGTGCACGTTGATGCCGGGTTGGCAGAGCGGTGCGAGAAGTTTTGGATTGAAGTTCTCCGCGCACAGAATGCGGGAGATGCGGTAGCGGCCGGAGTCGGCCGTATATTCGGCGCCGAGCAGGCCGATTTTCTCGTCTGCTTGTTTCGGTAGCGCGCCGCCGCGGATGAAGGTGTGGCCGACGCCGATATGGCCGGTCATTTCTTCCATCAGCACGTTCAGGTCCTGGCGGCCGCCGAGTGCCGGCAGGAAGGCGGCGTAGAGTTTTTCCGCGCGCGCCAAATCCAGCCCCTGGAAGTTCGGGTCGTAGAGAAAATCCCGCTCGATGCGCCATGCCTCATGGTAGATTTGCGACCAGGCGGCGCGCGGATCGACCCAGAGCGAGGCGCCGGCGAGTTTCAAGGCGCCTTCACCGTCTTTCACCTTGTCACCGCTCTTGGCGACGCTCCACGCGCCCTTCCTGGAGAACAGGATGTGGCTGCCGTCGGCGGACAGCGCGAAGCTGCCGCCATCGAGACCCTCGGCGATGGTTTCGGTCTTGCGGGTTTTGAGGTCGAAGCGTGCCAGGGATTCGTCTGGCGCGCCGCCGTCGCTGTCGAGATAATCCTGGTCGGACTGCGCGGTCGGCGCGGCGGTGGCGAAGATGATGCCGTGTTCGCCGGTTTCGAGCGACGTGTAGTTGGCCGGCGGCATCGGGATTTCGACGATGCGCTGGTCGAGCGCGGCGAAGTCGATGATGACTGGATCCGGTTTTTTGCCGCCAGATTTCTTGTCGTCATCTTTCTTGTCTGCCGGCGCGTCCCTGGCGGACTCCTCGTCGCTTTCCGGCGGCAGCGGTGTTGCGGCATCGTGGCGCAGCACCATGGCGTAAATCGTCGCGGTTTGCGCGCGGCCATAGCTGGACAAATCGAGCCAGGCCGCCGCCGGGCCCTCACTGCTGCATGAAATGAAATAGATCAGCTTGCCGTCGCGGTCGAAGCGCGCGGCGGGAACATCGGTCATGCCGTCGGTGATTTGGGTCGCTTTGCCGGTGTCGAGCGAATAGACGAAGGCCGCGTGCATATAATTCGGCAATTGCCTGGCATAGATCAGCCATCGGCTATCCGGCGACCAGGCGGTGTTGAATTTATAGGCGGGGCTGTCGAACAGATCCGTATCGACATGGGTGAGCTTGCCGCCATGCGCCAGGTCGATCAGCCAGAGTTGCAGGCGTTTATCGTAGAAAGTGATCTTTGTGCTGTCCGGCGACCAGCGCGGCGCGTAGAAATAGGATGGCGGTGAGGCGAGCGCAAATTTCTGCACCGGGCCGATCCCGCTCGCGGCGCGGATATGCAGCGCGTATTCGCCGGATTCGTCACTGAAATAGGCGATGTTTTTGCCGTCCGGCGACGCGGCGGGATCGCGATCGGCGACACCGGGGCTTTGCGTCAGGTTGCGCGGCTCGCCCTTTTCCGCGGGCACCGACATGATATCGCCGCGCACTTCCAGCAGCACGCGTTTGCCGGTCGGCGTGATCGCGGCGTTGAGAATTTCCTTGGGGTCGAGCGGCACCGGATGCGGCCGGGTCTGCGGCAGTTCGGCGGCGAGATGAACCGGCACCACGCGGCTTTGGCCGGTGGCAAAATCATAGAGTTTCAGCGCGCCGAACTGGTCATAGACAATGCCGCCGGGCCCGGCGGAAGCCGACGCAATATCGAAACCATCCGGGTTCGGGATGATCTGTGCGACGTTCCGGCTGGTAGTGTCGTAGCGGTAGAGCGTCACCGGGCCATCGCGGTCGGACAGGAAATAGACGTCGCTTCCGGCCCACATCGGGTCACGATCATTGGAATTGGCGCGCGGAATTGGTTCAATGTGGGACGTGGCGAGGTCCGCGAGCCAGATTTTCGCGGTCTGGCCGCCGCGATATTTCTTCCAGGCAGGCTGCCATTGCGCGAACGGCGTGTAGGCGAGATGGAGGCCGTCGGGCGAAAAGCTGGCCTGGTTGCCGGATGGCAATGGCAGCCTGGTGGCGGCGCCGCCGTTGATCGGAATGGTATAAAATTGCAACAGGTCGCGCGGCGAATGACGCAGGCTGCGGAACAGCACCGATTTGCCGTCCGGCGCCCAGCCAACCGCGGTGTCATGGCCGGGATACCAGGTGAGGCGCTGCGGATCGCCGCCGCCGGCGGGCACGACATAGACGGCGCCATCACCATCATAGGTGCCCGAGAACGCAATCAGCTTTCCATCCGGCGAGAAGATCGGCCCGCTGTTGCGTTGCTGGCCGACAACGAGCGCGGTCGCGGCACCGCCGGTGCGGGGCACGGTCCAGATTTCGCCGGCATAGTCGAACGCGATCAGGTCGCGCGACAATGTGGGGTGCTGCGCGAGCAGTACGGGATCGGCCAAGGCGGGTGTGGCAAGGACGGTGAGAAGGATGGCGGTTTTGATGTTACGCATGCCTGGGCGCCCTTGCGGTTTAAGGCGACGTTCTACTCCCAGAAACAAAAGGAAGGAAGGCCTTCTTTTTTGAAAAAAAGAAGCAACAAACTTTTTCCACTTGGCGTACGTGGTCCATGTCCACGTATGCCAAAGAGCAAAAGTTTTTTGGTTCTTTTTTTCAAAAAATCACTACTTTCTTTTGCAACTCTCCGACATATCCTCCGCTCGATTATATACCGTATCGGTATCCGGCCGCACCGGCGGGATCGCGGCACAGGCCGCGAACGCCGCGTGCGCGGCCACGTGGTCGCCCGCGGCGTCCAGCGCCTCGCCAAGCTGCCCCTGGGCCGCGCCCAGGTCGCGGCGCCAATTGACATTGGTGGGGTCCTTGCCGCTCAGCGAAACGAGCATTGCCAATCGCGCGCGCGCCTCGGTCAGCGCGCCGGGGTGATCGCCCTGCGCCGCCAGCAGTGCCGTGCGGCGCGCGTGAGCCAGCGAAAGGTCGCGCTGCCAATCGGTGTTGGCGGGGTCGAGCGACGCGAGCCGCGCTGCCAGCGCGGCGCTGGCGGCGTATTCCTGCGCCGCCGCGGACAGATCATGCAGGTCGAACAGCGCATCGCCGACGCGACCATGCATCTGGCCCATATTGCGTTGCCAGAACGCATTGCCCGCATCGGCGGCGGCCAGCGCGGACACTGTGCCAAGCTCGGTGCGATAGAGCGCCAGGGCCTGGTCGATATGGCCCTGGTCGCGCAGCACGTCGGCCTGGCCGCGGCCGGCCGCGGCAAAATTGTTACGCAGCAGGTAATTGGTGCGGTCGCCGGCGGCCAGGCTTTGCTCGACCGCGCGCGATTGTGCGAATGCGTCGGACGCCTCGGCCAGCGCGCCATCGATGCGCAACGCATCGCCGAGCTCGGCCTGCGCCACGGCGGTGAAGAAACGCCAATTATGGTTGGCAGGTTCGCGGTCGGCGACATATTTATAGCCGGCGACCGCCGCGCGGCGCAGCTTGATCGCGGCGTCCACATCGCCCTGCGCCAGCACCGCGCGCGCCAGGTTCAGGCGAATGAGCGACGATAGCGCAATGATTTGCGAACTGGCACCGGTCGCGTGCGCCAGCGTGACGAAGTGGTCGGCCGCTGCGCGCAGCCCGGCCACCGCGCGCGGCAGGTCGCCGGTCGCGCGCGCGGTCTCGGCCTGGTGCGCGAGCGCCAGGAATTTGGCGTTCTGCCAAAGCACATTGTCCGGCTCTGCGGTGGCCAGGCCTTCGGCAAGCCCGCGCAGCGCGGCGTATTGCGCGGTCGCCTCGTGCAGGTTGCCGGCCTGCTCGGACCATTGCCCAAGCGATTCATGTGCCTGCATCAGGCTCAGCCGCCATTTCGGGTTGTCCGGGTCGCGGGTGGAAATATCGGTCGCCAGCGCCAGTTGCTGGCGCAAGGCGGCTTGCGCGTCGGTGAATTTGCCGGCCAGGTAATCGGCCTGGGCGATCTGGTTGAACATTTCGGCTTGCGTGCCGATGCTCTCCACCGTTTGCGAGGCGCCGCCGAGTTTCGCGAAAATGTTGCGCGTGGCCTCGAGCAGTTGCGTCGCGACGTCGTTCGGCAGTTGGCCGGCGCCGCGCGCGCGGGCAATTGCGGTGACTTCGTCGGACGCGGCTTTCAGCGCGATGTCGTAATTATGCTCCGCTTGCGCCGCCTGCACTGTGGCGCGCAGCAACTGGCTGAGCCACAGCGCGGCGGTGCCTACGACTGCGAGCAGCCCGAGGCCGACCAGGATGGCGGCGATTCGCGTGCGGCCGGCGAGGCGCCGGGCGGCGCGGGCGCGGGCCTCGGCGTCCTCCGCACGGGCTTGCAATGCGGCGCGCTCCGCCTCCTGGCGCGCGATTTCGCGGTCCCGTTCGGCGGCCAGCGATGCTTCGATGAACGCGATCGTGGCGGCATCGAGATCGGCGCGATGCCGGCCGAGCAGGTCGGCCGCTTCCGCGAGCAGCCGCGCGGCCACCAGCAGGAAATCGGGGTCGCCGCCACGGCCGCGCCAGAGGGCAGCATCGACGGCCAGGCGGGTGCGGGCACCCAGGAACGCGCGGTGTTCGGCGATCAGGGCCGCCAGACGCGGCCAACGCGTCAGCAGCGCCTCGTGCGCCAGGCGCAACGTGGCGTCCGCGCCACTGCCCTCCAGCACCAGGAAGCGTGCGGTGACCAGCCGGTTGGCGAGGTCGCGGGCGGCCTGGTCGGACAGGTCGGCGTAGCGCAGCGTGCGGGCGCTGGCGGCGCCGGTGGCGTTATCCACGGCGACCAGTGCGAGCAGCAGCGCGGGCAGGGCGGCTTGCCGCGCCGGCGCGAGCGCTGCGACCGTGGTTTCGGCCTCCGCGGCGATGGCGCCGGCCAGGCCGCCGAGGCGGTCGTAGGCGGCCAGGCGCAATGTGCCGGTGCTCTCGTCGCGGTCGAGGAACAGGCGATGCAGCGTGAATTGCAGCAGCGGCAGTGCGCCGCGGTCGCGCGCGGCGTCGGCCAGCAGGTCGGCGAGCGTGCGGTCGCCGGACTCCTCCAGCGTCAGGCCGGCGGCGCGCGCGGGGCCCTCGATGATGTCGCGGATTGCGGCCTGGTCCGGCGGCAACAGGTCGTAGGCGTCGCCGTCCTGCTTCAGGCGCAGCAAGGCGGGGCAGGATTGGAATTCCGGGTAGCGGTCGCCGCGCAGCGTGGCGACGACCCAGACGCGGCCGCCGCGCGCCAGTGCGTCGAGCCAGGCCACCAGCGCGTCGATGGCCGGTTGCGGGCGGGCGAACAGTTCCTCCAGTTGATCGATCAGCAGCAGCAGGCGCGAGTCGCGTGGCGCATGCAGCGCGCGCAAGGCGCCGGACAGCACGATGGCGGCCGCTTCGGGCGATCGGCCGGCGAGCGATGCAAGGCGGTCCGGCGTGGGATAGTCGGTGGTGGCGAGTTCGGGCAGCGCGCCCGGCGCGCACAGCGCGCGCGCGAGGCCGGCAATCATGTCCTCGCCGAGCAGGGCCGGGCGGATGGTGGCGCCGCGCCATATGGCGACATCGGGGACGATGTTATGGTCGGTGAGCCACGGAAACACGCCGGCGCGGATCAGCGAGGATTTGCCGGTGCCGCTGGCGCCGACGACGAGCAGGAACGCGCAGCCGCGCGCCGCGCAAGCCGCGAGCTTGGCGGTGACGGCGCGGATCGCCTGGCGCCGCCCGAAGAAGATGGTCGCGTGCTCGGCCTCGAACGGCTCCAGGCTGCGGTATGGCGAGCCTTTCAGCGCGACTGGCCACACCACGTCCTGCCGCCGGCGCAGCACCCATTGGCGCAGATGGCGGCGCAGTTTTTCGGCAAAATCCTCCGGCGCGTCGAAACTGTCGAAGCTGGCGGTGAAGTGGCCGCGTTCATTGCGGAACCATTTTTGCCAGAACATGGTCAGCGCACCGAGTTCGGCGGTGGCTGCGTCGGCCTGTTCGGCGTCGATCAGGATGCGTTTCTTGTAGACGAGGATGTCGGGCGTTTCGCGCTTGAGTGCGGCGTTCAGCGCGGCCTCGAAGTCGCCTTCCAGCGTGGGGCCGAGGGATTTCCACAGAATGCAGATGACGAGGTCGGCTTCCGACGGCAGGTCATTGACAAACAAGAACCGGACGCGCCCGCCGAATTCGGCGCTGATGTCGCCGCAAATGGCAGCGGCAAGCCCACGCTCCGCCGCCACATCGTCCGGCCCCGACACGAAAACGCGATAAAGCGTGCCCGGTACAGCTTCAATCATGGCAAAGGCCACAGCTATAAACGAGCAAAGGGTTTTCGCTTCTTTTTTTCAAAAAATAAGGCTTTCTTTTTTTGAAAAAAAGAAGCAAAAAACTTTTGCTCGTGTGTATCCGACTCGCTGTCACCGGCTTGTTCTTTGCGCGGCGGTTTTTGCGTCCTGCTGCCAGGTGGCGTCGGAGTTTTGTACGCTCAGCACGGACTGCAGGGTTGTCAGGGCGGCGTTGTTGTGCTGGGCAGCCAGGTCTTGGTGGCCGAGCGCGGTTTCCGCGTCGGCGATGCGCAGGTCGGTTTCGGCTTGCTCCACCTGCCATTCCAGCATGGTGGGGGCTGCGGTGATGCGTTTGGCGACGAGTTGCATGAGCGCCTGATATTGCGTGAGCGCACCGGCCGCGTCGTGACGGGCAAGCGCCACGTCGGCGGCGCCGCGCGTCGCATCGAACAGCGTGCGCGCCACGAAGAAATTGGCATACAGGTTCTGCACCAGGCCGCGCGCCGTGGTGATCGCCGCGTCGAACTCGCGCGCGGCGCCGTCGAGATCGTGCTGCAGCAACAGGATTTCGCCGACCCGCTCATGCGCCTCGGCCAAGTTGCGTTGGAGGTTGGTGTTGCCGGCGTTGCTTTGCGCGCGCGTCAGCAGCAGGTTCAAATGGTCGCGGTAGATCGCGGCGGCCTCGGTGATGTGGCCCTGCGCCTGTAACACCCGCGCCTCGCCAATGTGATCTTTGCTGGCGCGATATTGAGCGAGTGCGCCTTGCAGGTCCCCGCGGCGGCGCATGATGTCGCCGGCGGCGCGCTGGTCGGTGTTGAGCTTGCTCTGCCAGTCGGCATCGGCAGGCCGCGCCGCGGCGAAACGTTGCGCGATGGCTTCGGCCTCCTGAATATGTGCGGCGGCCCCGGCCAGGTTCCCGTCCATGGCCAGCCGTTCGCCCAGTTGCCATAGCGCCGCTTGCAGCAAAGCGGCATCGCCGGGATCGTCCGGGGCGCCGGCCGCCAGCGCACGGGCGAGTTCCACCGCCTTGTTGCCATCCTGCTGCGCATGCGGATCGCTGGTGGCGGCGAGCGAAATGAACAAGTTGGCGCGGGCGCGCGTGGCTGCGGGCGCTTCATGGGTGGCTGGCAAATTTTCCAGCGCGTCGCTGGTGATTTTCAGCAGCGCGCGCTTCACCGGCGCGGTGATGCGCCCGGTTGCCACCGCGTGCTCCAGAATGCCGAGCGTTGCGGTCGCGCCGGTCAGCGCGGTGGCGTAATTCTGCTCGGCTTCGGCGGCGCGGCGGCGGGCCACTTCGCGCTGGTCGAGCCACATGCCGGCAGCCCCACCCGCCGCCAGTAATAGGACGGAGACGGCAACGATCGCCGCGCGCGTGCGGCGGAACAACAGGCGGGACGCGCGTTCCTGCGCCGCCGCCGCATCGGCGCGCTGTTGCAGGTCGCGGCGCTCAGCCTCGGCCGCCGCGTCGCGCCGGGCGCGGTCGGCGGCGCGCGAGGCCTCGATCAGGGCGATGGCGGGGCCGGATAGCTCGCTACGATGCTGTGCGAGCGCGTCGGCCGCTTCTTCCAGGCGGCGGCCGGTGGGCAGCAGCAGGTCGGGCGGCCGGCCCGCCGCGTCCCACGCGGCCGCGTCCGTGTCGACGCGCGCGCGGACGGCCAGGAAGGTGCGGTGCGCTGCGACCAGGTCGGCCAGGCGCGGCCAATGCGTCAGCAATGCCTCGTGCGCGAGGCGCAGCGTGGCGGCATCCCGCGTGAGCAGGCGGGCATCGACGAGCCGGGCGGCGAGGTCGCGTTCGGCCGGGTCGGCGATCGCGGCGGCATCGAGCGCGCGCGCGGTCGCGGCGCCGGCGCCATCCTGCAACGCGACCAGCTTGAGCAGAAGGGCGGGGAGGGCGGCGCGGCCGGCATCCGGCAGAGTGCCGGCGATGCGCTCCGCCTCGGCGGCGATGGCGCCGGCGAGGCCGCCCAGCCGGTCGTAGACGGACAGTTTCAGCATGTTGGTGGCCGGGTCGCGCGCGTCGAACAGGGTTTGCAGCGTGAATTGCAGCAACGGCAGCGCGCCGGGCTGCTGTGATGCGGCTTCGAGCAGGGCGGCGAGGGAGCGGTCGCCGGACTCTTCGAAGCGCAGGCCCGCGGCGCGCGCCGGTCCCGCGATGATGTCGCGGATTTCGGCGGGCCCAGGGGGCAGCAGGTCGAGCGTTTCGCCGTCGGATTTCAGGCGCACCAAGGCCGGCGATGTTTGCAGGTCGGCGTAGCAGTCATTGCGCAGCGTGGCGATGATCCAGACGCGCCCACCGCGCGCCAATGCGTCGAGCCGGGCGATCAGCTGTTCGCTTTCGGCCGCGGGCCGGGCCAATAGTTCTTCGAGCTGGTCGACAAGAATGATCAGGCGGGTGGTTTCGGGCACGGCGTGGCCGGGGTCGCCGGCCGGCAGGCTGAGTGTTGCGGCCAGGCCCTCCAGCAGCTTGTCGCCGAGCAACGCGGGCCGGATGACGGCGGTGCGCCAGGTGGTGACTTCCGCACGCGGCGGCGCCTCGGTCAGGAACGGCAGCACGCCGGCGCGGATCAGCGACGATTTGCCGGTGCCGCTACCGCCAAGGACCAGCAGAAACGCGCAGCCGCGCGCCGCGGCGGCAGTGAGTTTGGCGACCGCGGCGCGCACCGCGCGGCGGCGGCCGAAGAAGATGCGCGCATGGTCGGCCTCGAACGGCGCCAGGCTGCGGAACGGCGAACCGCGCGCGGCGACCGGCCAAGTGACGTGGTCGGTGCGGCGCGCGAGCCAGGCGCGGATCTGGCGTTTCAGCTTGTCGTGGAATTGGTCCTCAGTGTCGAAACGGTCGAAAAAAGCGGTGAAATTGCCCCGTTCGTCGCGCGACCAGTGCTGCCAGAACGCGTTCAGCGCGCGCATTTCGGCGGCTTCCTGGCCCAGCCGGTCGGCGTCGATCAGCACGCGCTTGCGGTAGACCAGGATGTCCGGCGTCTCATGAGTCAGCGCCGCTTGCAGCGCTTCCTCGAACTCATATTCGGTGCCGGTGCGCGGCGTGCCGTCCGGCCGGTTATATTCCGGCGGCAGTTCGGTGCCGAGCCGTTTATGCAGGATGCACAGCACCAGGTCGCAGGAGGACGGTTTGGCGATCGCGTCCTGAAAGGTGCGGTGGGCGGAGTAGTAGTTTTCCTCCCACAGGATCGGCGTGAACCGGACGCCGCCGTCGGACTCGGCCGCGAGTTCCCGCAGCACGAGCGCCGCGCGTGCGCGCTCGGGTGCGACGTCGCTGGGCGAGGAGATGAAGACGCGGATGTCGCGTGCGGGCATGGGCGGGAGACGTACTGCGTGTGATGGCCGAAGGCCAGTGGAAGCAGTGTTATTTTTTGAAAAAAAGAACCAAAAAACTTTTGCTGCTGCGCTCTGGTCCGCAGGGTCGTTTTCAGCGTCGCCTCGCGCGGCGCCAAACAGACAAAAGTTTTTTGGTTCTTTTTTTCAAAAAATAACATTCTTCCTTCACTCGCCTTGTTTCTTCGCTGCGCTCAGCCGGACTACGGCAAACTGTCGATCCACTTTACAACCGATGCGTCATCCACCTCGCCGCCCGGCCACGCGATCGTCGGCTTGTAGCTGACATTGGCGCCGCGCATACGCTGGCGGTATACCTTCATTGCGTAGCGTAGCGTAGCGTCGCCGCTCGGCAACGCAGCTTTCGCCACTTCCAGATAGTCGGTGTCGGAAGAGGTTTCGAATCCGATGCGGACGGCGCCGGGCAGCCCATTCAGCAGATCGAGAAAATCGAGGCACGCGCTGGCGCAATGCTGCGTGGTGAGAACATAGACCGGGTGCGCAAAGGGCGATGTCAGGTGCGGCGCGGGCGCCAGCGGATCGGCCGGCTCATGCATGAACAGATCGTGCCGGCGCACCGCATGGTCCATCTCATCGGCGCGTTTGGCAAAATAGGCAGCACCTTCGCCCTGGCCCTGCGCCCGCAACATCGCGGCCAGCGCGCGGATGGCGGCCGCATTGCGCGGGGACACGCGCCAGTCAATGGCGGTCGGCATCGAAGCTTCCACCGAAGCCACGGCCGGTTTGCCCCACAGCGCCGCCGCCACCTCCGTGCCCCAGTCATCGTCGCCGCCGTCATTGCCGCGCACATCGAGCACCACATGCCGGGCTGCATGCAGCTCGCCAGCTTGCGCGGTCACCGCCGCCACCAGCGCCTGGAGCCGCGCCGCGGCGGTGTCGGTCTGCGGGGCGAAACTCGGCATCGAAATCAGCCACACATCGCCGACGTGGCGCAGTCCCGCCTGTGGGATGTCGATACCGCTCGCGGCGATGCGCGCCTGTGCCAGCCCCTCCGCCCCGATCGGGCGCCACCGCAATGCGACGGTGCCGGCGCGACCATCGGTGGAGACCACGCAACTGCGCCATTGCCCCCGCGGATCGTCCGCGTCGGCGACCATCAGTGCCGTCGACGCCAGACGCATGCGTTGCGGCACATGCGGGTTCAACCCCGGCCGCTGCACGCGATCCCGCAACAAATCGCGCGCCGGCACGCCGCCGCAGGACTCGACAGTCGCCCCCACGCGGACGCCGGAATCGCCCTCCGCCACGGCCACGCGCGGCAGTGCGCCAAGTGCATCAGCGCGCACCAGAAACCCGGGCCAAAAATGCGCCTCCGGCACGTTGAACGTCACCGACAAATGCCCGTCGGCAAATCCGTTCGCATAGTCGCGCAGCACCAACTGGTAATCATGCAGGCTACGCACCGCGCGCGCTTGCGGCAGCAGGGAAGCTTCGCCGCCATCGAGCCAGGTGCGAAAGCTGCTATTTGCGCTATCGACCGGGCCCGGATGGTTGTCGCGGATCAGGTCGTGCATCGCAGCCAGGTCCTGCAGCGCGGCCTGGGACCATGGGGAGGCTGCGGTGAGCAAAAGAAGGAAGAGCTTATTTTTTGAAAAAAAGAAGAAAAAAACTCTTGCTCTTACGCTGCCGCCACCTGGCGCAGCCTGCGTCACCTGGCGCGAAACTCCAACAGCAAAAGTTTTTTGGTTCTTTTTTCCAAAAAAGAACATATTTTCTACCCTTCCTCACCCCGCAACGAATACATCCGGCACTCGCCAAACCCCTTCGCCATAGGCTGGTTGCCGACATACTCGCAGGCATAAGCAGCGCCCGTCTCGCAATAGAGCGCCGCCGCGAATTGCTCGGTGACGTAGGTTTCCCCCGGTGGCGTCACCGGCTCGATGCGCGCCGTGCGGATGACTTCCTTGCCGAAGAATTTTTGCCGGCCGATGACGCGGTCCAGCCCGCGAAACACCGGCCCGACATGCGCGCTCAGCCGCAGCAGCAGATCGGGCGGCAGCCCCGCCGCCGCCAGCCGCGCCGGATCGATGCTCTGGTGCAGCGCGAAACAGGTTTGCACCGCGGCGACCACGTCCGACAGCACGATATAGAGCCCGTCCCCCGCCGTCTCGGCATATTCCACGTGCGCCTGCAATGATTCCAGGGCCACCGCGAACCCGCCGACCACGACATCGAGAAACGCCGCGTGCTGAATTTCGGCGATGGTCGAAAAACCCTTGACATCGCCGAACACGATCGCGCGCACGGTGCGGCGCGACCACACCGGATCGTTCCGGCCAATGTCGGGCCAGGCAGCGGTCAGGCGGCCGAGGTCGCTGCCGTCGGGCACCGGCGCGCGCAAATCGGCTTCACCCTCGCCGCACACCAGCACCTGCACCGGCGTCAGCAACGCCGCACCGCGCAGCAGCGCCTGGCCGCGCGCCTGCCGCAATGCCAGGTTCAGCACGGTGGGCTCGCCGGGATCACCCTCGGGCGTCACGATCGAAACGGTGGTCGCGGCGGCCACCAGCGTATCGAAACGATCGCCGAGCGCCATGTCGGCCAGGAACGCGCGGCAAATATCCGCGGCGCACGGCAGCACCAGATGCAGGTCCGCGCCGATGGCCAGCAGCGCTTCGGCAATGAAGATATCCGCGCCGGAAAAAATCGACCCGAACGCTACCAGCCCGGCCGCGGCACCCGCGACCGCCGGCGGCAGCACCGGCGGTGCGGCGCTGGTGTCGCCCGGATCGGCGAGCCAATGCAGCACCAGCGGCGTCGGCATGGCGGCCAGCGCCGTCTGCCCGATGCCGCACACGCCCGCGAGCCAGCTCAATTGCCGCCGCGTGGATGCGACCGCATCGAGCCGTCCCGCCGCAGCCGCCGCCGCGTCCCGCAACGCGCCGATCGCGGCGATATCGTCGCCGAGCAGGATGTGCGCCTCGCCCTCGGTGGCCAGGCGCCAATAGGCATCCGTTTCGTTCGCCGCACGCGCGACGGCGCGGCGCGCCATCGCGACGGCCCGGTCACGATCGCCGGCGATATGCCACAGCGTCGCCGCATTGATCGCCGGGAAATAACTGTCGGACGCGGCGAACACGCGCTCATACGCATCGGCCGCCGCCGCCGCGAGCCGGCCGCGCGCGGTTGGTTCCGTGGCCCGCATCGCGCGGTCCTTCAGCAACCGCCCGCGCAACGACGCGAAATCGACGCGCAAGCGGCTTTCGGCGATCTTGTCCAGCGCACCGGCACGGGTCAGCGCGTCGAGTTCCGCAGTGGCGCGATGCGCGGCTCCAGCGCGCGCGAACGCCAGCAACCGACGATATTCCAGGCTCAGATCGTCGGGGTATTCCCGCAGCGCGCGAGTCGCGAGATCAATGGCGCGAAGATGGTCGCCGGCGCCGCTCGCGCGGGCAATGGCGGCAGTCCAGTCGGCCTGGCTGGTCATGCTGGTTGGCCTTGGGGCTGGCGCGGCAAAGAAAGCGGGGGGCTTTGCCCCCTCGACCCCCATTGGGGCCTGAGGCCCCAAACCCCCGCTACTTTAGGAAGGGACAAGGAGGGGGGCATACGTACCGTCATCGCACAGCGTGTGCCCCCCTCCTTGTCCCTTCGCAAACAGATGGGGGTCTGGGGCCTCAGGCCCCAGCGGGGTCCGGGGGCA
>Ga0116228_10000097_pt1 | contig 54550 bp, 40 predicted proteins | sample S1TSphfallax_2_FD_89694 | JGI IMG/M metagenome (GOLD analysis project Ga0116228, IMG submission 89694) | Host-associated microbial communities from peat moss isolated from Minnesota, USA - S1T2_Fc - Sphagnum fallax MG | ecosystem: Host-associated > Plants > Peat moss > Unclassified | place...
AACATCTTTCTTCTCCTCCCTTATTTCCGCCGTATGCTCCCCCAGCAACGGCGCGTGACGAACCTCGATATCGAGCGCCGCGCTGAAGCGCACCGGCGGGCGCGTTGCGAAATAATCGCCCTCGGTCGGGTGGGTGCGGCGGCGGAAAAAATCGGTGGCCTGCAAATGCGGATCGGCCATGATGTCGGACAAATCGCGCACTGCCATGGCAGGCACGCGCGCGGCGTTCAGCGTGCGCACCCAATGGCCGGTGGTGGCGGCGGGCGTCAGCTTTGCGATTTCCGCGTAGAGCGCCGACACGTTGGCGGCGCGGTCGGCAGGCGTGGCGAATTCGGGGCGGTCGAAGATATTGGGGGCGCCGAGCACGGTGAAGGCGGCGGCCCAACTTTCGGCGGTGTAGGGGACGATGCTGATATAGCCGTCCTGCGTGGGGAATGGCTGGCGCGCCGGATCGATCTGGCGGCTGTAGCCGACCGGGCCGGTGGGCGGATCGAAGGTGGCGCCGAACAGATGCTCCTCGTAGAGGAATTGCACGAAGCCTTCGAACATCGGCACTTCGACATGCTGGCCGGCGCCAGTGCGCAGTTTGTGGATGTAGGCCGCGAGGATGGCGTGGGCGGCGTGCATGCCGGCGATTTTGTCGGCGATGGTGGAGGGCACGTAGCGCGGCCGCGGATCGCCATCGGCGCGGCTGAAAAAGCTGGTCATGCCGGAGGCGGCCTGGATGACGTCGTCATAGGCCTGCAGGCCGGCATACGGGCCATCACTGCCGAAGCCGACGCAATGAACATAGATCAGGCCGGGCAAGTCGGCGCGCAGCGCGGCGTAGCCGAAGCCGAGCGTTTCGATGGCGGCGGCGCGGACATTATGGATGAACACATCGGCGTCGCGCAGCAGCGCATGCATCAGGCGCGCATCCTCGGGGGATTTCAGGTCGAGCACCGCGGAGCGTTTGCCGCGGTTCAGCGTCATGTGCGGGCCGCCCATGCCTGGGGTTTTCGCGGGCGTGCCGGCATAGCGGAAGATATCGCCGGCGGGCGGTTCGATCTTGACCACGTCGGCGCCCATGTCGGCCAGGATTTGCGTGCAATAGGGGCCGAACACCACCGACGTCAAATCGACAATCTTGATACCTTCGAGCAGGCGCGGCGCTGGTGCGTTCGGCATGGCCTCCCCCCGGCACGTTGTTTAATCGTGCGGTTAACATCAATTGCTGGGGGCGGCAACTGAGAGAAGGGAGGTCTTCTTTTTTAAAAAAAGAAGCAAAAAACTCTTGCTCCCTGGCAGTCGTGGCGTAGGTCGAAGGGCGCGGTGTGAGCAGCATTGCGCGGCTAGAGATCGGCTTTACAAGACATTTCACGATGCGCCAGCGGTCACACCCGTTCCGATCCGGACTAGTCGCCGCCTTCATGGCGGCGATGCTGCATATCGTGCTTTGGGCCGGTGTGCTGTCCGGCGCGATCGGGGCAGTGGATGGCAGCCGGCAGGCCGAGTTCCATGCCTCGATCTGCGGCACCGCCCCGCCGCAGCATGAGGCACCGGCGCATCACGCGCCCTGCGTGCTGTGCCCGGTTTGTCTGGCGCATTCGCTACCCGGCACGTTGCCCGCGCCCCCGCCGTCGCCGGCCCCTGCCCGGCTGGCCGGACTCGCGCCCGCCTATGATGGCGGTATCCATTTCCCGCCGCCGGCGCTGCCGCAAGGCGCCGCCTATCCACGTGGTCCGCCTCTGACCTGAGACGACCCTCGCTCCGTCGTTCTCACCGCTCACCACGTCAGGATTTTCCTTATGCACGACCAAAACAACGCGCCTTGGCGCGCCCGCGCGCTTGCGCGCATTTCAAGAGTTGCGCTTGCGCGCATTTCCAGTGTTGCGCTTGCGCGCATTCCGTCTATCGCGCTGGTCGGCGCTTATATGTTCGCGCCGGCACTGGCGCTGGCCTGTGCCTGCGGCTGCGGCATTTTCGATGTCGGCGGCGCCAGCGGCATCATGCCCGGCACCGAGGAAGGCGATTACTCGCTCTATTTCCGCTACGACTACATGAACCAGGGCACCAACTGGGAGGGCGATCACAAGGCGCCGCGCAGCGATAACCAGGACAAGAACCTCAACACCAGTTTCTACTTCACCGGCGCGCAATGGCATGTGAACCCGGACTGGACACTGATGACGGAGCTGCCGGTCTATGCCAGGCATCTGACCACGACCGACGACGGCACCGTCCAGGGGCCGGCCGGCAGCATCTATACCGGCAAGATGGTGTCGCTGGGCGATCTGGAGGTCATGGCCGATTACACCGGCCTGTTCGCCGACAAGAACACCGGGCTGATCTTCGGCGTCAAATTCCCGACCGGCGATTTCTCGGGGCCGAAGGGGCCGCTGGGCGGGTATGAATTCGATCGCGACAGCCTGCCGGGGACCGGCAGCACGGACCTGATCCTGGGGATTTATCATGACGGCGCGCTGACCGAGGACGGGTCGGTCGGCTACTATGTGCAGGCGCGCGGCAATATCCCGGTGCTGACCCAGGGCGGCTACCGGCCCGGCAACGAATTCGATACCGCGGCTGGGATCGACTACAGCTTTCAGCAGGTCGGGCCGTTCAAGAGCATCTCGCCCGTGCTGTCTATCCTGACCAGCTACCGCCAGCGCGATACCGGGCCGGCGGCGGATTTTTTCAATTCAGGGTATTATCGCGTGCTGGCAGCACCGGGCGTGCAGTTCCATTTCGCCAATCTGCGTTTATATACCGACGTGGAGTTGCCCCTGTATCAGCATGTGAACGCGGCCGGAAACCTGGCGATCAATGGCAGTTCGGGACAGATGGTGGCGTCGGCGCTGTATAAGATTCAGTTGAATTACGATTTCTGAGATGGGGTAGCCCGCGGCGTAATCAAAGTATCCGCGCCAGTCAGGCACATCTGGCAGGCGGGGGCAAAGAAATTTAACCACGACGGCACGTGGCGCACGAAGGATTTCACGAAGAGAACGCAATCTCTTCGTGATATCTTCGTGCGCCACGTGAAGTCGTGGTTAAATTTCTTTCTTTCAGCAGGCGAGATTTCGCGCGCGAGCCTGCTGTATGTCAAACCCAACGCGGTATAGTAGAACGCCATAAAAATCACGTCATGAAGGCGCAAGAGCAAAAGTTTTTTGGTTCTTTTTTTCAAAAAAGAACATTCTTCCTTTCTTGCCAGCTAAATGTCAGCTCGTGCTTGTTATGAAACAAATGCCGCACGTCCCCACCCGGAATGCCGGCGAACGCCTCGGCCGCCTCATGGTCCGTCGGCCCCTGGAATTTCAGTGTGCAGATGATGTTACGGGCGCGGCCGGAGTCGATCCAGGCACGCACCAAGGTGAGCATGCGCGCGGGGTAGGCGATGACGTCGGAGCAAAGCCAGTCGATCGGCGGTTCGGCGCGCGGGTCGAGCGCGAACGCGCTTTCCTGGCGGATCGTGACGCCCGGCATGGCGGCGACGGCTGGGTCGAGCGGCGCCTTGTCGATGGCGGTCACTGAAGCGCCCAGGCGGGCGAGGACAAAGGTCCAGCCGCCGGGGCTGGCGCCGAGGTCGAGGCAGCGCGCGCCCGGCGCGGGCCATGCGCGCAGCAGCGTCAGGATTTCCCATAATTTCAAATAGGCGCGGCTGGGCGGGCCGTTGCGGTCCTCGGTGAAAATCGGTGCACCGTTGATGAACGGGCTGCTTTGGGTGGGGCTGGCAAGCAGACGGTCGGGCGCGAGCAGCGTCCAGGCGCCGAGATGGCCGGTGGGCGCGGATTGTGGGAAGGTCAGCGGTTTCGGTTGCAGCTTCGGCAGCCTGGCGGTGATCAACGCGGCGCGGCGGACATGGTCGGGCGTGTAGGCGCCCCAGTTGCGCTGGAGGGCGCGCAACGCCGTCGCGGCCTCGCCGATCGACGCAATCGCGTGTTCGCGCGGTGCCAGCCAGATATTTTGCGCCCAGGCCGCGGCCACGGGCGGGTCCGGCGACAGGGCGAGGTCGCCGTGCCAGTCGGAGATCGTCACGCCGCGGCGGGTGAGTTCCTCGGCGAGCGGGACTGCGAAGCCTTCGGGCGCGAGATAGGCGGCCTGGATCAGGATTTTGGACCGCCCGGCAGCAGCGCGCTGGCGGCGAGCAGGAGCCAGCCAGCCATGAGCAGAATGCCACCGGTGGGGGCGGTGCGGCCGAGACTAATCCCGCCGAGGTCGTGCGCGTAGACCGCGCCGCAGAATAGCAGCAGGCCGAGCGCGAACGCGCCGCCGGCAAGGTTGGCGGCAAGCAGCGCGGGGCCGGTCAGCCGCAGCGCCAGCAGCGCCGCCAGAAACAACGCGATGGCGTGCCACGCCTGCATCTGAATGGCGCTTTGCACCGCGGCCAGCGCTTTCGGGTCGAGCCGCTGCGGCAGCGCGTGTGCGGCCACCGCCGCCATCGCCACCGCGCCGCACCCGGCCACGCCGCCGAGGGCAACAAAAATGCGTGACCAGAGCGGCAACATCGGTGTGACCTTCATTTCTTGCCCGGACGACGGTAAGATTACCGTCATGCCGCGTGGAGACCTGTTTCCGGAAATCGGCCCGTTCGAAACGGGCTATCTGCCGTTGACCGATGGACATGTGATGTACTGGGAGCAGGTCGGCAACCCGCGCGGCCGCCCGGTGCTGTTCCTGCATGGCGGACCCGGCGCGGGCGCGGGCGCCGTGCACCGGCGGTTTTTCGACCCCGCGCACTGGCGCATCGTGATTTTCGATCAGCGCGGGGCCGGCCGATCGCGGCCGCTCGGCAGCCTGGAAAGCAACAGCACGCCGCGGCTGGTCGAGGATATCGAGCGGCTGCGGACCTATCTCGCAATCGATCGCTGGCTGCTGTTCGGTGGCTCGTGGGGGTCGACGCTGGCGCTGGCCTACGCGCAGGCGCATCGCGACCAGGTGGTGGCGCTGGTGCTGCGCGGCGTGTTCCTCGGCCGGCGCAGCGAGGTGGAGTGGTTCCTGCACGGACTGCGCGCGGTGTTTCCGGACGCGCATGCGCTGTTCACCGGCCATCTCACGCCGGAGGAGCGGCACGATATACTGGGCAGCTATCTGCGCCGGCTGACCGATCGCGACCCGGCCGTGCACATGGCCGCGGCCCGCGCGTGGTCGGTCTACGAAGGCAGTTGCAGCACGCTGCTGCCGAGCCCGGACACGGTGAATAGTTTCGCGCAGGACCGCTCGGCGCTCGGGCTGGCGCGGATCGAGGCGTTCTACTTCGCGCATGATCTGTTCCTGCCGCCGGAAGGGCTGCTGGGGCATATGAGCCGGATCGGGCATTTGCCGGCGGAGATCGTACAGGGCCGTTATGACATGGTGTGCCCGGCGCTGACCGCGTTCGAACTGGCGGCGAACTGGCCGGCGGCGCGGCTGACACTGGTGCCGGATGCGGGGCATTCGGCGCTGGAACCGGGGGTGCGGCGGGCGCTCGTGGCGGCCGTGGAGCGGTTTCGGCACAGCAAGTAAGAGTCAGGAAGACTTCTTTTTTGAAAAAAAGAAGCAAAAACTTTTGCTCCTGCGCTGGGATCGGCACGTCGGCTGGCATTGCCCGCAGTATTGTTGCCATCGGCAATGTTATATGCGGCGATACAGGATCATACATACGGCTACGAAACGTGCTGCGGCGCGCAACGTGACCGCAGGCGCTGGCGTTTTCTGTCCGCTATTGGGCCGATGCAGATATTTCGGGTGGGCATTGATATGAAAAGAAGAAAGTGTTCTTTTTTGAAAAAAAGAACCAAAAAACTTTTGTCTGTTGGTTATGCGTAAGGTGACACAAGATGCGCGAGGTGGGACAGCCAAGAGCAAAAGTTTTTTGCTTCTTTTTTTCAAAAAAGAAGGCCTTCTTCTGCCTTTTGGGAACCCTTCGCGACCCCGCGCCGTCATAGGCACGGCAGCCGCCGCGCGCTGCCAGGGCCACCCGCGGAGACCAGCTGCCATGGACCAGACACCGCAGACGTCGCAATTCATGTCGCTTCCAGCCGCCACGGCCGGCCGGCGGCCGCTCTACCCGGCCCTGGTGCCGTGCGCGATCGCCTTCTTCGCCGCGGCGCTGGTGACCGACCTGGCCTACTGGCGCACCGCGCTCATGACCTGGGAGACGTTCTCGGTCTGGCTGATCACTGGCGGGCTGCTGGTCGGTCTGGCCGCCGCGATCGCCGGCCTGGTCGATGTCGCGCGCGGACGCCGGGGGCACATGCTGATGCCGCGCTGGCCGCGGGTGCTGGGCGACCTGCTGGCGTCGCTGCTCGCCATCGTCAACGCGTTCGTCCATAGCCGCGACGGGTATACGGCCGTTGTGCCCACCGGGCTGATCCTGTCATTCCTGGTGCTGCTGATCCTGATCATCTCAAGACTGGATCAGCCGAATTTGGTGCTCGCCGGACGCGAGCGGCTGGTGGCGCGGCGGCAGCGCGGCCCACTGGCAGCGCTCGCGTCGCTGGTGGCGTTCGGTCTTGGCCTGTTTGCCGTATGGGCATTTTCCGGGCCGGTGGCCGCCAACATAGACGCATCCGCGCAATATGGCGCCAATCCGCCGCTGCCCGCGCCGCACCAATATCTGCTGCCGCCGATGAATGTCGCGCCGAAAGCCGGCTGGGCCGCGGGCGAGACGCCCACGGTTGCCGCCGGCCTCAAAATCCAGCCGCTGGCCACAGGGTTCGAGAATCCGCGCTCGCTGTTCGTGCTGCCGAACGGCGATGTGCTGGTAGTGGAGACCAGCGGTCCCGCAGCACCCATCAACCGGCCCAAGGACTTCATCATGGGCTGGATCGAAAAATTCATCGGCGCGCGGACCAAAGGCGGCAACCGCATTACGCTTTTGCGTGAAAGCAATGGGAGTGGCGCGCCGGCGCTGCGCACCGTGTTCCTCGATCACCTCAATGCGCCGTTCGGTGTCGCGCTGGTCGGCAACGATCTTTACGTGGCGGATACCGACGCGATTTTGCGCTTCCCCTATACCGAGGGCCAGACCAGCATCAGCGCACCAGGGACGAAATTGACCGATCTGCCGGGCGGTCCGATCGACCATCACTGGACCAAGAGCCTGGTTGCCAGCGCCGACGGCACCAAACTTTATGTCGGTGTCGGGTCGAATAGCAATATTGCCGAGAATGGCATGCCGGCCGAACTGGATCGCGCGAACATCCTGGAAGTGGACCGGGCGACCGGCGCGTTCCGGGTGTTCGCCAGTGGATTACGTAACCCCAACGGTTTGCAATTCGAGCCGCAGAGCGGAAAATTATGGGCGGTGGTGAATGAGCGCGATGAACTCGGGCCCAATCTGGTGCCGGATTACCTGACGTCGGTGCGCGACGGGGCCTTCTATGGCTGGCCGTATAGCTATTATGGTCAGCATGTCGATCCGCGCGTGGCACCGCAGCGGCCGGACCTGGTCGCGAAGGCAATCGCACCCGATTATGCGCTGAGCTCGCACGTGGCGCCGTTGGGGCTGGTGTTCGATACCGGCAATACGCTGCCCGCACCCTACAAAGGCGGCGCCTTTGTCGGCGAGCACGGCAGCTGGGATCGCACGCCGCTCAACGGCTACAAGGTTATCTTCGTGCCATTCACCGACGGACGGCCGAGCGGTGGGCCGCAAGACGTGGTGACCGGGTTCCTGAACGGAAAAGACCAGGCGCGCGGGCGGCCGGTTGGCCTGGCGTTGGACAAGCAAGGCGCGTTGCTGATCGCCGATGATCTTGGCAACACCGTGTGGCGGGTGAGCAGCGATTTGCATTGAACTGCGGCGCGGCGTGATCGCCTGCCGCGCTGCGTCGGTGCCATGCATAAACCCCGCCGGTGGCAGAAACCGGCGGCGCGCAACGCGCGGTTGTCGTGGCGGCGCGCAGGTGCGTTGACGCGCGCGCGCAAAGCGACCGCGGCAGGCGAGAAAGTTGTAGTTATAATCTAGTACATTCAGGATTCGGCGCAAACGCGGCCGATTAGGCGGCGTGGCCTGTATCACGTTCGGTTGATGACCGCGAGTTTACCGCTTCATTCACGCATACGGCATGCTACTTAACACCTGACCACTTTTAGGACGATGCATCGCTCTTTGAAGCCACGTGATGCGCGCTGAGGCGTTCAACACGCGCGGCCCATGTCCCCGTCAGCTAGACCCGCCCCAACATGCGGCGGCCGAATTGTCCTCGATCCGCCTGCAAAGTGCCGCGAACGCGCACCGGCGATTCGTTTCGACGCACGCGCGTGTGCTGTGACGTACATGCGCGTGCCATTGCTTGCCGCGTCGCCGCCGGCGCTTCAATTTTGATCAAATAATCTTGTAGTCTGAATAAATCTATTTTCAAACGCGCATGCCGCGTTTATGCGCAGTCCGGGCATATCGCAGAGTTTCTCGGTTCCACTGTATTATTTGCATTTTTATGGTTCATGCCCAGGGCAACGTCCCATCGGCGGGCCGAGCGACGGATATAAGGATCAGCACAATCATGACAGTCACTTCGTTACGTTTATTTATTATTGTCGGCATGGGCACGCTCGGGCTGGCGGCGCCATCGGTAGCGCAAGCGGCCTGCACCGGCGGGTCGACATTGAACGGCTATTACGGCTTGGAAGTGAACGGCCAGACCCCCTCCGCAGTCGGCAAGTTCCTCAACGGTGTGGTCTATTTCAACGGCAGTTGCGCGCTGCAGGCGAATGTAACGATTGGCGAGAACAGCAGCGTCAATGCGTTCGCAAATTTCAACGGCACGTATAATACGAACCCGGATAATACGATCACCATCAGCTTCACGCTGCCGGGCGCCAGCGCACCGGAGACGTACACCGTCGGCTACAGCCCGATTTTCAACGAGGCGACCGGCGTCGAAACCGACAGTTCGGCGATCGCGTCGATCGACCTGAAGGCGCAAAATTATCCGGCTTCAGGCAACCACAATGTCTACACCACCGCGTCGCTGAAAGGCACGTGGGCGGCGACATGCACCGGCGCCGGCGGCACCTACAGCGAGCTGAACTACGTCACGTTCGACGGCAGCACGAGCAATTACGGGGTGTTCGGCAACGTCACCGGCATCGATTACAGCAATGATCTGGCGCAATACGGCAACCAGTCCGTAGCCGGGGAGTACGGCGTCAATCCGATCGGCAATTTCGGCGGCTATTCGGTGGTGGGGTCGACCACGGTGGGCTTCAGCGGCGTGATCGATAACAACCTGAACGAAATCCAGTACAATGTCTCGACGGCCGGTTCCACTGGTGCCGATGTCGAGTCGTGCGTGGCCAAGCGCGTGCGGTAAAGCAGCGTTGGGGGGCGGCCGCGCAACGGCTGTGGCTGCCCCCCGCCGACTGCGTGACCTGTCGGCCTGTCTCACGCGCGGGCTGCGGGCAGTGACCTTAGACTCCGAAATTGTCAGCTTCCAGGCTGGCAGCATGCACTAACGAGAAAACGCAATAAGATGGGATCTATATCTATGGTGGTGACTCGTTCTTGTTCCGCTGCACTCGCGCGGCTGACAGTGCTGGCCATGGCGGTTGGCGTGATCGCCACGCTGCCGTTTTCCGCGCACGGACCGGCCGCTCTTGCGGCAGAATTAAAGTTGCCGCCACCATTGGGCGGCGCCAGAGTCACGGGCCAGGTCATGGGCCTGGTCGGATCGGCACTCCAGCTCAAGCTGCGTTCCGGGCGGACGGTCGCGATCAATCTGCATGCTGCGCGGGCGCACGCCATGGTTCCCATGCTGTACGCGGGCGAATTCGTGCAGGTGCAGGGCACGATGACCGGACACGGAACGATGACCGCTGCCGCCGTCGAGCGCGCAAAGTCGGCACCCGCCGTGTGGTATCCGGATATTCCGTAATCGCATTGCACATCTATTCAACAAAATTCGGCGTTGGCCGGCCGTATTGCGCCGCCTTCCGGTCTTTGGAGCCTCACATGCGTTCATCTCGTCCAGGCAGGAATTTTGCGCGGCTGCTGCTTGCCACATGCGCGAGCACGGCATTGGCCACCGCCGGCTACGCCGCCGACGTCACCACCTACCATTATGATGCGCAGCGCACCGGGCTGAACAACGCCGAAACCACGCTGACGCCGGCGGTGGTAAGTTCCGCCGCGTTCCATAATCTGCATACGATCTCACTGCCGACGCTGGTCAACGCCCAGCCCTTGATCGTCTCGGCGGCGACCATGTCGTCATGGGGCTATGCCAGCCAGTTTCCGCACGACGTGGTCTATTTGGCCGACGACGCCGACAACATCCTGGCGATCGACAGTACGACCGGCGCTGTGCTGATGCAAAAGAATTTCGGCACGCCCGTCGCGATCCAGAACCTGCCCGGCCAGTGCAGCAACAACGCCAACACGGTCGGCATTACCTCCACCCCCGTGATCGATCCGGCGAACAAGGTGATGTATTTCATCACCTACACGTGGGAAAACAGCAGCGCTGTCTACCGCATTCATGAAATGAATCTGGTGGATCTGTCGGAGAAAATTCCCTCCGTCGTGGTCACCGCCACCGGCAAGCTCAGCGACGGATCGTCGTTCGCCTTCAACGCCAACACGCAGCGCCAGCGTCCGGCGCTGCTGCTGGCCAATTCGAACCTCTATGCCGGCTTCGGCAGCTTTTGCGACCAGAACCTCAGCACCACGCGCGGCTGGATGCTCGGATGGCAAGCCGGCACGCTGACGCCGCTGGCCGCCGAGCTGACGCAACAGCAGACCGCGGCGCAATCCACCAACAACCCGTATGGCGAACCGGGGCCGTTCTTCCTGTCGTCCGTGTGGATGTCCGGCTTTGGTCCGTCGGCCGACGCCGCCGGCAATGTCTATTTCGTGACCGGCAATTCGGACGGCATTCAGGCCAACAACCTGCCGGACAGCCTGGTGCGCATGCCGGCAAACCTGTCGTCGGTCACCGATTTTTTCACGCCGGCGGATTTCGCGTCGCTGGACGCCGTGGACGAGGACCGTGGGTCGGGCGGCGTCATGGTGGTGCCGCCGCTGTCAAACGGGCCGCAATTCGCGGTCAGCCAAGGCAAGGACGGCCGGCTCTTCCTGCACAACCTGGCGGCCAATCTGGGCGGCTACGTCGCCAACGGCCCGGATGTGCCAAGCGCCGTCAATGCCGGTTCGTGCTGGTGCGGGCCGGCCTATTTCGTCGGCGCCGACGGCAAGCAGCGCGTCGTGTCGGCCGGCGATACGCAAGTGCAGACCTGGATCGTGCCGACCACCGCGTCCGGCACGCTGACGCCGGAGGGCACCGCGCCCGAACTCCCGAGCATCGATGGCCAGGACCCGGGCTTCATGGCCAGCACGTCCTCCAACGGCACGACGGCGAATAGTGCGGTGATCTGGGCGGTGTCCCGCTCCAGTTATGGCGCGGTGTTCCTGCAGGCGTTGGCCGCCACCCCGTCGGGCGGCGCGACCTCCGTATATGACAAGGCTGGCAATGTGTGGTCGTTTGGCGCGCAAAGCACCGGCACGCCGGGGAATGATCAGATTTTGCTGAACGGGTCGCAGGCCTATGGCGCCTATGGCGCCGACCTGGTGATCGATTCGACCGGCACGGCCTGGCATATGAACACCCTCGGCAACTGGTATAGCTACAACGGCAGCGGATGGACCGGGCAGGGCCAGACCACGCCGGATGTCGCGGCGCAAAGCCCGGCCGGCGCGACGGTGACCGGCACATCGGGCGGGACGGTCACGGATGCGCAGGGCAATATCTGGTCGCTGGGCGCACAGGTCGGCAACGACTATCCGGTGTTCCGAAACGGGTCGCAGGTCTCCGGCGCCTACGGCGTCAAGATCGTGATCGATACGTCCGGCACGATGTGGCACACTAATTCCGGCGGCGGCTGGTATTTCTGGAACGGCGGCGGCTGGACCGCGCAGCCCGCCGGACCGAACTTCGCCGTGCCCTCCCCGGCCGGATCGTCGATCATTCCGGCAACCGGCGGCGTCGTGACCGACAAGGCCGGCCGCATCTGGTCGTTCGGCACGACGAACACGGGCGTCAATGGGAACTACCAGGTGCTCGTGAACGGCAGCCCGGCTTATGGCGCCTGGGCCATCAAGATCGTGATCGATAGCGCGGGCACCATGTGGCACACGAATATCGCCGGCTATTGGTATTATTATAACGGCAACGGCGGCTGGACGCAGGCGAGCGGGCCAACATTGCCGCCGGCCTGGAAGCCGGGTGCGACAATTTCGGTGCCAGGCCGTTTGCCGCGCCTACAGATCGTGCAGGCTGGCCAATGGCAGCAGCCGGACGCCAACGCCAACCTGCAGCCGGTGGTGGCAAACGGGAAAGTTTATGTTGCGAGCTTTGGGCAGTTGCAGATTTGGGGGGTGGCTAACTAAGAAAAGAAAGAAAGGCCTTCTTTTTTGAAAAAAGAAGCAAAAACCTTTACTTTTGCGCTATCGCAACTTGGCGTCAACCTGCTCGGGCTTGCGCGGAACCCAACAGACAAAAGTTTTTTGGTTCTTTTTTCAAAAAAGAACATCCTTCCTTCTTTCGCTTTCTTAGTATTATGGGCGTCATGTAAGCGGCCGCGGGAACGGCGTCAGTTCCGCATTGCAGGCATTCGCTTCGTATGAGATGCTGAAGGTGAAGGAGATAGGTCATGGACGGAGCCGCAAATCCCGCTTCGATAGCGTTATCGATCTCGATAGGAACTTCGCTACTCGCGGGAATGCTCAGTGTGTGGGTGGCAATGCGATCGCGCAACGGCCCGGCCGCCAATCGCGACAGTGCCGTGTCGATCTTATTCGGTATCGCTGTTTTGCTGATATCGCTCACGGTCGTCTCGTCCGCTCTCATCGCGGTCTCGGGCATGGCATATGCGGGCGTGTTAAAAGCCACCCTCCTGCTGACGGCGGCTTTTGCCGTCGTGGGCATGGTATTTGGGCTGGTGCGCGCGATACGGAGCGGACGAGCGATCACGACACAGCGCGCATGATGCGGCCGCCACACGCCTAAGACCGAAGGGCAGACCTGGTCGGCCTGCACAGCAGCCTACGCTTGTGCCGGGCGTCTTACCCGAACAGTTTCGCGATATCAGCCATAGGCCGAAAGATCTTCATCGGCTGATCGGACAACGACAAGAAACCTTCGCGCTCATTAAACCGGCATCCCGACATCCTCTGCACGAACGGCGCGTTCAAGGTGCTTGCCCTTGGCATCGTTCTAGCACTTGCCCTTGGCATCGTTCTAGCACAGGTGTTGGCCGATCAACTCAAGCCATTCCCGGCCGGACAAGCCTGCGCTGTGCTTGCGTTGGCGTGCTGGAGCATCGCCCTACGTCAGTTAGTTTCGATGCGATGGTCCTGGATCGTGCATCGATCTGAATGACCGGTTTTGGGCATGCCCTTATGACCCGGTAATGTCCTGGATGGGCGCACACCGGCCGTCGATATCCTGGTACAGCATAAGACGACCGTTGGGCGTTATCGCGTGCAGGGTCTATGGGTCCCGTCGGCCGGGGCGCCACGCGGAGAGTTGTGAGGCATGGCGCCGCCGGCCCTGCGCTGACGGGCGACGCGAGACATTGCTACCGCGGCGGCTGGTACTTCTCATCCAAATGCGCAACAATCGTCACCCGCGTCCCATTCGGATCCAGCAGCGAAAACCGCCTGATTCCGATCGGCTTGTCGGCCAACGGCTCGATGATCGTATAGCCCTCCGCGACGGCACGCGCATGTATCTCACTGACGCTCTCGGGATAGCCGACATCGATCGAAAAGCCCGGTGGTAACGGCAGCGCATCGGCGCGGTCGCCATTGACCGTCACTTGCTGCTTTGGCTGCGTGGCTGATGCGAATATCAGCATGCCGTCATGCTCCATGACGGTTTGAAAACCCAACAGTCCTTCATAGAAGGCGCGGCTGGCCGGCATGTTCAAGGAACGAATGTCGGGGATGGTGCGTACGATGTTCATGGGTTTGCTCTCCGAAGGCGGCGGGTTGCCGCTGTTGCGGAGGCGCCTGCGCGTGGCCGCGTATGATTGCCCGGATTGACGGGCCTTTTCCCGGACGAAACGTTTGAAATCCCGGTCGTCAGTCATATCGGTTGGCCGTCATGTGGCGCCTCGTGCCCCGAGACGGAGATCCCCAGCGTCCCCGTCCAAGGGCGGGCTGCCAATGCGCGGCGACCGACGAGGATATGCTCCCCTTTGCCCCCGTCTGCGTGGCCCGGCTGGGGCGGGCCAAAGAGGGTCAAGCGCGTGGTCACGCTCACTTGAAGTTCAACGCGGCCGCAGGCCATTGTCAAGCGTCCGTTGCCGCAAGCGCAGGAGCAAAAGTTTTTTGGTTCCTTTTTTTTCAAAAAAGAACACTTCTTCCTATCTCGGCTTCCTTGCGCGCGTTGCGCGCGAGGGGGCATGTTACATTCGTTCACCACGCCGCCGGAACCGCATGCCCAAACTGCTCGCAGCCATCCTGGTTTTATTGCCGCTCAGCGCCCACGCCTCCGGCCTGACCGTGTTTGCCGCAGCCAGCCTGACCGACGCGTTCCGCGATATCGGCGTGCTGTGGCAGGCGCGCGGGCATGGGCATGTCACGCTGTCGTTCGATTCGAGCTCCACGCTGGCGCGCCAGATCGAGCACGGCGCGCCGGCCGACGTGTTCGCCAGCGCCGATGAAAAATGGATGGACGACCTGGCCGCACATCACGGCATCGTCGCCGGCACCCGCGTGGACATCGCCGGCAACACGCTGGTGCTGGCGCAGCGGCGCGCCGACCTGCATCCGCTGGACCTGAAGCCGGGCGTGAATATTGCCGCCCTGCTGGGCGCCGGCGGACGCCTGGCGGTGGGCGACCCGTCGCACGTGCCGGCCGGCATCTATGCCAAGCAGGCGCTGATCAAGCTGGAGGCGTGGGACGCGGTGGCGGACCGGCTAGCCCCGGCGCAGAACGTGCGGGACGCGCTGCAGCTGGTCGCGCATGGCGAGACGCCGATGGCGATCGTCTACGGCACCGATGTGAAATTGCTGCCGGGCCTGGCCGTGGCCGGGACATTCCCGCCTGATAGCCACGACCCGATTACCTATCCGGCGGCGGTGACGTCCCACGCTACAGGGACCGAGGCGCAGGATTTCGTTAAATTCCTGACGTCCACGGATGCGCGGGACGTGTTCATGCATTACGGGTTTCTGGCGCCTTGAAGGAAGAAAGGTCTTCTTTTTTGAAAAAAAGAAGCAAAAAGATTATGCTGAGCCTAACGGGGCTTAAGAAGAGAAATAGGTGCGGCTTGCGCGAAACCAAACGAGCAAAAGTTTTTTGCTTCTTTTTTTCAAAAAATAACACTTCCTTCCTGTGACTCCCCCGACCCAAGAAGAATGGCAAATCATTCTGCTAACGCTAAGGGTTGCCGCACTCGCCGTCGGCGGCGCGTTGCCGGTGGCCGTCGCCGCGGGCTGGCTGCTCTCGACACGGTTTCCCGGCCATTTTCTGCTCAATGCCATCGTGCATCTGCCGCTGGCGCTGCCGCCCGTGGTGACCGGCTGGCTGCTGCTGACGCTGTGCGGCGTGGAGGGCCCGGTCGGCGCCTGGCTGTTTCAGCGGTTTCATGTCCGTCTCGCCTTCACCCAGCAGGGCGCCGCCCTGGCCTGCGCGGTGATGGTGTTTCCGCTCATGGTGCGCGCGATCCGGCTTGGCATGGAGGCGGTGGATCGCGGCCTGCTGAACGCCGCGCGGACGCTCGGCGCCGGGCCGCTGGACCGGTTCCTGTCGGTCACGTTGCCGCTGGCGGCGCCCGGCGTGTTGATGGCGATCGCCATGGGGTTCACCGCCAGCCTGGGCGAATTCGGCGCCGTGATCACGTTCGCGGCCAGCATTCCCGGCCAGACGCAAACCTTGCCGCTGGCGATTTTCAATGCGCTGCAGTCACCCGGCGGCGACGCGGCGGCAGCGCGGCTGTCGATCTGCTCGGTTGTGCTGGCACTGCTGGGCCTGCTGATCGCGGAGCGGGTCGGCGCGCGGTTGCGGCGCTGACGCATGGCGCTGCTCGTTTCGGTTGAGAGCAAGCGGCGCGGCTTTACGCTGACTGCGTCGTTCGAGGCGCCGACGCCCGGTATTACGGTGCTGTTCGGGCCCTCCGGCTGCGGCAAGACCACGCTGTTGAACGCCATTGCCGGACTGTCCCGCGCCGACCGGGTGCGGGTGGAATTGAACGGCGAGGCGCTGCACCGGCTGCCGCCGCACCGAAGGCGGATCGGCATGGTGTTCCAGGAGGGACAGTTGTTTCCGCACATGTCGGTGGAGCGGAACCTGGTGTACGGCCTCCATCGCGCGCCAAAGGACACGCGAAAGGGGCTCGATCGCGGGCGCGGGCTGCTGCTGGCGCCGGAAATCGCCGATTTGCTGGATTTGCAACATTTGCGCCGGCGCCGGCCGCATAATTTGTCCGGCGGCGAACGGCAGCGCGTGGCGATCGGCCGCGCCTTGCTGAGCCAGCCGCGGCTGCTGCTGATGGACGAGCCGCTGGCAAGCCTGGACGCGGCACGGAAGGCCGAGATTCTGCCGTATCTGCAACGGCTGCGCGACGTGATGCGCATGCCGGTGATTTATGTGACGCACGCGCCCGATGAGGCATATCGGCTGGCGGATTATCTGGTGCTGCTGGAAGGCGGCCAGGTGATTGCGGCAGGCCCGATGACGGACCTGGTGTCGCGGGTGGATTTGCCGTTGGCGGGGCGTGACGATGCGTCTGCGGTGTTGCTGGGCTATTTGCATAGTCACGAGGCGGATCGCGGGTTGAGCGCGATCGCGTGCGGCGGCCAGGTTTACATGGTGCCGCTGTGCGATGTGGCGCCGGGAACCGCGGTGCGGCTGCGCGTGCCGGCGCGCGAGGTGATTTTGGCGCTGGAGGCGCCGCGCAATATCAGCGTGAACAATGTCATTGCGGGCGTGGTGTGCGCGGTGCGGCAGGATGTGACGACGCATGCGGTGCTGGTGGAATTGGATGTCGGCGGCGGCCAGATTGTGGCCCGCGTGACGATGGATGCGGCGGAGCGGTTGCGGCTGCGGCCGGGCGTGCAGGTTTTGGCGTTGATTAAGGCGATGGGGGTGGAACTACTATCGGGCTAAAGAAAGCAGGCTGGGTGGGGCTAGCATCGGCGCATACGCCGATCCCCCAGACCCCCCGGCGCTACTACGCTGGGATCCGCATATCAGCCAGATTTGCGGCTTCGATGTTTCCATCAGTGAAGTAGCGCCGGGGGGTCTGAGGGGAACGGCTTCGTTCCCCCCCAGTTCTGGTTCTTTCAGTTCGATTGCCGCCGCAAAAACGCTGGAATATCCAACCCCGCCACCTCACTCTCCCCGCCCGCCTGCCGCACCAGCGCGATCGGCTCGGCCTCAGCGCCGATCTGCGGCTCCGTCCGTGTCGATTCCTGCTCTACATGCGCACGCCGCAACACACCGGTGACGCGATTGAACAGATTGCGCGGCGGCGGCACGGTCGTTGCCGGCGGCGCCTCCGCCGCCCGCGTAAACAAACCATGCCCATACGCAGTGTTGGCGCGCGGCGCCTCGGCAGTTGCCATTTCGTGTGCCGCATAGGCAGGGGCGACCGTTTCGAGTTGCACGACGTTCGACGCCGACGCCATCGGCGCCCCCGCCGCGGCATGCTGCGGCATGGCATGCGCCGCGTGGGCTGCCACCGGCATCGGGATCGGTGCGCCCCCGCCGGCGGCAAGCCGCAAGCGCGGCCCCGCCGGCTCGCCCGCCTGCGCCACCTGCGTATCGATGCCGGTTGCCACCACCGATACGCGGATGCGCCCTTCCAGATTGGGATCGATCGCGCTGCCGAAAATGATGTTCGCGTCCTCGGCAACTTCCTGCCGGATGCGGTTCGCCGCCTGGTCCACTTCAAACAAGGTCAGGTCGTCGCCGCCGGTGATATTGATCAGCAAGCCGCGCGCGCCGGACATGTTGGTCTCCTCCAGCAACGGATTGCTGATGGCCGCCTCGGCGGCACGGATCGCCCGGTTGTCGCCATCGGCCTCGCCCGTACCCATCATCGCCTTGCCCATCTCCGCCATGACCGTGCGGATGTCGGCAAAGTCCAGATTGACCATGCCGGGCGTGACCATCAGGTCGGTCACGCCACGCACGCCCATATAGAGCACATGGTCGGCCATCTTGAAGGCCTCCTTCCACGTGGTCTTTTCATTGGCTTTCAAAAATAGGTTCTGGTTCGGGATAACGATCAGCGTATCGACATATTGTTGCAGCTCGGCAATCCCCGCTTCGGCCGACTTCGCACGGCGCACGCCCTCGAAAGTAAAGGGCTTGGTCACCACGCCAACGGTCAGAATGCCGCGTTCGCGCGCCATGCGGGCAATCACTGGCGCGGCACCCGTGCCGGTGCCACCGCCCATGCCGGCGGTGATGAACACCATGTGCACGCTGTCGAGATGACGCGCCAACTCATCGGCAGCTTCTTCGGCCGCGGCACGGCCGATTTCCGGCTTGGCGCCGGCGCCGAGCCCTTGCGTCAAATGCGGCCCAAGCTGGATGCGGCGGTCGGCGCGGCTATGCATCAATTGTTGCGCGTCGGTGTTGGCAACGACGAATTCCACGCCCTGCAAATTGGCCTGGATCATGTTGTCGACCGCATTGGTGCCGCCGCCGCCAACGCCGACCACGGTAATGCGCGGCGTGAAATCCGTGTGGGTCATTTGCGGAATGGTCAGGTTCAGGGTCATCGGAGCTTGTCCTATGCTAGATCTTGGTTTTGTGGCTTGCGAACGGGCTAGACCCGCTCGCGCAGAAAATCGACAATGCGGCGCAGCAGGCCGCTGGACCGCGGCGCGTCGAGCGAAAGATCGTGCAACGTCCGACCTTCGCCGGCGGCCCAGAACAGCAGGCCGGTGGCGGTGGCGAACGCCGGGCCGCCCGCCGATTCCGCAAGCCCCCTGATGCCGGCCGGCCGGCCCAGCCGCACCTTGCGTTCCAGAATGCGCGCGGCCATGTCACGCACGCCGGCAAGTTGGCTGGCACCGCCGGTGAGCACCACGCTGCCGCCGGCGGCCCGGCCGAGACCCGCACTGTCCAATCGGTCTCTTACCATTTCGAACGTCTCCTCCAGCCGAGGTTTGATGATGCCGATCACCATGCTGCGCGGAATCTTGGCGAACTGATGATCTTCCTCGCCGATCATCTGCACGGCGAGGATCTCCCGCTCATCGTCCTGACAGGCGTGCACGTTGCCTTTCAAGGTCTTTAAGCGTTCCGCATTGTCGATTGGTGTGGATAACACGCCTGCAATGTCGCGTGTGACATGCTGGCCGCCGACTGGCACCTGCGCCGAATGCAGCAACTGGCCTTCGAAGAACACGGCAACACTGGTGATGCCGCCGCCCATATCCACCACCGTGGCGCCGAGATCGCGCTCATCTTCCACCAGGCAGGACAATCCAGCGGCGAACGGGGACGAGACGACTTCGGAAATCTCCAGATCGCAGCGACCAACCGCGGCACCGAGGTTGCGCAGCGACATCGACAGCGCGTCCACCACATGCAGGCGGGCGGAGAGCACATCGCAATGATGCCCGCGCGGGTCGGCAACGCCCGAAGTTTCATCGACGGAGAACGACAGCGGCAAGGAATGGATGGTCTCGCGGCCTTCGGTGACCGCGCGCGTGCGGCCTTCGGTGAGCACGCGGCGCACGTCGGCATCGGTCACCTGGCGGCCGCCGACCGGCCATTGCACGTTGAACAGACGACTTTCCGGCTGCCCGCAGGACAAATTCACCGTGACGGTGCGCAATCGGTAATCCGCCATTTCCTCCGCCATGGCAACCGCGGCGCGAATGGCGCGTTCGGCTTCATCGAGGTCGGTGATGCCGCCGCCGCGCACGCCCCGCGCACGGGTCAGGCCGCTGCCGAGCGCGCGTAACGTACCGTCCGAATCAGTGCGGCCGATCAGGCAGGCAATTTTGGTGCTGCCGATATCCAGCACGCCGAATGGGCCGGCGCGCAAATTGCGGGAGCGCGGCGGCAAATCGGGCGGCATGGCTGGCGGCAGCGCCAGTTTTCCACGCGTGGAAATCTCGTTCATGTCGCCCTCCGTGTGGGGGAGAGGAGTGGGTGCGCATCTGGAACGACGAGCGTGGCGGGCTTCGGCCGCACGGTGAGGCGATCCGGCAGGCGCAAATCGACGAATATCAGCGGGCGATCGAGCAGCGCCTGGTTCTGTTCGAGTTCGTGCAGTTTCGCCAGCGCCAGATCCTGATGGTCTTCCGGCAGCATGATGGTGATGCCGTTCTTCAATTGCAGGTTCCAGCGGCGTTCGCCGACACGCACGCAGGCCGCGACACGATCGCCAATGTCCGGCACTTTACTTAGCGCGTCGAGCAACTCGGCCGCATGCGGCGGTGCGCCGGCCCCCACGATGAGCGGGAGGGTCGAAAATTGCTCGATCGCTTCGTTGGTGACGATCTCGCCGTTGCGGTCGACGAGCAGGAATTTACGGTCCTTCTGCCAGATGGCAAATGGGCGGCGTTCGGTGACATCGACGAACACGGTGCCCGGCAGGCGACGCTCGACCGCGACATGCTGCACCCAGGACAGGCTTTCAATCCGGTCACGCGCGCCGCTGACCGAGAAGCCGAGGATCGGATCGCCGACCGCGACGCCAAGGGCGGCGCGCAATTGCGGTTCCGGCGTGTTGGCGCGGCCATTGATGACAATTTCCTGCACGCGCAGATCGATGCCGCGCGCGAAGGATTTTTGTAGCCGTGCCGCCCAGCCGCCGGTTTCCGCCGAACGCACCACCATCATGCCGCAAATGACGATGACGAAACTAACCGCGGCCAAACCGAGCGGCCGCAGCATGCGGCGCTGGCGACGGACCAGCAATTTCAACCGGCTGGGGCGGGCGATTTCCTTCTGTTTTACCCGCGGCATTGCGCTTCCTCCACCATCCAGGCGCACAAAGCGGGGAAAGTGATGCCGCAATAGGCGGCCTGTTCGGGCAGCAGCGAGGTGGGCGTCAGGCCCGGTTGCGTATTGACTTCGAGCAGCACGAGCCGGCCTGGCTCACCCGCCGTATCATCGTAACGGAAATCCGTGCGCGAGGCGCCGCGGCAGCCGAGTGCCTCATGCGCGGCGACGGCAAGCTGCATGGCCTGCGCGAACGCATCTTGGTGAATGGCAGCGGGCAGCACGTGGCTGGACCCGCCTTCGGCATATTTGCTGTCGTAATCATAAAATGCATGGGTCGCGGCGATATCGGTGACGGTCAGCGCGCGTGCGCCCATGACACCGACGGTGAGTTCGCGGCCGGGCACGAATTCCTCGACCAGGGCCTGCCGGCCGAAACGCCATTCACGCACGATTTCGTGCCGCCGGTTCGCGCCCTCGCGTAGAATTTCGACGCCGACCGAAGAGCCTTCATTCAGTGGTTTAATAACATAAGGTCGAGGCAACGGATCTTCCGCATCCAAAGCTGCGATGTCGATGACGCGGCCGGCAGCGATCGGCAGGCCGGCACCGGCGAACACCGCGCGGCTGGCGGCCTTGTCCATGGCAAGCGCGGACGCGCGCACGCCGGAATGGGTGTACGGAATATCCAGCCAGTCGAGCACGCCCTGGATCACGCCGTCTTCGCCAAATCTGCCATGCAAAGCGTTGAAAACCGCATCCGGTTTGGGGGACAGCGACGCGATCATGGCGCCGAGATCATTGGTGACGTCGATCGGGGTGACGTCGTAGCCCGCACCTTGCAGAGCCGCAATGACCTGGCGGCCGGACGAAAGGCTCACATCACGCTCGGCCGATATGCCACCGTAAAGCACCGCGACGCGCTTCATGGCAGCACCGACGGGCGGGCGGCCGGCACGCCGATGCGTTTGATTTCCCAGTCCAGCGTCACGCCCGTGGCCGCTTGCACGCGGCGGCGCACTTCCTCACCGAGCCCTTCGAGGTCGGCCGCAGTGGCACCGCCGGTGTTTAGCATGAAATTGCAATGTTTGGTCGAAATTGCGGCGCCGCCACGGGTAAGTCCCCTGGCGCCAGCTGCGTCAATCAATTCCCAGGCGCGTGCGCCGGGCGGGTTGCGGAACGTGGAGCCGCCGGTGCGCGCGCGCGTCGGCTGGGTCGCCTCGCGGCTGGCGCGGATATCGGCCATGCGCGCCGCAATGGTGGCCGGGTCGCCGGCATGGGCGCGGAAACGGGCGCGGACAACGATGGATTCGGCCGGCAGTCCCGAATGGCGATAGGAAAATCCTATGTCTGCAGAAGCAAGTTTTATGATGTCGCCCTGGCGCGTGACGAGCTCGGCCCAGTCCAACGTGGCGGCGACGTCGGCGCCATAGGCGCCGGCATTCATGGCGATGGCGCCACCGACCGCGCCCGGAATGCCGGAGAGGAATTCCAGGCCGGCGAGGCCCGCCTGCGCTGCGTGCTCGGCCACCACCGCGTCGAGTGCCGCGGCACCCGCGATGACACCATCCGGTTCGGGGGTCACATCGCCGAAGCCGCGCACGAGGCGGATGACGATGCCGCGGATCCCGCCGTCGCGGATAATAAGATTCGAGGCTGCACCGATAATGGTGACCGGAATTTCAAGCGGCAGGGCGGCCAGGAATGCGGCGAGATCGGCCGTGTCGGCCGGGCGGAACAGAATTTCGGCCGGCCCGCCGACACGGAACCAGGTGGCGGGGCCAAGCTCGGCGTCTGCTTGCAACCGCCCGCGCACGCGCGGCAATTTTTCGATCAAGTGGGAGACGGCGTGGGCGGCCATCATTGCGCGCCACCGGCGCGGCGGCGGGCGCCCTGCAATTCCGCGAGTTGCGCCGGCAGCGCCTGCGCCCAGTTGGTGATGGTGCCGGCGCCGAGGCAAATGACAAAGTCGCCAGGCCGCGCAATGGCGTTGACCATTTCGGCCAGATGTTCCGGACCGGGAAGGGCCACCACGCTGCGATGGCCGCTGGCCCGCAGACCGTCAACCAGCGCGTCGCGGTCCACGCCGGCAATGGGTTGCTCGCCGGCCGCATAAATGTCGGCGACAATGACGGTGCCAGCATCGTTCATGCATGTGCAGAACTCGGTGAACAGCGAAGCCAGGCGCGAATAACGATGCGGCTGTACCACGGCAATCACGTCGCGCGCGCCGGCCTGGCGGGCAGCTTTCAGCACGGCCGCGATCTCGACCGGGTGGTGGCCGTAATCATCGATGATCGCAATGCCGCCCGACTCGCCGGTCCGGGTGAAGCGCCGCTTGACGCCGCGGAAATTCGAGAACGCAGTTTTGAGCGTTTCGTTGTCAATCTCCATTTCCACGCCGATCGCGATGGCGGCCAACGCATTCTGGATATTATGCTGGCCCAGCATCGGCAACCGGAACGGACCCATACGGCGGCTGCGATGGCGAAAGCGGTCGGTAACCTCGACTTCGAAGGTGGCGCCGCGCGTGTTGGCGACGATGCGGTCCGCACGCACGTCGGCTTGCGGCGAGAAACCATATGTGACGATGCGGCGGTCGACACGCGGAATCATCGCCTGCACGGCCGGGTGGTCGATGCAGAGCACGGCAAAACCATAGAACGGAATATTGCCGACGAACTGGTCGTAGCCGGCCACCATCGCTTCGGCCGTACCCCAATGATCGAGATGTTCGGCATCCATGTTGGTGACAACGGCGATCGTCGCCGGCAGGCGCAGGAAACTGCCGTCGCTTTCATCGGCTTCCACCACCATCCAGTCGCCGGCGCCCATGCGGGTGTTGGTGCCATAGGCTTCGATGATACCGCCATTGATGACAGTGGGATCGAGCTTTGCCGCTTCCAGCAACGCCGCGATTAGGCTCGTCGTGGTGGTTTTGCCATGCGTGCCACCAACCGCGATGGCCCAGCGCAGGCGCATCAATTCGGCGAGCATTTCAGCTCGTCGCACAATCGGAATGAGATTCTGGCGCGCTGCAGTTACTTCGGGATTGTCGAGTTTAACCGCGGTGGAAACGACAACGACCTGCGCGTCACCCAAATTGCTTGCATCATGGCCGACAGCGACACGAATGCCTTGCGTGCGCAGGCGGCGGACATTGGCGCTTTCGGCGATGTCGCTACCCTGCACCTGGTAGCCGAGCGTGTGCAGCACTTCGGCAATGCCGGACATGCCGATGCCGCCAATGCCGACGAAATGAATTTTGCCGATATTGAGCGGAAGCGCTCTCATGCCGACACGCCCTGCAGCACATGCTGCTCGACGAGATCGGCGAGTTGTGCGGCCGCGTCGTGCCGGGCAGCTCGGGACGCGGCTTGCGCGGCCAACGCAAGCGCGTTTGGCTGCGTCAGCAATTCAGTCAGCAGCGCGGCCAATGCGGCGGCGGTGAAATCTGGCTGAGCAATAACGCTGGCGCCGCCCGCACTTTCCAGCGCGGCCGCATTGGCGGTCTGATGGTCGTCGATAGCACCCGGCAACGGCACCAGAATTGCCGGGCGGCCGGCGACGGCGAGTTCGGCGCAGGTGGAGGCGCCAGCGCGGGCGATAACGAGGTGCGCTTGCGCGAGTTTGTCGGCAACATCCGTGAAAAACGGGGCGAGGTCGGCGGCGACGTTGATGTCGCGATAGGCGGCCGTGACGCGGTCAATATCTTCGCGGCGGCATTGCTGCGTGACGTCGATGCGCGCACGCAATGCCGGCGGAAGTGCGGCAATGGCGGCGGGAACGATATCACTGAAAACGCGTGCGCCTAGCGACCCGCCGAGGATCAGCAGGTGAGTGCGATCGGCCGCTGCCTCGTAAGAATGGCGCGCGATGGCGGCAATGGCGGGGCGTACCGGATTGCCAGTTATGATCGTTGTAATTCCAGCTGGAACACGCCGGGTCACCGCAAAGCCAAGCGCTAGGCAGTCAGCGAAACGACTCAGAAAAATATTGGCGCGGCCCAGGACGGCGTTTTGCTCCTGCAATACAATGAACGGGCGCCGCTTCAGCGTGCGGGCGGCAAGCACCGGCGGGACGGACGGATAGCCGCCGAAGCCAACGATGGCGGAGGCGTCGAGGATTTTCAGAATCTGCCTGGCCTGCCAGGTGCCGCCGATCAGGGCAATTGCCGCCTTCAAACCGCGCCAAATGCCGCGGCCAGCCAGCCCAGCGCCGCGCAAGTGAAAAATTTCGCCGCCGGCAAATATCGCACTTTGCAAGGCGGCGCTGCGAGCGTCGGTCATAAGCACCACACGATGCCCGCGCGCGATCAAAGTGGCTGCCAACGCCTCGGCGGGGAAAAAATGGCCGCCGGTGCCACCGGCTGCTATGACAATCGGCTTCACCGCGGGGCCCCTCATGCCGGGTCACCGTGCGTGCGGCGGCGGGTCAGCGCCAGCAACATGCCGATGCCGAGCGCCACCGAAATAGCCGAACTGCCGCCATAGGAAATGAAAGGCAGCGTCATGCCCTTGGTGGGAATCAAATGCAGCGACGACGCCATGTTGACGAAAGCCTGCAGGCCGAAACCGGCGATCAGCCCAGACGCAGCAAGGATGACAAATTCCTCGTGCTCGCCCACCAGGCGCAGCAAGCCGCGCAGCACGATCAACGCGAAGACGCACAGAATCAGCAGGCAGACGAGCAGGCCGAATTCCTCTCCCGCGACGGCATAGACAAAATCGGCGTGCGCGTCGGGCAATAAATCCTTCACACGGCCTTCGCCGGGGCCGCGACCCATCAGGCCACCATTGCCGAAGGCCTGTAGCGCCATGTCCACTTGGTAGTGGTCGCCCTGTTCAGGGTGAACGAAACGCATCACGCGACTGCGCACATGCGGGAAGAATATGAATGCGCCTGCGGCGGCGGCGGCCATGCTGGCCGCGGTGACGCCGACGAACGCCATGTTCATGCCCTGAATGAACAACTGGGTGAAAAATACCGCCGTGATGACCGACAACATGCCGATATCGGGCTGTGATTTCAGCAGCAGCGCGATCAACAGAAACACGCCGAACGCCACGAATGTGCCAGGAAATTTCGTGCCTCGCTGCGCGTCCGTCAGCAGCCACGCGCTGACCACGGCGAAACAGGGTTTAAGAAACTCGCTGGGCTGTATCTGCATGCCCGGCAGATGGATCCAGCGCCTTGCACCTTTGATTTCGACACCGTGAAACAGGGTGAGGAAGGTGAGCGCGAGGGCGACGGCGCAGCCGATAAGTGCCAGGCGGCGCACTCCGCGCGGGGACAGCAGCGACACGCCGACCACGACCACGCCGGAGAAGGCGAGAAAAAGCACCTGTTTCAGAATGAACAGGTCGCGCGATTGATGAATGCGCTCGGCCACCGCCGGGCTGGCGGCAAGCACCAGCACATAGCCGAAAAAGATCAGCGTGACGACCGCGAACAACGTCCAACGGTCCACGGTCCACCACCAGCGGCCGAGCGTGGAATTATCGGCGCGTGACAGAACGGCCATCAGACAACTCCCGCGTGTTCATCGGCGAGCAGACCGACCAGATCACGGAACCGCGCGCCGCGGGCTTCGAAACCGGAAAACTGGTCGAAGCTGGCGCAGGCCGGCGACAGCAGCACGGCGTCGGCATCCGTTTCGCGGGCCGCATGCCACGCGGCAGGTACGGCGCGGTCGAGCGTTTCCATAATGCGATAGGGCACGTTGTGACGCGCAAGTTCGGCAGCGAAGGATGGCGCGTCGCGGCCGATCAGCAGCGCATGCGCGATGTGGGGGAAGAATTGTTCCAGGGTCGCGATGCCGCCCTCCTTTGCGATGCCGCCGGCGATCCAGACGACGCGGCCATAGCAGGACAGCGCGCGCGCGGTCGCATCGGCGTTGGTAGCCTTGCTGTCATTGACGAAGCGCACGCCGTGAACGGTGCCGACCAGTTCCTGGCGGTGCGCAAGTCCCGGGAAACTTCTAATCCCGGCCGCGATCTTTTCGCGCGGAATGCCGAGCGATGTGGCGAGCGCCGCTGCAGCGGCGGCATTCTGCGCGTTATGGCGGCCCGGCAATGCAGGGGCTTGCGCCATGTCAACGATGGGGCCGGCGCGGTCGCGCAATGCGCCGCCGCCACACCATGTGTCGGCCGGCTGGTCGCCGGAGATCGAGATGCTGTGCGGCATCGCAGCCTGCATCGCACGGCTCAATGCGTCATCGATACCGATCACGGCAGTGTCGCCGGGTTGCTGCCGCGCGAAGATTTGGCGTTTGGCGGCCTGGTAGCCTGCCATGTCGCCGTGGCGGTCCAAATGATCGGGGCTTAGGTTGAGCATTGCCGCAGCATCGAAGCGCAGCGTGGCGAGTCGCTCCAACATATAGCTGGACATTTCGAGAATATAGATCCCCGAGTCGGGCAGCAACGGCAGGCTGAGTGCGGCAGGGCCCAGATTAGCGCCGGCGGCGTAAGCAATTCCGGCGGTTTCGATGATGTGGGCGAGTAGGGCGGTGGTGGTGGATTTGCCGTTGGTGCCGGTGATGCCGGCGAAACGGGCGCGGCTGCCGCTCTTGCGGACTGCCTGGTAGAGCAGCTCGGCGTCGGTGAGGATGGGGCGGCCGGCGGCGCGCGCGGCGGCGGCGATACGGTGCGGCACCGGAAGAGTGTGGGCGATGCCGGGGGAGAGGATCAGTGCGTCGAGGTCGCCGACGTCGGGTGAGGGGTCGGCGATGAGGAAGCCTTCGCGTTCGGCCTGGTCGCGGGCGTAGCCGGCGTCATCCCAGCCGGTGACGATGGCGCCCATGGTGGTGAGCGCGCGCAGGGCGGCAATGCCGGCGCGGCCGAGGCCGACGACGGCATAGCGGCGGCCGGCGAAGAGGTTGTTGGGGAAGCGAGTCATGAAGGCATTCCAGGGGCTCTGCCCCTGGAGCCCGTCACGCGCAGCGTGCCTTCGCACGTCACGCGCAGCGTGCATTCGCATGTCACGCGCAGCGTGCATTCGCACGTCACGCGCAGCGTGCATTCGCACGACGGGGACAAGTCGCCATACCCGATTACGTTACGCGCAACCCAGAAAGTGGGGGTCCGGGGCCTCAGGCCCCAGCGGGCTCGCGACCGACGCGCCATTGGTCCGAGCGCAGGGCGCAAGCGGGCAGAGCTCCTGGCGTTTTCTTGTTTGTGGTTCATCGGATTTTCAACGTCGCCAGCCCGCAAAGGGCTAATATCATCGAAACAATCCAAAACCTGATAACAATTGTCGGCTCCTGCCACCCCAGCTTCTCAAAATGATGATGCAACGGCGCCATCAAGAACACCCGCCGCCCCGTGCGCTTATACCAGAACACCTGAATGATGACGCTCAGCGTCTCCACCACAAACAGCCCGCCGGTAATCATCAGCACAATCTCGTGCTTCACGGCAACCGAAACGGCCCCCAACGCGCCACCCAGCGCCAGGCTGCCCGTATCGCCCATGAATACCGCGGCAGGCGGCGCGTTGAACCACAAAAAACCCATGCCGGCGCCAATCAGCGCCGCGCAGAATACCGCCAGTTCGCCCACGCCCGGCACGTGGTTCAACTGCAAATACTCGGCGAACACACGGTTGCCGACCAGATACGCGATCAGCGCGAACACGCTGGCCACGATAATCGTCGGCACCGTCGCCAACCCATCCAGGCCATCCGTCAGATTGACCGCATTCGAACTGGCCAGCATCACAAACATGCCGAACAGCGGAAAGAACGGGCCCAACTGGATCAGCACGCCTTTGAATACGGGCACAGCCACGCCAGTGCCCAGCGAACCTTTCGTCAGGAACATGATCCAGGTGGCGGATATCAAGCCGATGCCAAGCTGCACCCAAAGCTTGGTGCGCGCCGAGACGCCCTTGGTATTACGCCGAGACAGTTTCAAATAATCATCGACAAAACCAACCGCGCCGTATCCCAACGTGCACAGCAGCACCGCCCACACATAGCCGTTCAGCAAATCGGTCCATAGCAGTGTGGAGATCGTGCAGGCGCCCAATATCAGCACACCGCCCATGGTTGGCGTGCCGCGTTTTTCGATAAGATGCCGTTCCGGTCCGTCATCGCGAATCGGCTGGCCGCCACGCTGCACGGATTTGAGCCAACGTATGACTGAAGGGCCCAGGCTCAGGCTGAGGACCAGCGCGGTGAGACACGCGGCGCCGGAACGGAATGTCTGATACCGAAACAGATTAAATAGCGCGAATTTTTCGAAATGCGCATGACCGAGCAGATAGAGCATTACGCCGTCACCGCTTCCAGCGCGTCAACCACGACGCGCATGCGGCTGCCGAGCGAACCTTTGACCAGCACTGCGTCACCGGCGCGCACGGCAGCGGCGACATAGGGCGCCAATGCGGTGCTGTCGGCCGCATGGGTGCCGCGTTTGGCAGGCGTGACTGCATCGAACAGATATTTCATCCAAGGGCCGCACACGTACAGCACGTCGGCCGAGTCGGAAACCGCGCCCGCCAGCGAAGCATGTTCGGCTTCACTATGTTGGCCCAATTCCAGCATGTCACCGAGCACGGCGACGCGGCGCGCGGCCGGCAGCAGGCGCAATACGTCGAGGGCCGCGCGCACCGATGCGCCGGACGCATTATAACTCTCGTCGAGCAATATCGCCGCACCGCCGAGCAACGGGCGCCGCACGCCGCGGCCGGTAACGGCGGCGAAATTTTTCAACGCGTCTGCGCAGAGTTTGACATCGGCGCCGAGGGCGGCCGCCGCGGTCAACGCGGCCAGCGCGTTTATCACCATGTGGCGGCCGGGCACGTTCAGACGAAACGCGATGTCGTGGCCGGTAACGGTGGCACGCACATCGCTGCCGTCGGCATCGTGCGTCACATCGCGTATATCGCGTCCGCCGAATGTCATAATGTTTATACCAGACGGCACCGCATCACGCAGACGGGGCAAAAATCTGCTGTCGGACGGCAGCACCGCAGTGCCGCCTTGCAAAATCCCTCGAAGGATACAGGCCTTTTCGTCGGCAATGGCAGCCAGCGTGCCCATATGGCCCAGATGCGCGCCGGCAATAGTGGTAATCACGGCAACGTCCGGGCCCGCCAGGCGCGCCAAGGGTGCGATTTCGCCAGGGTGGTTCATGCCAATTTCGACCACCGCGTAGGCCGCGTCGGGCGGCGTGCGCGCCAGCGTCAGCGGCACGCCCCAATGGTTGTTGTAACTCGCGGTCGCGGCATGGGTCGAACCGCAGGCGGACAGGATCGTCCGCAACATTTCTTTCGTCGTCGTCTTGCCGACGCTGCCGGTGACGGCCACCACGCCGCCCTCGAAACGCGTGCGGGCAAATGCGCCCAACGCGGTAAGTGCCGCTTGCGTATCGGCCACGATCAGCAACGGCGCTTCGTCGGGCAGCGCGTCTTCACGATGCACCAGCGCACCGGCCGCGCCACGGCGCAGCGCGTCGGCGACATGGGCGTGGCCGTCGCCGCTGCCCGTTTGCAGGGCCACGAACAGATCGCCAGCCGCAACCGTGCGGCTATCGATCGACACGCCAGTGGCATGGAACGGTTGCGTCATGACGCCGCCAGTGGCGTGGGCCAGATCGTCGGCGGTGAACAGGGCCGTCATTGGGCGGCCACCAGCCGGCGGATCGTTTCGGCATCGTCGAACGGGTGCACGTTGGCGCCGGTGATCTGGCCCTGTTCGTGGCCTTTGCCGGCGACGACGAGCACATCGCCTTCGCGCAATTCGTTGAGTCCAGCTGCAATCGCGGCACCGCGGTCGCCGATGTCGCGGGCGTCACGGCACGCCGCCAGAATCGCCGCACGGATCGCGGCGGGGTCCTCGCCGCGCGGGTTGTCGTCGGTGACGATGGCGACATCCGCGAGACGCGCGACGGCGGCGCCCATCAGGGGACGCTTGCCGGGGTCGCGATCGCCGCCGGCGCCGAACACGCACAGAAGGCGGTTTTTGGTATGAGGGCGTAATGCTAGCAGCAGGCGCTCCAGCGCGTCCGGCGTATGCGCGTAATCGACATAGGCGGCCGCATTGTGCGGCAAACGTGCAACCAGTTCCATGCGCCCGCGCACGCCGCGCAAACCAGGCGCCAAATCGAGCGCGCGCGGCAGGCCGGTAGCCTCGGCAAGTGCCACGGCCAGCAGGCAATTATCCGCCTGGAACCGGCCGGGCAGCGAAATCTCGATCTCACGCGTCGCACCTCCCGCGGCAACGCGCATCACCTGGCCGTGCGGCAGAGCGCGCGTGCCGAGCAAGCGGATCGTGGCGCCGGCCTCGCCGATGGTGCGGAAATCATGGCCGCGCGCGACAGCGATGTTGCGCAACGCGGCAAAGGTTTCGGCGTCCATATCGGCGTTGATCACCGAAGCCGCGCCGCGCGGCAGCAGCGTGGCAAACAGCCGCAGTTTCGCCTCGCGATAGGCGCCAAGCGTGCCGTGATAATCGAGATGATCGCGCGTCAGGTTGGAAAAGCCCGCGGCGGTCAGGCGCACGCCGTCCAGGCGGCATTGATCCAGACCGTGGCTGGAGGCTTCCATGGCGGCATGTCGGACGCCCTCCCGCGCCAGTTGCGCGAGCGTTTCGGCCAGCGCCACCGGGTCTGGCGTGGTCAAACCGCCGCCGCCGCTGTGGCCGGGTGCGATCAAGCCGAGCGTGCCGAGGCTGGCCGCGGCGCGCCCCGAAAGTTCCCATAATTGGCGGATGAAATCGACGGTGCTGGTTTTGCCATTGGTGCCGGTCACAGCGACGATCTGTTCCGGCTGCGTGCCGGCATGGAGGGCGGCCAGCAGCGCCAGCGCGCGACGCGGTTCGGCATGCAAAATCAGCGGGCGCGGCGGCACGCCCGGCGGCCATTCGGTGCCGGGCGGGGCCAGCACGGCGGCCGCACCCCCTGCCACCGCATCAGCAATGAAACGGCTGCCGTCCACCCGCGCGCCGGGCAATGCGGCGAACAAATAGCCAGGCGCCACGGCACGGCTGTCGGCCGTCAGGCCCGTGATCGGCACCGGCGGCATCGGGATCGGGGGAAGGCCCGCGCGGTGCATCATGTCAGTGAGCAACATGCGGATGCGGGGGGATCTGGTACACGGCTTCGTGCCGGAATGCCAACAGATCGCGGTGCACCGATGGCGGCGGCGGTGCTGGTGCGGCCGCGGTCGCGGCCGGCGGCGTGGGCGGGATCAGCGGCGATCCGGTGCCGGTGGGTTCACCGCTGCCGCGCGCCGGTTCCATCGGAATGGTCAGCGTCGCCTGAATCGCGTCTTCGTCCTGAATATGCGGGAACAGATTCAGCATCGGTGCGATGCGTGCAATGACGCGCCCGGCGCCAGGTGCGCTCACCGCGCCGGCGGTGGCATAGCCGCCGGTTTCCTTATTGCCCTTTGGCTCGTCGAGCATGAAATAGACCGCGTAGCGCGGTGCGTTCATCGGGAACACGCTCATGAAGGCGCTGACATTGGCGTGCTTCTTGTAGCCGTGCGCGCCGACCTTCTCGGCCGTGCCTGTCTTTCCGCCGACGAAATACCCTTCGATGTCGGCCGGCTTGCCGTAGCCGTCGGTCACCACCAGGCGCATCATTTTGCGAATGGTGTTGGACGTCGCTTGGTTCATGATCCGCACGCCCTGCGGCGGCGCATCGGTCGGCGCGCGGGCCAGAATGGTCGGCTGCAAAACGATGCCGCCATTGGCGAGGGCCGCGGTGCCGCGCACAACATGCAGCGGCGAGATCGCGATGCCGTGGCCGAAGCCGATCGTCATCGTGGCGGCTTCTTTCCAGTTGCTGACCGGTGGCACGATCGGCAGGCCGGCCTCGGGCAATTCGATACCAACCTTGCGGAACATGCCCATGGCACCAAGCCACAGGCGCTGCCGGTCCGCGCCGACGCCGAGCGCGATATGGGCAGCGCCGAGATTGGACGAGTAGGCCAGCACCTCGGGCAAATATAGCATGCGATGCTTGCCCTTGTAATCGACGATGGTGAAACGCCCGATTTTAATATTATGCGCGGCGTCGAACTGATCCCAGATGTGCGCGGTGCCGAAATCGAGCGCCATGGCGGCGGTTTGCAGCTTGAACGTGCTGCCGGGTTCGAACATGCCGGTGACAGCGCGATTGAAACGATCATCCGGCGGCGTGTTGCCGAAATCATTGGCGTCGTAATCGGGCAGGCTGACCATGGCGAGCACCTCGCCGGTGCGCACGTCCATCACGATGCCGCAGGCGCCGATGGCCTGGAATTCGTCCTTGGATTTTTCCAGCTCGTCGCGCATGACCGACTGGACACGGATGTCGATAGAAAGACGTATCGGTTCAGCACTGTTTTCAAGGCGCTGGTTGAACGCGCGTTCGACGCCGGCGACGCCATGGCTGTCGACATCGACACCGCCCAGCACCTGGGCGGCGACATGGCCGAGCGGGTAATGGCGCTTTTCGCCGGGCTGGAAATAGATGCCGGGGATGCCGAGCGCGTTGATGGCGAGCTCTTCCATCGGCGTGATCTGGCGTTCCAGGTAGACAAAGGATTTGGCGCCGGCGAGGCGGGCGGCGGCCTGCGCCTCGTCCATGCGCGGCAGCACTTGTTTCAGTTTGTGGGCAGTCTCGACCGGGTCGATCATCTCCTTCGGGTCGGCGAACAACGCTGCGGTGGGCAACGATATGGCGAGGATTTCGCCGTTGCGATCCAGGATCGTGGCGCGTGGTTTCTTCACGCTGGCGATCGCCGGCGGCGCGTCGTCGGGGGCGGCCGGGCCGGGCTCGGCGGGGATTTCGGGGCGCGAGATGGCGGCCGAGGGCGGCATCGGGAACAGCACGGTGGCCCAGGTGAGCTTGGCGGCGACGGCGCCGAACAACAGCGAGAAGCCGCCGGCGGCAAGCACCAGGCGGTGGCGCGTGCGCTCAAGGGCGGCGCGACGGACCAGGTCGGGCGCGGTGATGCGGACGGTTTCCATGCGCGGCATGGCGCCGCTGTCGGGGACGCCGCGGAGGCGGGCCGGGGTGGCGTTGGGGTTGGGGGGCTGGGTCATGAAACTAGAAGGCCAGGGGCTCTGCCCCTGGCCTTTTTCGCATAAATTAAGCCCATCACTGCGCCCCGTACGGCACCGGCGCCGGCACCGCCGACCGCACCCCCAAAGCGCTCGGCACTGCCCCTACCACCGCCGGCGGGGCCAGCCGCATCGGCATCGGCCGCGCCATCGCCGCCATCACCCGCGCCCGCGCCGGCTGCGGCGTCGCCAACGGCAGCGGCGTACTGCGCGCCAACGGATGGTTCGCCAACGTCGTGTCACGATCCGCCAGCGTCACTGGCTTCTTCGGTGCCGCATGTGCCAGCTTCACCACCGGCTTGGCCGCCGGCGCATGCGGCGGTTCTTGCGGCTTGCCCGGCGCCACAACGGGCGCCGCCACCGACGCCAACTCCGGCACCCCCGGATTGGCCGGCGCCGGCACCAGCGGTGCATCCGGCGGCACCGGATCATTCGCAGCCATTGCAGCTTCGTCAGTGCCACCGGTCTGGCCCGGCGGCGCCGGCGGGGGCAATTTGCTGCCCAGATCCGCCAACTGCACCCATTGCGACGGCTGCATCGTCGTCAGCGACAAATATTTCTCCGCCATCGGCCGCAGCCGGTCCGGATTATTCAGCAAGCCCCATTCCGCATGCAGCAGGCTGGTCGTTTGCCGCGCCGCCTCGGTCGCGCGGATCACGTGTGCAATCTGCCGGTCCAGCATCTCGGCGCGATGCTTCTCGGTATAGAGATACAAGCCCGACCCGCAGGCCGCGGCGAGGCACAGGAAGGTGAATGGGCGGATCATGCGGTCACCTGTTGCGTGGTGTCGTGGCCAGGCAGGCGTTGCAACGCGCGCAACCGCGCGCTGCGGGCACGCGGATTGCGCGCGACCTCGGCGGCGCCTGGCCGTGCCGCCTTCGCGGTCAGCAGCCGGAACCGTGCAGCCGTGCGCGCCGTAAGCCCGCTTGGATCGTGCCGCGAAGGTGCAGGCGCGCGCCCGGCCGCATTTGCAAAGAACTGTTTCACAATGCGGTCTTCGAGAGAATGGAACGACACCACCACCAGCCGCCCGCCCGGCGCCAGCAGGTCGCAGGCACCCGAAAGCGCGCGCTGGATTTCGCCAAGCTCGTCGTTCACGTGCAGCCGCAGCGCCTGGAAACTGCGGGTTGCCGGGTCGATGCCATCCTTGCCGCGCGGCACCACGCCGCGGATGATGTCGGCCAGGCGCGCGGTCGTGACGATCGGCGCCTCGGCGCGCGCGGCGACGATGGCGCGCGCGATCCGGCGCGACAGTCGCTCCTCGCCGAGATGATAGAGGATGTCGGCCAACTCGCCTTCGGCCAGCCGATTGACCAGGTCCGCGGCGGTGGGGCCGGCGCCGCCCATGCGCATGTCGAGCGGGCCGTCCATGCGGAATGAGAAGCCGCGGGCCGGATCGTCGATCTGGAAGCTGGAGACACCGAGGTCGAGCACCACGCCATCCAGGGCAGTGACGCCGTGCGCGCCGAGCAGCGCCAGCATGGCGCCGAAACTGCCCTCCACCATGTGGAGCCGGCCCGGATGCGCGGCGGCCAGCGCGGCGCCACGGGCAATGGCGGCCGGGTCCCGGTCGATCGCCCACAGCGTGCAGCGTGCGGCGCGCAGAATAGCGTCGGCATAGCCGCCGCCGCCGAACGTGCCGTCGAGCAGCACGTCGCCGTCGCGCGGCGCCAGGGACGCCAGCATTTCGGCCAGCATGACCGGGATATGGCGGAAGCCGCCGGCGTCGGGCACGCTCAGGTCCGTCATACCGGCCGCACCGCGTTCAGCGTGAGCTTGCGGGCGTCGGCATTCTGCGCAGCCTGCTTGTGCCGGCGGTCGGCGGCCTGCGGCTCCCAGATGCGAAAACTTGGGCCCAGGCCCATGAACGCCACCGTGTCGGTAATGCCCGCATGCCGCGCCAGGCGTTCGGGCAGAATGATGCGTCCCTCCCGGTCACTCTCGACCGTGTTGGCCTCAGCATACAGCGTGGTCGCCAAATCCTCATAATCCTCGCTGAACAGCGGCAATTGTTCGAGCGACGCCAGCAGCTTGCCAAACGCGTCCACCGGCCAGCCTTCCAGGCATGGGAGCTTGTGGGACGGGCGCACCACCAGCGTTACCGGCCCCTCCGCTGCACCGCCGCGCAGAACGGCACGGAAACTGGCGGGGATGGAGACCCGCCCCTTGGCGTCAATCCGGTTCTCGTGCGTGCCCATAAACCCCATGGCGACGTGGTGTGGCTCCGTCCCGGCCTGGCGGCCTGTTGTCCCCGCATGTGGATGAGCACCACCGTTTGGGTAAATTTGGGATAACATGGGGAAACGTGGGGGTAAAGTGTTTTGCGTTGGGACATCGGCGTCGCGGTGATTCTTTACCGTTGTTTTTCAATGGGTTGGGTATGGCGGCCCGGAGGCCGGAATCTTTTCGTGCCGGCGTTAATGTGTTTTTGTTTTGTTCTTGTGCATAAGTCTGTGGGGATCGCCGCCGGCGCGGCCTGTTCGGGCGTGGTCCTGGTGGGAGAAAGTATCCAGACGGCCTGTAAGCCGGGTTCTGTCCCTGCGTTGCCGCAAGGGGCAGCCATTCCTCTGCGGCGCGCGTCACCGCGCGCCTGACGCGACCAACCCGGGCGGCAGGGCGGGAATGCCCCCGGCCGCGACGTTGCCGTCCGACCCGCCGCCCCTATTCGGTCTTGCTCCCGGTGGGGTTTACCCTGCCGCCCCTGTTGCCAGGGGCGCGGTGCGCTCTTGCCGCACCGTTTCACCCTTGCCGCTCCCATGTTTTACCATGTGACGTGGCGGTTTGTTTTCTGTGGCACTGTCCCTGGGGTCGCCCCCGCCGGCCGTTAGCCGGCACCGTATTCCCGTGGAGCCCGGACTTTCCTCCAGCCGGTCTGCGCCCCGGCCAGCGGCTGCCCGGCCGTCTGGAGGTCGTGTGGTGGGCTCGGAGAAAAAGAAAAGCAAGTGTTCTTTTTTGAAAAAAAGAACCAAAAAACTTTTGTCTGTTTAGATCCGCGCAAACTGAAGCACGTCCACGTCAGGTGGCTCGCCGCCAGAGCAAAAGTCTTTTTCCTCTTTTTTCAAAAGAGAAGACTTCCTGCCTTTGCTTACGTGTGCGTAATCCCCACGATGCCGTCATCATTAAACAACGCAAACGAACTGCTCGTATAGGAGCCTGACAAGGCCAGCGTAATACTCGTGCTGCCGTCGGTCACCACCAATTTATCGGTGCTGGCGTTAAACGCGAAACTGGTCGCGGTGCCGGTGTAGCTCATGCCGTTCAGGTCGATCACGTCGCCGGCGGCAAAGCCGCCGATCTTGTCGGCAAAGCCGGCCGTTGCGTTGACCGCAAGGTCGGTCAGCGACCCGAGCGATATCGTGCCGCCGCTGGCCGACTGGGCAAAACTCAGTTCGGTGCCGCTGCCGGCCGTGATCTTGCCGGCGCCGCTGACCACGCCGAGGAAGCTCAGCGTGCCCTGCGTCGCCGAGATGGTGCCGGTATTGGTCACCGCGGTGTCGATATAGGCGGTGCCGGCCCCGCCCAGCGTTTTCGAAATCGTGCCGGCATTGACGATACTGTCGCCGTTCTCGCCGTAAATCTCGCCAGCGCCGAGCAGCAGCGTGCCGCCCGCCGCGTTGTCCAGCAACGCGGTGTCGGTGCTGTTGTAGCCGAGATACCAATAGGACGCGCTGGTGATGGTGCCGCTATTGGCCAGCACGACGCTGCCTTCCGCGGCCCAGCCATTCAAAATGCTGGTCTGCCCGGTCAGCGCCAGCGTGCCGCTGGTATTGGTGGTGCCGCCCTCCAGCGTCGCGTTGCCGCTCAACGTCAGCTTATTGCCGCCGAGCGCCAGCGTGCCGCCGGTTTGCGCGTAAATGCCGGCATAGGTTTCGGCGCCGTCCAGCGTCACCGCGGCGTTGCTCAGCGTGAGCGCGGCCACGCCCAGCGTCGTTCCGCTGCTGATGGCATCGGTGCCTTCATACAACAGCAACGTGCCGGCGCCGGCGAAATCGCCCCCCAGCGTATTGGTGGTGCCGGCGATATTGAGCTGGCCCGCGCTGATCGTAACGGTCCCGGTGTTGGTCAGGCTGGCATCGATCTGTGCCGCGGCGCCACCGGTTTTCACAATGGCGCCTGCATTGTTCAGCGCGTCCGCGCCTTGGCCGTACAACGTCGTATTATTCTCGATACGCAGCGTCCCGCCGGCCAGGTTTTCCAGTTCGGCAGTGTCCCCGCTATTATAGCCGACATACCAACTGCCGCTCTGCACCAGCGTGCCGCTATTCTCCAGCACCGTGCTGCCGGTCAGCGCGCCACCGGTGATCGTCGTTACACCGGACGCGACGATGGTGCCGGTGCCGCTGATATAGCCGCCGGTCAGATTGAACGGCCCGCTCAGGGTCAGATTATTGCCGCCCAGCGCCAGCGTGCCGCCGCTCTGCTGCAGGTTGCCCGCATAGGTGAGCGCACCGCCCAAATTGACCGTGGCGCCGTCGAACAGCAGGCTGCCCACCGTCACCACAAGCGATTTTGCCAGCGTATCGGACCCGGTATTCAGTTCCAGCGTGCCGGCGCCGATGATGCTGCCCGCAATGCTATTGGTGGCACCGGAGAGGCGCAACGTGCCGGTTTGAACCTCGATCTTGCCGGTGCTGGTCACGCTCGGCTGCACCAGGCTGACGCCGGCGCCGCTGGTTTTGTCGAGCAGGCCGGCATTGGTCAGCGTGGCGCCGCTATTGCCATCATAGATATAGGCATCGTCGGAGAGCACGATAGAAGCGGTGGATTTGGCATTGTCGATGTTGGACGTATCGCCGCTATTGTAGCCATCATACAGAACACTGGTGATCGTCAACGTGCCGGTATTGATCAGTTTCGCGCTGCCCTCGACCGCGTAATTATCGACGGTGGCGCCAGCGATCTGCAGCGTGCCGGAGCCGGAGACGACGCCGCCGTCCAGGCTGGTGGCCCCGGTCAGATACAGGCCGTATTTGCCAAGCGTGAGCGTGCCGCTCGTCTGCTCATAGCTGCCGGCGTAGCTGACCTTGGTGGCCAGCGTCAGCACGCCGTCCTCGAGCAGCACGGTGTCGACCGACAATTTGAGTCCGGACACAAAACTGTTCGCAGCACCATTCAGCGCCAGCGTGCCGCCGCCGCTGACCGTGCCGCCGAACGCGTTGCTGGCGCCCTGGAACGTCAGCAAGCCGGCATCGATGGCGACTGTGCCGGTGCTGGCAAACGCAACGTTAAAGTCGCTGTTGGCAGCGGCCGTTTTTTCGAACGTGCCCGCATTGGTAAAAGTGGATCCGGTCGATGTGTAGGTGCTGATGCCGCCATCGAGCTTGTACAAGGCGCCGGCCGCGTTGGTGAATTTCACCGTGTCGGTGCCGTTATATCCGATATAGGACGAGCCGCTTTGCACCAGCGTCCCGCTATTGGTTGCCGCCACCGATCCGCCGAGCACGGCGCCGCTGAATTCGGTCGTGCCGGTCAGCAACAGCTTGCCGCTGCCGGTGATCGTGCCGCCGTCGAGCGAGGTGACGCCACCCAGCGTCAGGCTGAAGCCGCCCAGCGACATGGTACCGTAGGTTTGCGAATAGGCGCCTTCATAGGCCAGGTTCGCGGCAATGGCCACGGCCGCGCCGTCCAGCAGCAGATTGGCGACCGCAAGCGTCACGCCGGACGAAAAAATGCTGCTGCCGGCCTCCAGTTCCAGCGTGCCGGCGCCCCCGACGGTGCCACCGAACACATTGCTGGGCCCGCTGAATTGCAGATTGCCGCTGGCGACCGTCACCGTGCCGGTGCTGTTCAGACTATCCTGGAAATGGCTGACGCCGGCGCCCTCGGTTTTCGCGATCGTGCCCTGGTTGACGATCTCGGTATTGGCGTTGCCGTAGACCGTCTCGTCACCATCGATGCGCCATGTGCCGGCGCTGGCATTGGTGAAACTGATGCTGTCGGTGCCGTAATAGCCGATATAGGTCGTGGCGTCCTGGTCGATCGTGCCGGTATTCTTGACCAGCTCGGTGCCCTCGAACGCGACTCCGCCGAATTCGGTGGCGCCGCCCAAATCGAGCGTGCCGGCGCCACTGATGACACCGCCGACCAGCCCCGCGGTGCCGGACAGATCGACCGTCGTGCTGCCGATCGCGAGCGTGCCGGAAGTTTGCTCGTATAGGCCGCTCTGCGTCAGGTTTTCGCCCAGCGTAACGGTCGCGCCCGAAACTTCGAGCTGCCCCACCGCAAGCACTGCCTTGGGTCCGATCGTGTCGGTACCGCTGGCCAGGTTCAGCGTGGCACCACTGACCGTACCGCCGATCGCATTGGCCTCACCGTTCAGCGTCAGCGTGCCGGACGCGATCTTGATCGTGCCGGCGGTCTGGGTCAGCTCGTTGTTGGATTGATACGTCTTACCAGCCAACGTCAATGTGCCGCCGGATTGGGTCAGCGCGCCATACAGCGTGGTGTTGCCGTCGACCGCGAGCGATCCGCCGGTGATATCCAGCGTGTCGTTGCCACCGGTATAAAGCGACAATATCTTTTCGGTGCCGCTGGAATAGGTCACCGTAATCGAGTTGTTGGTGTTGATCGTCACGTCGTCGGCAGCACCGGGAACCTTGCCGCCGCTCCAGTCCGCCGCGGTGTTCCAGTTGCCGCTGGTCGTGCTGGTCCAGCTAATAGACGACATGGGATGACCTCCGATTATTGCTTGAATGACTGCTGCCGGCCGGAAAATACGGCGGCCTGGCGGGCGGAGCAGACAAGCAATGAACTTGGCCGTCTACAACCCAGCGGTTGAGGGCACAAAATAGAATTAACGGAACAAAGCAGGAAGAGCGCCTGATTTACGACGAAATCCGCATAATCCATCCGCAATAAAGATGGCCCGTCGCACGTTTCACGGTGAGTCTCGAAACATAGAGCGAAACCGTGCCGCGTCCGTTTCGTGTTACATCGTGTCCGCAGCACGTGTAGGACGCGTAAGCTAAGCGCATCACGAGCGGTGATGGGTACCGCTTCGCTCGCCCATACGACACGTGCGAACATAATCGGAACAGCTTACGGTGGACCGAAGGTGCATATTAACAAAATAGGAAGTGTTCTTTTTTGAAAAAAAGAACCAAAAAACTTTTACTCTTTGGGTTCCGCGCAAGGCAGACAACGATGTGTCAGGTGATGAAGGCGCAAGAGCAAAAGTTTTTTGCTTCTTTTTTTCAAAAAAGAAGTCTTGCTTCCTTCCTTACTCCGCGGCATGCCGCGCCGGCTCCACCATCGCCGCCGCACGCTGCAAATCCACCGACAACAACCGCGACACGCCGCGCTCCTGCATCGTCACCCCAAATAACCGATCCATGCGGCTCATCGTCAACTGGTGGTGCGTCACGACCAGGAACCGCGTGCCGGTGTCGCGGACAACATCTTCCAACAGCCCGCAGAAACGATCCACGTTGGCATCGTCCAGCGGCGCGTCCACCTCATCCAACACCGCTACCGGCGCCGGCGTGCAGCGGAACACGGCAAAAATCAGGCTTAGCGCCGTCAGCGCCTGTTCGCCGCCGCTGAGCAGCGACAGCGTGCTGAGCTTCTTCCCCGGCGGTTCGGCATAGATTTCGAGGCCGGCCTCCAGCGGATCGTCGGACCCGGTCAGCGCCAGATGGGCACGGCCGCCACCCATCATTTTGGTAAACAATGTGCGAAAATGCTGGTCGACTTCGGTGAACACGGTAGCCAGGCGCTCGCGCCCCTCGCGGTTCAGATGGCCGATCGCGCCGCGCAATTTGGCGATTGCTGTGCCGAGTTCTTCACGCTCGGCGTCGATCGCCGCAATCTTTTCATCGAGCTCGGTCAGTTCGAGTTCGGCGCGCAGATTGACCGGTCCCATCTCCTCGCGTTCGCGTTGCAGCCTGTCGAGTTTTTTCCGCGCGCGCTCCTCCGCCGCGTCCGCGATGTCTTCTGGTGCCGGCAGGTCGACATCCAGGCCGAGGCGCTCGATCACCCGGTCGCGCACCCCGGCGAGCGCCGCGGCCGCGGTCTCGATCGCGCCTTCGCCCCGGGCGGCAGCCTCGCGCGCGGCGCCGGCATCGACATCCGCGTTGCGCTGGGCGGCGGCACGCGTGCGGCACAGCAATTCGGCCTGGCGGAGGGCGGAGGCGGCATCCTCGTGCGCGGCTTGCGCGGTCTGCAACGCCGTACCGCTGGTGGCGGCGCGCTCGGCAAGCTGCCGCGGCGCTTCGGTCCGGGCCGCAACATCGGCAGCTGCCGCGGCACGGCGGTCTTCGAGGGTTTTGGCGCGCGCGGTCGCTTCGTCGGCGCGAAGCGACCAGGCGGCGTGTTCTTCAGCCAGGCGCGGCGCGCGCGATTGCGCAGCGATCAGCGCGTTGGCCAGTGCGGTGTGGGCTTGGGTCGCCTGGGTCGCTTCGGTGCGGGCCGCAAGCAGCGCCGCACGGGCCGAAGCAGCGTCCTCAGCCAGCGCGACTGCGTCCGGCAGGGCCAATTGCGCAGCGCGGGCGGCGTCGCGCGCGGTGCGCTCGCGGGCCAGATCGGCGTCGGCGCTGGCCAATACCGTGTCGCGGGCGGCGAGCGCATGTTCGGCCTCGGCGGTGGCGTTTTGGGCACGCGCCAGCGCAGCGGCGGCATGGCGGGTGGCCTGCTCGGCAGCCGTGGCGGTCTCGCGCGCCGCGGCGAGCTGCTGCGCGGCCGCGGCGGCGTCCCTGCCGGCCGCGGCGGCTTCAGCGCGCAGGGCAGCAAGGTCGGGCAGTGCCGCCACATCCGACTCCGCAGCGGTGCGCGCCGTGGCCGCGTCGGCGCACTCGGCGGCGAGGCGCGCAAGTTGCGGCGTCACGGCCGCGAGGCGGCTGGCGGCGTCGGCATCGGCCTGTTCGAGCCGCGCCAGGGCGGCCAGCCGGACCGCTTCATCAGCCCGGGCTTGTTCGCGGGCGCTGCGCGCATCGGCCAAAATCCTGGCCGCTTCGTCCGCCCGGTGGGCGGCGGCGGAGGCGGCGGTTGCGGCATAGGTGGCGTCGTCGAGCGTCGCACGGGCGGCTTCGATGTCGGCCACGACAGCGCGCAGGGATGCTTGCTCCGCCTGCAGCCGGGCAGCGGCCGGCGCCAGCGAGGCCAGGCCGGCGGCCGCCTTTTCCGCCTGCGCGGACAGGGCCGCGAGGGCCGCGCGCGCTTCCGACAAGGCGGCGGCGGCGGCGGACCCGGTGGCGCGGGCTTCAGCTTCGAAATCGCGCGCCGCGCCGGCGGCGGCTTCGGCGTCGCGCTGTGCCAGGTGGGCCGCATCGGCCCGACCGGTCGCATCGTGCAAGGCGGCTTCGACGCCGCGCAGGCGCGCGCGCTGGGCGAGCCGGGCGGCCGCCGCATTCGGCGCGCCGGCGCGCCGTACATGCCCATCCCAGCGCCATGCGTCACCATGGCGGGATACCAGCGTCACCCCCGGCGGCAGCGCAGCATGAACCACGTCGCCATCGGCCGCGTCCGCCGCCAGAAAAATATGGCGCAGCGCGCGGGTCAGCGCGTCCGGCGCGGTTACCAGGTCGGCGAGCGGGGTGGCGCCGGCGGGCGCTGCCGGCGGCGGCAGGCCGGGCAGCGTGCGCCAGAAGCTAGGCCCGGACGGGTCAAGGCCGCCGTCTGCCTGCGCGAACGCGGCGCCCAGCGCGGCCTCCAGGCCGGCCGGCACGTCGAGCAGATCGAGCAAGGCGGTCGCGTCGTCATCGTGTCCATGCAGCGCCTGACGCAGACCGTCCGCCTCGGCGCGCAGGCGCGCTACCGCGGCGGCGGCGGCGGCGGCGTCGGTGCGCGCTTCGGCAAGCGCGGCCTCGGCGACCGTGCGGGCGTCGCCCAGGCGCCGGAGGGCCGCATCGGCCCCCTCCGCGCGCGCTACCGCGTCTGCCGCGCGCTGTTCGGCGGCGTGCAGGTCGGCAGGGTCGATCTGAGCGGCGGCAACCTCGGCGCGCTGCGCGTCGAGCGCGGCCTGGTCGTCGGCGAGCCGGGCCAGGCGGGTGGCAGCGTCGGCCGCTTCCCGGGTCAGGCGCGCATGTTCGGCCGCAAGGCGTTCGGCCGCGGCGGCGAGCTGCAACCGCGTCGCGGCGGCTTCGGCCTGCGCCTGTTCGGCCTGCAGCGCGGCCTGCTCGGCAGCTTCGGCCGCCGATCGCGCCGCCGCCGCCTCGGCGCGGGCATGTGCCAGGGCTTCCGGCGCGATCCGCGCGCCGCGCGCGGCATCGTGTTCCGCGGACAGCGCGGCATGCGCGCGGTCCAGGCGGTCCGCGCGGTCGGCGGCTTCGGCGAGACGGCGCACCGCGTCCTCGGCAGCGGCGGCAGCCTGGGCGGCGGCGGCTTCGGCGTGGTTCCTCGCCTCGGCAGCCTGCGCGCGGTGATGCTCGGCGGCTTCCAATGACGCGCGCGCCGCAACCTGCGCCTGCTCGGATGACGCCAGATGCGCGGCGGCATGTTCGAGCACCGACGGGTCGGCGAGCGCAGCGGCGGCGCTGGCGCGCGCGGCGGCGGCTTCGGCGCGGCCGGCCTCGGCGGCGGACAGGCGGGCGGCGGCGGCGTCGAGCGCCAAAGCCGCCTGACGGGCGGCGGCGGCGGCCTCGGTCGCGCGGCGCGTGGCGGCGTCCGCGGTCTGCTCGGCAGCGTGCACCGCGTCCCGCGCGGCCGACTGCGCGGCGGCGGCCTCGGCCAGCGCGATCGGCAGGTCGGCCAGGCTCGCGCGCAGGGCGGCCTGCTCTTCATCAAGGCGCGCGAGGTTATCGGACGCATCCGCGGCGGCGCGGGTGGCGGCGGCGAGGTCGGCGGTGCTGTCAGCGAGGCGGGATTCGGCATCGGCCAGCGCGCGGGCGGCGCGCGCGGCTTCCTCGGACACGGTTTCGGCTTCAAGGCGGCGTCGTTCCAGCGCGCTGCGGGCGGCGGCCTCCTGCGCGCGGGGCGCCGGGAGAGCGGCTTCAGCGGCAAGGACGGCGGCTGCGGCTTCGGTCGCGGCTTGCTCGGCGGTCGCGACGGCGTGTTGCGCGGCGGCGTGACCGGCTTCGGCGGCGGCCAGCGCGGCCGCGGCACGCGCATGCTGGATGGCGAGGAAATCCGTCTCCGCGTTGCTCAGCAGCCCAGAGATATTGCGGAAGCGCGCGGCCTGGCGCGCCTGCTTGCGCAGCGACTCGCGGCCCTGGTCGAGCTGCGTGCGGAGTTCTTCGGCACGGGTCAGGTTGGCTTCGGCGGCCCGGAGCTTCAGCTCGGCCTCGTGCCGGCGGGCATGCAGGCCGGTGATGCCGGCGGCCTCTTCAAGCACCTGGCGCCGTTGCTCCGGCTTGGCATGGACCAGTGCGGACACCTTGCCCTGGCTGACCATGGCGCTGGAATGGGCGCCGCTGGCCATGTCGGCGAACAGGGTTTGCACATCGCGTGCGCGCAGGTCGCGGCCATTGGCGCGATAGGCGCTGCCGGCGCCGCGCTCGATGCGGCGTGTCACCTGGAGCTCGTCATCGTTGGCGAACGGCTCCGGCAGGACCGCTTCGGCCGGGCGTTCGAGCGTGATGGTGACTTCGGCCAGGTTGCGGCTGGCGCGCGCCGTGGTGCCTGCGAAGATCACGTCATCCATCTCGCCGCCGCGCAGGCTGCGGACCGAGGTCTCGCCCATTGCCCAGCGCAGCGCCTCGACCACGTTGGATTTGCCGCAGCCATTGGGCCCGACGATGCCGGTCAGGCCCGGCAGGATATCCAGCGTCGCGGGTTCGGCGAAGCTTTTGAAACCGGCAATGCGCAGGCGGGTCAGAAGAGGGGTCATCGTACCTCGGTCAGGGTGACCGGGGGGATCGGCCCGCGCCGTGCCGCCTAGGCTTCGAGCAAGCCGGCGAACTGGGCGTAGGACATCTCCCCGGGGTGGGCTGTCCGGTTGATGATGAAGGTTGGAGTCGAGTCGATGTTATATCTCTCCTCGGCGTCGGTTTGGGCGGTGAGCAGGGATTGCTGCAGCACCGGGTCGGTGATGGCGCGGTTGAACGCTTCGCGCGGCATGCCGGCGAGTGCGGCCATTTTCGCCAGCTCCTCCTGCGGGTCGGCTTCGCGGTTGAAGGCCCATTGTTTCTGGCTGCTGAGCAACGCGAGCACGAAGGGTTCGTAGCGCGAGGGCGGCAGGCTGCGGGCGACCATCGCGGCGGCCAGGTCCACTTTATCGCGGGGAAACTCTCTAAACACATATCGCAGCTTGCCGGTGTCGACGAGCTTGGTGCGGATCTCGGGGTAGATCTCCGTCGCGAAGGCGGCGCAGTGCGGGCAGGTGAACGAGAACCATTCCTCGGCGACGTTCTTCGCCCCCTCTGGCCCGACCGAGCGCGGCGTCAGCCGCGGATCGGCGTCGTCAGCGAAGGCAGGGGCTGCGAGGAGCGCGCCTGCGGTGCCCAGGACGAAGCGGCGAGTTAACATGGGACGGCTCCTAATAATTGGGGGTCTGGGGCCGTCGTGCGAAGCACGCCTTCGTGTGAAGGCCCCAGCGAGGTCCAGGGGCATCGTGCGAATGCACGCTTCGCGTGACGCCCCTGGCCGTCGGAGACAATAGTGAAGCCTGAACGATAACTCGGCAACGGCCCAAGAATGAGGAAGCGTTCATCCAATCTTAGCCGGCGGCGGACGAATGTGGCCCCACGCAGCGACGGCACGATTGATGGCGACGATTACGTGGAATGGTAGCTCCGGCGGGTGGTTGAACGCCGCGAACTGGGCCGGCGGGGTCGAGCCGGGGTCGGCTGACACCGCCGTGTTCAGCGGCGCCGGCGCCTATACGGCAACATTGTTCGGCACCACCACGGTCGGCGGCGTGGCGCTGAACGCGGCCAATGCGCTGTTCTACGACGCGGGCGCGCTGACGCTGGGCGGCGTGTTCGCGCTGCAAGCCGGGACGTTCGCGTTGGCCTACGGATCGCTGAATGGCGGCACGCTGGCGATGCTGGGCGGCACGCTGGCGGCGGAAGGCGGCACGCTGAACGATGTCGCGGTGGACGGCACGCTGGGGTTGGGCCGCGCCGGCGCGACTTTGTTCGTGCAGAACGGGCTGGCCATGGCGGGAGCCGGCGGCAGCGGGGCCGGCAGCATTGCCCTGACCGGGTCCTACGCGGCGCTGAATTTTCTTGGCTCACAGACGCTGGCGAACGCCAACATGTCGTTCGGCGCGACGGGCCCGGGCCAGAACCAGGGCGGTGCCGCGACGCTGGCGGTGACCGAGGCGTTCGGTGCCGCGTCCGGCGCCACGCTGACGCTCGCGGGCAATGTATGGGTGCGCGAGACCGGCACGATGGGGCAGATCATCGCCGGCGGGTCATTGCCAACTGCCAATGTCGATGCGGTGGTCAACCAGGGCACGATCACCGACGGCGTGCAGGGCAGTACGCTCACCTTTGGCGGGGACGGCGACTTCGTCAATCAGGGTACGATCGGCATCAGCAACGGCGCCACGCTGGATATTGCCGGCGGCGGATACAGCAATAGCGGCACGATGTCGGTGGCGGACGCGACGCTGGCATTCGGCGGCACGTTCACCGCGAGCCTGCTGGGGTCGCTGGGCGCGCTGTCGCTGAGCGGCGCGCAGGTCGAAATCGGGGGTGACGCGCTCAACACCGGCGGCACGTTGAGCGTATCGCCGACATCCGCATTGGGGGCGCTGGCGCTGGCGGGCACGATCACCGGTGGCACCGTGCTCGATGCGGGCGGCGGGCTGAATTTCGCGCCGCAGACCGGCGTGCTCGATGGCGTCACCTATGTCGGGTCGCTGTCGATCGGCGCGGGCGATGCCGTAACGCTGGCCGACACTACGGTGCTGACCGGCGCCAGCGGCGGCGCCGGCACCGCGCAGGTCAGCGGGTCGGGCGCCGCGTTACTGCTGGCAGGCGTGACCACGCTCGACAACGCCACGATCAGTCTGGGCGGCACTGGCATCGCGGCCGAACTTGGCACAACGGATCCGTGGCTGGCGACGCAGGCGACCACGGCGACGCTGGGGCCCAATCTGTCCGTGGTGCAGGGCGGCAAATTCGCCGCGGTGGACGCCAACGCGACCACGCCGGTGCGCGGGTTCGGCCTCGCTGACACGCTGGTCAATCAGGGCAACATCACGGCCGGGTTCGCCGGCGGCACGCTCACCATCGGCGGATACGGCAGCTTCATCAATGACGGCACCATCACGGCCGGTAATCAGGCCACGCTGGTGCTCGATGCGGCGAATTTTTCCAATACCGGCATCGTGGCATTGTCGGGCGGCGCCACCGGCGTGCTAGGCGGGCCGGCCGACCTGTACGGTCAAGTTCCGCAATGGTCGAACAGCGGCGTGATCAGCCTTAATGCGGCAACGCTGGTGCTGTCGGGCGCGATGAAGACCGGGCAGTTGGGGCAGATCATCGGCAGCGGCACGATCATGCTCGCCGGCACGCTGGCCAATGCCGGTGCGACGCTCACCTTGGGCGCGGGCGGGCAATTGCCGGGGTTGAGCCTGGCGGGCACCATCGTGGGCGGCACGATCGCAGATCCGCAAGGCTTGCTCACGGTAGCGGCCGGCGGCACCGCGCTGCTGGATGGCGTGACCGAGACCGGCACGCTCAATCTCGGCGCCGCGGCCGCGTATCTGCGCGTGCGCGACGGGCTGACGCTGAACGGCGCCGCCGAAATCACCGGCGCCGGCAGCGAACTCGCGTTCCAGGGCAGCCAGACGATCGACCAGGCGGAGATCATGCTCGGCGCGGCCGGCAGTGCAGCCGTGCTCGACGTGCTGCATAATGACAGCGTCGCCGGCGGCACCACACTGACGCTCGGGCCGCATCTGAGCGTGACGCAGGCAGGCGCGCTGGCGGCGATCGGCACCAGCGGCGACGTGGCCGGAGACGCGATCGTCAGCAAAGGCACGATCACCGCAGCGGTCGCCGGCGGCACGCTGTCGCTGGGTGGCACCGATTTCATCAATGACGGCGTCGTTTCCGTGAGCGATGGCGATACGCTGGCGCTGACCGCGGCACAATTTGCCAACGCGGGCACCATCGACGTCACCAACGCGACATTGTCGATCGGCGATTCGCTGACCGCTTCGGCGCTGGGCAATATCGCGCTGAACAATGCCACCGTCGCGCTGGCCGGCACGCTGAATAATAGCGGCCAGACGCTGCAACTGGGCGCGGGCACGGCGTGGGGGCGGCTGCTGCTGACCGGCACGGTGCAAGGCGGCGTCCTGCAGGATGAAGGCGGCGGGCTGGGCGCCGCCGGCGGCGCAACATTATCCGGCGTCACCTATGAAGGGACGCTGGATTTCAGCCGGCCATTCCAGCTTCTGACCATCGTCGACGGCATTCGTTTCACCGACAGCACCGGCACCCGCGCGGGCAGCGTCATGCTCACTGGCGCGGATAGCCGCATCATCATGCTGGGCAATCAGACGCTGACTAACGTGACGATTAACCTGGGCAGCGCGATCCAGAATTATTACGGGCAGAAAGTACCGCCCGCGGAGCTGGTGGCCGGCGCCGATAGCACGCTGACGCTGGGGTCCACTTCGCTGGTCCGGTCGGCCGGGCTGATCGGCTGGCTGGGCGATAGCGGCGCGGGCAACTGGTCCGATACCATCGTCAATGACGGCACCGTGCTAGGGGCGACGGCGAGCGGGATCCTCACCGTCGGCAGCACGAATTTCATCAATAATGCGCAGATGGTGATGAATGATGGCGGCAATATCATGTTCGCCGGCGTCGATCTGCTGAATGCCGGAACCATTTCGATCGCCGCCGGCAGCGACCTGATGCTGTCGTTGTGGAGCTACTATGCGGCGCCCAATGCCGGCGCGGTAGAATTCACCAATACCGGCACGCTGCGTCTGACCGGCGGGGCGGTGGTGGAACTGACCGGCGGTGGGCTGTTTCCGGCGGTGCCGTTCGTCAATGCGTCCGGCGGGCTGATCCAGGGGGTGGGGAATATCATTTCCGCGGTGGTCAATGACGGCCTGATCGAGGGGAGCTGGGGACCCAATCTGAGCATTGCCGGGGCGCTGACCGGGACCGGATCGTTGCTGATCAATGCGGGCACGGTGCTCGAACTGGGCAGCACGGTGGCGGCCAGCCAGAGCGTGACCTTTACCTCGACAGGGGAGACGTTGCGGCTGGATACCGCGACATCCTTCGCCGGCGAGGTATATGGGTTCGTGACCGGGGACGCGATCGATGTCGCCAATACGCCGGTAACGAGCCTGGCGATCAGCAACGGCACGCTGGTGCTGGGCACCGGGCCGGGTCAGGTGCGGCTGAATACCGCGGCGCCGCTCGGCGGGGCGCTGGAAGTGTCGGCGGACACGCATAATGGCAGTATCGTAAACTACACACAGCAAACCCGCGGCGGCGGCGTGGGCGGCGGCACCATCGTCACGATCGGCGTGTACCAGCCGCATATGCTGTTCTGGGCGAGCCCGGTGGGCGACATCTTCACCGGGCCGGCAGCGGACATGCAGGGGACCAGCATCAACAACTGGACGACCGCGGACAGCCTGGACATCGTGGATATGAACGGGGCGAAGGCGACGGTGGCGTATGTGCAGGCAAGCGGACAGGGCACGATCACGGTGACGGACGGCACGCATACGGATCATGTCACGTTGGTGGGGAGCTATAACGCGAGCTGGTTTCACGTGACGACGGACGCGCATGGGGGCGCGCTGGTGACGTATAGTAGTCAGTGAAAAAGGAAGGCGGGGGCTCCGCCCCTGGGCCCCGCTGGGGACAAGTCCCCAGACCCCGTTACCTAAAGCGTCTGTCAACCGATGGGGGTGTGGGGGCCTCAGGCCCCCTCATGCGAAGGCACGCTGCGCGTGACGGTGTCCAGCGGCAGAGCCCCTGGCCTTACTTAGCCTTCGGCTATAAGGGATAGTCTCCCTTCCGGAGACCACCGTGGCGAACTTCCGCAGCACCAGCACCTACATCGCCTCCCGCGACCTGGAAGTGGCCGTCAACGCCGCCGTCGCCCTGCAACGCCCGCTGCTCGTCAAAGGCGAACCCGGCACAGGCAAAACCGTGCTCGCACAGGAAGTCGCCGACGCGCTCGGCATGCCGCTGATCGAATGGCACATCAAAAGCACCACCAAGGCGCAACAAGGCCTCTACGAATACGACGCGGTCAGCCGCCTGCGCGACGGCCAGCTCGGCGACGAACGCGTGCACGACATCGCCAACTACATCGTCCGCGGCAAGCTCTGGGACGCGTTCGAGGCCGAACAGCAAAGCGTCGTCCTGATCGACGAAATCGACAAGGCGGATATCGAATTTCCGAACGACCTGCTGCTCGAACTGGATCGGATGCGGTTCTTCGTCTACGAAACGCGCCGCACCGTGGTGGCGCGGCAGCGGCCGGTGGTGATCATTACGTCCAACAATGAAAAGGAATTGCCGGACGCGTTCCTGCGCCGCTGCTTCTTTCATTACATACGCTTCCCCGATCGCGAGACGATGGAAAAAATCGTCGCGAGCCACTATCCGGACATCAAGCACGACCTGGCGCGCGAAGCGCTGACGGTGTTCTTCAAAATCCGTGACTTGCCCGGCATGAAAAAGAAGCCGGCCACCAGCGAGCTGCTGGACTGGCTGAAATTGCTGATGATCGAGGATATGCCGGCCGAGTCCCTGCGCACGAAGGACAAGCACGTGGTGATACCGCCGCTGCACGGCGCGCTGCTGAAAAACGAGCAGGATGTGCATCTATTCGAGCGCCTGGCTTTTCTGGCGCGACGCGAGGGGTAGGTGGCAGTTTCGTAGGGCGGAAGAGCGCAGCGAGATCCGCCCCTCATTCGACGTGAGAGGCGGATCTCGCTTCGCTCTTCCGCCCTACGTTCGTATGTTCCGACCCGATTCAATACCAATGATGCGTGCGCCAGAACGCCTCCGCCTTTGGCGCAGTGTCATAGCGGGCCTGGATATAACGGATGCCGCCCTGCGCCTCCTCCCGTGCGTTGCCGAAAGACGCGGCGCCGTTCGGGTTCAGGTGCCAACTGGCGCGGGTAAGCTGAAACAGGCCGCGCGCGGAATCGGTGGCGTTGCGGACGCCGACATGCCCGCTGCTCTCCTGCGCAGCAATGAACAGCAGGGAGCTGCGCCAGGCGGTGGGCACATGCTCGGCGCCGATTGCCTGATCCACCGCGTGCGTGACGTCCGCGCTGATGGTGACGGCGTGCGGGGCGTGGTGGCGGCTATGATGGCGGTGGTGGTGATGCACAGCGTGATGCAGCACGCCGGCGAAGCCATGCTGTGATTTGGCCCCGGCGCCTGTCGCCGGCGCTGTAGCATCGGGGCGGCCGGCACCCTCCGGTTGTGAGACGAGCGAGGACACGCCCTAAGATCGCGCAGAATGGTTGCCGAAATGTTACTGGCCCTCACCGTAGCCCGTTTTGGCTTCCGAGCACGCAGCTTTGACGTTACTTTACGGCAGTTTATCCGGTAACGGCGCGACGGGCGCGACGGGCGCGACAGGCGCGATGGCCGGGGATGGAGAGGTACCATGCGCGCGCGGTTGATTTCAGCCTTTATTATAGCCGGCGGTGTTGCGAGCCATGCGGCAGCAGCCACACGCTTCGACCTGACACAGATTACGATCAATGGCAGCACCGGCGTTGACGTACGGGCGATCAATACGGCTGGTACCGTGACCGGCCGGTACACCGACAGCGCCGGGCCGCACGGGTTCATCCTGAGCGGCGACGTGGTGACCGTGCTGCCGCCGACCAGGGCCGGCTGCAAGACCGCAGGTCATTGCATTCCATTTCCCACGGCGATCATCGGATCGGGCGCCGTAGCCGGCTACAGTATCGAGTCAGTACCGACCGTGTTTCTATGGCGCAACGGCGCGTATGTGCCGAAGTTCGCCGTTCCGGCCGGCAATGGGGCATGCGCCGTGCAGGACCAATTAAATAGCCTGGCGTTGGGCAACGATGGAGAGGTAGCGTTCAATTATTGCGACCGCGCCGCGGGAGCCCTGCCGTTTGCCGGCATTCCGCCGCATGTCAAACAGGTGGACATCTGCGCCGCCCCACCGTGCGGCAACGGGAGTGCAATAGACACTGTCAATAATCGGCGCGGGCTGGCCGGAATTTTTTATCATGCGATCTCGTCCGGATCTCGTTATTTTGGCGGATTCACTGTGGTAAACGGCAATCTAAAAGATATTGGGTTGAGCGGCGTTAATCAATTATTGATCAACGATTATAATGAAGCAGTCGGCACCTATTCCAATAGTTCTGGCCTTGTAAGCGCCTTCGTTTACAGCAATGGTTCATACAGTAATCTCGACATGCCTGTGCCTGATCCTTATGCCCTGAGCTATATCGACGTGCAGGCGATCAATAACAAAGGCCGCGTGGTGGGCGTATATCAATACAAGCAGGCATCGCGGGTATTCTATTACAATGGCAGCACGGTATCGACCTTTGGAAAATATCCCGTCGAGGACAAGCTGCACGTGGCGCTGAACAGTGAGAATGCGATGGCTTTGTCGGTCACGGCGTCAACCGGGCAGACATCCTATATCGTGCGGTGCCACGGCGCCGGCTGTTGAGCACGCAGGCCGGCGCCGCGCCGGCTATGGCTTCTCGGCGAGCACTTTGATTTCGTCGAGGCCAGCCTTGTAGGTGCCGCGCACCGCCTTTGCGGAATCGGCGTTCTTGACGCCGGGCGGCGCGTCGAACGTGCCTTGCCAGACCACCTTGGTGCCGGCCTTGCTCGCCACCACACGAATGGTGGAATGATAGTTCACCACCGGCAGCACCTTGGGGTCCACCTGCACGATATCGTAGCTGTAGCTGTGCTTGGCCGGATCGTAGGCGGTGAGCTTCTCCACAATGGTCGGGTCGCCCGGCGCTTTCAGCGTAATGGTGCGCACCGAGCCGATATCGTTGCCGTGGTCGGCCGGGCTGCTCGCGGCCGGCGGCAGCCAGGTGGAAATGCCGCCGAAATCGGCGATCACCGCCCACGCCTTGTCCGGCGTAGCCGACACTGCGACGGCGCGTGTCACGGTGACGGCGAAGGCAGGGCCGGCAAGACTGCCCGCCAGCAGGGTGAACGCGGCCAGCACGGTCAGATGTTTCATAGACGTTTCCTTCTGCGGTTTATTATGGTCGTGCGGTAGCGTTGGGCGGCGCTGCACTGGAGTCAACCAGACCAAAGCAGAAGGCACGTCACGGCAGCGCGTCACGCAGCTCATTGCCCAGTTCGAGGGTAACGTGGGCAGCCGGGTTGCTGACGGGCAGCAGCGCCACTCCGGTCCGCTTTGGCGCGGCCGGCAGGTCGTCGACGTCGTTTGCCAAGCTGGGTTGCATGGGCGTTAGTCGTTTGGTTGAAGGAAGGAAGAATGTTCTTTTTTGAAAAAAAGAACCAAAAAACTTTTATCTGTTGGTATCCGCGCAAGCTGGATCAGCGGTGCGCCAGGTGGCAAGCGCGCAAGAGCAAAAGTTTTTTGCTTCTTTTTTTCAAAAAAGAAGTTCTTCCTGTCTTACTGCTATAGCCCACCCATGATCGCCGCCTCGATAACCGACTATCGCGAACTCGCGCGCCGGCGGCTCCCCCCGTTTCTATTCGAGTATATCGACGGCGGCTCCTACGCCGAGCTGACACTCCGGCGAAATATCGCGGATCTGCAGG
>Ga0116228_10000100_pt1 | contig 53204 bp, 45 predicted proteins | sample S1TSphfallax_2_FD_89694 | JGI IMG/M metagenome (GOLD analysis project Ga0116228, IMG submission 89694) | Host-associated microbial communities from peat moss isolated from Minnesota, USA - S1T2_Fc - Sphagnum fallax MG | ecosystem: Host-associated > Plants > Peat moss > Unclassified | place...
CAGTTTCACGATCACTACAAATTTCTGAATTCCGCAGAACGTCTGTCGTTCGCTGAAATCGCGCGTCTGTCGCGGCTGTACGCGGGGCTCGGCGTGAAGAAACTGCGCCTTACCGGCGGTGAACCGCTGCTGCGCGCGAATCTCGCCGACTTGATCGGAGATCTGACCGGCATTGCGGGAATCGAGGACGTCGCGCTCACGACCAACGGGGTGCTGCTCGCTCAGCATGCGGCCGACCTCTATGCAAACGGCCTGCAACGCGTCACCGTCAGTCTCGACACGCTCGACCCCGAGATCTTCAAGCGCATGAGCGGCGGCTTCGACGTGATCGAGCAGGTCTTGCGAGGTATCGACGCGGCGCTCGCCGCGGGCCTCGCGCCGATCAAGGTCAACGCGGTGATCGAACGCGGCGTCAACGATCACACGGCGCTTGACTTGGTCGAACACTTTCGGGGCCGGCCCGTGATCGTGCGGTTCATCGAGTTCATGGATGTCGGCAATCGCAATGCCTGGCGGCCGGAGCTGGTCGTCCCCTCGAGCGAACTGGCCCGGCGCGTCAACGAACGCTGGCCGATCGAGCCGCTGTCCGAGAGCTACAGCGGCGAAGTCGCGAAACGCTGGCGATTCACCGACGGCAGCGGCGAAATCGGTTTCATTTCGTCGGTCTCGCAGCCGTTCTGCGCGGCGTGCAGCCGCGCGCGTCTGTCCTCGGACGGCAAGTTCTACACCTGTCTGTTCGCCACCGATGGGCTGGATCTGCGTGCGGCGATGCGGGCCGGGGCGAGTGACACGGCCTTGCTGGAGTCGATCCGCGGCGTCTGGTTGCGCCGCACGGACCGCTACAGCGAGCAGCGCGAAGAGTTGCGGCACGGCGCACCGCATAATCGCAAGATCGAAATGTATTACATCGGCGGATGAAGCCATGACCAGCAAGCCCTTCTCGCATCTCGATGAAGAGCGTCGTCCGACCATGGTCGACGTCAGTGACAAAGCCGCGACCAAGCGCACGGCGGTCGCGGAGACCACAGTTCGCTTTCCGGCACAAGTGGCCGACGCCTTGCGTGCCAATGGGCTGCGCTCGGCGAAGGGTCCGGTCTTCGATACCGCAATCGTTGCGGGCGTCATGGGCGCGAAGCGCACGCACGAATTGATTCCGTTCTGCCACCCGCTCGCGCTCGAGAGCTGCAAGATCACGATCGACCTCGTGGGCGATGCCGCCGTGGTCCGCTGCACGGTCAGCGTCCATCACAAGACGGGCGTTGAAATGGAGGCGCTGACCGGCGCCTCCATCGCGGCATTGACGATCTACGACATGTGCAAGGCGCTGTCGCACGAAATCGTGATCGGTGAGACGCGGCTGCTCGCGAAAGATGGCGGCAAGCACGACTTCACGGTGGCCGTCAGCGCATGAGCGCGGCCCCGCCGGTCTATGGTCTGGTGCTTGCCGGCGGCGCGAGTTCGCGCATGCAGCGCGACAAGGCGGCGCTCGTCTATGACGGCGCGACGCAGTTGGACCGCGTCTTCGCCCTGCTCGGCCGCCATGTGAGCCCCGTATTCGTTTCCGCGCGCCGCACGCAGGCCGATGAGCCGGCCCGCGCCGGCAAGCCCTTGATCTTCGACGATCCAGCGCTGTCCGGGATCGACCGCGAGGCGCAGGCCGGCGGTCCGATCGTCGGGATACGCTCGGCATTCGCGCGCTTTCCCGGCGTCGCCTGGCTCGTGCTCGCCTGTGACCTGCCCTTCCTCAGCGACGCGGCCTTGGGCCAATTGCTCGCGGCGCGGGATCCGACGCGCCTCGCCACGGCCTTTCGCAGCGTCCATGACGGCCTGCCGGAACCGCTCTGCGCGATTTGGGAACCGGCTGCTGCCGCGGCGTTGGCTGCACACCAGGCTGCGGGGAGTCAGTGCCCGCGCAAATTTCTGATTCGCGCCGACGCCTTGCTCGTCGATCCCGCGGACCGCCGCGCCCTCGACAACGTCAATACACCGGAGGAATATGTGCAGGCGCAGCAGCTGCTCGGCGCACATAGCGACCATCGGACCATGCAACTCAAGATCCAGTACTATGCGCTCCTGCGCGAACAAGCCGGTCGATCCGAGGAGACGCTGGAAACCGCTGCGACCACGCCTGCGGCTGTTTATGCGCAGCTGCTTGCCCGTTATGGCTTCACGCTCGACGCCAAGCAACTGAAAGTCGCGGTCAATAGTGAGTTCAGCGACTGGACACGTACGCTGCATCCGGGCGACGCGCTCGTTTTCATTCCCCCGGTGGCGGGCGGTTGATGCGCTTCCGTCTCCTGCACTCGTCGATTGACACCATGGCGAGCCGCGGCGAATTGCTGGATGGCGGGGCCGGGGGCTATGCAAGTTTCGAGGGCTGGGTGCGCGACCATAACGAGGGTCGCGCGGTCAAACGGCTCGAGTACGAAGCCTTCGCGGAACTCGCGGTCAAAGAAGGCGACCTGATCGTCGCCGAGGCTCTGCAGCGTTTCCCGATCAAGCATGCGCTGTGCATGCATCGGATCGGTGAACTCATGATCGGCGAACTCGCCGTCTGGGTCGGGGTCAGTTCGGCGCATCGTGGCGAGGCCTTCGATGCCTGTCGCTACATCATCGACGAGGTCAAGCATCGCGTCCCGATCTGGAAGAAAGAGCACTATCGCGACGGAAATTCGGGTTGGGTCAATTGTGAGCGCTGCGCCGCGGCACCGGCGCATTCCACCGAGCACGCGCACGATCACGTGATTTAACCGAGGGCAAGGATGCGGTTCGACTATTCTCGGCAACTCACCCTCAAGGAGATCGGCCCCAGCGGCCAGGCAAAGCTCGCACGCGCGCGTGTGCTCGTCGTCGGTGCCGGAGGACTCGGCAGTCCGGTTCTGCAATATCTCGCCGGCGCAGGCGTGGGCCGCCTCGGAATCGTCGACGGCGACGTGCTCGATGCGAGCAATCTGCATCGGCAACCCATTTATTCATTTGCCGACGTGGGCCGGCGCAAGGCGGACCTCGCTGCGGAGGCCGTCGCGCGCATCAACCCGGAAGTCGTCGTCGAAGCCTACGGCACGCGGCTGACCGCCGAGAACGCGGGCGATCTGCTCGATCGCTTCGATCTCGTGGTCGAGTGCAGCGACAATTTTCGCACCAAGTTCTTGGTCAACGACAGCGCCGTGCTGGCCCGCAAGCCGGCGGTTTTCGCGAGCGTCTATCAATACGAGGGACAGCTGCAGGTCTACAAACCCGCACCGACGCACGCCTGTATACGCTGTCTGTGGCCGGAAACGACGCGCGAGGGCCTCGTCGCCAACTGCGCGCAGGCCGGCGTGCTCGGCCCCGTGCCGGGCGCCGTCGGCGCGATGCAGGCGGTGCTCACCTTGAAGATCCTCACCGACATGCCCGGACAGCTCGATGGCGCGTTGTTGCTGCTGGATTTCACGAGTTTCGCGACGCAGTCGCTGCGCGCACCGCGGCGCAAGGAGTGCGTCGCGCCCGAGTGCACGCACGTCAAGAAGCCGGTGCCGGAATCCGACCACCTGGAAGTGAGCGTGGGGTCGGTGGCCGCAGCCCGCGAGCAGGGCTACGAACTCATCGACATTCGCACCGCGGAAGAACTCACGCGTGAGCCCTCCGGCCTGCGCCACATCCCGATGCCCGACCTGCTCGCCGATGCGACCCGCTTGGCGCACGGGGCGCGCTACCTGCTGGTCTGCGCCTCGGGACAGCGCAGTGTCAGGACCGCGCGCGAGCTGCGCGGCCGCGGTCTCGACGTGTCTTCCTTGGCCGGCGGTTTGAGCACCCTGGAGCGCTGAAGCGATGCTGTTTGCGAGCAAACTGCCGGATGTCGGCACGACGATTTTCACGGTGATGTCACGCCGCGCACTCGAGGAGGGCGCGCTCAACATCGGGCAGGGCTTCCCCGACTTTTCCGTCGATCCGCGCCTGGGCGAATACGTCGCCGAAGCGATCACGGCTGGCCACAACCAATATGCGCCCATGGAGGGCGTCGTGGAACTGCGCACCCGCATCGCCGCGAAGCTCTACGGCAGCTACGGCGTCACGTTCGATCCGCTCGCCGAGATCACGATCACCTGCGGCGGCACGGAGTCGATCTTCGCTGCCATACAAGCCGTGGTCGGTGCGGGCGATGAGGCGATCATCTTCGACCCGTCGTACGACGTCTATGACCCCGCGATCCGGCTCGCGGGCGGGCGCGCGATCCGCATCCCCCTGCAGCCGCCGCATTTTCGCTACGATTGGGACGAGATCAAGCGGGCGATCAGCCCGCGAACGCGCTTGCTGATCATCAACAACCCGCACAATCCGACCTGCACGGTCGCGAGCCGCGCGGATCTCGATGCGCTCGCAACGCTGGTGCGCGACCTGCCGATCACGATCCTCTCGGACGAAGTCTACGAGCACGTCGTGTTCGACGGACGGCAACATGCATCCGTGCTCGCGCACGAGGAACTGCGACCACGCAGTTTCGTGGTGTTCTCCTTCGGCAAGACCTTGCATGCGACGGGCTGGCGGACGGGCTATTGCGTGGCGCCCGCGGCATTGACGCGCGAACTGCGCAAGGTGCACCAATTCAATACCTTCAGCATCGTCGCCCCCTTGCAGCACGCGATCGCCCGCTACCTGGCGACCGCTCCCGAGAGCTGGCTCGGACTGTCGGCGTTCTTTGCCGCGAAGCGCGACCTGTTCACGGCGCTGGTGCGCGGCTCGGGCTTCGAGCCGCTCCCGGCGGCGGGGACTTATTTCCAGCTCGTCGACTACGGCGCGCTGAGTCAAAAGAGCGACGTCGATTTCGCCGACGACTTGATCCGGGACGCAAAAATCGCGACCATCCCCTTGTCACCCTTCTATGCCCAACCGCCGCGCATGACCCTGCTGCGGATCTGTCTCGCGAAGCGCGACGAGACCTTGCGCACGGCCGCCGTGCGCCTGCGGGACTATTCCACTCGATCATTGGAGCGATGAGCATGACAGCATTAGCGACCGCAGCCCGCGCGCTGCGGGTCCTCTGCGCGATGGCGGCCCTGAGCACCATCGTGGCGGCGCCTGCGACGGGCGCACCGACCTCGGTTTCGGAGTCGCCGGTCGCGACGATCACCGAGCGCACCGCCGGATTGCAGCACCTGCCCGGCTTGCTACCGCTGCATTGGGATGCGAAGCGCGCGCGCCTGTTCCTGGAGATTCCGCGCTTGGACAGCGATCTTCTCTACGTCGATTCGCTGCCCTACGGACTGGGGTCGAACGACGTCGGCTTGGACCGCGGTCAGCTCGCCCGTTCACGCGTCGTACGCTTCGAGCGCTACGGTCCGAAGATCTTGCTGATCGAGCGCAATGAGTTCTTTCGCTCGTCCGCAAGCGCGGCGGCCGAGCGGCTCGCCGTACGCGAGTCCTTTCCGGAATCGACGCTCGCGAGCTTCACCGTGCTCGCCGAAGACGGCACGGGCGCCGTGCTCGTCGATGCCACGGAGTTCTTCGAACGCGATGCGCATCGCGTCGTTGAGAGCCTTGCGGCCGCCCATCAAGACGGCTACAAGCTCGACGCCACGCTTTCGGTGATCGTGCCCGAGGCCTTGCGGGCGTTCCCGCAGAACATCGAAGTCGAATCGATGTTGACCTTCGTCGCCGATGCGCCGGAGAAATCGCGTTTCGTCGCGGACGTCACCCCCGACGCGCATGCGCTGACCTTGCGCGAACACCAGTCCTTCATTGCTTTGCCGGGGCCTGGCTTCGAGCCGCGCCGCTACGATCCGCGCGCGGGTTATTTCGACCAGCCTTACCGCGACTACTCCGCCGCCTTGGGCGAACCGCTGACCCAGCACTGGATCGTGCGCCACCGGCTGCGCAAGCAGGATCCGAACTGCCAAAGCGCCTGTGTCGCCGAGCGACCGATTCAATACTACGTCGATCGCGGCGCGCCGGAGCCGGTACGTAGCGCGCTAGTCGATGGTGCACGCTGGTGGGACGAGGCATTCCAAGCAGCCGGTTGGGCGCCGGGAACCTTCAAGGTCGACGTCCTGCCCGAGGGCGCCGATCCCATGGACGTACGCTACAACATGATTCAGTGGGTGCATCGCTATACGCGCGGCTGGTCTTACGGCGACGCGGTCGCGGATCCGCGCACGGGCGAAATCATCAAGGGCAATGTCACCCTGGGCTCGCTGCGCGGCCGACAGGACTACCTGATCGCGGAAGCCGTGCTCTCGCCCTACGTCACGGGCGCACGCCTCGACCCGGCCAAGGATCCCATGCTCGCGATGGCGCTGGCGCGCCTGCGCCAGTTGGCCGCGCACGAAACCGGTCACACGCTGGGGCTCGCGCATAACTTCGCGGCGAGCAGCTTCCCGCACACGCCGCAAGAATCGGTCTCGGTCATGGACTATCCACATCCCTGGATCACGCTGGATGCCGCCGGCGTGCCGACTCTCGCGCAGGCCTACGCGGTCGGTATCGGGCAGTGGGACAAGGTCGCGATCGACTATGGCTATCGCGAGTTTCCGGCGAATGCCGATACGGCCGCCGCATTGACCAAGATCCTCGCCGACTCGGCGCGCACCGGCCTGCAGTTCATCACCGACGAGGACGCACGGCCGCTGGGCGGCGCGCATCCGCATGCGCATCTGTGGGACAACGGCCCGGACCCGGCCGCGGAACTGGAACGCATCATGACGATACGCGCGGCGGCGCTGCGCCGCTTCGGACAGAACGCGATTCGCACCGGCCAGCCCGTGGCCGGACTCGAAGACACGCTGGTCCCGCTCTACCTGCTGCATCGCTATCAAACCGAAGCGGCGATCAAGGAGATCGGCGGCCTCGATTATCGGTATGCGGTGCGCGGTGACGACGCGATTGCGCCGACGATCGTCGCCTCGGTCGAACAGAGAAAGGCGCTGCATGCGGTTCTGCAGACGCTGACACCGGAGTTTCTGACCCTGCCGGAGTCTCTGCTCGAGCAGTTGCCGCCGCGGCCGCCGGAACTCGAACGCACGCCGGAGTCCTTCCCGGCGCATACCGGCCTCACGTTCGATCCGGTCGCCGCCGCGGAATGCGCCGCCGACCTGACCCTGGCGGGGCTGTTCAACGCCGAGCGCGCGGCGCGTCTGCTCGAGTATCGCGCCCGCGACGGCCGTAATCCGGCGCTGCTAGGAGAGGTCATCGATGCCGCTCTGGCGACTACGGCGGCACCGCGCGACGCGACGGCGCCGGCGACACTCAGCACGCTGGTCGCACAAGCGGTGCGTATCCGCACCGTCGAGGCGCTCCTGACCTTGGCCGCGAACCCTCGAGCCTCGGCGCCGGTGCGCGCCCTCGCCTATGCCAAGCTCCAGGCCTTGCGTCAGCACGGCGACCCGGGTTCGGCCACGGATCAGTACCTGGCGTCTCGCATCGATTCGTTCGCTCGCGATCCGGGCAAGTTCCAGCCCTCGCCCCCGACCGCCGCGCCGCCGGGTATGCCGATCGGCGACTGGGAGGAATGAGCATGGCGCAACCCGTGGGCGACGCGCGCGTGCAGGCGCTGGTGCAAAGCGGCTTCGCCCATCACGGCAAGGGCGAACTCGCCGCGGCTGAGGCTCTATACGCGGAGGCCTTGCTGGCTGAACCCGCGAATGTTCATGCTCAGTACTTGGCCGGCTCGCTCGCCTTGCAGACGGGCCGGCCCGAGGTCGCGGCGGACCGGCTGCGCCGGGCCCTGACGCTCGATCCGCGCAACGCGCCCGCGCATAACGACCTGGGCTGCGCGCTGTCGCAACTCGGGCGCCACGCCGAGGCGCTGGCAAGCTTCGAGCACGCGCTCACGCTGGCGCCGCAGCACGCTCAATTTCATGTCAACCGCGGCAATGTACTGGTCGCGCTCGGACGGCGCGCCGAGGCGGTCTCGTGCTACGACCAGGCCATCGGTCTCGAACCGCAGGATGCGCGCGGCTACCATCGCCGCGGCGAGACGCTGTTCGATCTCGGCCTGTTCGACGCCGCGCGCGCCGATTACGCCACCGCGATTGCCCTGCGGCCGGACTTCGCGGATGCGCATAACGCGCACGGCAATGCCTTGTTCGCATTGCAACGGCACCGCGAGGCGCTCGCGAGTTTCGACACGGCGATCGCGCTGCGTCGCGACTTTGCGGATGCGCACAACAATCGTGGCAACGCTTTGCATCAGCTCGGCCGGTTCGCCGAGGCCCTCGCGAGCATCGAAACCGCGGTCCGTCTGCATCCGGATTATCCCGGTCTGCATTTCAATCTCGGGCAGTTGCAGGACGCGCTCCAGCGCTACCCCGAGGCGGTCGCGAGCTACGAGGCAACCATCGCGCTGCGTCCGGAATTTCCCGGCGTCTACGGCAACCGCCTGCTCGCCAAGGCGCAGGTCTGCGACTGGCGGGCGCGTGCGGAGGAGCTCGCGGACCTCGAGGCGCGCGTGGCCCGCGGCGAAGCGGCCGCGACTCCGTTCGCCGTGCTTGCGCTCTCGGCGTCTGCTCGGCTGCAGCGGCAAGCGGCAGCCACGCACGCACGCAGCAGCTTCGGCGCCGATCCGGGCTACGCGACACCGCCGCCGCGCTCGCCCAAGATTCGCGTCGGCTACTTCTCCTGCGACTTCGACGAGCACCCGCTTTCGCGACTGACCGCGGAGCTGTTCGAGAGACACGATCGCGATCGGTTCGAGATCTTCGCCTTCTCCTTCGGCGCCGCCTCGCAGAGCCCGATGCGACAACGCCTCGAGCGCGCCTTCGACCGGTTCTGCGACGTGCGCGACCGGCCCGCGCAGGACATCGTCGCCCTCGCCCGCAGCGTGAACCTCGACATTGCCGTCGATCTCGCCGGTTACACGAAGCACGGCCGCCCGACGATCTTTGCATTGCGGGCGGCACCGATCCAGATCGGCTACCTCGGCTATTTGGGCACGATGGCCGCGCCGTTCATGGACTATTTGCTCGCCGATGCGACGCTCGTACCCCCTACGAGCCGCGCCTTCTTCACCGAAGCACTCGTCTATTTGCCGAGTTACCAGCCGAATGATAGTCGGCGGCACAGCGCGGCTCCGGGGCCGACCCGCACGGCGCTCGGCTTGCCTCAGGACGGCTTCGTGTTCTGCTGCTGCAACGCGAACTACAAGATCGCACCGGCGACCTTCGCGGCGTGGATGCGGATCCTGGCGCGCGTTCCGGGATCGGTGCTCTTGCTCATCGAGGATACCGCCGCGGGCGCGGCGAATTTACGCGACGAGGCGCGCGCGCGGGGTGTTGCCGCCGAGCGTCTCGTCTTCGTTCCGCGCATCCCCACGCCCGACTACCTGGCGCGCTACGGGTGTGCGGACTTGTTCCTCGACACCTTGCCCTATAACGGCGGCGCGACGGTCAGCGATGCCCTGTGGACGGGCCTGCCCGTGCTGACCTGTGCGGGCGAGACCTTCGCGGGCCGCATTGCGGCGAGTCTCCTGGCCGCGGTCGAAATGCCCGAGCTCGTGACGGCAACCCTCGCCGACTACGAGGAACTCGCCGTTGCCTTGGGCAAGGACCCAGAGCGGCTCGCGCGCTTGCGTGAGCGGCTCGCCGAGGCGCACGAAACGAGCCGGCTGTTCGACACGCCGCGCCACACCCGAAGCCTCGAAAACGCGTATAGCGAACTGGTCCGGCGTCTGGACGCCGGGGCGGCGCCCACCGACCTCGTCATTGCGTGAGGCACCGCAGAGCGACGCGCGGCCGGGTTTCACTCTACAATGCGCGCCCTATGAGCATCGGAGCGTGATCAAGACACCCAAGGGCCTGCAGCCCCTGATCGACGACGGCATGGTCGATCGGGTCGTGCGCAACCTCAAGAGCGGCAAGGAGGCCAGCGTCTACATCGTTGCCTGCGGCGACGAGATCCGGTGCGCCAAGGTCTACAAGGAAGCGCAACGCCGCGGCTTCCACAAGCTCGCCCAATATCAGGAGGGCCGCAAAACCCGCAACAGCCGGGACACCCGCGCGCTCGGCAAGCGTGGCCGGCACGGGCGACGCGTGCAGGAAGAAGAATGGAAGAACGCCGAAGTCGATGCACTCTACCAACTCGTGGGCGTCGGCGTCCGCGTGCCCCGGCCCTATCTCGTGCACGAGGGCGTGCTGCTCATGGAACTGATCTGCGATGCCGAAGGCGCGCCCGCACCGCGACTCAATGACGTGGAACTCGCTCCCCAGCAGGCGCGCGACTGGCACGCGTTCATGATGCGGCAAATCGTGCGCATGCTCTGTGCCGGCCTGATCCATGGCGATCTTTCCGAATTCAACGTGCTGATCGACGCCACGGGTCCCGTGATCATCGACCTGCCGCAGGCGGTCAATGCCGCCGGCAACAACAATGCCTACGCAATGCTCGAACGGGATGTCAACAACATGCGCGCGAGTTTCGGCCGCAGCGCGCCGGACCTGCTCGAGACCGACTATGCGCGCGAGATCTGGGCGCTGTTCGAGGCCGGGGCGCTGACCCCCGACGCGCCGCTGACCGGCATCTGCGTGCGCGACGAGACGCCGGCGGATGTGGCGGCGGTGCTCACCACGATCGACGATGAGCGCCGTGCGGCCGAGGAACGGGAACGGCGGCGCGCCGAAGCGGACGCGGCCTGAACGGGTTCTAGTCGCGGATCTGGCCCGAGCCGCGGACCACGTATTTGTAGCTCGTGAGCTGCTCGACACCAACCGGGCCGCGTGCATGGAACTTGTCGGTGCTGATGCCGATCTCGGCCCCCATGCCGAATTCGCCGCCATCGGCGAACTGCGTCGAGGCGTTGTGGAGCACGATCGCACTGTCGACGCGGGTCAAGAAACGTTCGGCGGTCGCGGCATTCTCGGTCACGATCGAGTCGGTATGCCGCGAACCGTAGTGTTCGATGTGGGCGATCGCGGCATCGACGCCGTCGACGACACGCACCGCGATGATCGCGTCGAGGTACTCGGCATACCAGTCTTGTTCGGTGGCGCGACCGACGCGCGGATCCACCGCCGCGGTCGTCTCGTCGCCGCGTACCTCGCAGCCGGCATCGAGCAGGCTGTGCACCAAAGCGGCGAGCTGCAATGCGGCGCCGCGGTCGACGAGCAGGGTCTCGGCGGCGCCGCAGACCCCGGTGCGCCGCAACTTTGCGTTCAGCACGATGCGCCGTGCCATCTCGGGATTCGCATCCCGATCGACGTACACGTGACAGACACCGTCGAGATGTCCGATCACGGGCACCCGCGCCTCGCGGCGGACCCGCTCGATCAGACTCTTGCCGCCGCGCGGCACGATCACGTCGATGCTCTCGCGCATGTCCGCGAGCAACACACCGACCGCCGCGCGATCGCTGGTCGGCACGAGCTGAATCGCCGCCTTCGGGAGGCCCGCGACCACCAGCCCCTGCTCCAGACAGTGATGGATCGCGGCACTGGACAGCGCGCTCTCCGATCCGCCGCGTAGAATCACGGCATTGCCCGATTTCAAACACAGCGCCCCAGCATCGGCGGTGACGTTGGGACGGCTCTCGTAGATGATCGCGACGACGCCCAGAGGCACGCGCCGACGCTGGATGACGAGGCCGTTGGGCCGGGTCCACTCGGCGAGCACCGTACCGATGGGATCCGCGAGGCGCGCGATCTCCTCGAGCGCCGCGGCGATTGCGAGCACGCGCTTTTCATCGAGCCGCAGCCGCTCGACGAGTGGGCCGCCCAAGCCCGCGGCCTCGCGCAGATCGCGCTCGTTCGCGGCGAGGATACGGTGGCGTTGGGCGCGCACGGCATCGGCCGCGGCGAGCAAGGCGCGGTTCTTGGCGTCGGTGGAAACGAGCGCCAGTTTTTCGGCGGCGGCCCGCGCGGCGTGGCCGATCGCCTGCATCAACTCCGTCACCGGCGTCGCCGCACGCTCGGCGCGTGCGTTGTGCTCGGCCGCGGCGAAGTCCTCGCTCGTCACTCGTTCGTCGCTGCTCATGGATTCTTGGTCAACACTAAATCATCTCGGTGCACGATTTCATCCCGTCCTCTAAATCCGAGTACCTGCTCGATCTCCATGGACTTGCGTCCGATGATGCGCGCCGCGTCGCCGTCCGAGTAGGCACACAGACCGCGAGCGACCTCGGTGCCGTCGGGCCCGACGATGCTGACGGCATCGCCGCGTTCGAAACGCCCCAGAGTCCGCACGACGCCGGCCGGCAGCAGACTCTTGCCGCGCAGCAGAGCGCGGACGGCGCCGGCGTCGACCGCCAGTTCGCCGGCCGGCTTCAGGGTCCCGGCGATCCACTGTTTTCGAGTTGCCACGGGCGTCGAGGACGGAACGAACCACGTGCAGCGAGCACCGTCTTCGATCCTTTTGAGCGGATGCGGATGCGCGCCTTCGGCAATGCACAGATGGCACCCGGCCCCGACCGCGATTTTAGCAGCCGCAATCTTCGTTTGCATGCCGCCCGAGCCCATCGGGCTGCCGGCACCCCCGGCCATGGCCTCGATCTGCGGCGTGATCTCGAGCACCCGTGGAATGAAGCGCGCGTCGGGCTCGTCGTGCGGGTTGGCGGAATAAAGCCCGTCGATATCCGACAACAAGACCAAACAATCCGCGCCGACCATCTGCGCCACACGCGCCGCCAAGCGATCGTTGTCGCCATAACGAATCTCCGCCGTGGCGACCGAATCGTTTTCGTTGATGACCGGCACGGCGCGCAGCGCCAGCAACGTGCCCAAGGTACCGCGGGCATTGAGATAGCGGCGGCGCTGCTCGGTATCGCCGCGGGTCAAGAGGATCTGTGCGACGGTAATGCCATGTTCGTCCAGGAGTTCTTTGTACGCGTGCGCAAGCCGGATCTGGCCCACGGCCGCCGCCGCCTGGCTCTCCTCGAGCTTCAGCTTGCCGTCGCCCAATCTCAAGTGCCGTCGGCCGAGCGCGATCGCGCCGGAGGACACGAGGATGACTTCCTGGCCCCGTTTGTGCATCCGCGCAACGTCGGCCGCAAAGCTCGCCAGCCAGGCGCGGTTCAGCCGGCCCTGGCCTGCATCGACGAGCAGGGCGGAGCCCACCTTGACGACCAGGCGCTTCGCGAGGCTCAAGGGTTTGGCATTGCTCTTAGCTGCGGCGAGACTCATGACAGCGCCATGGTAGCGCCTGCACAATACATTGGTCGCGGGCATTTACTTAGGGGGGTAGCCTCCCTAATATTCCTGTCTCGATCGTGCGCAGCCATTCAAGCAAAGGACGAACCCCGTGGGCAGAGAGTACGAACCGACCGTCGGACAATGGTACGAGGACTTGGAGAACGAAGAGACGTTCCAAGTGCTCAAGGTGGATGAGGATCGGGAAATCGTCGAAATCCAGCATCTGGATGGCGACGTGGAAGAATTGGATGTCGACGGTTGGGCGGAACTCGACCTCGAACTGAGCGAAGAACCGGAGGGTTGGTCCGGCTCGAAGGCCGAGAAGGACGCCGAAGACGAAGATGAGGACGAAGATTGGGACGAAGACGAAGATGAGGACGAGGACGATGACTTGGATGACGACGTCGACGAGGAACGCGAGGAGTACTGAACGAGCCGGCCTGTGAAGCCTATGGCGTGCCGCCCTCAGATGGCCTGCAGCCAGCCGTGCGCATCCGGGCTTTCCCCCTGCTGAATCGCGACGAGACGCGCTCGCAAGGCCTGCGTCACCGGCCCCACCTGACCATTGCCGACCCGATATTCGCGCGCCCCGTGGATCAGCGTGCCGACGCCGGCGAGCACGGCGGCCGTGCCGGACAACGCGGCCTCGCCGCTCTCGGCCCAAGCGAGCATTTCCGCGACGTCGAACACGCGCTCGACGACGCGAAAGCCGAGATCGCGGGCCAGCGTGAGCAAGGAATCGCGCGTGACGCCGTGCAGGAACGTCGTGTCGAGGCTGCGCGTCAGCAACTCGCCATCGCGGATCAACAGGAAATTCGCCGCGCCGGTCTCCTGAACCTCACCGCCGGGGCAGAACAGCACCTGATCGACTTGGAATTGTGCGCGCGCCGCCAGCGTCGGTCCCATGGCCGCCGCGTAATTACCGCCGGTTTTCACCATGCCGAGATGCGCCGCAGAGCGCGTGTTGTGATCGTCGACGAGGATGCGCAGCGGCTTCATGCCGCCGGCGAAATAATCCCAGACGGGACTCGCCAGGACCAGCAACGAGGCTTCGCCCGCGGGCGTGGCGGCGGCGCCGAAGTTGGCGGTCGTGCCGAACAACAGAGGACGCAGATACAGGGCGCCCGGCGCCTCCGGGACCGCATCCCGACAGCGCGCGATGACCGCGCCCACCATGGCTGCGAGTTGCTCCGCATCCGGTTCGGGCAGAACGAGTTGGCGGGCGCTCTGCCGCATGCGCGCGATGTGGCGGTCCATGCGAAACACATGGACCGAGCCATCCTTGCGGCGGAAGGCCTTGAAGCCCTCGAAGCAGGTGCTGGCATAATGCAGGACGTGGGCCGCGGGCGACAGTTCGATCGGACCGGTCGGCTTGATCTCGAACTCGCTCCAGCGGCCGCCCTGAAACGTCGCGACCGCCATATGCGAGGTGAGGAGCGTGCCGAACGCCGGCCTTTGGGGTTGTGTGCTCATGGCGGGCTAGTTTAGGGCAACGCGGCCCAGGGCAACAGCACCGTCGCGTCCCAGGCGCGCGACGAAACGTCGGATCCGATGGCAGGCCTCCGCGAGCGCGGCCGGGTCGGTGCCGAAGAACAGGCGCACGAAACCGCGCGTGCCGGCACCAAAAGCGCCGCCGTCGAGCACCGAGACGCGCTCCGATTCGTACAACCCGCGCATGAACTCGTAGCCGCTCAAGCCCGTGCCGCGGACGTCGACGAGCAGGAACATGCCGGCGTCCGGCACGCAGCAGGCGATGCCCGGGGCATCGCGCAGTCCCTCGAGCAGCAGGTCGCGTCGCGTCGCGCAGAACTCGCGCATCGCCGCCTCCGCGGCCCCCGCCATACCGAGCGCGACCAGCGCCGCCTCCTGGATGAAGCCGGGCAACCCGAACAGCATGCACATGATCAGCGATTCCACGTGCGTGATCAGCGGCCGCGGACCGATCAGCCAGCCCGCGCGCCAGCCGGTCATCGCATGCGACTTCGACAGACTGCCGATCGTGACGACGCGATCCGGCAGATTCGCGGCGAGTCCGGGCACGCGACCCGAAGCACCGAGGCCGGCATAGACTTCGTCGGCGACGATCCAGAGCGAATGGCGCCGCGCAAGTTCGCCGATCACATCGAGGTCGGCTTCGCTCAAGACGACGCCGCTGGGATTATTGGGCGTGGCGAAAAAAATTGCGCGCGTGCGCGGACTCACGGCCTGCAGCAGCGCATCGTGCTGGAGACGAAATCCGTTGGCGGGCGACGCGGGCACACGCACCAGGCGCGCACCCGATACCTCGATCGTCGCCGGATACGTCGGATAGAGCGGCTCGAATGCGATGACGTCGTCGCCCGGACCCGCGAGACACAGCGACGCGGCGAACAGGGCGTTTTGCGCGCCGGATGTGAACACCACTTGATCGGCATCGACCGTCTGACCGGAGCGTGCGGCATGCAGCGCCGCGATGGCCGCGCGCAAGGGCTCGCGACCGGCCGCAGCGGTGTAGTGCGTATCGCCCGCCCGCAGACGCTCGATCGCACACCGGGTCACGGGTTCCGGACTATCGAGTTCCGGGTCGCCGACGCTGAGCAGAATGACATCCTCACCGCGTTCGCGGGCGAGCCGCGCCTCATGGTGAGTCCGCCAGGCATCCGCTCCCTCACCGGCGATTCTCTCGACTAAAGCTGAATAGCGCATGCACCCGAACTCCATCGCTGACCATCGCCTTGCATCGCGCCAGGCAGCCTTGCATTCTATGCTACCCGTCACCGCCAGTTGGAGTCTTGCATGAACAAGTTTGTGTGCTTTTCTGCCACCGCGCTCGCGGCCGTGACTTTGACGGCGCGGGCCGGCGAGACCATCAAGGTGGTCGAACGACCGGTCAATGAAACCACGGTCGACATCGGCGCGAAAGGCGACTCGGTCGGCGACCTCTTGACCTTCGCGAATCCGGTCTTCGACGCGGACAACAAGAACCAAATCGGCAGCGACCAGGGTTATTGCGTGCGCGTCGTGGTCGGTAAGAGCTGGGAGTGCTTCTGGACGCTGTTGCTGAAGAAGGGACAGATCACGGTCGAGGGCCCATTCGCCGACGAAGGCGATTCTACGTTCGCGATCACGGGCGGGACCGGCAAGTACGTGGGCGCGAAGGGCAGTTTGAAACTGCATCCGCGCGACGCGACGCCCACGGGCTACGACTTCACCTACGTCTTGAAGTGAGCACTGAATGCCCTATACCAGCGCCGAAGCTTTGCTGAGCCGCCGGGATTTCCCGGCGCTGCAGCCGCGCGGTCCGGGACCCGCGCTGGCCTATCTCGACGGCCCGGGTGGCAGTCAGGTGCCGAGCGCGGTGCTCGAGGCTATCCAGGACGTGTATTCGACCTGCAACGTGAACACGCACGGTAATTTCCCACCGTCCCGCGAAATCGACCGGCGCATGACAGAGGCGCGTGAGGCCGTCGCCGCGTTCCTGGGCGCGGCCGACGGCACTTGCATTTCTTTCGGTCAGAACATGACCACGTTGAATTTCTCGTTGAGTGCGGCCCTCGCGCGCAGTTTGACGCCGGGTGACGAGATCCTGATCACGCAACTCGACCATGAGGCGAATCGCGGGCCCTGGGTCAGACTGCGCGAGCATGGCGCCGTGATCCGGGAGGTGCGACTGTTGCCGGGTGGCATACTCGACCCGGAAGACATGGCGGCGAAGATCACGCCGCGCACCAAACTCCTCGCCTTGGGCGCCTCGTCGAATGCGCTCGGAACGGTCAATGACCTGGTGCTCGCGCGCCGTCTGACGCGCGCAGTGGGCGCTCTGCTGGTGGTCGATGCCGTGCATTACGCACCGCATTTTCCCGTCGACGTGCAGGCGCTCGGCGTGGATTTCCTGCTCTGCTCCGCCTACAAATTCTACGGTCCGCATGTCGGCGTGCTCTATTCGGCGCCCGGCGCGCTGGATCGTCTGGCCACGGATCGGTTGAGCACGCAGGACAGCCGCGCACCCTACCGGATAGAGACCGGCACTCTGAATCACGCGGCGATTGCCGGCGTTCGTGCGGCGATCGAATACCTGGCGCGCTGGGGCCGGGGCCTGAACTTGCGCGAACGCATCGTCGACGCGATGACCGGGATCTCGGCGTACGAACATAGCCTCGGCGCATACTTTCACGGCGCCGCGGCCGCGCTGCCGGGTGTGCGTATCTGGGGACCGGATTTCAGCACACGCGCACGCGCACCGACGGTCTCGATCACCTTGGCCGGCCGCACGCCGGCCGAGGCGGCGACGGCACTCGGCGAGCGCGGCATCTGCGTCTGGGACGGCAACTTCTACGCGGCGCGCGCGGTCGAAATCTTAGGTTTAGCGGAACGCGGCGGACTGCTGCGCACGGGTGTCTCGCTGTACAGCACGCGCGAGGAGCTGGACCGCTTGCTCGAGGGCCTCGCCGCCATCGCCCTGTAACGCGCGCGGTGTAGAATCTACAAGGTGGCCACGGCGCAGGCTGAGCGTATGTTCTCTCGAAACGCGCACGCCGATTCGTGGTCCAATGGGGACTCACGCGGCGGCCGGGACTTTTCGATGCAACTGAGCAAGGTGAGCTACTACTCCGATTACGTCGCGTATCCCATCGTGATCGCAGGCCTCGCGAGCGTAGGGCTCGCCGGCGAAACGCGCACCGCGATCGTCGCGTGGCTCCTCGCCGTGGGCGGCGGTCTCGTGCTGTGGACATTCATGGAATACGTCCTGCATCGCGTGGCCTTGCATCGGATCACCTACTTCGTGCCCCTGCACGGCATGCATCATGCCGCACCTCTGGCCTATATCGGCACGCCGACGTGGCTCAGTGTCAGCGTCCTCGGCGCCGGACTGTTCGCACCGGCTTGGGGCTTGTTCGGGCTGTCGATCGCGACCGGCGTCACCGTCGGCGTCATGGCCGGTTACGTATACTACGGCCTGGTGCATCACCTGATTCATCACCGGCACGGCGGTGCGCCCGCTGGCTACCTGCAAGGTCTGCGCACATCGCACCTGCGTCATCATTATTCGCCCCAACAGGGGAACTTCGGGGTCACGACCGGGATCTGGGATCGTGTATTCGGCACCGTCATCCGGCCCAAAGGCGCCAAATCGCCCTAGCGGGGGCTCGGACGGTGGGCTTTTCCGAAGCCCGTTGAATTCCGCGGCAACGCCCACAAGATTGCCCGTGTCGAGTTCGATCTAGTGTCTGGATGTCCGACTGAGGAGTGTTTCATGAGCAGGAATCGCATTGCCCTCGCATTACTGGCCTCCGCGGTCGCGTTTTCAGCGCCCGTCCTGGCTGCCGATCCGAGCCGACACGAAATCTACGAGGCCGCCACGACGGGGCATCTCGACCAGGCGCAAAAAATGGTCGATCAGGTGCTGAAAGACCATCCCGGCAGCGCCGAAGCGCATTACATCGCGGCCGAGGTTTATGCCCGGGAAGGCAATTTCGGTGTCGCACGCAGCCAATTGGCCCAGGCCGAGCAGATCGATCCCAGCGACGCGTTCGCAAAGCCGGAAGCCGTGCAGAAACTCAAGGCGGAACTAGCCGGTTCGCCGGCGCGCGCCGCGACCGGCGGCGGTTACCTGGTACCCGTCCGCGCCGAACCGGCACACAGCTTTCCGTTTTTTCCGGTGCTGCTGTTGGTCGGTTTGATTGCGATCGTCTGGATGGTCGTGCGGCGTCGTAGCGCGCCGACGGTGTACAGCAGCTATCCGGCCGCGGCCGGCCCGGGCGGGGGCGGGTATGCTGCGGGACCTGGCTATGGCCCCGGTTATGGGCCCACGCCCATGGGCGGCGGCGGAATCGGTTCCGGCATCGCCGGCGGCCTCGCCTCGGGGCTCGCGGTCGGCGCCGGGGTCGTGGCCGGCGAAGAGCTCGCGCACCACTTCCTCGACGGCGGCGAGCGCCGCGAGGTCGTCCAAGCTCCGCCCGACCAAGTCGCGCCCCCGCAGAACGCCGACATGGGCGGTGAGGATTTCGGCACGACGGGTGCCGATGGCTGGGACGATTCCAGCTCCGGTGGCGGGGATTTTGGCAGCAGTGGCGGCGGCGGGGACGATTGGACCTGAGCTGCGACGCTCCGGCGCGGCGGCGCTCCTAGGCCTGGCCGCCGCGCCGGTCTAGCCGCCGCGCTGGACCGCGGCGGCAACGGCTTCGTGCAAGGCCTCCATCCCGAACGAGACGTCACAGAGCACGCCGTCCACGAAGAAACTCGGCGTCGAGCGCAAGTGGCTGCGCCGACCGCCCGCCTCGCCCTCGCGAACCTTTTGCAAATAAATATGATCGGCCATCTCGGCCGCATAGCGCACCATGTCGAGACCGAGTTCCGCGGCGTAACGCGCTAGATCCTTTTCCTTGAGATGCGCCTGGCGCTGGAACAGCAGGTCGTGCATTTCCCAGAACCGACCTTGACCCGCCGCCGCCTCGCTGGCCTCGGCCGCGAGCAGCGCGTGCGGATGCGCGTCTTCCAAGGGGAAATGCCGATAGATGAAGCGAATCCTGTTCGGGTATCGCTCGAGCAGCAGGGGCGGCGTCGGCGCCGCGACCTTGCAACTCGGGCATTCGAAGTCACCGTATTCGACCAGGCTCACCCGGGCATGCGGATCGCCCTGGGTGTGATCGGTGGGTTGAGGGGGCACCGCGAGCGTGATCAGTGGGGACGGTGCGCTCATGGTGTCCGCTCCTTCAAGTCAAGATGATTTTCGGCTGTGCGGCGAGGCCCTCGACGATCAGGCGATTGACGCGGCGAACATAGCCGGCCGGATCCTCGAGCTCGCCGCCTTCGGCAAGCAACGCCTGATCATACAAAACAGCGGCGAGGTCGGCGAATCCGGCGTCCTCGTCGGTCGCCTTGAGGCGCTCGATCAGCGCATGCTTGGGATTGATCTCCAGGATGGGCAGCGTCGCGAAGGGATTGCTCTGACCTGCCTGTTTGAGAATTCGGCCCATGCGCAACGACATGCCGAACTCGCCGGCAACCAGTCGCGCGGGTGAGTCGGTCAGCAGCGCCGAGACGCGCGCGCTCTCGATCTTGCCGGTCAAGGTCTTGCCCAGGCGCTCGAGGCTGTCCTTATAGGCCGTCTCGGCCGCCTCTTGTTCGGGCGTGTGTAGGCTCGAGGCGACGTCGGCCGCGGCGCTCGCGGCACTCGCGAGGGACTTGCCCTCGAATTCGTGCAGATGGCCCGCAACCCACTCGTCGATGCGGTCCGTGAGCAGCAACACCTCGATGCCCTTGGCGCGAAATCCCTCGAGATGCGGGCTGCTGCGCGCGGCAGCGAGCGTGTCGGCGGTCAGGTAATAGATCGACTTCTGCTCGGGCTGCATGCGCGCCACGTATTCGGCCAGTGTCACGGCAGGCACATCGCCGTCCTTGCCGCCGGGCTCGCCGCCGGTCGAGTGGAAGCGCAGCAGCGCGGCGATGCGCGCGCGTTGGCCGGCATCGTCGATCACGCCCTCCTTGAGGACGATACCGAAGGTCTTCCAGAATTCCTGGTACTCGTCGGGCTTGTTGGCGGCGAGTTCCTCGAGGAGGTCGAGCGTGCGCTTCACGAGCGCCGACTTGATCTTCTCGACGGTGCGGTTGTTCTGCAGTAATTCACGCGACACGTTCAGCGGCAGGTCCGCGGTATCGACGAGTCCGCGCATGAAGCGCAACCACGGTGGCAGCAATTCCGCCGCCTTGTCCATGATGAACACACGCTTCACGTACAGCTGCACGCCGCCGCGCTGTTCGCGCTCGAACAGATCGAACGGCGCCCTCTTGGGCAGGTACAGCAGGGAGGTGTACTCGATGTTGCCCTCGACCTTGTTGTGCGCCCAGGCACGCGCCTCCTCCGAATCGTGCGTCAGATGCTTGTAGAAAGCCTGATAATCCTCATCTTTCAGATCGCCCTTGGGGCGCGTCCAGAACGCCTGGGCCTGGTTCAGAGTTTCGTCCTTGTCGCCGCCCTTCAAGACGATCGGCAGGCTCAAGTGATCCGAATAGCGGCGCACCAGCTGTCGCAGGCGTGCCGGCTCGAGAAACTCCTTGTCCTCCTCGCGCAAATGGAGGATCACCTCGGTGCCACGGTCTTGCTTGCCGCTGGCCTGAATCTCATAGGCGCCCTCGCCATCGGAATCCCAGCGCACACCTTCCTCGCCGAGGTCGCCGAGACGCTTGGTGAGGACCGTGACCCGATCCGCGACGATGAAGGCGGAATAAAAGCCGACGCCGAACTGGCCGATCAGCTGCGAGTCCTTGGCTGAGTCGCCGCTCAGGGTCTCGAGAAACTTCTTCGTGCCCGAACGGGCGATCGTGCCGAGGTTGTCGATGACCTCCTCGCGGCTCATGCCGATGCCGTTGTCGCTGATGGTCAGGGTTCCCGCGGCCGCATCCGGCCGCAGCGTCACGCAGAGCGTATCGCTGCCGAGCAGTTCGGGTTTGGCGAGCGCCTCGAAGCGCAGCTTCTCGCAGGCGTCGGAGGCGTTCGAGATCAGCTCGCGCAGGAAAATTTCCTTGTGCGAGTAGAGGGAGTGGATCACCAAGCGCAGGACTTGCTTGGTTTCGGCCTGGAATTCTTTGATTTCTGGTTTGATTTCAGCGTTCATACGTTCATCTCAGCTGCGCCACTGCAACACCGAGCACTTTGGGGCCGGCGCGCAGGAGTTTCAAGGCGCCGTGCAACGGGCGCGTCGTATCAGGCAACGCGAGCCGATCGCCCCGCGGACGGTCTCAGGCCTGCGGCCAGTTGGCGCGCGCATCGAATTTGAATTCCTCCTTCATGCGCTCGTAGGCAGCCTTGGCCTCGGCCGAGTTGGCCGCGGGCGTGACCAGCTTGATTTGCACGAACTGATCGCCGGCCGGGCTGCCGGGCAGGCCTCGGCCGCGTAAGCGCAGCTTCTGACCCGAAGAGGCGCCGGCCGGGATCGTCAACTCCACCCTGCCGCCCAGCGTCGGAACGGCGACTTTGGCGCCGAGAGCCGCCTCCCAGGGCGCGAGCGGCAGCTCCACCGTGATATCCCGCCCCTGCAGGCCGTAAATCGCGTGCGGATGAATCTTCACCCGGAAGACCAGCGACTGGCGGCCCGAGCCGCCGCCGATGCGCAGCGCCTGACCCTCGGTGACGCCCGCCGGGATTTGCACGTCGACGGTGCGGCTGCGCCCCTGCTCGGACACCGTAACGCGGCGTCGCGTGCCGCTAAAGGCCTCCTCGACCGTCACCTCGAGAAAGCCGGCGTCTGCATCCGATTGTGGCTGGCCGCTCGAAGAACCGAACAGCGAGGAGAAAAAGTCGCTGAAGCCGTTGACGTCCGAGAAGCCCTGATGCCCCGCACCCGTGGAAAATCGCTGTTCCCAATCGTTAGGCCGGCGAAACTGCTGGCCGGACCGGTAATCCCGCCCCAACTGGTCGTAGGCGGCACGTTTCTCGGTGTCCTTCAAGACCTCGTAGGCTTCCTGGACCCCCTTGAATTTGTCCTCCGCGTTTTTTTCCTTGGAAACGTCCGGATGATACTTGCGGGCAAGCTTGCGGTAAGCCCGTTTGATCTCGTCCGGCGCCGCGCCTCGCTCGACGCCGAGAATTTCGTAATAATCCTTGAATTGCATGCAAAACCTTCAATAACACCTGTATGACACCGCAACCCCCGACGCTGCGCCGGCACGGGCTGCTTGAAATCGGCGCCGAAAATCCCGAGGATCGGCGTGCCCGGATAGCATATTGCGTTTCACGACCGCAAAAAAAAGGCTTATGACGCGAATTTTCTTGGTTCTATGCACCAACGTGGCCGTTCTGGCCGTTCTCTACCTCGTGTTGTTCGCACTCGAAGCGGCCTGCGGGGTGCACGTCAGCGGTCCCGGGATCGGCGGTCTGCTGCTTTTCTCCGCCGTGTTCGGTTTCGGCGGAGCCTTGATTTCATTGGCCTTATCGAAATGGATCGCCAAATCTGCGCTGGGCGTGCGCGTGCTAGATCGAGCCCGCACGGAGCCCGAAGCCTGGCTGCTCGCCACGGTGCGGCAACTCGCCCGGCGGGCCGGAATCCGCGCGCCGGAGGTCGGCATTTTCGAGTCTGCGACCATGAATGCCTTCGCCACGGGTCCGCGGCGCAACGCCGCGCTCGTGGCCGTGAGCAGCGGCCTGCTCGCGGGGTTGTCCCGGGACGAGATCGAGGCCGTGCTCGGACACGAACTCAGCCACGTCGCCAATGGCGACATGGTGACTCTGACCCTGCTGCAAGGCGTGCTCAATACGTTTGTCATCTTCCTGGCAAGAATCATCGGTAGTCTCGTCGATCGGACGGTCTTCAGGAACGACCGCGGCGAGTCTGGATTGGGTTTTCTTCTCGCAAGCGTGACGGCGCAAATCGTGCTGGGCTGTATTGCGAGTATGATCGTGTGTTGGTTTTCGCGATACCGAGAGTTCCGGGCCGATCGAGGCGGCGCCTCGCTGGCCGGCACCGGCAACATGATCGGTGCGCTCGAAGCCTTGCAACGCGAGTCGGGGGACCCCTTACCGGCGCAAATGCAGGCATTCGGGATCAACACACGAGCCGCCACCGGCTTTTTGCGGCTGTTCATGAGTCACCCGCCCCTCGCACAGCGTATCGCGGCGTTGCGCACCGACCTCGCTTGACCACAAAGGAAACTCGATGAGTCAACAATCCGAGACGCTGCAGCGGTCACCCGCGGTGACCCGCGTCGGCCATGAGTTGTCGCGCTGGTTCGACAACCGCAATTTCGCCAGCCGCGAGGCGCGGGGTGCCACACCGCCGCCCGACCCCGATTTGCGGCGTACCGACTGGGCGCGCATGGTCCCGTTTTTGCTGATGCACGCGGTCTGTTTGACCGTCTTCTGGGTGGGTTTCAGCTGGGTCGCGCTGGCCGTCACCGCGATCCTGTATTTCGTGCGCATGTTCGCAATTACGGGCTTTTATCACCGTTACTTCTCGCATCGCACGTTCAAGACGTCGCGCGTGGGCCAGTTCATCTTCGGGATTCTCGGCGCGTCCGCGGTCCAGCGCGGACCGATCTGGTGGGCCGCCCATCACCGCCATCACCACGTGCATTCGGACCAGCCCGAGGACGTGCACTCCCCGGTGCAGCACGGCTTCTTCTGGAGCCACATGGGCTGGTTCATGTCGAGCAAGTACTTCGTCGCCGACCTGTCACGCGTCAAGGATCTGTTGAAGTATCCGGAACTGCGCTTCCTCGACCGTTTCGACATCGCCGTGCCGACGATGCTCGGCGTCGGCGTATTCCTGCTCGGCGTATTGCTCAAGCACGTCGCGCCCGGCCTGCACACGACGGGCTGGCAGATGCTGGTCTGGGGGTTTTTCATCTCCACGGTGCTCGTCTACCACGGCACCTATACGATCAATTCACTGTCGCATGTCTTCGGGCGCCAGCGCTATAAGACCGGCGATGCGAGCCGCAACAACCTCTGGCTCGCGATCATCACCCTGGGCGAAGGCTGGCACAACAACCATCATCATTATCCGGCCTCGGTGCGCCAGGGCTTCTACTGGTGGGAAATCGACGCAACCTTTTATATGCTCAAGCTAATGTCGTTCTTCGGGCTGATCTGGGATCTGAAGCCCGTACCGCGGGCGGTCCGCGAGGGTGTCGGCAAGCGTCTCTGAGTCGTGCTTTAATCCCCCTTGGGCCGCATCCACTCTGGCTTGCGACCCGAATAAACAGTCACGCCGGATACACCGGTGACGCAGGGTGGATCCTAGAGCAATGCGAATCGCAGTTATCGGCTCCGGAATTTCCGGAATGGTTGCGGCCTATCGGCTCTGCCGCGACCATGAAGTCACGGTCTACGAGTCGGGAGCCTACATCGGCGGTCATACCAACACCGTCGACGTCGAGTACGAGGGCAAGTCCTATGCCGTCGACACCGGCTTCATCGTCTACAATGACTGGACCTACCCGCGGTTCATCGAGATTTTGTCCGAACTCGGCGTGAACTGGCAACCCTCCACGATGAGCTTCAGCGTGCGCTGTGAAAAGACCGGCCTCGAGTACAACGGCACGAATTTGAACGCGCTGTTCGCGCAGCGGCGCAATTTCGTGCGGCCCGCCTTCTTGCGTATGATCAAGGACATTCTGCGCTTCAACCGGCGGGCCCCGGAACTTTTGCGCGGCAACGGCACCGAGAGTCTCGGCGAATACCTGCGACGCGAGTCGTATTCGCGCTATTTCGTCGAACATTACATCATCCCGATGGGCGCCGCGATCTGGTCGTCCCGGCCGATCGACATGCTGCACTTTCCGGCACGTTTTTTCGTCGAGTTCTTCGCGAATCACGGCTTCTTGAGCGTCAACGCGCGGCCCACGTGGCGGGTGATCCGCGGCGGTTCGCGCGAGTACGTGAAGCGGCTCACGGCGCCCTATGCGTCGCGCATTCATCTGAATTCGCCGGTCGCCTCGCTGCAGCGGCAGCGCCATCAAGTCGCGCTACGCCTAAGGAACGGCAGCGTCGAGCACTTCGACGACGTGGTGCTAGCCTGCCACAGCGATCAAGCGCTGAAGCTGCTGTCGGATCCCTCGCCCGAGGAATGCGCGATCCTGGGCGCGATCCCCTACCAGGCGAACGAAGCCCTGCTGCACACCGACGCGCGTCTGATGCCGAAGCGCTCACTCGCCTGGGCGGCCTGGAACTACCATCTGCCGATCGAACAATACGAGCGCGTGACGGTCACTTACAACATGAACATCCTGCAGAGCATTGCGGCACCGGCGCAGTTCCTGCTGACGCTGAACCGCGGTGCCGACGTCGATCCGGCACGGGTCATCGGCCGCTACGTCTACGATCACCCGGTCTACACGAGCCAGGCCGTCGCGGCCCAGGCGCGCCGACACGAGATCAACGGTGTGCGACACACGTATTACTGCGGAGCCTACTGGGGCTACGGATTCCACGAGGACGGCGTGAAGAGCGCCTTGGTCGCGGTCGAAGAATTGCAACGGCGATTGGCCTATGAACAGCCGCATCTACAAAGGGTGGGTTAGGCATCGGCGCGTGGCGCCGACCCAGAATCGCTTTCGCTACCGGATGTTCATGCTGTACCTCGATCTGGCCGAATTGCCCGCGTTGTTCGACGGCACGCCGTTCTGGTCGGCGCGCCGTGCGGCGCCGGCCCGTTTCAAGCGCAGCGACTATCTGGCTCCTGCGGATCTGCCCTTGGATCAGGCCGTGCGCGACCTCGTCGAGCGGCGCCTCGGCGTGCGCCCGGGCGGTCCGATTCGGCTGCTCACGCACCTGCGCTATTTCGGCTACTGTATGAATCCGGTCAGCTTTTATTATTGCTTCGACGCCGCCGGGCAGACCTTGGAGACGATCGTCGCGGAGATCACCAATACGCCCTGGGGCGAGCGGCACCAATACGTGCTGCCCTGCGCCGGGCGGGGCTTTGCAACGCAGCGATTCGAGTTCGACAAGGACTTTCATGTGTCTCCGTTCATGCCCATGGCCATGCAATATCATTGGTTCTTCAATGAACCGGGTGAGCGGCTCTTCGTGCATATGCAGAACTTCCTGGATGGAGGGCAAATGTTCGATGCAACGCTGGCATTGAGACGACAGCCCCTGACCTCCGGTGCGCTGGTCGGCTTGCTCGCCGCCTATCCGCTGATGACACTGAAGGTGATCGTCGCGATCCACTGGCAGGCCCTGCGGCTTTGGTGGAAAAAAACCCCCTTCTTTGCGCATCCGCCGCTGGTCGCACGCGCCGAGAGGCGGCGATGAGGCCCAACATCATTCCGGTGGGCGTCTCGGTCGCGCCCGCCGATCGCATGTCCCTGCTGACGCGGCTCGCGCGCACGCTCGTGCTCGGCCAGCTGGGCAAGATCCAACATGGCCGGCTGCGGCTCATCGACGGCGAATTCGACCGCAGCTTCGGCGCGATCACCGACCAGGGTCCGTTCGACGTGACGCTGCGCGTGCAGAACCCGCGGTTCTATTCCGACGTCGCCTTCGCCGGCACGGTCGGCGCCGGCGAGGCTTACATCAACGGTTCCTGGCAGTGCGACGACTTGACCGCGCTCGTGCGACTCATGGTCGTCAACCGCGCGCTGATGAACGACGTCGACTCTGGCTGGTCGCGCCTCAGCGCTCCGCTGCTGAAGAGCGCGCATTGGCTCAATCGCAACGACAAGGACGGCAGCCGCCGCAACATCGCCGCGCACTACGACCTCGGCAATCGTTTCTTCGAACTGTTTCTCGACGAGACGATGGCCTACTCCTGCGGCATTTTCAGCTCGCCCGAGACGAGCCTGGTCGAAGCTTCGCGTGCCAAGTTCGACGCCGCCTGCAGCAAGCTCAATCTGCAGCCCGGCCAGCATCTACTCGAGATCGGCACCGGCTGGGGCGGCCTCGCGATTCATGCCGCCGAGCATTACGGCTGCCGGGTCACGACGACGACGATTTCCCGCGAGCAATACGAACTCGCGCGTGAGCGGATCGCGCGCGCCGGGCTCGCCGATCGCGTCACCCTGCTGCTCGAGGATTATCGCGACCTGCGCGGCGAATACGATGCGCTGGTATCGATCGAAATGGTCGAGGCGGTGGGCCACCAATTTCTCGATGGGTATTTCCGCCAGTGCAGCCGGCTGCTGAAGCCCACGGGGGCGATGCTGCTGCAGGCCATCACGATCCGCGATCAGTTCTACGTCCAGGCGATCCGGTCCGTGGACTTCATCAAGCGCTTCGTGTTCCCGGGCAGTTTCATCCCCTCGGTGCGCGCCTTGGTCGACTCGGCGGCACGCGTGACCGATCTGAAGCTGTTCCATCTGGAGGATATCGGGCCGGACTACGCGCGCACGCTCAAGCTGTGGCGGGAGCGGTTCTTCGCGCGCCTCCCGGAAGTGCGTGCGCAGGGCTATCCGGACAGCTTCGTGCGTATGTGGGAATTCTATTTGTGTTACTGCGAGGGCGGCTTCGAGGAGCGGCAGCTCGGCGACGTGCAGATGCTTTTCACCAAGCCTCGCTCGCGCCGCGCCGCCATCGCGACCATCCATGCCGCGCAAGGCTGAGGCGGCGACGCTCGCCGAATTGTGCGCCAGCGTCGGCGCGGAAGGCTGGCGGCAAGACCCGCGCGACGAATCCCGGCAAAGTTCTCACCTGAGGTCGCCCTGAGCCGGAACGCGAAACCGATGCGTAATCTCCAGCTGCCGATCCGCACCGAGCGCCTATTGCTGCGTGAGTTCACGAGCGAGGATCTCGCGGGCTTGCATGCGTTTTCCTCGGATCCGCGCGTCACGCGTTATCTGTTTTTCGGCCCGCGCGACGAAGAGGCGTCGGCCCGCTATCTCGAGGACCTGCTCGCGTCGCAGCAGGAGCGACCGCGGACGCGCTTCGAACTCGCCGTCGAGGAGCTGCTCTCGGGGCGATTGATCGGCGCCTGCGACCTGTCCCTGATCGAGCGCGACGTGGTCGACTTGGGCTACATGCTCGGCACACCGGACTGGGGCAAGGGCTATGCGACCGAGATCGCGCTCGCGCTCGCCGACGCGGCCTTCTTCGATTTGCAGGCCGAGCGCGTGATCTCGACGGTCGATGTCAACAACGGCGCCTCGATGCGCGTGCTCGAGAAGGTCGGCATGCGCTGGGAGGCGGTCTACCGCAAGCACCGCCGCGCGAAGAATCGTTGGTGGGATTGTCATCTGTACACGCTGCCGCGCGCCGTCTGGGAGGCATCGCACGGGCGGCAGGTGTTCTAATAGGCGCGCGGGGGCATGCCCGCGAGGAGCGGCCGTTGATGCGTGATCTCATATTGAATTGGCAATTGGGCGTCAATTTCGGATGGGGCCTTCTTGGTCTTCATCTTTTTGGTCACCTGGCACATGACCGGGAGTTGCGTCCTATCATGGGTTTCCCAATCACCCAAGAACAGTTGGCCGGCGTCGATCCGTTGCGTCATTCCAGGATCTGGGGAGCCGCGCAGGTGTCGAATGCGTATCTTGCATCGCTCGGAGGCGGAGATCCGACCCGCAGGATCGATGCGATACAGGTCGACAGTCTGGGCAACACGTTCAGCAAAGCGACCCGATACCGATCCGGGGTGATGATCGGCAGGACAATCTTCGAGACCTCCGCACTGGAGGGCGCCGCGGAACTTCTTAAACATTATGACCTATTGCTGACCGCGTCGACCTGGAATGCCCGGATGCTGGAAGCGGCCACCGGACGCAGCGTACATATCATCCACGAAGGCGTGGATGTCTCGATGTTCTGTCCCGCGCCACGATCCGGCTGGCTCGATCCGAACCGCTTTTACGTCTTCTCCGGCGGGAAAATCGAATATCGAAAGGGCCAGGATCTCGTGATTCTGGCATTCAGGCGCTTTGCCGCGCGCCATCCCGACGCCACTCTGGTGACGGCGTGGCACTCGCCGTGGCCGCAACTGTCGGTCGGATTCGGAGGGCGCCTCGAAGCACCGATCAGGCTGGGACCGCATGGCCGGCTCGACGTGATGCGTTGGGTCACGGATAACGGGCTGGCTGCGGGACAGTTCATCGACATCGGACCGGTTGCGAATGCGATGATGCCCGCCGTGCTCCGCGAAATGCATGTCGTGTTGCAGCCATCGCGCGCTGAAGCCTGTACCAGCCTCCCTGTGAAGGAGGCGATGGCCTGTGGCATTCCGGTCATTGCCGCGCGCAACACCGGGATGCTCGATCTTCTGACCGACGAGAATTGCTACCCGTTACGTCGGCAGTCTCGGGTCGTCCCCATCGATGAGCTCGGCACCGATGGGTGGGGCGAAAGCGACGTCGATGAGATCGTCGCGATGCTCGAGTGTACTTACGAGGATCGCGCCGCCGCCGCCGCCACGGGCGCCCGCGCGCGACAATATTTGCTCGACAATGGACGCTCCTGGCAGCAGCACGCCGCGACTTTCAGGCAATGGCTGATCGATACTGCGGCGTAAACTGCGATTCGGCGGCAACCGCCCGCGTCGCGCGGCTAGTCGTGCTCGTCCTTGGCGTCCTGCTCGCGCGCGCGGCTCTTCGCGCGCTCGAGCACGTCGGCATCGGGCATGGGCGGCCGGCGCCGCAGCGTCAACACGCCGCCGACGAGCAGGGCAACGACCAGCCCGATGATCAGCCAGGCCTTCACGGCAACGTCACTTTGCGCATCAAGCCCTCCTGTGCCGTGCTCGCGACGAGCCGGCCGTCGCGCGCGAAGATGCTGCCGCGCGTGAAGCCGCGCGCACCGGAACCGCTGGGGCTCTCCGTGGCGTAGAGCAACCACTCGTCGATGCGCAACGCGCGGTGGAACCACATTGCGTGATCGATGCTCGCCATGATCAGTTTCGCGCTCGGAAAATGCATTCCGTGCGGCATCGTCGCGGTATCGAGCAAATTGAAATCCGATGCATAGGCGAGCAGGCCGCGATGCAGGACCTCGTCGTCCGGCAGGCGATCGACCGCCCGAAACCAGACGCTCTTGTGCGGGGACTGTGCGCCGGGAAGCAGGAAATAGGGTGTCGCGGTCGGCCGGAACTCGAAGGGTCGCGGCTTTTCGAGCAAGCCGCGCAGACGCGGCGATACGTCGGCCGGCAGCCGGCCGGCATAGCTGGCCAGATCCGGCAGCGCCTCCGGTGGCGGCACGTCCGGCATCGCGGCTTGATGCTCCAAGCCCGCTTCGGCCGCCTGGAACGAGGCGGACAAATTGAAAATCGGCTTGCCATGTTGAATCGCGACGACGCGGCGCATCGAGAAATGGCGGCCGTCGCGTGCGCGATCGACCTCGTAGACGATCGGCGCATCGAAGTCGCCGCGCACGAGAAAATAAGCATGCAGTGAATGCACCATGCGTGACTCGACCGTGGCGCTCGCCGCGACCAGAGCCTGACCCAGGACCTGGCCGCCGAAGACCTGCGGACTGCCGATGTCGCGGCTTTCACCGCGGAACAGATTCAGCTCGAGCCGTTCGAGCGTCATCAGCTTGACGAGGTCCGCGAGCAACTTGTTCATCGGCTCAGGGGGCATTGGCTCAGGGGTCATCGGCCGGCGTGCTCTTCGGCGCCGGCCACGCCCAAGCGCTTCTGCATGATCGGGCTGGTCGTCGTGTATTGCAGGAACTGACGCTTGCCGGGGAACAGGTGCGCCTGGATCGCGAAGGCCGCGAGCGCTGCTTCGTGAAAGCCGCTCAAGATCAGTTTCTTCTTGCCCGGATAGGTGTTGATGTCGCCGATGGCGAAGATACCGGGCACGCTCGTCTGGAATTTCTCGGTATCGACCTTGAGGGCCTTTTTCTCGAGTGCGAGACCCCACTCGGCAATAGGGCCCAACTTCGGATGCAGGCCGAAGAAGGCAAGCACTTTGTCGGCGGGCAGGTGCACGCGCTCGCCGTCGGGCCCCTGAACCTCGACCCGGACGAGCTGCTCGTCGTCGACGTGATGAGCAACGACGTTGCCCTCGACGAAGCGCATCTTGCCCGCGGCGACGAGTTCGCGCATGCGTGCCACGGTCGCAGGCGCGGCCCTGAATTCGGCACGCCGATGCACCAGCGTCAGGCCACGCGCCTTGTCGGCGAGCGCAACGGTCCAGTCCAACGCGGAATCGCCGCCGCCGCAGATCACCAGATCCTTGCCGTGGAAGTCGATCGAGGCCTTGACGCGATAATGCACGTGCTTGCCCTCCAGGCTGTCGATGCCCGGCACGGCCAAGCGCCGCGGCTGGAACGAACCCACACCGCCCGCAATGACGACGGCGCCGGCGAGCAAGTGCGTGCCGGCGGAGGTCATGACCTTGAACTTCCCATCCGCCTGCGGCTGCACCTCGGTGACTTCCTCGCCGAGATGAAAAGTGGCGTTGAAGGGCTTCACCTGCTCCATGAGGCGGTCGATCAACTCTTGCGCGCCGCAGATCGGCAGTGCGGGAATGTCGTAAATCGGTTTCTCCGGATACAGCTCCGTGCATTGCCCGCCGACCTGCGGGAGCGAGTCGATGATATGTGCATGGATGCCGAGCAAGCCGAGTTCGAAAATCTGAAAGAGGCCGACGGGGCCCGCACCGATGATGACGACCTCGGCGGCTGTGGGCGGGAACGGCGCTGCTGCAACTTGGTCCGACATGGTGACGACTGAATCCTCTCGTTGGGGGCGCAAAGCCTCGGCAGTGTAGCCGAACGCTCCGGCATCTGCGGCATGGAACCCCGGCGGTCGCGGCCTTGCGCGCGCACCGCGGATCGCCCACTCTGTCGGCCGTGACGACCCTCGTTTGGTTTCGCCAGGACCTGCGCCTCGCCGACAATCCGGCCCTGCTTGCCGCATCGAGTTTGGGCGAGCCGCTCATACCGGTTTATGTGCATGCGCCCGGCGAAGAGCAAGCGTGGGCACCCGGCGGCGCGAGCCGCTGGTGGCTGCACCACAGCCTCGAGCGACTGGATGCAGAACTGCGCGCGCGCGGCTCACGGCTCTGCCTGCGCGTCGGCAACGCGCTCGAGCAATTGCTGGCCGTGGCCGCGGCGACGGGTGCGCAGCGCGTGCTGTGGAACCGCCGCTATGAGCCGGCCGCGATCGGGCGCGACCGCGTGCTCAAAAAAGCGCTGCGCGACGCCGGTCTGCAGGTTGAAAGCCACAACAGCGCATTGCTCTATGAACCGTGGGAAATCGAATCCCAGGGCGGTGGGCCGTTTCAGGTATTTACACCCTTTTGGCGCCGCTGCCTCGCGCTGCGCGAACCCGCGCCGCCCGTGCCCAGCGCGGCCGACTGGCGCGCGCCCGACACCTGGCCGGAGTCGACGCCTTTGCCGAGTTTGCGCTTGCTCCCGGCGGTCGCCTGGACCGGCGGCATGGCGCAGGCATGGAGCCCGGGGCGCACCGGAGCGCTGCGACAGCTCGATGCGTTCCTCGTCGCGGCCTTCGGCAATTATAAAGAACAGCGCAATCGGCCCGATCTCGCCGGTACCTCGCGGCTTTCTCCGCATCTGCATTTCGGCGAAATCGGGCCACGCGAAATCTGGGCGCGCACGCGCGAATACGCGACTGCCGGCGGTCAGGCGGCAAACTGGCGACAATCGCAGTTCTTGACCGAAATCGGCTGGCGTGAATTCGCCTATCACCTGTTGTTTCATTTCCCGCACACTGCCGAGCAGCCGTTGCGGTCGAAATATGCTCGCTTCCCGTGGAAAACGAATCCTGCGGGACTGCGCGCCTGGCAGCGCGGCCGGACGGGCTATCCCATCGTCGATGCGGGGATGCGTGAACTGTGGCACACGGGCTGGATGCACAACCGCGTACGCATGATCGTCGCCTCCTTCTTGGTCAAGGATCTGATGCTCTCGTGGCGTGTGGGCGCCGAGTGGTTTTGGGACACGCTGGTCGACGCGGACTTGGCCAGCAACACCTTGGGTTGGCAATGGGCCGGCGGGTGCGGCGCGGACGCAGCGCCCTACTTTCGGATCTTCAATCCGACGCTGCAAGGGGTCAAATTCGATCCGGAGGGCAGTTATGTCCGCCGCTGGGTACCGGAACTTGCTGCGCTCCCCAAGGATTGGATACACGAACCGTGGAACGCGCCGCCGGAGGTATTGCAGCGGGCCGGCATGCGCTTAGGATCGGCGGGCTATCCGACGCCGATCGTGGACCACGGCGCGGCGCGGCAGGAGGCCTTGGACGCGTTGGCGACGCTGAGTTGAACCTCGCCCAAAAAGAACTCAATTTTGTATATGTGTTGTACAACGTTCCGTTGTACAATCTAGCTACAGGTTTAGTCACCACGAGGCAGGTCATCATGAACGCCGAAGTCAGCATCGCCCCCGAAACCAATGACAATAGCCTGCGCGATTCGACACGCCCGATCCGCGCGCTCAACCGCGGACTGGACGTGCTAACCGAATTGAACCGACTCGAACGCGCGGCGATCAATACGCTCGCGAATGCAGTCGAATTACCGCGCACGACGACCTACCGAATCCTCGAAACGCTGCGCCTCGCCGGCTACGTCGAGCGCGACCCGCATGACGATTGCTACCGGCCGACGATCATGGTGCGGGCGCTGTCGGACGGCTTCGACGACGAAGCCATGCTCGCCCACATCGCTCGCCCGCACCTCTCCGCGCTGTGCGCGCAAATCGTTTGGCCGGTCGCGATCGCGACCCCCTCGGGCTCGGCAATGATGATCCGCGAAGCCACCGATCACCAGAGTCCGCTCGCGCTCGAGCACTACGGTGCCGGCGTGCGCGTGCCCATGCTCGGCTCGGCCGCGGGGCGCGCCTATCTCGCGCACTGCGCCGCGCCTCAGCGGGAGGCGTTGCTCGAAATGTTGTCGCGCTCCCTGCTGCCCGAGGATCGTCTCGCGCGCAATCGTCAGGAGGTCGAGCGTCTGCTCGCCGAGACACGGACCCAGGGCTACGGTATTTCGACGCGTGCGCGTCGCGTTTCGGAGGAGACGAGTCTCGCGATCCCGCTGCGTGCGAAGGATCGCATTCTCGCGTCCGTGACCGTGCGCTATTCGGCGACCGCGGTCAGCCTGCGCACGGCCATCGATCAGTTCCTGCCCAAGATGCGCGAGATCGCGGCAAAAATCGAGCGGGAGCTCGGCGCGTGAAGGCCGGTCGCGGCTCACGGGAGAGCGTCGCACAGGCGCTATGATTTCGGCAGGCGGCGCATGATTTCGGCGGCAATCTGCGCATAGCTGCCGCCGAAGTGGTGGCCGCCCGACATCTTGACGGAAGAGCCGTCATGGCCCGTGAGCTGCGAACACGCGGAATCGGCGTCATCCTCACCGTAAATGCAAACGTACGGCGAGCCGCTCCAGCGTGCGAGTTCCGGCGCGGTCGGCAAGCCACCACTCGCATCGCCGATCCAGTTGGCGAGATGGAATTCGAACACTGCATTGTCGCTGATGCCGAGCAGCGCCGTGAGTCCGACCAAGGCGCGACTCGCCGCCGGCAGACGGTTGACCATGAAGGGCAGCGTGTCGGCGCCTTGACTGTAGCCGATCAAGACCACGTGCGCCTTGCCCCACTCGCTCGTGTAATGGTGCAGCACCCGGCTGAGATCGGCCGCCGCGCCATCGGGCGTGCGCGGCGACCAAAAGTATTTCAACGAGTCCCAGCCGATCACCGGGATTCCCTTGCCGGCCAGTTCTGCCGCAACACCCCGATCGAGTCCGACCCAGCCGCCGTCGCCGGACAGAAAAATCGCCAGCCACGGGCTGCTCGTTCCGGGGGCCGCCGGAACTTCGGTCAGCGGCAGGTCAGCGACCGGCGCCGGCAGGGGCGCCGCCTTCTCCGCCGGCCGCGACGCGGTGATCCGCGCATACGCGGCTTCGTACTGCGGCATCCAGTTCCTCTCCACGCCATAGCCGTGTCCGACCTTGGGCAGCATCACGATATCGGCCCCCGGCACGGTCGCGATGAACTTCTGGGTTGCCGGCGCCGGACAGACCTGGTCGTTCTCACCCTGCAGTGAGATCCACAGACCCGACATTTGTTTTGCGGCGAGAAAGTCCACTCCCTTGAGCACGCCTTGCGCATCACGGCGCGGCGTCGCCTCGATGCCCGACCCACGGCAGACAGGCTTCTTCAGATCCAGATCGGGACAGAAGCCGAGACTCAAAGCGCCTTTGAACAAGCCGTCGGGCGATTCGGCGAGGATCGCATAGACGAGCGTCGCACCCGAGGAATACCCGACCAACGTCGGCTGCAGATAACTCTTGATCCCGAGCTTGGCCTGCAAATAGTGACTGAGGTTCTCGAAATCGACGTCCGGCGAAACGCAGCGCTCCTTCGCCTGTTCCAGGGCGGCGAGGTAATGGCGGATGTCGATGCCCGCGACGATCGCGCCCTTGGTCGTGAGCCGTTGCGCCATCGAGACGACACCGAGATTCCAGCCGCCATCGCCGGAGAGGAACAACACCACGTCGCGGGCCTCGCCTGCGGGCTTGTAGACACTGACCGGTCCGAAGCGTCCATAGTTGAAGGTTTCGCTCGGCGCCGCGCTCGGCGCCGCTCTTGCGGGCGCAGGCGCGGGCTCGGCCGCATGCGCCCGCCCCCAGAGGAGCGTGAGCGCAGCGACGCAGCTTGCTTGGATGAGTTTTTGCACGATGAACCCTCTCTTAGGCGTGTGGTGGCTACCGGGCGGCAGTCCTCGGCAAACCCCGGGAGATCAAATTGGTGACGTCGAGCAGTGCGCCCGCCATGGACAGGCCGCCGGGTGCTGCGAGATAGCGCGGTCGCCAAACCGGCTCATACTTTTCCTTGTATTTGCGCAAACCTTCGAAGTGATAAAAATTCTCGCCGTAGCGCGTGACCAGGCGGCCAAGCTTGTGCCAGGCCGGCGCGAGCGGATGTTCTTCCAGACCCGATAAGGGCGCCATGCCAAGGTTGAACCAGCGGTAGCCCAGGGCCTTGCCCCAGAGCATGCACTCGATCAGCAGGTAGTCGATCACGCCCTTCGGCGCGCCGTCGCAATAGCGCATCAGATCGACCGAGAGCTCGGCCTGTTCGCCGGCCCGCCAGATGTTGGCGAAGGCGACGATCCGATCGCCGGTGCGCACCACCGCACAGTCGAACCGAGCGATGTAGCGCGCATCGAAATAGCCGAGCGAGAAGCCCTTTTCCGCGCCGCTCTTAGCCGCGAGCCAGGCATCCGATACGCGCCGCAGGTCGGGCAGGATCGCGCTGACCTGCTCGCGCGGCACGATCGCGAATTGTGCGCCGTCGCGCAGCGCGCGCCGGTGTGTCTGACGCAGGTCCGCGCGTGCCGCGCCCTGGAGCGAAAAGCCATGGAGAGCAATGCGCGCCTCCTCACCGAGTTTGCTCAAGCTCAGGCCGAGGTCGACGTAAATCGGCAGATTCTCCGGTGTAACCTGGTAGAACACCGGCGCCGCGGCCATGACGTCGCAGCGCTCGACGAATTCCCAGGCGAGCGGTTCGCGCTCGCTCTCGGGTCCGACCGGATCGCCCATCGCGATCCAGCTGCTGCCCGAGACCTGATACATGATGAAGGCGCTGCGCGCGGCGTTGAACATCAGGCTCTTGTCGCCGAGCAAGGCCAGGTTCGCGGTCGTATCCGCGGTGGCGGTGGCTAGCCGTTCCGCGAGCGCGAGATCCGACTCCGCCGGCAGATTGAGCACCACGCGCGCCGGCCGCAGGAGCCGCCAAAGACCATAGGCGGCCGCGAGCACGAGCGCGAGCAACAAGCCGCGCAGGCTCCGCGGCGCCTCGGCCTCGAAGGCGAACTGCCACCATAGATCATTGGCATAGGGCACGTGCCGATAGGCGAAGCTCACGAGCCATGCGGCCCCGCCGAGCACGATCAGCAACGCGAGGATCCACGGCGCCGAGAAGCGCTGTTCGATCAACGAAGCGCGCCGCGGAAAGCGTGAGTGGGCGGACGCGAGCACCACGACGACGGCGGTCAGGGCGAGCGCCTCTTCGTAGTCGAATCCCTTCAGCAAGGACACGACGATGCCCGCGCCGAGCAGCCAGATCGTGAGCCACCACGCCGCGTCCAGGCGCCGATAGAGTCCGTTGGCGAGCACCAGCAAGCCGAGGCCCACGGCGCTGCCGAGCAGGTGCGAGAGCTCGAGCACGGGCAGCGGCACGAAGCCTTGCAGGGCATCGAGGCGCGGCCCGACCGCGGGCGTCGCCCCGGAGAACAACAGGATCGCACCGGCAATGAAGACGGCGAGCGCCGCTGCCTGCGGTGTGACCGCCGACAGCCAGGTGCGCAGCAGTCCGAAGATGCGATTCAGCCGGTCGCGGTGCACCCACAATTCATGTCCACCGAGCAGGGCGAGGGCTAACGCGAACGGCAACAAGTAGTAGATCGCCCGGTAGGCGAGCAGAGCGCCGAGCAGTCCGTCGCGAGCCACCGTCGGCAGCAACAAGAGCATCACCGACTCGAACACGCCGACGCCGCCCGGGACGGTGCTGATGACACCGACCGCGATGGCGATCACGTAGAGGCCGACGAAGCCGAGCGGTCCGATGCCGGGATGTGCCGGCAGCAGCACGTACAAAATACCGGCGGACAGCATGAGATCGCTGCAGGCCAGCGCCACCTGCGCGAACGCCATGCGCGGTCGCGGCAGGGAGAATTCCAGGCGGCGCAGGCGCAGCGGCAGACGCCGCAGCGAGGCGACCGCGAGATACGCGACGACGCCGAGCAAGAGGGCCGCGCCGGCGCCCAAAACCAAGCCCACGGGCAGGTGCAGGACGGACGCCGACAAGGTGCTGCGCGCCAACAGGGAGACGCCGAGCAGGGTCGCCGCGCCGAGTCCGAACGTCCCGGTGCCGAACGCAACGATCGTCGCAACCTGTTTGCCGCTCAAGCCGAGCGCCGAATAGGCGCGATAGCGGATCGCCCCGCCGCTCAGGGTATTCATGCCGACGTTGTGCCCGATGCCGTACGCCATGAAGGAAATCAGCGCGAGCCGCCCGTAGGCGATCCTGGCGCCGACGAAGCGGGAGCCGAGCACGTCGTACAAGGTCAGGCAGGTGTAGCCGGCGATGGTCAGCAGCACGGCGCCCAGCAGCGCGGAGCCCGGGATCGCGTGCACGCGCAGCAAAATATCGTGCAAACGATACTGGGACAGCGAGTGGTGCAGCCACCAAAGGGCGAACCCGAACAACACCACGCCGAGCAGCGTGGTCCAGGCGGGGATGAGGCGGGTTACCAGGCTTGAGCTCGAGGCGTTCTTGGGCAAACCGTCTTCGATCCACTAGAATAGAAAGGGCCCTATCGTAACAGCACCACAAGGAAACCCATCGCAATGAGTGCCACCAGCGAGGCCCGTCAGGCCACCATGGAAGCGAGCCAACTGTACCGCGAAGACATTTTCACGGATCGCAAGGTCGGGACGATCCGCCGTCTGACACCCGTGACTGCGGCCGGTGCCGACGATGCGGCGCGGCCCGTCTTGTTCGTCGGACAAGCGCAGGTCATGACGCCGATGGGCGCGCTGCCGATCAGCTTCGAATTGGACGCGCTCTCCCTGGACGTGGCGGTGTCGAAGTTCGGGGCGGCGGCGGAATTGGCCGTGCAGCAGACGATGCGGGAGCTGCAGGAAATGCGCCGCGAGCAAGCCTCTTCGCTGGTCATTCCGGATGCCGGTGGTGCGGGACTGCCGAATCCAAGCGATTTGCTCGGTCGCGGTCGCAGCCGCCGCTAGGAGCGGGCGGACTCGAGCGAGTCCCAGCGCGCATAAGCCGCTTCGAGTTCGCGCGCGAGTATCTCGAGGCGCTGCAGAGCGGCCGCCGCCCGATCCGGACTCTGCCGGAACAACTCTGGATCGCCGACGACCGCCTGCAGGCCGTGCTGTTCCTCTTCGAGCAGCTGGATCTTGCCGGGCAGGGTATCGAGCTCCCGCTGATCCTTATAGGACAGGCGCCGTGCTTTCACAGCCGCCTTGGCGGCGTCCGCGGACGCCGCGCCGGCGAGCCCAGCCGCCGCTTGCGCGCGCGCCGTCGCCGTCCGCGCCGGTGTCCGGCGCTGGCGCAGCCAATCGCTGTAGCCGCCGACGTACTCGTTGATGCTGCCGGCGCCCTCGAACACGAGCGTGCTCGTGACCACGTTGTCGAGGAAGGCGCGATCGTGACTGACGAGCAGCAGGGTGCCGTCGTAATTGGCGACCAAATCTTCGAGCAGGTCGAGGGTCTCGACATCGAGATCGTTGGTCGGCTCGTCCATGATCAGCAGATTGCTCGGCTGCGCGAACAGCCGGGCGAGCAGCAGGCGATTGCGCTCGCCGCCCGACAACATCGTCACCGGCGCCTGCAGGCGTTCGGGGGGGAACAGGAAATCGCGCAGATACCCCGATACATGCCGGGCCCGGCCGTCGATCACGACGCTGTCGCCGCTGCCGCCGGTGACGTTGTCCATGATCGACGCCGTCACATCGAGCTGCTCGCGCTGCTGATCGAAATAGGCGGCCTTCAAGTTCGTGCCGCGCCGGATCGAACCGGAAGTCGGTTCGAATTCACCGACCAGCAGTTTGATCAGCGTCGACTTGCCGCAACCGTTCGGCCCGATGATGCCGATGCGGTCGCCGCGCATGATCCGCACCGAGAAATCCGCGATGATCGGCGTGCCGCCGAAGGACTGCGTGACGTGTTCGGCCTCGAACACGAGCTTGCCGGACGGCGCGGCATCCTGCGCCCGCACGTCGATCTGGCCGATGCGTTCACGGCGCTCGCTGCGCTCGATGCGCAATGCTTTGAGCGCGCGTACACGGCCCTCGTTGCGGGTGCGCCGCGCCTCGACGCCCTGACGGATCCATGCCTCCTCCTGCGCGAGTTTCTTGTCGAACAGAGCCGCGTGCTTCGCCTCGACCTCGAGCGCGGCCGCCTTCTGCACGACGTAGTCGTCGTAGCTGCCGGGCCAGACCCGCAGCTGACCGCGGTCGAGTTCGACGATCCGGGTCGCGAGCCGCCGCACGAAGGCACGATCGTGGCTGATGAACAGCAGCGCGCCGGCGAACTCCAGCATCATCTCCTCGAGCCAGGTGATCGCCTCGATGTCGAGGTGATTCGTCGGTTCGTCGAGCAGCAGGAGGTCGGGTGCGCTGACGAGCGCGCGACCGAGCATGGTGCGGCGGCGCCAGCCCCCCGACAGTGCGCTCAGGCGCGCGTCGCGATCGAGGCCCAATCGCGCAATGACCTGATCGACCTCGAGCTCGGCCTGCCAGTCCTCGGCGTGCGTGCTGCCGCCACGCACGATGTGCTCGACCGTCTGATCGCTGCCGGCGGCCACTTCCTGTGCGAGCGTCGCTATTCTGGCCCCAGGCCGCACCCAGACTTCGCCGCTGTCGGGAACGCTTTCGCGGTTGACGAGGCGTAACAACGAGGACTTGCCCTCGCCATTGCGTCCGAGCAGACAGACGCGCTCGCCGCGGCGGATCTGCAGATCGACGCGATCCAGCAGCGGTTTGAGGCCGAAGCTGAGCGAGACTTTGTCGAGGCGTACGATGGGCATGGGGCGCGTAGCTTAAGCGCCTTTGCCCTAAATTTCCGGTGTTTTGCGGGGGGCCTGTCTGAGCCTAGAGCCCGACCCAAACCGAGACGTACAGGCCGCGCTGATCGGCTTTACCAGCAATCGAGCCCAAATCGGCCCAAGCCGCGGTCAGCGTGAAGTTCTTCACCGGGCCCCAGGCGAGAAAGGCGTCGGCGGCCGCCTGCTCGCGGAACGCGCTCAGGTTGTTCGGCTTGTCGCGATATTCGGCGCCGAGCAGCAGCGCGTCGCTGAGAAAAATGCCCGCCGATGCCTCGGGGCGCCAGGAATAGCTGCTGCCGTCACCGCCGAAGCCGAGCAGTCCGAACTGGTTGGCCCGCGTGCGCCTCACGGTCAGGTCGAGCAGCACGTTACGGTCCGCAATCGCCGCGAAATAGAGTTTCGTGGCGGCGAGATACCATTCGACGTCTGCACCGGAGGCGGCACCCACGGCGTGCGGTACGGCATCGAAATCGAGCGTGCGCTTGTATTCGGCACCGACGGCGATCTGCGGCAGCACACGATCGGGCGCAAACACGGCGTCGCCCAACAGGCGGACCTTGGCGCCGACGATGTCCTGGCCGAGAGTCAAGCCCGGCACCACGCTGCCCGCATCGAAGCGCTGGCGCGCGAACGAGAATTCGACCCGGTCGTCGATGCCGACGGCAACGCCGCCGCTGCGCAGGGAGAAGTCGTCCGTGCTGAGGTAGGTCGCAAACGCGCTGCCACCGACTTCGCGGTCGGTGCCGAGACCCGCAATCAACGCCCAGGGCACGAGACCGCCGCCCGCCGCGCCTTCCACCTCGGTCACGGCGCCGGTCCATTCGAGCCGGTCGCCGGCCGCCGCATGGCCGGCCAAGCCGCAGCCTACCCACAAAGCGATCCAAAACCCGATTGCTCGAATCACGCGTTCTACCATGCCGCTATGCATCAAGGCTAATGTTTGCCTCAAGATCCGTATCGGCGGGGCCGATAAGGGCTTGAGTGACCGCCGAGGAAGCCTAAGCCGACATGGCGTCGAATATTGTGTTCCATTGCACAGCCCGCGACGGAGCATCCGATTTACTGTGAGCCTTTGCCCAAATACTGTATGACGCGCTTCACGCTCCAAGTTTTCCTGATCGTCTCCGTTTGGGGCGCCGGTGCGGCCGCGAGCCATGCGGCCAGCACGCTGTACGACCGCCTCGGCGGCGATATCGGCGTGCATGCGATCGCCGATGCGCTGATCGACCGCGTGGCGGGCGATGCGGTGCTCGGGCGCAGCTTCCAGGACACGGACCTCGCGCGGATCAAGCGGCTGCTCGCCGAACAGATCTGCGAACTGGCAGCCGGGCCCTGCCACTACTCGGGCGATCCGATGCGCGAGTCGCACGCCGGCCAGCACATCTCCGAAGCGGAGTTCTACGGCATGGTCGCGACGCTCGAGAAAATCCTCAAAGAACGCCACGTCTCGACCGGCGCGACCAACGAGTTGTTGCGCCTGCTGGCGCCGATGAAACGCGACATCGTCGAGCCGCCGGCCAAAGACAAGAAGCCATGAGCGGCGCCGCTCGCGCGACCCGCCACGGCGCTGCCTACTGGCTGCTCGCGACCCTCTCCCTGGCGATCGGGGACCGCGCCATGGCCGCGACCGTGACCGTCACGTTGAACGTTGCGGCAGCGAGCGCGGGTCCCGCCCAAGACGCCGTCGTCGTACTCGACCCGGTCGGCGTCGCCGCACCGCCGGCGCACGAGTCAGTGGCGACGATCGACCAGGTGGGCAAACAATTCGTGCCCCAGGTGAGCATCGTGCGCACGGGCACGGGCGTGAGCTTTCCGAATAGCGATCAAATCAAACACGACGTCTATTCGCATTACCTCCCGAAGATCTTCGAACTGAAGCTGTACGCGGGACGCCCGACGGCGCCGGTCGTGTTCGACCAGCCCGGCTTGGAAGCCCTGGGCTGCAACGTGCACGACAAGATGCGCGCTTTCCTGGGAATCGTCGACTCGCCTTACTTTGCCAAGATCGAACACCTCGGGCGCACGGGCAGTGTGAGCATCACCGTGCCGCCAGGCAGCTATTCGGTGCACGTCTGGCATCCTGGGCTCGCCGCCCGCGTCGCGCCGCAACCGCTCGAGGTCAAATCCGACACCGCGGCCGCGAGCTTCGATTTGGATCTATCCGGGATTCCAGACCCGAAGGCTGCGTGGCCCTGGCCCTGAGGCCGCCGCCCTTGCGACATGCAGCTGCGCACCCGCATCGCCGTCACATTCCTGTTGCTGCTCGCGACCGTACTCGCGGTCGCCTTGACGGTCGTGTCGCATACGAACCGGCAGAACGCCGCGCATGCGCTCACCGAACAACTGCAAAGCGGCGACAAGGAATTCCATGCGGTCCTCGATCTGAACGTACGGCTGCTGCGGCTTGCCGCGCGCGTCATGGCCGACGACGCCGGATTTCGCGAGGCAATCGCCGATCGGGACACCGAGACCCTGGTTTCGGTCCTCGAAAACGCGGGCACGCGCATCGACGCGCCGATGGTCGTGCTCACCGCGCTCGACGGCAAGGTCATCGCCGCCTCCGGATCGCGCGCCGCGATCGGCCAGACCTTTGCCGATCCCACGCTGTTCACGCGCCGTCTCGATGCGGAAGGCAACATCGAACCGAATGACACGGTGGTCGTCGAACACGGCCGCATTTATCAGTTGGTCGCGGTCGTCATCAACAATCCGCTGCCCGTCGCCTGGGTCGTCATGGGCTTCGAGATCGACCAGAAGACGGCCAAAGAACTGAAGGACATCACGGGTCTCGGCGTCACTCTCGCGATCAAGTCCGGAGCGGGGTGGACCGATGTGGTCAGCACCGAACCGGGTGCGCAAGCGCCCCGCTCGCCCGAAGAAACCCGGCGCATCGGCCTGCCCGACGGTCCAGCCGCCACCGTCGCCGTGACGCTGTCGAAGTCGTTCGCCGCCGCGATGCTGCCATTCGACCGGCTCACCCAATATTTGTACTGGATCGCGGGTATCGCGCTCGCCGTCTCGGCCGCCGCCGCGTTCATCCTCGCGCGCAACATCACCCGGCCGCTGCAGAACATCACGGCGGCCGTCGACCAGATCCGCGCCGGCATCTACGATGCGCCCGTGGTCGTGCAGCGTCGCGACGAACTTGGGTCTCTGGCCGAAGGCATCCAAGTCATGCAATCTGCCGTGCGCTCGCGCGACCAATCGATCCGCCGTCTCGCCTACGAGGACACGCTCACGGGCCTCATGAATCGCGCCGCCTTCAACACGCGCCTCGAGGAGGCCTTGCGCGCTGGCGGCGACGGCGTGGCGGTCGCGGTCATCAACCTGCATCGCTTCCGGCGCATCAACGAGCATCTCGGTTACCCGGTCGGCGATGCCGTGCTCAAGACGATCGCCGCCCGCCTCACCGCCGGTCCCTATCCCGCCGGTCAAGTCGCCCGGCTCGCCGCGGATCAGTTCGCGGCGTTCATGCCGCTGCGCGCCACGGATAGTCTGCAGACCTGGGGGGGGATGCTGCTCGTGCGCCTCTCCGATCCGATCGTCGTGGCCTCGCAGCCCATCGACATCACCGCGACGCTCGGCCTCGCCCGCTCGCCCGCCGACGCCTCGTCGGCGGATGAGTTGCTGCGCTGTGCGGATCTCGCCCTGGAGCGGGCACGCCGCGACAAGCGCGGGCATGCCAGCTACGAGCCGGCCATGAAGCCGGCGGAGCGGGATCAGTTGTCGCTGCTCGGCGAGTTGCGCCAGGCGGTCGACAAGGACGAGTTGCGCCTGTTCTTTCAGCCCAAGGTGGAATTGGCGAGCGGGCGCATCGCCGGCGCGGAGGTCTTGCTGCGCTGGCAACACCCCATGCGCGGGCTGCTCGGCCCGGGCGCCTTCATTCCATTCGCCGAGCAGACCGGTTTCATCCGCCAGATCACGCGCTGGTCCCTGGAGCAGTCCCTGGCGTGCGCGGCTGCGTGGCTGACCGCGGGTCTTGCCTTGCCGCTGTCGGTCAACGTGACCGTCGACGACATCAACGACGAGAATTTTCATCTGCGGGTCGCGAACGCACTCGCGCGGCATCGCTTGCCGCCATCCTTGTTGACGCTCGAAGTCACCGAGAGCGGGTTCATCGACGATCCGGCCCGTGCGATCGCGATGCTCGACGCGCTGGCGCAGCTCGGACTGCAGCTGTCGATTGACGATTTCGGCACCGGTTATTCTTCGTTGAGCCATCTTGCCCGCATGCCCGTTCACGAGGTCAAGATCGATCGCAGCTTCATTCAAGGTCTCGAGTCGGACGCCGAATTCGCCGCGGTCGTGCGGTCCGCGATCGACATGGGGCACAGCCTCGGACTGAAGGTCGTGGCCGAGGGCATCGAGACCGAGACGGCCGCGCGACGTCTGACCGAAATGCACTGCGACGTGGCTCAGGGCTTCCTGTACGCCAAGCCCATGCCTCGGGCGGAGTTCGAGCGCTGGCTGGAACATCGGCCCCGCGTCCCAGTGCCCGCGACGGCGCGCACGCTCACGCTTGAGGCAGCGGGGGAAGACAGGACACGCCTGGTTCTATAGAGCCCCGCCCGCTGCGGCGGAAATGCGATCCCCTCGGTATATTCCAGGCAGTAGGCGATCACGCGCGCCAGCAGATGGTCGGCCGTCTCCGACGGATGGCGGCGGCACGATACGCGCTCGTGCAGCCTGCGGCGACCGGACCGGCGTTGTATATTGACCGCTGGCCGTCACTGGAGAGACCCATGAGCCGTAGTAGCGTCACCGAGAAGATCTTGAGCGTCAAAGTGAACAAGGGACTGAAGTGGCGCGACGTCGCCGCGAAGCTCGGGCTCAGCAAAGAGTGGGTGACCGCCGCGTGCCTCGGCCAGATGACCCTGAGCGAGCAGCAGGCGGCGATCATCGGCGAACTGTTCGAGCTGTCCGCGGAGGAGCGGCGATGGCTCACGGTCGTCCCCTCCAAGGGCTCGCTGCCGACCACCGTCCCGACCGATCCTCTGATCTACCGGTTCCACGAATTGGTCGCGGTCTATGGCACGACATTGAAGGAGTTGATCCACGAGGAATTCGGCGACGGCATCATGAGCGCGATCGACTTCAAGATGGATCTGACGCGTGAGCGGGACCCCAAGGGCGATCGCGTGCAGATCAATCTCTCCGGCAAGTTCCTGCCCTACAAGACCTATTGAGGGCACCTCGCCCGCTTGCCCGCGAGCCGCGGCCGCCGGCAGGGGCTTTGCGACGAAAAAATAGCCCGTGTGTTCGCCACCGCACAGCCGCATGGAGCGCCGTGTGTTCGAATGAAGTAATAACTCTGCGCACGGCGAACGACAGTGCCACAGAATCTGATGCTCATTGAAAGCGACGTGAACGGTGCCAACGCCGTCTGCGCGGCGTTGTCCGCCTCTCGGGCCCCCGTGTTCGAGGTCACCTGGGTAACGACTTGCGGAGAAGCGCTGCGGCGACTGCCCCTGCTCGGCAAGCAGCAGGGTGCGGGCACCCCAGGTATTGCAGCGATCCTGGTCGACCTATTCCTCTCGGACACACGCGGCCTCGAAACATTCGACCGGCTGTTCGCGATCGTCCCGCAGATCCCGATCTTGATCCTGACTGCGCCGGACGACGAGGCGACGGCGCTGGCCGCCGTGCAGGCGGGCGCCCAGGAGTACCTGTTCAAGGACCGCCTGGACGGCTTGCTGCTGCCCAAGGTGCTCGGCGGGATCATCGACCGAGCGGCAAACATCGAAGCCTTGCTCGAGGAGAAGGAGCGCGCGCAGGCAACACTCAATTCGATCGGCGATGCCGTCATCAGCACCGATCTCGCAGGCCGCGTGACCTTCATCAATGCGGTGGCGGAACGTCTGACCGGGTGGCCGCGGTCCGAGGCGATTGGCCGGCCGCTCGAAGAGGTGCTCCGGGTCGTCGATTCATTCAGCCGCGCGACCGTACCGAACCCGATGGCGCGCGCGACGCTGGAGAACCGCGCGGGTGGGCTCATGCCAAACTCCTTGTTGATCCGGCGCGACGGCGCGGAAGCGGCGATCGAGGACTCGGTCGCCCCGATTCATGACCGCCGCGGCCAGGTCATCGGCGCGGTCATGGTGTTTCACGACGTCAGCACGACGCGCGCGCTGGCGCAGAAAATGGCCCATCTCGCACAGCATGACAGCCTGACCAATCTTCCCAACCGCGCCTTGCTCGACGATCGCCTAGCACAGGCCATCTCCTCCGCACAGCGCCACCACGAGAAGCTGGCCGTTCTTTACATGGACCTGGATCGGTTCAAGCACATCAACGATTCCTTGGGCCATACCGTCGGCGATCACCTGCTGCAGTCGGTCGGGCAGCGTATCAGCGAATGTGTACGCGCCTCGGACACGGTCAGCCGGCAGGGAGGCGACGAATTCGTCGTCTTGTTCGGCGAGGTGTCGGATGCGAACGATGCAGCGACCTGCGCCGACAAGATTCTCGCCGCCGTGCGGCGACCGCACTACATCGACGAGCACGACGTGCACGTCACGGCCAGTGTCGGCATCGCACTTTACCCGGATGACGGTGGCGATGCGGATACCTTGATCGAGAACGCAGATTTCGCGATGTACCAGGCCAAGGATTGCGGCCGCGACAATTATCAGTTCTTCAAAGAAGACCTCAACTCGACGGCGACCGACCGGCAATTGCTCGAGACCGACCTGCGGCAAGCGATCCGTCGGCAGGAGTTCGAGCTCTATTATCAACCGAAGATCAACCTGCATACCGGCGCCGTTTCCGGCGCCGAGGCGCTGTTGCGCTGGCGTCATCCGGTACGCGGCGTGGTCTCGCCTGCGCATTTCATCTCGATCGCCGAGGAGTCCGGGATGATCGTACCGATCGGACAATGGGTGCTGCGCGAGGTGTGCCGTCAAGGCAAGGCCTGGCGTGAGGCGGGATTGGCGCCGATCCGATTGGCGATCAACGTATCGGCGGTGGAATTGCGCGCCAAGGATTTCGTCAGTGAAGTCGGTTCACTGTTGCTGGAAACGGGCTTCGATCCCGGCATGCTCGAGCTCGAGCTCACGGAGACCTTTCTGATGCAGGACCCGACCTCGACTGCCGAGGTGCTGGCCGCGATCAAAGCCGTGGGCGTGCGGCTCGCACTCGATGATTTCGGGACCGGCTACTCGAGCCTGAGCCACATGCGCCGCTTTCCGATCGATACCCTGAAAGTCGACAAATCTTTCGTGCATGACGTCACGACCGACGCAGGCGACGCCAGCGTGGTGAGCGCAGTCATCAACATGGCCAAGAGTCTGCACATCCAAGTCATCGCCGAAGGCGTGGAAACCCGCGAACAGCTGGAATTCCTCCAGGAGCACGGCTGCCCCGAAGCACAAGGCAATTATTTCAGTTATCCGCTGGTCGCCGGCGCCTTCGCCGAATTGCTGCGCGGAATCGGGTAGACGCGCGCGGCTGCAGCGGCGCCACCTCGGTCAAGGCGGCGACTGCGGCGGCAGTTTGGCCAAGGGCGGCCGAACCGGGAGCGCCGCGAGCGCGGGAGTCGGTTCGAAACCATGGACGAGCGGCGACTGGCTCGTGGGCCATTCGCCTGTTGCCTCGTTATCGGGTGCATCGCCGTGAAAGACCAACCACGAGTATTTGCCGTAATGCGGCAGCTTGCGGGCCAAACCATCGGCGGCGGCGGCGGTGGGAGCCGATAGGTACACGATGACGGTGGCCGGGTTTTCCGCGTTCCGGACCGCGGCCACGATGCTCTTGGTGTCGGCCGGATAGACGCCATCGGCGAGGCGCAGGCCGTCCGCGTCCAACGCGGCACCAACCTCAACGAGCGCCTGGGCTACGCTGGCGGCATAGCGGTTGTTGCGGCCGATGATCCATACCGGGCGGTCATGGGGCAGGCTCGCGAGGTCGCGATCCAGGGCGACCTCGACGCCGGGCCGACGCCAGGCCTGCACGAGACCGGCGTACGTCGCATCGGCTGCCGTGGCAGGCACGACGATCAGCACCCGACTGGCACCGAAGGCTTTGGACAGCGTGGGTGGTGTCTCCATCGGGCTCAGTCGTCGGTAGACTTGGAATTGCGGATCGACCTCGACGCGGGTCGCCGGGGAGGACAAGGCAAAGGTGCCGGTGGCGGTCGGCTGCCCGGCGGGCATCGCGATGGACCGCACTTGCACGCCCGAGGCCGTATAAATCGCGACCGGCACGTCGAGCGCGAGCCAGGGCGGGCCCTGAACCTGCGCAAGCCGTATGGTCAGCTCATTCCCCCGGCGCGCGGCCTGATCGAGGCGCAGCTCGGGCAAGCCTTTTTGCGTGATCCATTGATCGAAGAACGCCCGCAGGTCCCGGCCGGTGGCGTCCTCGAAGCTGCGGCGGATGTCGTCGTAACCGGCATCACGGAAGCGATTGTCACGATAAAAGTTCCGCAGGCTTGCGATGAAGGGTGCATCGCCGACCTGCCCGCGCAGCATGTTCCAGACCATCGCCGACTTCCCGTAACCGATCGCTTCCGTGACGGCGTCATCGCGTGCACGGAACCGCGTCAGCGGAAAATCATTCTCGGGCGTCACGAAGTCGGTGACGCGCTGAAGGATGTCGCGCCGGTGCAGGGCGCCGAGTCCCCGCTGTTCGGCCAGCAAGTGATCGGCAAGATAGGCGGTCAGGCCCTCGCACCAGTTACCGCCGGCAGCGTCGACGAACACGCCGTTGCCCCACCAGTTGTGCAGCAGTTCGTGCGGATACGACGAGGTCAAAATGAACGGGAAGCGGATGATCTGTTCGCCGAGCAGCGTGAAGCTCGGCATCCCGTAGCCAGTCTCCCAAAAATTCTCGACCAGCGCGAACTTGTCGTAAGGGTAGCTCCCGAACAGGCTCTCGTACATCGTGAGGTACTGCGCCGTGGCGGCGAGATAGCGTGCCGCAAGTGCCTCGTCCGGCGTACGCAGGAATGCGTACGCCTTGATACCCGCGGCATCGCGCAAGTACTCGCTGAAGCGCGCCGCAACCAAATGCACTTGCTCGGTGGGTGTTGCGGCGTCCCACTCCTCGCGGACCCGATTCGGCGCTGCGTGCGTGCCCGTCACTGCAGCCCTCGAGCGCGTGCCCTCGCTCACGCTTTTCCAGCCTGCGGGCAGATCGGTCCGCAACCGGTAGCGCAACAACGCCGCCGGCACCGCGGGAACCCAGTAGGTCGATCCAGCGAGATAAACGCCGCGATCCTCGATGATGCCGGGGGTCTCGCTGAAGCCGCGCGCGTAGGCCTGCCCTTGGTCCTGGATCGGGTAGTCGATGCTGCCGGCGTAGGCGAGATCGAGGGTCAGGTCACGGCGCTCCCGCGCCCCGAGCACGCGGTAGACAGTGACGCGCACCGGGTCGTCCGAACTCGGGTCTTCGCGGTGCATTGCCACGGCGTCGGGGCGGACGCGACGCTGTACGATGGCAAGTCGCAGCCGCGGCGAGAGGCTGCGCACCTCGAGGTCGGCATTGAGCTCGAAGCTGAATTTCTGATCGACCAGAACCGCCGGGATCTGCAGCCGGTCGTGCACTTCGAGTCGGTGCGCGGCTGGATCCAACCGCACCCGCAGGGTATGTTCGATGACCGGGCTCTGCGATGCCGCGCGCGCCACCGAGCCGATACAGAGCAGCGCGCCGCATAGCAAAACGCGGCACGACGACAGCGGCGAGCGATCATCCGAAACCATGCTGCCATCGAGTCGCGCGCATCCCCGCCCTTCTAGCAACTGCGAAAGCGTATAGTCCATGCATGAACGCAGGCGAGCATGGCATGACGCGGTCCGAACTCGAGTGTGGAAATTGACGTCGTGCCGGTCGAAATCCTAACCGAAATGCTTTCGCAGAGCGAGCAGATACACGGCCTCATCGAGCAGTCCGCCGCCGCGGTGACATCGGCTAGTGCCGGCATGCAGCAAACCGTGGTGGACCTCGAGCAGCGGCCGCAAGTCAGCCAGGCTCTCGACAACCAAGCGGCCGCGGCCCGGCAGCTGCACGAGGCTGCCGAGAGGATCACGGTGCTCAAGCACGTGCTGCAGGACGAAATCCGGGAACGCACCCTCATCGATCATCAACTGGCCGCGGCGGTCGAACAGGAGGAAGGCGCGCGCAAGGCCGCCCTGCACGATCAGCTGACGGGTCTGTCGAACCGCGTGCTGTTCAATGATCGGCTGGAACATGGAATCGCCCAAGCGACGCGGCACGGGTGGATGCTCGCGGTGATGTTCGTCGATCTCGACGGCTTCAAGGGTATCAACGATACGCATGGGCATCCGGCGGGCGACGCGGTACTCAAGGCGATTGCGCAGCGACTCGCGCACACGACACGCGACGAGGACACGATCAGCCGCTATGGCGGGGATGAGTTTCTCTGCCTGCTCACGCCCCTGCACGAGCAAAGGCACATCGCGATGATTGCCACCAAGCTCCTGGCGGCGATCAGGGCGCCCTGCGAGGTGTGTGGGCGGACCGGCCGCGTCGATCTGTGGGTCAACGGAAGCATCGGAATCTCCGTGTTCCCCAGGGACGCCGCGAGTGCGCCCGAATTGATCCGGCGCGCGGATGCAGCCATGTACGTCGCCAAGCAGAACAAGCTCGGTTTTGCATTCGCATAACCGCGGCACCCGACCGTGTGCGCTAGCATACAGACCGTCGCGGCGGCCGCTGCTAGTCTGCCGCAATGCTCTACGAGTTTTTGGCCGAAAATCGTCAGCTATTGGTCGACCGCTGCAAAGCAAAAGTGGCGAGGCGCTTCGAGCCCGTCGAGCCCGCGTCCTTGGTCAACAACGGCGTCCCCCTATTCCTTGAACAGGTGATCGAAACCCTGCGAGGCGAGCAAACCACCAGCGAGCGCAGCGGCGAGTCCGAACCCACGCCGGCGCCGACGGCCATCGGCCGCGCAGCCGCGCTGCATGGCGCGGAATTGCTGCGACTCGGCTTCAGCGTCGATCAAGTGGTGCACGACTATGGGGATGTGTGTCAAGCCGTGACGGCGCTGGCGGTCGAACGGTCGACCGAGATCTCCACCGATGAGTTTCGTACGCTCAATCGCTGTCTCGACAACGCGATCGCGGACGCCGTCACCGCGTTTGGCGACGCGCGCCAGAAAACGCTCGACGGCAAGACAGAAACCAAACGACAACTCTTCGTCGACTATCTTGCCGATCACCGACGCCTGGTCGCGATCGCCCTGCACTCATTTGCGGCAATCAAGACGGGCAATATCGGCATCGGGGGCGCCACGGGCATGCTGCTCGAGCACACCCTGAAAGAAATCGGCGCGCTCACCGACCGGTTCCAGCCCGAAGCGTAGCATCGCGCCGCGCTGGAGTTAGTGCACAACGTTGCGCACATCTCGCGTATCCATGAGTTCATGACGAACTGAGATTCTCTTGATTCTTGAGCATGCAGGCCCGTTCAATGGCAAGCGGGAAGGTTTCGCAGATGTTCGCCGCCCCGATGCGGCGGCTCAAGCCCGCGCGATCGAGCTTATGAAGAACGTTAGGGCGTGTTTCGCTCAAAAGAACTGTGGCACCCTGCTCCAGGAAGTCGCCGACGATCTCCTCAATCGCCTGGATGCCGGTTGCGTCTACGAATGGGACGAGGCGCATACGCAGCACCAAGATCGTGGCTGGACGGTGGATGTTAATCAGTGTCTTTGCGAGCTTCTCGGCCGCTCCGAAGAAAAGTGGCCCATCGATATTGTAAACAAGCACGCCGCGAGGAATTTTGCCAGCAACAACAGTCTGATCGAGCTGATCTGAAGCTTTGTCGAGCTGCATCTCGACATTGACCGCGAGCGCCATGCGCCGCATGAATAAGAGAGACGCCAGAATAACGCCGACATTGACGGCAACCACAAGATCTACGAAGACGGTGAGCAAGAAGGTGATGAGCAGCACCGCGACATCGGGCGGCGGCGAGCCACGAACCAGTCTCAGGAGGTGGGGGACATCACTCATATTCCACGCCACCACAAACAAAATTGCCGACAGACAGCAGAGAGGAATCGTGGCAGCGAGCGGGGAGAGCAGCAACAGGACCGCCACGAGGAAAATGGCGTGCACAATCCCGGCGAGCGGACTGGTGGCCCCATTTCGAATGTTAGTCGCGGTCCGCGCGATGGCGCCGGTCGCGGCAAATCCACCAAAGAGCGGTGCGGCGATATTGGCAA